>Ga0182015_10000124_pt1 | contig 104761 bp, 76 predicted proteins | sample 712P3MmetaG_FD_120478 | JGI IMG/M metagenome (GOLD analysis project Ga0182015, IMG submission 120478) | Permafrost microbial communities from Stordalen Mire, Sweden - 712P3M metaG | ecosystem: Environmental > Terrestrial > Soil > Wetlands > Permafrost | place: Sweden: Stordalen | collected...
GCATTGCCGACATCGGAAATGCCTCGGGAGTAGGGAACAACCGAACAAGTCGTGTGCTGAATTGATTCTGATGAAGCTGGGTTCCTGCGAATCGATTGAAGAAGTCAAGATCGAATTGCGAGGTGGTGACCAGAGTGACGTCGTAGTGGGCGCACAACGCCTGAATCAGCCACATCGCCGTAACGTCCGCCCCCCCTCTAATGCTAGAAAGGAAGGTCATGAAAACGCCAACAGTCTTCCGGGACCCTCGTGGACGGTTCATCATTCTTTGGGAGGGAGCGTCAGTCGTCCGGTAAGCCGGTGAATGGAGTGAGCGGTTAAGACTGGCAGAAACCTTTTGCGGGCCGTTCGAATGAGATCGACCGGTTCCCGCTACCAATTCGAGCAGATTCCCCAAGGCTCGCTTCAGTAGACCAGGGTTGATCCGAGTAATTCCACTGCCGACAGACATCGCCATGCGAAGGGTCAATCCCACGTAGCACCTTGAAAGCGACAGACCGTGCTTGCGAACAAAGTGAAGACGATTGCGAACCTCGAATCGCCCAAACTGGAACAATGTCACGCGCCCGCTCGGAGATGGGAAATGGCCGAACCCTGCATCAGCAACGACCGCAAGCCGCCCGTTTCGGCTTATGGTATAACTGAAATCGAGGTCTTCAAGATAGCTGTAACTTTCATAGAAGTCGTCGAAAAGGCCCAACTTAAAGGTTTCTTTCCGGAAGGTAACAGCAGTGGTTGGAAGCCAATCAACAAACTCCGTCTCGATAAGACCGGGTACAACACTTTGCCAGCCACTCGGAGAGACCGTTCCGGGGCGCGAGGAATACAGCCCGAATGCTTCCGCAATTCTGCTGTGTTTGAGGACCGATGGGCCTCTGTGCGGGTAATTCCGAAGGTTGAATGCCGCGCCCAAAGTGTCAGGGGACGCATTGTCCCAAAAGTTCAGGAGGTGCTCAAATGCCTTGGGTTCGAAGATGATGTCGTCATCCGCAAAGCCGATCAAAGTAGCGCTGGGCGAACAGGCCTGGATCCCCGCATTTCTCTGTGCTGCAGCCGACGGCGGCAAATGCCGCAGGTAGCGAAGGGGAAGACCGGGAAAGTCCTTGAGCACCGCTTCGACAGGCTCTAAGCTCGCATCAACCACGATGATCTCCGCGGGGTGGATGCCCTGATCCTGCAGGCTGTTTAGCATCTTGCGCAGGTCGTCAGGCCTGTCTTTGGTCGCAACAACAAGGCTAAGGCTGTGGATCATTGTGGGTGCATCCCAATGGCTTCATGAGGCCTGCCGCCGGCTTGTATAGCCGTGCTTACGAATTCCCGAACACTCGAGATGAAGCTTGAAGTGCTGAAGAACTGCGCCCTGTCAAGCAAAGTTGAACGAATAACCGATTGGAGTGAAGGACTCTCAAGGACGCGGTGAATCTTTGCGACCGCATCCGATTCGTTGGCAAAGAGGAGGTCGGAACATTGCAGGATCTCCGCTTGTCCTCCATCATGCGGGGCGAAAACAATTTCACGAGCCTTTACCATCTCAGCAACCGAGATTCCGAAGGGCTCCGCTGAGCGAGCCTGAATTCCGTAGCGGCAACTTGCGAGAATGGATGACTTTCGTTCACCTGTGACGCGGCCCTCTGGAATGATCCAGTCCGAATGTTCCTGGCAGAGTCGGGCGATTCGACGTCCGTATAGATCGTCTTCGATTTGACCGCAAAGATGGAGCTCGATCGAATGCCCAAGATCTCGGACAGAACTCAAGATTGAGATAGCCTTTTCGACCTGTTTCTCTGGCGAAATTCGGCCAATCATCGTAAACGAGTTTTTCTTCTTCACCCATGAGACATCAGGAAACTCGCTCCAGACTGGTGGGTAGATAGTCGCGGCGCATTGCACATTGCAGGCGTGGTCAACAGTCTGTGCCGTCCATTCCGAGTTTGCTATGAGCTGGTCATCAATCAGGGGGTTGCGGCCAGACGGACGTTCAATAGCAGACGCGAGGCCCATGTAGGCTTTTCGCAAGAGAGAATCCCTATAAATGAATCCAGGCGAAGGGGGGTCAATTCGATCGCGAATGGTTTTGTTCCAACTAAAGTCAGCGAGAAAATGAATAGCAGGAAGCCCCCAGTCAGTAAGGTTGTATGCGCTTATTCTCACGTCGTACTCGTGGGCGATGCGGCGCGCGAATCGCTGGTAGACCGCGCCACGCAACGCAGCCGCTGAGCGATTTTGCAAAGGCGAAGGGAGCGGAGCAACACGGACTTTGATTTCGCCTTCTTCCACATGGGTTCCATAGAACTCGTTGAGTGCTGGCCGGTCCCATCCGCTAGTAGTTGCAACAGTCACATCGCAGTCTTTTTTGAGCGCTTCGATGAGCCACATGACAACCGATTCAGAGCCTCCCCGCCCAAGCATGGGATGGCCGATTACGACTCGAGGTCGAAAATGCTCTGCGCTGAGAAGCGCGCTCGCAGGTTGGGTCATCTTGAAAGTCAACGGAGCTCTTGATGCTTGCTCAACTTCAGCGATCAAGTGGAGGTCCCCCAGGCAGTGCGCATTTCAACTGAAGGTGGGAACTACGACAGCATCCTGATTCGAATGGCGTCGCGGTCCGACGCGGTGAGAAAGATAAAGCCGGCGACCAATACTGCGCACGTGAAGACAAGCAATGGCGACATGATCGGCGAAATCGAGGATGGCAGGGCGGCAGCGAATCCAAGAATCAGACCGAAAGGCAACAGCAATCGCGTAAGCACGAAGCTAACCGGCAAGTCAGTCTCTTTGCATGCATTTCGAACGGCAAGTGGAATCATGACGACGACCATGAGCGCAATTCCTGCCTGTGGAATTGCCTCGGGGCCGTGTCGTTCGACTAGCACCACAGAAAGGGCAACGGAGGCGATTGCGGCAATCATCTGGCCAATTGAAACGCCACGGATATTGTTGGTCGCCCATCCGGCGCTGGCAAGGACCTGAAGAAACGCGTCCAGCACTGCTAGGGCAAGCATCAGGTGGAGCAACCGCGGATCGGGAGCGATACGATGGTGCGACCAGACCGTGATCAACCACCCACCAGCCGACCAAAGGACCGCAGCGAAAGAGATTGAAGTGACGGTTTCAATGCTGATCGATATGCGAAAGAGCCGGCGGAGGGAGTCCTTGCTCGGGTCTGCCGAGGCTGCTGCCAGTTCAGGCCGGAGCGGTGCTCGAAGAAGGATCACGGTGCCGTGAATTACGTTCGCGATCGTTCGTGTCGTGGTGAAGAGCGCGACCGCCGGTCCGCCCAGCGCCCGGCTGAGAACGATGACCGGACCCTGGAGTGTGAGAGCAGTGGCAAGGAATGCAAGGCCAACTTGACCTGTGGGAGCGGCGAGCGAACGGGCAGTCTCCCAATCTGCATTGCGAATGCGAGGGATCAAGCGAGGATCGCGCCGGTACAGAAGCGAAAAAGAGATTGCGATGGATAGGACCCCTGAAGAGACAATTACGATGGCGAGAATCCTTGGAGGTGCACCAAAAACGAGAGCAATTGCGGTGACCGCCAGCGAAAAGAGGGCAAAAGCGTTGTAGAACCATTGGTAGCGGGGGAATTCGCCGACCGCGACATAGACAGAGATCAGCTGCCGCCCTGGAATGGTGATCAGGAAGGAAATGGCCAGGCAGCAGAAGACAATCCGGGCATCGCTCTGGTCCATGACGCGCAGACCCAACCATTGATTGATGTGGAAGTAGGCGATCGACAAGGCTACTACAACGACTATGCCAATAATGGCGATAAGAAGGGATATAGCCCATGTTGTTCCCTGGACACGCTTGAAGGTGCGCATGTCTCCGCGTGCATAGGCAATGGTTGCAGAGTTGATGGCGGCGAAGGTGAGTCCAAAATCGAGATTTGCCAGATAGTTTACCGCTGAGTAGAGGGCCATCCACTCCCCATAGACCGCGACCGACCAGAAGCGAAGGTAGAGCGGAAGCAACAGGAGGTTGCTGACTATCGAAAGCCCGTAGGAAACCGCACCCGCACCCGCCCCATGGAGAATTCGGGTGACAAATCCGGAGCGCTCACGGTTGCGAGAGAGAGATTCGTCGACGCGGTTCGCGGATGCGGCTGGCTCACTCAGGAGCGATGGGTCTTCTGACAGTTGGGGGCTCATTTCGAAGAAGTTCCAGACCGGCATGGTAAATAAATCGAGGTCCGTCGAAGAAGTCGCGGCGCCACAGCTTCTTTGGTTCAGCCAGAAGACGGAAAACCCATTCAAAACCAGCGCGCCCTATCCACTCCGGACAACGCGGAACTGTCCCCGCGGCAAAAGAGAAAGCAGCTCCGACGCCAATGGCGACTGGAACCTTTAGGCGGCTCAAACGATCATGGATCCAGATGTCCTGCTTGGGCAGGCCAAGAGCAACCCACAAGACATCGGGGCGGGCATCATTGATGCGGTCGATGATTTCTTGATCTTCTTCCGGGGCGAGTGGCCGGAAAGGGGGCGAGAAAGAACCGACCACTCGATGGCCGGGATATTTGGCCGTCACTTCCGCGTTCAGCGTTGCAAGGGTCTGGCTGGTGTCGCCGTAAAAATAGCTGGAATAACCGTTCAGATTTGCGCGATTGAGAAACTCAGCAAAGATCTCGGGACCGGGAGACCGAACCGCTTCGCGATGACCCTTCAATCGCGCAATCCAAACGGGAGCAATTCCGTCGGGGACCCAAAGCTCAGCGCTATTTAGAACCGCATGCACTCTCTCGTTCTCTGAAGCTTTAAGTAGCCCGTGAAAACCAGTGGCAACGATCTGACGGCATTCGCCATCACGCAGCCGAATCCAGCTCTCCATGTGGTCCACGGTGCGTGCCGTTGAGAGCAGGTGAACGCGAGAGCCGAGAATGCTGACAGTGGGTTCGACGATGGGCTCGGTTGGGGCTTTCATGGCGTGCGAAGAAGTGGCGTTAGCTGAAAGCAGCACGACCGACGAGGTTGGAGGAAAAGCGCTTCCCAAACTCGATTGCCGGATGCTCAACGAAGTGGTAAAGCAGGATCGCAAGTGCGGCGGTGAGCGCAATGGAGATCACGCCCTTAACGATCAGCGAGCCGATATGGAGCAAATCAAAGCAAACCCATAGCACTGGGACATGGGCGGCATAGATTCCGTAGGAGTAGAGCGCAACTTTGTGGCTCAATCCGTTGAGCCAGCCGATCCGGATCTCGCGAAATAAGGGAAGTGCAACTCCCGTGGCCGCGCAAAAGATCCAATCACGAGCGAGATCAAGGAACGGCGGCCACCAGATTCCATGATCGATACGGACTTCAAGGTGATGAGGGTCAAATGCGGATGGGCCATAGACTCGAAGTGCATCGACCAGTCGATATGCGACAACGAGCACGAACAGGAAGAGGATCCAGAGGGGTCCAGGTAAGCTTCTGGACTTTAAAGCCATCATCCGCCAAGCAAAGACACCGGCAAGGAAGCAGGGGGCGTAACGAGCCAGGAGGAAATCGATGCCGGCGGTTCCACCCTGGAGATCCCACTCGGCACTAGCGATGGCGGTTCCGAGCAGCAAAACCAGGGCTGCGACCTTGAGCGAGGGAAAGCGGGAGAGAAGCAGAAACAGGGCAGGAAGGACCAGATACATCTGCATTTCAAACGGAAGAGACCAAAGGAAATCGATGGATTTGCTGTGAGTCAGATTTTGGGTGAGAAAGATGTTTGAGAAGAAAGCGGGCCATCCAATCCAATCGAGTCCGCCAGCCCCGGAGACTGCGGGAATTCTGAAAATGACAACCGCAAGAACGGCAAGGATGCTGAGCGGATAGATGCGAAAGACGCGCCGTGCCAGAAATATGCAGTAGAGACGGAAACCAGTGAGTCTTAACCGCCCCATGGACAACATCAGCACCAGAGAGGTGTGGACGAAGAAGATAAGCACCCCAAGTCGGCCGATGGCGCCGAGGCCCCGAATGTCTGCGGCTGCTGTGAGGTGGTCAACAAAAACCAGGCTGACGGCAACCGTGCGAAGGAAGTTGAAATTTGCCAGATCGCGTGAATCATTCCGTGAATTCTCAACGGAGCCGTGGGGGTGAGCGAGGCGAAAAACAGGCGAAGGTTCGCGAGCCCGGTCTGTATTGGCTTCAGAATGGTCGAGGATGGACTGCATTTGTGGGGTGTGGGAAGACAAAAGGTAGAAGATTGATGGGAATCTCGCCGCGAGAATCGGGTGTCATTGTTCTCTTAGATCACCCGTTGTGGACTCACGGACTCAGGCCAGAATCTCATTTAGGTTTAAGAGTCTAAATAGTTCGAGCGTTTGAGCCAGCCAAAGTGCAAAGGCGGGAAGCGGCTATGGTTCCCTGGACTCACCGTATCCGTATTTGTAGTAGCCGTAGTAGGAGTAGCCATCGGCAGAGGTGTTCTGGCTAACCTGGTTGAGGACTACTCCGAGAATATTGGCGCGCAGGCGGTGGAGGGTGGAGACGACCGCAGCCACGGTTTTTCGTTTTGTCTCGCCAGCGAGGCTGACGATCAGAACACCATCGGCGGCGGTTGCCATCTGAAGGCACTCCGCGAATCCGAGCAAGGGTGGCGAGTCAAGGATCACCAGATCGTATTCCTTGCCGAATTCATCGAGGAGTGAAGAAAGGCGAGGGCCGACGAGGTCAGCCGCGCGATGGGAGCCTGGGCCGGAGGGCAAAAAGAAGAGGTTGGACTTGCCCTCTATGGGCAAAACAACATCCTGCCAAGGGACTTCGCCAGTCAGAACGGATGAAAGGCCGACGGCGGGGCTGAGGCCGAACTTCGAATGGAGGCTGGGCCGGCGCAGGTCACCGTCGACGAGCAGGGTCTTCTTTCCGCGGTCGGCATTGGCGATCGCAAGATGGGCAGCCACGGTGGACTTTCCTTCAGAGGGCGTGGCGCTGGTGAGCATGATTGAGCGGAGACGACCATCGAAGTCGGAGAGGAGGATGGTATTGCGCACCGTCCGCATAGCTTCATCAAAGTTCGAGGTTGCGGCGTAGGATCCTTTAGAGCGAGGGCTGGAACTGCGCTTTGGAACGATGGACCCAGAGGCTGCGGAAGCCGTGACATTGCCCGGAAGCATAGCCGAGGCTCGGTCGACCGGCATGGCGCCGATGATGTCAACGCCGAGGAACCTTCCGGCTTCTTCCGGATCGCGGAGCGTTGTATCGAGCGAATCGTGGATGATGGCAATCCCGATGGCCACCAGCGTGGAAATGATGAATGCGAACAAGAGATTGAGGCGCAGGTTGGGGATTACCGGGCCTGCCGCCGGCCGGGCAACATCGGCGATGCGAATATTGTTATTTTGGAAGCCGGCATTGATGTTGGCTTCCCGAATTTTGCGAATGAGCTCGTCGTACAAGGCTTTGTCGGCATCGGCTTCGCGCTTGAGCTGCTGATACTGGAAGGAGTTTGCGTTAATGGAGTCCCACTCGTGCTTGGTATCGTCCCTGGCCTTCTGCAGCATCTGTTCCCGATTGAGAGCTTCGCGGTACTGGGCGGCAATTCGTTCGGCAATGTTCGTGCGTGCATCGGCGAATTGCTTTTCTATCTCGGCAAGTTCGGAGGCAGCCTTCTTGTATTCAGGGTGATTTGAGCCGTAAGTGGCCTTGACCAGGGCAAAGCGTTGCCGCGCCTGATTGAGCTGGTCACTGAGCTTGGCCAGGGATTCACCTTGAGTGGAAATCTGAGCGGCTTCCAAAGAGCCACTCTTCATCGCGTTGTAGGCCGCTTCCTTGGCCACGCGGTCTCCCTGAGCCGTTGTGTAGTCCGTATTCAACTGCATGAGCCGCGCAGAGAGGATGTTGGTCTTCTCTTCCGGGTTGACGACGTTCAGATCCTTCTCGAATTTTGCGAGTGCGAGATTTGATTGCTCCATCTTCGCCTTCAACTCTTCGAGCTGTTTCTCCATGAACTGGGAAAGCGAGGCCGAGGACCGAATGCGGATGTTGTAGATGTGATCCTGATAGGATTTCGCGACTGCGTTGGCAACATCGGCGGCCAGTTGAGAGTTGGAAGAGCGATAGCTGATCAGCATCAGATAGGTGCCGGTTGTACGAGTGACACGGAGCTGACCGAGCGAGACTGGCGCGGAGGCACTCTGCTGAAGCTTTTCAGTGCTCACCTTGTCGTTCGGATCTTCCTGGCCGAGGAGATGAAACTGTTCGGCAACAGGGCGCAGGACGGCATCCGATTGGATGAGCCTGATTTGAGTTGCGATGAAGATTTCAGGATCTTCGAGATCGCTTGTTGAGTGGTTGTTGTTGTCGCCGACGACATCGGCGGGGGCCTCGAAGTCGATGTCAATGGTTGCAGTCGATTCGTAAACAGGCTTCATCCGCAGCGAAACAATAGCGGTGGCAAGGACGCATGTCGCAACGAAGGCGAGTATCTTCCAGCGATGCCGGCGCAGTATCCAAAGATAGTGCGACAACGGTACCTTCGGTGAGTCGGGGTTGACGTCCTGGGGCGGCGGAGGCGTGTAGTACGCCAAGGCCTGCTGTTGATTGGACGGAACGGAGGGAATGATCTCCTGCATCCGGGATTGTTCAGCCATGTTCTTCCTTCAAAATGGGTTAATGCGTCGCCAGAAGCAGGACGCTGGCAAGGCCAAGTCCGAGGCCGAGAGAAAGCTCGACAATCTTTGCCGTGTTTCGCCGGCCAGAGGAGTTGGGAATGTATAGCATGTCATCGGCATAGAGCGGCGGATCCGGCACCTTGCGATTGAGAATCCCTTTCAGATCGATGGAAATCTCATTTTTGCCGTGCATGCCTGCCTCAGAGCGGTAGATGTAGGCTGTGTGGGCCGAGAAGCTATCAAGACCCTGCGAGAGCGCAATCGCCTTCAGAACGCTGCTCTCGGGGCCGTCGGTTATTGGGTAGACGCCGGGCTTCTTGACGTTGCCGGCGACGAAGACGCGGCCCGCTTCAGGGACACGGATCTGTTCGCCGCCATCTAGCTTGATGTTGAGGGACGGGTCCTCGCCGTCGAGGAGGCTGCGTACTAGGATCCGTTGAGTGAGTGGTGCCGAACTGCCGAATGAATTCTGCGCCGGACGCGTAACAAGGATGGAGGAGCCAGCGTTTTCAGCGACCCCACCGGCTCTGGAGATCGCATCGAGCAGGGTGACATTGCCAGTGGCTTGGAAGGTGAGAGGGCTCTTCACAGCACCGGCGACGGTGATCGGACGGCTGCGGTACTCGACTACAGAGACCGTTACGACGGGATTGACGAGGATATTCTCGCTGATGAGGGCGGAGGTGATGGACTTCTCGAGCTCATATGGAAAGAGGCCGGCAGCTGGGATGCGCTGCCGCATCATTGGGAGCCGGATGTTGCCGTCGGCGTCGACGCGAACCGTTCGGCTCAACTCGGGAGAATCGTAAACAGAGATGCCGAGCAGATCATCAGCTCCGAGTTTCTCGACGGGGAGGTTTGTGGCCTCAGATGCTGCGGCTTCTGTGCGGGTGGTCATCCCTTGCTGCTGTGGCGGATCGAAAGCAAACGCGCTCGCCGCAGCCAAACCCAGAACTACGAAAAAAAAGCATTTCATCGACAACTCCCAACCGCCGTTGAGCGGTGTTGAGAACCCAGGGCAAGCATCCTCATATTGGATTTGACGGCGCACTTGGCGGCTGAATGCTGTAGCCCGCACGCGCCCTGGCTACCTAGCGAACGCCGTTTGCCTTGAAGGCGGTGATTTCGGCGGCCAGGGATTCAATTTTGTGGTCGAGGCTCTTCATCTGTAACCGGAATTCCTCCAGGCGGGTACCAAGCACGTCTTCGCGGGTGTCGTTTTCAAGCAGGCCCCGCATCGCATCGCGGGTGAGGTCGGAGACACTTCGAGCACCAGTCACCTGGCAGAGCCGGCGAAGCGCGGCGTACTCCTCTTCCGAGAGCCGGACACTAATCATACGGGAGCGTGGTTTGAGGACGGCCATGGGATGAAAGGGTCTACTTCCGGATTGGTTTCAAAAATCGGCAATTTCTTTGAAAAGGAATGTCCGGGCGGAGAGATTGGTTGAAGCGCTCTATCTCGAAACCTTTCAGCGCTGCGAGTTCGGACCCCGAAAGGAACCCCACGGGGCTAGATCAGGTCAAGCTTCGCCCCCCTCGGTCCCATATCGGGAGCCAAGAATTTGCCTTCCAAGTTCCAGGAAACAAGGGCTCAAATACACTCAAGCCCCAAGCAAGCTGATTCGCTTTATTGTCCAGATTGATGAGTTTGATTGAAGCATCCCAGCGTCGATTTGACTGTACAAGGAGAAATGAGGAAGTTGAGATATTCAGCTCGCAAGGGTAATGTAATACGGTTGCAAGACATACGTCAATCTTACGATGGTTTAGAACGGGATTACCTTTGGTCTCATAAGCAGGAAGCAGGCCGCTGAGTGAGCCAATGTGATCCTTGATCGGGATGCCGGCGGAAAAGCACAGAATGAGGAATCCCCTCCGCATGGGCTAGTGGGAAGCCCGCTCAGGAGGGGATCGGGTGGGATCTTTTTAGTTGCGGCTGATTGGGGACAATGGGTGGTTGGCTTCCCAGATAGCGATGCCACCACCGACCGCGCCGGCTATGACAAACCAAGCGATGATCGCGCAGATATTTGCGTCAACAGGTGCACCGTGGTGACTTGTCAAGTTGACGACCATCGCGGCACCGTCGGCGGGGACCTGATCGGGAACGGTGGTTCCTTTGATGGTGACCTTCTTGCCGACACTGGAGTCGAGACTGCCACCGGTGATCTGGAAACTCGCGTCGCCGATTGTCAGAAGAAAGTTGCCATCGGTGGCTTTGCTGAGCATGCCGGTGCCCTCGAAGGGCTGCGAACCGGAGGTGGATGCGCCAGCGCCTGCCTCAAGCGAAAAAGTAAGTGGGTGGCCTGGGAAGACCCGAGCGAGCAGAGCACCTTTGTCGTTGGTCACGCCGAAACTGCCGTTGAGTGCGGCAACCTCAACCATGTTTCCAGATTTGACCGCGACGACTCCACGCGAGTCAGACGCTGTGGCGGTTACACGCAGGTTGTTTGCATCCACCTGAAACTCGTTAGAAGAGGATAGTTCGCTCTCTCCCTTCTGGAGAAGGAGGTGGTCGTGATAGAGGGTGGCGCGCGATCCGGTGGACATGGTGATGGCAACGCCTTTGTCGAGGCGCAGGTCAGCAGTGGCTTGATCGGTTTCTACAACCGAGCCGTCAAAGAGAGTCGCGTTGCCGTTGACCTTGTATTGGTCCACGCGCATATCTCCACGCGCGCTTGCCGTGCCAATCGCCATAGTTCCTGCGGAAGCGTTGGCGAGCGTGGCAACGAGCGATGCAGCCACCGCGAGATTCCTAAGCATTTTGACCCTCCATCGATGGATTCACAGGGGCTCGATCGATTCCCAGGGGCCCAAAGAATACACAAAGACCTTGGGAGTACTATACACCGGAGTTTTGGGGTGAGCAAGGCTCTTGAACTGCGGAAAACGACTCAAACGCAATTACTTGTTTGAAGCAGAGTCATTACCACTCGTGGTCAGTATCTGTTAGACGAATGCCTTACAGAAGAGGCGATCTGCGGAATTTGGCGACCACAAGAATGACCAACGCCAGGTCATGGAAGGGAAGGAAGAGGGTTTTCGCGAAGATGTGAAGGGCGAGGAAAATGACCTGAATGGGTTGTCTGGCTGCACTGGTAAAGCTCATGACCGGGGAATTGGATTGGATTAGATCTGAATCGTGTTGGGCAGCATAGAGCGGATGGTATTCTTGCGCCAAGTCATGAGCTTTTTCGCGCGCATGTTCGTCACGGCTGCAATTCGGATTGCGGTGGCCGCTGTGTGCTGCATGGGGATCTGGTTCAGCTGGAAGGCTGAGCGTGCGGATTCGCTTTTTCGGGAAGATACGCCTGAGTCGCTCAGGGCGGCAATCAAGCTCGTGCCGGATGGCTGGCAATACTACATGCGCCTGGCGCAGCTGGATCGAGACCACGCTCACGGGCTGCTGGAGACGGCGCTCAAGCTGGACCGCTACAACGCGCAAGCAGCAATCGAGCTGGCCTTACAGGACGAAAGCGAAGGCAACTTCGGCGCGGCGGAGAAGCTGCTGCTGGCAGCTTTTTCAGTCGACCAAACGTACGTGCCTCGATGGAGTCTCGCGAATTTCTATTTCCGGCGCGACAATATCCCTTCCTTCTGGGCGTGGGCGAGGAAGGCAGCCGATATGCCGACTGAGAACATGGGCCCGCTGTTTGAGCTGTGCTGGCATGTGACGCCAGATGCGGGTGAGATTGCGAAAGCGGTGCTGAATGACGACCGAGACCTGGTACGGCAGTATCTGAGCTTCCTGATCGACAAGGATCAGTTGGACGCATTGGCAACGGTGGCTCCTCGACTTGTGCGGGTGGGCAATCCGGAGACGGATCGGGTCTTTCTTCTGGAAGCAGTAAATCGGCTGGTGGCCGCGAACAAAGGGGCGGGAGCGTACGGGGTTTGGAAGTCGATGGTCGACCACCACTGGGTTGCTGGCGACTTAACCGTTCCTAACAACGGGGAGTTCAATCGAGAGCCGCTGCCGGTGGCGTTCGACTGGTCGCTGCCCGAGTATCCGGGGCTTCACTCGTGGCCGGGATCGTCGGGGTTGGAAACGGAATTTACCGGGGAAGAACCGGAGAATTGCATTATCGCTGAGCAATATGTGACGCTGGCACCGGGAAGATACAGCCTAAGTTATTCGTACCACACGACTGGGATCGCGTTGGAGACGGGAATTCATTGGCAGGTCTTTGATGCAAAGACAGGGACGACGATAGCGGAGTCGGATGCGTTGTCGAGCGAAACGCAGGCGCAGAAGAGTTGGTTGTTTGCGATTCCGAAAGGGGTTCCGATGCAGAGATTGAGGCTTGCCTATCAACGAACTCTTGGAACTCCCAGGGTTTCCGGAACGCTACTGGTACTATCAACAAAGATTCAAGCAAACACTGAACGATGATCTGTCCTAATTGCGCCAGTTCCGAAATTCGAAGGTCACAGCGGTCGAGCTGGGCGGATGTTATCCAGCAGTTTCGCGGGCAGGATGCCTTTCGCTGCCGCAAGTGCAGGAACCGGTTTTACGCTCCTCGTGCTGCGATAACCGACCCAGGATCCGTCAAGCCGAGCCGTCGACGCCGCTCGAGAGGGAAGACTAGTCTCAAGAAAAGGATGCAATTCATTGGCACTTTGGGTCTGGTGATTGTGGCCAGCGTGATGATACTCCTTTGGGTCGTTCAGATGTTTATCGGGACTAAGCCAGCACCGCCGTTTGATCCGAAGGATGCAGTTGCGGAGTTTGCGGCGAGCACCTGGGCATTCCCGGCCTACACGGGACTGCGGTCCAAGCCAGACGAAAAGGGATTAACGACGGAATTCAACGGGAACGAACCGGACGAATGCAGGATTGCAGAGCAGACCGTTTTCCTTCCGCCCGGTGACTATGTGCTGACCTACACCTATCGAACGTCGGGGATTCAGGCCAAGAGCGGTATCCGCTGGCAGATCATCGATTCCCGCAGAGACACACCCCTTGCTGAGTCTTCTGAGATGTCCAGCGATCATATGCAGCAGTCGTCAATGTTCTTTTCGATTCCGAAGGACTCTGCACTTCTGCGCCTGCGGCTCGCGTACTGGCACTCGCCCGGAACCAAGCAGGTGAACGGGACCTTATTTGTGCAGGCTCCGCAGATTTCGATTCGATCGATTCAGTAGGCCTATTCGATTGCATCGATTCAACGGCATGGAACTTGATGACGCAATCAAGTGGACTAGTACGCGGCGGTCTTGGCTTTGATTGGCGGCATGACCAGCGGCCGGCTGTTCCGATTTGCCCAGTCGGCCATATAGAGCAAACCAAGCATCGCAAAGATCCAGCAGGACACGGCGGCGCGGGGGAACGGAAAGTCAAGGCAGGCGTGGAGCATGACTGCGATCAATCCCATGCCCCACGGATTGCGAATCGCGGCTGGGACCGCCCAAGCGAAGGGAATTAGCACCAGGAGCAGGAAGGGTACGCCGCCATCGGCTGCGAATTCAGCCCAGTCGTTGTGGGCGTGATTGGCATAAAAAGGCATGTCATGGAGCGCATAGCGCTGGTAGACCTCTGGAAAGGTTCCGAGGCCATAACCGGTGATGGGTCGATGCCTAGCCATATCGATGGCAGCCGTAATGAATTCAGAGCGCGCACCGTAGAGGTTGTTGAGTTGAAAGCGCTGCCACACGCGTTCCCATCCGACAACGAGAGTAAAACCACCGGCAAGGGCGGGCACAAGCATAAGAATCGCCAGCGAAAATCCAGCAGGCCGAGCCGATTGGGTTTTTCGGAGGCTGACCAGTCCGACCGCGAGCATGGCCAGCACTTCCAGCGTGCATAGCGCGGCGCCGGCACGGGAGGCGGATCCGATCACCGAACCGTACATCACACCGCCGGCGAGGACGCACCACCAGGCACGCCAACCCTCGCGGACTGCTCTCCACAAAGCGACTGGTAAGGCAATCTCAATGAGCTGCGCGTAATGGTTGTATGAGGGGAAGGTGCCGTAGACGTCGGGGAAACCAGAAGGAAAAATCCAGAGGACGCGGCCCTCGGAAGTAAACAGCTGGGTGAGGCAGAGGACGGCCATGGCCGTCGCGAATGCCAGGAATGCAGTAAGAAAGTTGCGTCGGGCGGCATTGGTGCGCGCGATAATCTGCATGAGAAAGAAGACGCCGGCCAGGGCGGCCCAGCGCAGAGTTGCTTCGCGGGTTTCGACGGTGGAGGCCGTGGTATGCGCAACAATTTGGATGATGCCCCAGAGCGGGATGGCATAAATGAGCCAAGGCATGGGGCCACCGAGGAGACGGGTGCGTTTGCGACGAATGTCGAGCAGGACACCTGCGGCAACGAGCGCGAAGATGCCGATCTGGAAGAACTGCGTAGCCCATGCCTGCGGTACAAACGCGACTGAAGTGCAGTAAGCGAGAAGGAAAAAGAGGCACACGCCGAACGCCACTGATCTTCGCAAGTAAGGTGTGGAGTGCGGGTTCTCGAACCCAATATCTTCGCGAATCGGCTTGACTGGCAACGAAGACATTCTACGACAGGGAAGCGAATGCAACGGTAACGAGGGGACCGGGCGGGGAATAGGCGAGTTGTAGAATAGGGCAAATCCCCGCCGGAGATCCTAGAACGGATGCCGGTGAAATGATCGTTTGGCCTGCAGCCTGTGCGGGGTGGGTTAGACCCGCAGTCGAGCAGGGGGCACGAGGCAGGGACCAATTCAGGCAGAAGCTTCAAGGAGCGTCCAAATGGCGGAACACCCATGGCGGGTTCTGCATGTCATTTCGAATCACGAGAAGCGCGTGGCGCAACACCTGGCATCGCGGAGCCTTGAGCATTACCTCCCGTTGTACTCCCTGAAATCCCGATGGAGCGACCGTACGGTGGCGCTGGAGCGTCCGCTGTTTCCGGGATACGTGTTTACGCGGTTCATAGTGAGCGAGCGAATTGCGGTGCTGAGTACGCCGGGAGTGTTGAGCCTGCTGGGAGATGGCGATCTCGGCACAGTGAGCGCCGAAGAGATCATCCGGATTCGCGAGGCGTTGTCGGCCGGACATACGCTTCGTCCACATCCCGCAATCGCGAAAGGGACACGAGTTCTCGTGCGCAACGGGGTGTTTGAAGGGTCCGAAGGCCTTGTGGTGGAACTTCGCGGTCAGTGCAAGGTGATCCTCACCGTCAAGGCGATTAACCAGTGTTTTTCACTCTGCGTTGAGAGCAGCGATGTTGAGGTTGTGAACGAGAAGGCAGTAAAGTCGGATCGCGTGTCGGCACACGGGCAGTTGGCAACTCACCGGACCTAGGGCAGCTACACCATGGCCAGCGCGTGAGTCAGGTAGGGAGATACACAAGGGTCAGGCAGGTTATGTTGTCGTGGCCGCCGCGCTCTTTGGCGAGTTGAATCAAGCTTTCGCATACGAGAGAGGGCTCGACGGCCGCGAAAACTGCGGCAATTTCGGACGCCTGCACGTAGCGCGTGAGGCCGTCGGTAGTAAGCAAGACGGCTGCTCCGGGATGAAGATCGACAGTGTAAATGTCAGGTTCGACCTCGCTTGCGATTCCGATGGCACGCGTGATGATGGATTGCATCGCTTCAAGGTCTGCGGACTGTGCGGTTTCCTCAGTGAGCGTGCCATTACGAATGAGCTCGTTGATGTACGAATGGTCGACGGTGATCTGGCGGCAGTTGCCGTTTTCTACGAGATAAGCGCGGCTGTCGCCTACATTGGCGATTAGCATTCGGGTTTCATCGAGGGCGGCCGCTACCGCCGTAGTTCCCATCCCTTTAGGCGGCTGGATTCTACCGGCATCAAACACGTCGCGATTGGCGGCGTACATGCCCATGAGCAGGCGAGATCCGACTGTGGCCTTCGATTGCGCTGTGGATTTGAAGCTCGCGAGGATTGCTGCGACGGCGCGTGAGCTGGCTACTTCACCACAGTCGAGACCGCCCATTCCATCGCAGACGACATAGATGCCAAGGGACTCGTCGAAGCCGAAGCAGTCTTCGTTGTTCTCGCGCACGCAGCCGATGTCGCTCATGGCACAGACTGCAACGTGAAAAGGAGGGGAAGACGGTGCGTTCATAGATTCGAAATCCGGGTTGTTGCAGGCGCTTGACGACGCGGGTGACTCAGTGTCGCACAGCTTGCGGCAAAAAGCATACAGGCAGCGGCAGGCCAGATCGTGAATTAGCTCAGATATTTCACGATTTGCATGAAGCCGTAGTCCATGTGCAGCTGCATGTGGCAGTGGAAGAGCGAGTCGCCGGGGTTGTCGGCGACAAAGTCGATGGCAACAGTGTCGAGCGGCATGATGTTGACGGTGTCCTTGATAAGGCCGCTGAGTTTCTTGTCGCCTATCTGAGCGACCTCGAAACTATGACGGTGGAAGTGCATGGGGTGCTGATCGGCGCTGGAATTGTTCATGATGAACCGATAACGCTTGCCCTTCTTGACGCGGATGGGGTCGACGTTGGGCCAGGATTTGTCGTTGATGGTCCAGGTGTCGAACTTTGAGCCGCCAACGGGGCCGATGTCAGAGAAGGTAAGGTTGATGGTTTCGTCTGGCGCTGAAGCGGGGGCGGAGGAGGCGAAGGCGGTGTAGTCCCAGTCCGTGTGCGTTGGATCCTTCCAGACTGGCGCGCCCGTGCTTCCTGCGTATTCGACCACGATGCCGAGGCCCATGGCCCGGCTCCTGTCGTTGGTTGATCCGAGGATCCAGACGCCGGGGGCGTTCATTTCAACGATGCAATCGATGCGTTCAGCGACGGCGAGGGAGAGCATCTCAACGCTGGTGGGATTGGGAACGGGATTGCCGTCCATGGCGAGGACTTTGAAGGTGTGGCCGGGCAAAGAGAGGAGGACGTTCTCAGTTGCGCTTGCATTGAGAAGATGCATCAGGACGCGCTGACCCTGTTTGACACGAATGGGCTCGCCGGCACCCAGACGATGCCGGTTGATGGTGGCGTATTTGTAGCCGACGTCGGAGCCGGATGTGGCGGGCATGTTTGCCGATTGCGCTTGCATGGTTTCTGCCATGGGAACGAAAGATGGCTCCCAGTGATGAATGGCAAGAAAAAACTCCTGATCATAGTGCCCAGGGTCGGGCCTGCCGTCAACAAGAAGGAAGCCAAACTGCCCGGTGTACGTGCCAAGGGAGAGGTTGCCGCCGGCGCCAGCATGGGTGTGGTACCAGCGGGTTCCTGATGGCCGCGGTGTGAAGGCGTAGCGCTGGTGGCCGCCGGCAGGGATCATGGGCGAGCCCTCTTCCATTGCACCGTCGTTAATGGGGTCGATTGCGAGGCCGTGCCAGTGGACTATGTCTTCCTGGGGAGAGTTGTTGATGACGTCGATGGTGACCAGCTTCCCTTCCTTTAGGTGGAGCAAGGGGCCTGGGACCTGGCCGTTGTAGGCGACGGTTTTAATTGTTACGCCAGGAGAGATTTCGAGCGTAGCGAGCTCAATCCTGAGGGTGTAGTCGGCGGGGGAAGCCTCCTTGCCGGGAGACGATTGACTCCTTGCAGGGGCAGTGGGGGATTTTGACTGCGCGAGCAAGAGCGAGTGCGCGACAGGGCCGAAAGCGAAGGCACCTGCGGAAGAGAGAAAGCTGCGACGATTCATGTCTGCCTCGACAGCATCTTAGTCCATTCTGGGAAGAATCGGTGCTTGCGGGGGCATCGAGCGGCGCCGGTGGTTAGAGTCGTGTAGAGTTGTCGGTGTTTGGGCCGAATCTCCTTCGAATGAGAGCGCGACTATACTCGACCCATTCAAGTGAACCTAAAGACGATTGCAGCGGCCGAAATCTGATTTGCGAAAGGGGGAATCGGGACAAATGACAGAGACGAGTTCGATAAAGGCGGCGGCCAACCTTGGTGAGAAGCGGGTGCGGTGGGGCGTGTTGAGCACGGCGGCCATTGGGGTCAAGAAGGTGATTCCGGGGATGCAGAAGTGCAAGCTGGCGAGTGTGACGGCGATTGCTTCGCGCGATTTCGGGAGAGCGCGCGAGGTGGCAGATGCGCTGGACATTCCGTCCGCGTATGGATCGTACGAGGAACTCCTGGCCGATCCGGAAATCGACGCGATTTACAATCCGCTCCCAAATCAGATGCACGTGCCGTGGACGATCAAGGCGGCGGAAGCGGGTAAACATGTTCTTTGCGAAAAGCCGATCGGCATGAGCTCGGCTGAGGCAAGGAAATTGCTTGCTGTTCGGGATCACTCGGGCGTGAAGATGGGCGAGGCGTTCATGATTCGCACCTTTCCCCAGTGGCTTCGATTGCGAGAACTGCTCGACCAGGGTGTGATTGGCGAATTGCGTTCAGTCAGCGGCTTCTTCAGTTATTTAAATGTGGACCCGCGGAATATCCGGAATCAAGTCGAGAGCGGGGGCGGGGCGCTGCTGGACATTGGTTGCTACATGATCCATGCGTCGAGATACGCATTCGGCGAAGAGCCGCGGCGGGTTGTGGGGCTGGTCGATCGCGATCCGGTCTTCAAGACGGATCGACTCAGCTCGGCGATTCTCGATTTTCGAGGTGGGCAATCGATCTTCACCTGCAGCACGCAGTTGATACCGTATCAGCGGATTCATTTCCTGGGGACGAAGGGAAGGATCGAGCTCGAGGTTCCGGTGAATGCGCCGACGGATCGCGAGACACGTATCTTCATCGACCGGACGGGCGACCTGACCGGTTCGGGAATTACGACGGAGACTTTTCTGGCGCAGGATCAGTACACGTTGCAAGGGGATGCATTCTCAAAGGCGATCCTGGAGGACTTGGCGGTGCCTGTGTCGATTGAGGACGCGATTGGAAACATGTCTGTAATCGAGGCAGTGTTCCGGTCGACGGACCTGGATAGATGGGAGCGGGTTGCGCATTAGAATTGATCAAGTGCAGGCGCCAAACCAAGCGTATTCAGCCGGAGTTCCCCAAGTAGTCACAAGTAATCAACTGTTAAATGATCCCGTCAATCTGATTACGAGGGATACGGAGACTTCGCTGGCAGCGCGGATGAGGGCGTGCTAACCTGAAGCTATCCCGGAACTTGCGATGCAAGACTCGATCACCGTTATCATCCCAGCCTACAACGCCGAGCGGCACTTAGGGCAGTGTCTTGAAGCGCTGCGTCAAAGCGACGATCAAAACTTTGAAATGATCGTCGTCGATGATGGCTCAGAGGACAGGACCCGCGAGATAGCTGCGCAGAATGGCGCCAAGGTGCTAGCGTCTGAAGCGCGCAGTGGTCCGGCCTCGGCGCGCAACCTGGGCGCAAAGCAGGCGAGCGGCGCCATTCTCTTCTTCATCGATTCCGATGTGACCGTCAAGCCCGATTCAATCTCAAAGGTCAAAGCTCGATTCAACAGCGATGCAGAGATGGCCGCGCTGATCGGGTCGTATGACATGTTGCCGAAAAGCCAGGATTTCCTTTCGCAGTACCGGAATCTGATGCACGCCTACGTGCACCAGCATGGCTCAGAGCAGGCGTGGACATTCTGGAGCGGGTGCGGTGCTATGCGCAAAGAAGTCTTCAACGAGATGAGCGGGTTCAGCGAAGACTACGGACGGCCCGCGATTGAAGACATCGAACTTGGATACCGCATGGTTCGTGCGGGACGCAAGATCGTGCTCGATCACTCGCTGCTTGTGACGCACCTGAAGCGCTGGACCTTCTGGGGCCTGGTCAAGACCGACATCATGGACCGCGGAATTCCGTGGACTGAACTGATTCTGCGGGACCGGTTCATGCCGAATGACCTGAACGTGATGGTGAGCCAGCGAATCAGTGTTGCGCTCGTCTTTCTGGTCGTGATCCTGACCGCGGCCATGGCGATCATGCATGGGTTCTATATCTTGATACCTCCGCTGGCGATTCTGTTTCTGATGCTTGGCCGCTGGTGGAGCGAGATGGGAATCGAGAAGCGGCCGATTGGTGTGCTTCTGGTTCTGAATGGAATGCTCGCGCTGATTGCAGTGCTCGCCTACACCTATAGGATGTTCTGGCTAATGGTGCCGCTTCTCCTCAGTCCGGGCCTCTTATTTATTCGGCATCGATACTCGACGGTGGGGAGTATTCGCACCTTGGTTCGGTGGGTAGGCACCCTGTATATGCTCGCTTCGTTGGCTGCCGCTGCATACTATCTTCCAGCACATCATCTCATTTTCGCGATTTTCGTCATCCTGGCGGTAATCGGGGGAATGAACAGCAACTTCTATGTGTTCCTCGCGGGCAAGCGTGGACTGGCTTTCATGCTGGCGGCAATCCCATTCCATCTGCTGTATCACTTCTACAACGGGATTTCGTTTATCGTTGGGAGCGCGCGTCATTACTGGAACGCGGAGTTGGAAGAAGGCGATCTGCCCGATCCGGCTTCAACGTCGAATCCCCCTCCGGTTGAGCTCAAATCGAAGTAGAAAGAAGCCGAGCCCTTAGCTTCGGTGGAACAGTTCTCGATTTTCAACTGCCAAAGTCAGAGACGACAGGACTGAGATCGCCGAGGGCCCGGTGGAACTTCGCCAAATTCCGGTGTGAAATGGCCGTTTTTCGACTGGAAATGCGCTCTTTTTGTTGAATAATGGCGGTTTTCCGACACCTTGCGACACGTAAGTTCTTTGTTATCAGTCGTACCCGTGGAAGCTACGAGGCGTAAAGAGTTTGTTTTCAGGTAGTTGCCGGAAATTAGGGGGGGAGGGGGGTAGGGGGGTATGCGTTGGTACGGACAGGGGACATCCCTGACAGATTGAGTTTGAGACCAATCTGACACCGTTCCAGTTCCTTCGCTTTGCGCTACAAAGGCTGGATTGGCCGGGTCACGGAGCTTGTTGAGTGGCCATTTGCTTTTCACAACTCAATTGTGCGCCGAAGGAGAGAAATTATACGCAAAAAGGCCGTTTTTATTCGCGAGCCTTTAACGGCGGCAGCACCACGCCTTGAACCCCGGTCGATTGTGAGTTGGGCGAGACAGGTGGTTCGATATGTGCAGACAGACCCGGCACCGGTTTTGAATTCCGTATGATAGGACGCAAAGACGGTGAAGCGAAATCTGCGATGACTGCGGGAACGCAAATGAGGGAAGGACTGGAAGGATGTTCGAGTCAAAGAGTCCAACATCGAGACGGCCGGGCTGGATCGGGGGGCTGGCGTTTGGCCTGGGCCTTCTTGCTATTTTTGCGATGCGAGTCGCCCTCGAATGGCCGATGGCATTGGCTTTTTCGAACTTTGCATTCAAAGACACCGGCAGCTTTCGCTATGTGAATCACCTCCTGGAGATAGGGCTCAGACCATCGGTTGATTTTGGCTTTTCCTACGGAATGCTTGGTCTGCTGGTGCAAAGGATCAACTTTGCCGTTTTCGGCGATGGACACTGGACGACCCTGGGCTTCACTGGTGTGTTCCTCGCAGTGATTGTGATCTTCTGGTGGCTCCTCGCACGCGAGTTCGGCTTCTCATGGTCGAACTTCGCCATTCTGCTTGGGCTCTACGAGATGATTGTGGGCCTGCAGTTTTCAGGACCGACGCCGGCGCATGAACTTCAAAGAGCTCTGCTCGTTTATTCCCTTTGGTTAGCGCTTAAAGGAAGGCTGAGACTGGCGCTCGTACTTGCAGGGCTTGCGGAACTTGCAATCCCGTCGCTGCCGATTATCCTTATTGGGCTGCTCAGCGCGACGATTGTGCTTGAGTGGTGGCAGACTCCGCAGCGGAGATTCCGTAACCTTGCCGCGCAGTTTGCGCCTGCGGTTGGCGTTTACGTCCTGGGAGTTCTGTGTTTCGTCGCCGTTTTTGGCTGGCGCTCGGCTCTTCCTTCTTTGCTCCCCTCTCAGGGAATGGCTCTGTATCATGCGATGAACTACGGCTTCTTTGCGAAGTACGGACTGGCTTCAGGAAGGACCTTCTGGTACCCTCAGCATCCGACTCTCGCCTACTACCTTTACACCAAAGCCGGGATGTGGCTTTTCTGTTCCGCATTGCTGGTGGTCTTCGGGGTTGTGAGCCTTGTCCAGATGATTCGCAACAGAAAGGCCGGCGGGACGCCGCTGTTCATCTTCCTTTGCTGCGCTTTGCACCTTTTTTTCATCTTTTTTGCTTTTGGAGGCCCGTTCAGCAGCGTCTATTACGAATTCATCCTTGTGGCAGGAGTACTGGCGGGTGTTGGCGGATTGACGAAAGGGCGGCTGCGGGTTGTCCTGAGCTGCCTGATCCTCGTTTTTGGGCTGTTGGGCAACCGCAATGAGGTGAGCATCCACCGCTACCCTTGGAAGGCATGGTATCGCTCCCCCGAAACGGCGGGGCTCTACGCGGCGGACGACTTCAGGCACGAATGGGCTCCCATCCTGAAGATCGCAAATTCTCACAATTTGCTGTTGCTGAGTTACGGGACCGGAGTTAGCACAGACTTTCCGGAGGTGAAGACGCCACGAAGTTGGTTTCTATTGCGGGGAATTGTTCTGCCTCCAGAAGATGCACACGTTCTGGATCAGATAAAGAAATCGGACGTAGTGGTTGAGTACATCGCGGCACCGTCGTTGTACATTGACGAGAATGTCGCTTGGCAGGCGGCTCTTGCGAAATACCCGGTGCGGCTTAAAGGGGCTTACTTCAGGATCTGGATGCGGAGCGCCGCGGATGGGGAAGCGCTGGTGCAGACAACGGACTATCGGCCCGAAGAGGTGAAGACTGACCAGCATCAGCCGGAGTAATCGAATGGAATCTGGGTTCATTCGGTCGTAACAATTGAGGATGATGTCGAGTTCGTTTCCTAGCCAATTCGGAGTCGGAGTATGATGGGTGCGGACGGCAGGATCACGTCAAAAGGAGGTTCAATCATGGGCGAGACTTTGAAGGGGCGGAGGGATTTTCTGAAGGCGGGTGGAGCGGTGACGGCAGCTCTATTAGCCCCTGTGGGCATGAAGGCGGATGCGCCCAGAACGATGCCTGAGTTGCCGGAGAACCCGCGTACGATGAAGGCGATGCCGACGAGAAACTTGGGCAAAACGGGTTACAAGGTTGGCATCTTTTCGTTGGGTGGCCAGGCAGCTCTTGAAATGCCAAACAACTTCGACGTTGCCGTGCCAGTTGTTGAGCGGGCGCTGGACCTTGGCGTGAACTACATCGACACGTCGTCGATCTATGGCGGGCCGGAGCGTTGGAGCGAGCAGTATGTTGGCCGCGTGATGGCCAAGCGGCGCAATGAAGCATTCCTTGCGACCAAGACCAAAGAACGCACGCGCGACGGTTCGATGCGCATGATTGAAAAGTCGCTGCAGTTACTCCAGACGGATCACATCGACTTGTGGCAGCTGCACGACATCGGGACGCAGTTCGACGTGGACCAGGTGTTTGCCAAGGGTGGCGCGCTGGAAGCGCTGATCGAGATGAAAGATCAGAAGGTGGTGCGGCACCTGGGTCTGACGGGACACTATCGTCCGGACGGGCTGATGGAGGGGATCCGCCGGTTCCAGTTTGATGCGATCCTGATGGCGATGAACGCGGCTGATCCCCATCACTACAGCTTCAACGACAAGCTGCTGCCGCTGGCTGTGGAGCGGCAGATGGGAATTATTGGCATGAAGATTCCGGCGCGCGGACGGATGCTATCGTCGTGGACGCCCCCTTCGCTGGAGCAGCAGAAACACCAATGGGACGGGATGGTGCCGGCGCCCACGCCGGGCACGATCACGATGCGGGAGGCGATGTTCTACTCGCTTTCAAAGCCTCTGAGCACCGTCATCATCGGCTGCAACAACATCCAGCAACTCGAGGAGAACGTGCAAATCGCAAGGGAGTTCACGCCTCTGACCGAAACACAGCAGGGAGAGCTTGTGGCGCGTGCAGAGCCGGTTGCGAAGCCCTCGTTGTTCTTCCGTTTCTATGACCGGCCGTAAGGCTTGGAAAATTTGACAATTCGGAATTGAATGGGGGCAGATTGGCTGGCGAAACAACCAGGCGTTCTGCCCCAAAGTTTTTTGAGCGCTTCGGTGAAACGAATCCATTCTGTTCCGCCCACCTGTGAAAGTCGAAGATCATGCCAGCACCCTCGATGAGATATCATTTGCTGCGACCACGGATAGGGCTGATTCGGTCGGCGTTTTCGCCGATTCAGGCTCTCCTGGTTCGTGGATCGCTCCGCGGGGAGGCTCGATTTGGCTCGTTCTCTTGTTTCATTTCTTTTCGCCGGTTCGATCGTTTGCTCCGCGGTTTGCGATGCCCAGCAGTATTCACGCGGAATCGGAGTCTATCCCGGCGATCCGGCCCAATATGACGGGGCCAAGATGGTTATCGACAAGCTGACATACAGGAACCTGGCGCTGCATCGGCCTGCCTACCAATCGAGTGCGTACGACTACAACCTGACGGCACAGCTGGTCACGGACGGAATCAAGGAGAAGAGCCTGCCGCAGTGGGTGGTCACCTCGACGAGCAATAAGGGCATGCTTGGGAAGAGCGACCGCGAGGTGTTTCTGGACGGAAATCCAACTTCGGCGATTTTCTTGAACGGCGCGAAGCCGTGGGTCGAAGTGGACATCGAAGGGGAAGGCGCGATACCGAAGGTAGATCACGCCGACATTTGGATCCGGAAGGGCAGGCTTGCGTCGAAGGACTCAAAGTGGAGCATGCGGCTGCTTGGCTCCGATGACCGACAGACATGGAATGAGGTTGGTCACTTTGATGGCGTGGGTTTTCCCGAGGTTGGGGATGACCAAGCGAGCTTCAGGGAGGCGATCGACCTGAGCAGTGAGGTGAAGTATCGTTCGTACCGCGTGGAGTTCAGCAGCGAAAGTATCACGACATTCGGTTTGGCCGAAGTGCAGTTCTTCGATAAAGGTAAGGCGCAGCCTCTTACGGGACCGGAAATCTTCTCGAGCGGTTGGATGAGCGCGGGGAGCGGCGAAGAGTGGGTTTCGGTGGACCTGGGCGCGGTCTGCACGTTTGATCGCATTGTGCTTTCATGGCTGCGGCGACCGGTCGAAGGGGCGGTCGAAATCTCCGACGACGGGATGGATTGGCGGCAGCTTGAAACATTGCCTGCGGTGATCCAGAATTCGGATGACCTGCGGCTTGCGCCGGCGGCGAAGGCACGGTGGGTTCGCGTGAAGATGACGAAGCTGGGCGAGCCCGATGGGCGATACATTTTGACGGAATTTGAGGTTTTTGGCAGGGGTGGGCCGGTTGCGGCTGCGCAGGTGGCGGCTGTTGCGCCAGCGGCGGGAGGCGTGTTGCGGCTTTCGCGGGGGCACTGGCGTTTGCAGCGTGCGTCGCTGGTGCCAGCGGAGGGAAGCTCGATATCGCGCACCGGATTTGACGACAAGGAATGGATGGTGGCTACGGTACCTGGGACGGTGCTGACCAGCTATCTGAACGATGAGGCGATTCCAAATCCGGACTTCGGTGAAAACCAGTACGCGGTGTCGGACTCGTTCTTCTGCGCGGACTTCTGGTATCGCGATGAGTTTCTGGTGCCTGCGGCTCACGGGAAGGACGATCATGTCTGGCTGCATTTAGACGGGATCAACTGGAAGGCCGATGTCTACATGAATGGCCAGCGAATCGGCTCGATTGACGGCGCATTTCATCGTGGGGAGTTCGACGTGACGCGGGTGATTTTGCCGGGGAAGCTGAACAGCCTTGCAGTACTTGTGAAGCGGGTGGACAACCCGGGCGGCACCAAGGACAAAGAAGGCGACACGGTAAATGGCGGCGCGCTGGGCCTCGACAATCCGACATTCCATGCCTCGGCTGGATGGGACTGGATGTCGACGATTCGCGGCAGGAACACGGGCATGTGGAATGAGGTCCGGCTGACGACGACCAAGGCGGTGAAGATCGAGAATCCGGTGGTGACGTCGAAGCTCCCGTTGCCAGACAACTCCTATGCGGACGTTTCGGTCGAGACGACGCTGCGCAACCTGGAGGACCGGGCTGTCAGCGGCACGTTGCGCGTCGGCTTTGGAACTGAGAGCGTGGATGTGCCGGTTGAGCTCGATGCTTTGGCGGTGAAGCTTGTGACGCTTTCGCCGGAGGTTTATCCACAGTTGCGTATCGAGCATCCGCGGCTGTGGTGGCCAAACGGATACGGCGATCCGAATCTGTATCCGGTGAAGCTGAAGTTTGTGGCGGATGGTGCGACGAGCGACGAGACGAGCTTCAAGATAGGAATTCGCCAGTTCACCTATTCGGAAGAGGGTGGGGTCCTGCGGATTTGGGTCAACGGCAGGCGATTCATCGCGCGAGGTGGGAACTGGGGATTCTCCGAGTCGATGCTGCGTTACCGCGCACGCGAGTATGACATTACGATGCGGTTCCATCAGGACCAGCACTTCAACATGATTCGCAACTGGGTGGGACAGACGGATGACGAGTTGCTCTACGAAGCGGCGGATCGATATGGAATCGTGATCTGGCAGGACTTTTGGCTTGCGAATCCCTGGGACGGGCCTCCACCGGATGATGATCAGCTTTTCCTGGACAATGCGCGCGATTACCTGCTCAAGATTCGGAACCATGCGTCGATCGGGCTCTATTGCGGACGCAATGAGGGCTTGCCGCCGAAGCCTATCGACGATGGACTGCGTGCGCTGATTGCTGAGCTGCATCCAGCGATTCACTTCATATCGAGTTCGGCAGACGGACCGGTGAGCGGGCATGGGCCGTACAGGGTGCTTCCGCTGAAGGCGTACTTTGCGAAGGCGCCAACGAAGATGCACAGCGAGATTGGCGCGCCGAACGTCCCGGAGCGTGTGATCCTCGACAAGACGCTTTCGCGGGACGGAATGTGGCCCCTAGGGCCAGAGTGGCGGCTCCACGATTTCCATGGGCATAATCCGTTTGCGACGGCGGTGGACAAGGACTACGGCGGAGCGAGAGACGTAGACGAGTTCTCCAGCCTGGCGCAGTTTGTGGACTACAACGCATATCGGGGCATGTTCGAGGGTGGAGGCGAGAACCGGCTCGGGACACTGATCTGGATGAGCCATCCGGCGTGGCCGTCGATCCTATGGCAGACATACGACTACTTCTACGACACGGATGCGGCGTATTACGCGGCGAAGAAGGCGTCGGAGCCGCTCCATATCCAGTGGAACGCTGCAACGGATGCGGTGGAGGTGGTGAACTACAACGGCGGAGATCAGAAGGGACTTGAAGCGCGAGCGCGGGTGCTCGATCTGGACGGGAGCGTTCGGTGGGAGAAGACTGCCACCTTGGATAGCGCTGAGGATTCGACGTTTTCGCCGATTCAGCTCGAGTTTCCTGCCGAAATGAAGAAGACGCAGTTCATCCGGCTCGTGTTGCTGAAGAATGGGAAGCCGGTGAGCACGAACTTCTATTGGCACGGGACCACGGATGAGGACTACTCCGGGATTCGCAAATTGGGCCAGGCGAGCGCGCGTGCGACATCGACGATGACGAGGAACGGATCCAAATGGCAAATTGCAACGACGCTCAAGAATGATTCGGCGACGCCGGCACTTATGGTACGGGTAAAGGTGGTGGGGGCGGTTTCAGGCGACCCAATTCTCCCTGCAATCTGCGACGACAACTACATTGCGTTGATGCCGGGCGAGTCGCAGACGATTCGGACAGGGGTAAACGAGGCTGATACCCGCGGCGAGCGGCCGCATGTGAAGGTGGAGGGATACAACCTGCGGCAGACCGCTGAGCACTGAGGCGGCGAAGCCGCCGGCCAGTTGCGAAAAAATAGGCGTGTTTGTAGGGCCGGAAGCAGGCCCTTTCGGAACTCGACAAGCGGATACGCGGCTGCTAGCCTTTTGGGGGCTGATAGCGTTATCAACCTCCGCATTGGAGACCAGCCTCTCATCGCAACAGACTCACGAAAAGGGGAACAGGATGCCAGCTTCGCGACGGGATTTTCTGAAGGTATCGGCGGCAGTGGGAGCAACGTTGGCAGTGGAGGGAATTCCGGCATTGGCTGAGCCGGGTTTGGCCCAGGGGGACGCACCGGCAACCGCCGCCACCGAGAAGGCAGTAGAGTTTACGCGTGGGCTGGGAGTCTTTCCAGGCGCTCCGTCGGAGTTCTTTGGACCGGAGTTGATTGCCGCCGAGCCGACCTATCGGAATTTGGCGCTGCGGCGGCCGGCGTATCACTCGAGCAGTTACGACTACAACCTGACCGCGCAGCTCGTGACGGATGGAATCAAGGACACGCGGCTGCCGCAGTGGGTGGTGGTGTGGACGGGGGGCGCGGAGCCGCTGAACAAACTTGAGCGCGAGACCTTGCTCGACCACGACGGTGTGCACACTGTGCCCCTGCGCGGGCCGCATGCCGCAGCGACGATCGAGTTGCATGGCGGCGATTCAGCGCCGTTGATCGATCGAATTCAGTTGAGTCTGCAAGTTCCCTTCAACCTGCCGCATGACGCAATCCGCTTCAAAGTGTCGGCGTCTGCCGATGGGCGCACATGGGAGACGGTGGGCGAGACTAACGGTGCGACACCTGCATCGACCGAGGGTTTACCGCCCGACTTTGTCAGGAGCGGCACATACCTTACACCGTGGATCGAGTTCAAGAGTGCGCAACAGAGCCGGTACTATCGCGTCGAGCTCAGCTTCGCTGGCGGAGCAGGGCAGTCGGGCGGCGAGCGGTTCTTGGCCTGGCAGCTAACGCAGGTGGCCTTCTTTCACGGCAAAGAGAGGATACAAATCGGCGGTCCCTACAGTTTTACCAGTGCGTGGATGAGCGCGGGAATGGGCGAGGAGTGGGTCTACGTGGACCTTGGCCCAAACTGCGAGTTCGACACGGTGAAGCTGCACTGGATTGCCCGTGCTGCGGAGGGTAAGGTGCAGGTCTCAGAGGACGCGGAACGATGGCGCGATTTGGCAGACATCGGCGGGCAGTCTGGGGCTGTCGAGGAGGTCCGGCTCCCACAGACTGAGCACGGACGGTATGTGCGCGCGCTGATGACGCGGCCCGCGACCGAGCATGGATACATCCTGAGTGAGATGGAGGTATTCGGCAAGGGTGGGTTGGTGGCCAAGCCGAAGGCGATGTCCGAAGCGTTGGCGGACGGAGTTCTTCAACTTTCGGGAGGGGCGTGGCGCGTAGAGCGGGCAAGCGAGGTGGATGCCGGCGGCGAAGCGTTGTCGAAGGCCGGATTCAAGGACGTTTCGTGGGTGGTGGCAACGGTGCCCGGGACGGTTTTGACTTCGTTTCTGAACGCCGGGGCGCTTCCTGATCCAAACTATGGCGAGAATCAGCTCTACATCTCGGACTCCTACTTCTGCGGGGACTTCTGGTACCGGACGGAGTTCACTGCGCCGGCGGTGAATGCGAAGCAGACGGCGTGGTTGGACTTTGGCGGCGTGAATTGGAAAGCCGATGTTTATCTGAACGGAGAAAAGCTGGGCAGAATCGAGGGCGGGTTTGTGCGCGGCAGGTTCGACGTGACGGCAAAGCTGATTGTCGGCAAGCCGAATGCACTGGCGGTGAAGATTGAAGCCAACGCAACCCCCGGCAGCACCAAACAGAAGACGCTCGCTGCCGAAAGCGGAAACGGTGGAGCACTTGGTGCGGATAACCCGACCTATCATGCCTCCATAGGATGGGACTGGATCCCTCCGATCCGCGGGCGCAACATTGGCATCTGGGCTCCCGTGAAGCTGGAAGTCACAGGCGCGGTGACGCTTGAGAATCCTTACGTATGGAGCACTGTGGGGCTGCCGCAGACCACAAGCGCCGATGTGAACCTCGAAGTTGACCTTGTGAACCATCGGCCGACGCCGTTCAAGGGCTTGCTCGAGGTGAGCTATGGCGAGACCCGCGTTGCGCAGCCAATTACGCTTGGTCCTTCGGAGCGCAAGACGGTGAAGCTGAATCCGCAGACTCACGCGGTGCTGCGGCTTGCGAACCCGAAGCTGTGGTGGCCTGCGGGCTACGGCGAACCGCATCTTTACGACGTGGCCTTCACGCTGTCGGCAGCAGGTAAGCCTGTGGATCGCACCGCGATGAAGTCAGGCATTCGGCAGATGACTGCGAGCGAAGAGGGTGGCCAGCTACGGCTATGGGTGAATGGACGGCGCTTCATCGGGCGCGGCGGCAACTGGGGATTTGGCGAGTCGATGCTGCGCTATCGGGCGCGCGAGTACGACGCGGCGGTGCGGTATCACAAAGAAATGAACTTCACGATGATCCGCAACTGGGTGGGACAGATTGGCGATGACGAATTCTGGGAGGCATGCGACCGCCACGGCGTAATGGTTTGGCAGGACTTCTGGCTGGCGAACCCGTGGGACGGGCCGGACCCGGAGAACAACGAGATGTTCCTGAAAAATGTGCAGGACTTTGTTCTGCGCATCCGGAATCATCCTTCGATCGGACTGTATTGCGGACGCAACGAAGGCTTTCCGCCGAAGGCGCTTGAAGAGGGGATACGCAAGATCCTGGGCGATCTGCACGCAGGATTGCACTACATCCCGAGTTCGGCGGATGGCCCCGTCAATGGGCATGGTCCGTATCAAGCTATGCCAACGAGCTTCTACTTCCGTTCTGCGGACGTGAAGATGCACAGCGAGATTGGCGCGCCGAATATTCCACCGATTGAGAGCGTGCGCTTGATGATGCCTGAGAAGGATCTTTGGCCGCAGGGGCTTTCGTGGGGGCTGCACGACTTTTGCCTTCAGGGGGCACAAGGCGGCGCGGGCTTCCGCACCATGATCGACTCCGGCCTCGGAGGCGCGACCAACGTGGAAGAGTGGGTGAAGCTGGCGCAGATCGTCAACTATGACACGTATCGTGCGATGTTTGAAGCGCAGAGCGTGCACAGGATGGGTGTGTTGCTGTGGATGAGCCACTCCTGCTGGCCTTCGTTTGTCTGGCAGACATATGACTACTACTTCGAGCCGACCGCGGCATATTTCGGCTGCAAGAAGGGATCGGAGCCGCTGCACATCCAGTGGAACTGCCTGGACGACGCAATTGAGGTAGTGAACTACAGCGGAGGCAACCAGATGGGGCTCACCGCGGAGATGGAGCTGCTGAACCTTGATGGCAGCCGCATCGGCGCGAACAGCAGCAGCGTCGAGAGCAACGAGGACTCGACGACGACTTGCTTCAAAATGAGCTATCCGGCGAATGCGAGTCCGGTTCAATTCATCCGGCTGCGGCTCAAGAAAGGCGACGAAGTGATGTCGTCGAACTTCTACATGCGCGGACTCGAAGAAGGGAACCTGCGCGCAATTCGCGAGCTGCCCAAGCCACAAATAGACCTGTCGACCAATGTGGCCAAGAGCAGCGACGGCTGGCGCCTCACTTCGGAGCTACGAAACGCAGGAAACTCTCCGGCGCTGATGGTCCGGCTGAAGGCCGTGGGTGAACACTCGGGAGAGAGAATCCTCCCGGCGATTTACTCTGACAACTACATCGCACTGATGCCTGGCGAGCGGCAGACGGTTACGACGGATGTGGCGGAGGCCGACACGCGCGGAGAGAAGCCAACTATCGTTGTTGGGTCGTAACCGGAAGGGACGCAGCGTTCGCTGATCGCACGCGGGTGAATCGGGACACTGAATTAGGCGGGAGGTATGCGTAATGGCCTCGCGGCGTCTGCGTCCGACTACTTGGCAACCATGCGGATCAGCTCAAGGCCGCCGAGGCTGATCACATTAAAGTCTGTCGCATGAGCCGGGACTGCGACGATGCCGCACTTAGGCAAGCTGATCTGCTCAAAGCTGCCTGTCACGACGGCGGAGCCGGCGGCGGCAAAGAGATAAGAGACGCTCAGTGTTGCTTCGTCGGTGGCGCGCAATGCGCCGCCAGTTGTGGAGTGCTCGACGACGATGCGCTCGATGCGGAAATACTCCTCGTCGAGCAGGATGGTGCGGTCAGGCAGGACACGCGGCTCAACCTTGCCGGCATGGGTTGCGAGTCGCATCGCTTCGAGCGATTTTTCGATGTGAAGCTCGCGCGGGCGGCCGTAGTCGAACATGCGATATGTGATGTCGGAGTTCTGTTGAGTTTCAAGAATGACGGAACCTGGCCAGATGGCGTGGACGGTCCCAGAATCGACGAAGATCATCTCTCCGGTCTCTATCGGAATCATATTCAGGTCTTGCTCAAGGGAGCCGTCTGCGATGGCGGCGCGGACCTGTTCTGCGGTAACGCCGGGCTTGAGGCCGCATGCAACTTGCGCGCCCGGATCGGCGGCGAGCGCGTACCAGCACTCGGTCTTGCCCCTGGGGAAGCCGTACTTCTGGGCCATTGCGTCGTCGGGGTGAACCTGCACGCTAAGCTTTTCGCGGGCGAAGAGGACCTTGATGAGGAGCGGAGAGCCTTGATCGCGGGCGGATGGCCCGAGCATCGGGTCTCGATGTTCGGTAAAGATTCCGCTTAGTTTTTGACCAGCCCACGGACCGGTCTCGGCAACACAGTCGTCCCCGGTGAGCCAGACTTCGCCGATCGGATTCTCAGGGGAAGACTGAGCGAACCACGGATCCAGGTTCGACCATCCCCAGACGCGGTTGACGAATTGGGGTGCGATGCGGAAAGGCTCGCATGTGTGCGGGGGAGTTCTTGGATTTGTCGACAACGAAGGAGTCCTCTCTATAATTATGAACTCGCTGAGCGAAGGAAGCGGGCTTCGAGGAATCTGGGGGAATGCGGGTATTTCTGGGCGCAGGGGCTGGCTTACGCGCTGACGAGTACGGGCGTGCGATGTTTGCAACCACACGAGCGCCGGATGACCATCTCAACGGGAAGCGTAACCTTGGTGCCGGTCCTCGGTAGCTCACCACGCGAAATGCGCTCAAAGAGCAGATTGGCAGCGACCCGGCCCATCTCCTGTGCGGGCTGGCGGATAACTGTGAGTGGCGAAGAGGTTAACTCAGCGCCGTCGAAGTCGTCGAATCCAGCGAAAGCTAGATCGCCAGGTATCCGGATGCCCATGTGGTGCATTGCATCCATGACATACCGTGAGGCAAGAGTGTTGGAAGTGAAGACGGCGGTAGGCGGTTTCGAAGATCGCACCCGCTGTTCGAGCGCTTTGAGTGTGTCTTCCTGGGACTGGCAGCCGAAGAATGCGTCTTCTTGAAGGCCTGCTTCCTGCAGCGCACGGCGATAGCCGAGAAAGCGCCCATTGATCGTGAAGAGGCTGCGGCTGAGCCCCATAAACACAATCCGCTTGTGTCCATGGCCAATGAGGTGCTCCACGATCTTATGCGATCCGGAAGTATTCTGGACGAGGACAGTGTCAAAGGACTCATCGGGAATTGGGCGGTCAAAGATCACCACAGGGGTTTTTCCGAAAAGAGAGCGTGTCAGCCGCGTCTGGCGATAGCGTGCCGGAAGGACGACCAGACCATCCACATGGTGCTGCAACATGTGCTCGGCTTCGTCGAATTCGGTGTCGGTGTCTTCGTTTGATGTTGTGATAAGGATGGAGTAGCCGTTGCTGCGGGCGACGGTGGTGATGGCGTGGGCGCAGGTGGCGAAGAAGGGATCGTAGAGGTAGGGTATGATGACGCCGATCGACCGGCTCTTTTGCCCGCGAAAGGCGCGCGCCAACTCGTTAGGCCGGTAGCTGAGCTGCTCGATCGCGACTTGTACACGCTTGGCAGTTTCGTCAGAGACGGGGACCGCACCACTCAGGAAGCGAGAGACTGTCATTGCACCCACGCCGGCCAGGCGAGCTACATCGCTCATGGTGGGCCTGCGGTTGATTGGCTGAAAGCGATCTTGGGGCTTCGCCTTAGCCCGAATGTCGGCATCGCCGCTTTCGGCCAATTTAGTCTCTCCTTCACCCAAGGGCAGTAGCACGATCGTAGCCGCCAATAAGTGATCGGAGATCGTCCCCCGTCAATCTAACAGTAAGAGCACTGCGGGGGCAAAGGAAACTTTCGAGCGTAGTTGGAGTTAGCTAACTGGAAGGGTCGCGCGTAAAAAGACATTCTTCACCATTCGAGGGTTTTTGCGATTCACTGTGGCGCCGCAGGCTGAAGCGGAATCTCCTGGCCGGTATCGACGTCCCAGCGCTTCACCAGGAGTTTCGCGCTCGAATCGACTGAGAGCAACTGCTTGCCGTCAGGGGTAAATGCAAGGTCGAGGATGTCCCACGTCTGACCGCTTGACATGCGAATTTGGCGGCCCGTCGCCACGTACCACAGACGAATAAGGCCGTCGAATGTTCCGGCGGCGAGCAGACGGCTATCAGGTCTGAACACCACTACGTCGAGCTGATCGTCGCGGTTGCCGAACTTCCTTTGTTCGTTCCATGGAGACGCATTCCAAAGGCGAATGGAACCGTTATTATCACCCTTAGCCAGGAGCTGACCATTCGGAGCAGGGAGGCAGATTGGACTTTTCGCGCGCGTGCGGATATCCCCGAATCACCTGAAGGGAATTGATATCCCAAACCGCGAGTCCGTCGGTGTTGATGGTGGCCACAAGGCTGCCGGCGTGACTAAGGACGAGCGGATCACTCCCATTAGCAATCATGCCAGGCGGCATGGCAATGTGCTTCTCCTCTCCCGTGCGCAGGGCCAGGGAGACGACATCGTCGAATCCGCAGCGCAGAACTTTTGTTCCATCGGCCGTGAAGAGCGCCGACCCATCCCCTTCCATTCTCTTAAAATCGCGCCCATTTTTCAGATCCCAAACGTAAGCCGCAGGTTTGTTTCGCGCCCTTCTTGCGTCAGCCTCCATCGACCGTCAGGACTCAATGAAAGAGCGCCCAGAACTCGTGGCTTGCCAGTTCGCACACGCTAGACTCGAACCAGGCAATTCATTCCAGTTCGCCGTATCCCAGCGATGAATGGTAGAGGTCCATTTGTGGTTCTCGTCCTGACTCCAATCGCGTGTCTCAAGGAGATTTCCCCTAAAGTCAAGAAGGTCAATGGAATTCTTGCCTGCGGACAGAGTGTGCCGTTTACGGCCACTCACCATATTTCACAGATTGATTTTTCCGGTCTCAACTCCGCTTGCCAAATTATGCGCATCTTGGAATGCCAGCGAGCCCACCTTGGAGCCGGTGCTGATGGCCGCAAGCGACGACCCATCGTCGAGTTTCCAAACCCGAATGGTTTACCAGTTGCGGCAAAAGATGTGGAGGCGACAATGCAGGCCACAGACTAGGATCCCGAAAGACCGAGTGAAACTCCTTGGACCGAAAGAGAACTTGTAGGAGGGCTTTCCGCGGAGGATCAGCTTAGGAAGCAGCATTTGGCGGAACATTCGGGAAAAAACAACGACTTGCATCATTGTCACTCTTGCAGCTCGTGCAACGGGACAGCCGGGGAATGTTGTGCCTTATTGATTGTTTGCGAGTATACCCCTCGGTTGTGTGCACTGAAGCTGCCAGAGATCCTGCCGTTACCAGGCTTTGACAAGACACCAAAGTGCTGTGAATTCAAGTCTTTAGCTGGAAAACCCGGGCGGTCCACGGCAAAGCGGCGTTGCCGTTCGAGAGGCGAAAGCGAGCTGAGGTAGTCTGTCCGGGAGACCTCGAACAACCGGCGCTCAGCAAGCAAGCCAAGAAGGTGGAGCGGGCATTCAGCTTCTCTACCGGCTAAACCACGCCGAGCTACGGGTTGTGCCAAGGAAAACTGTAAGGCGGGCGCGGCAGCGTTGATTGGGTGCAATCGTGTGAGGGAGCGGCCAGGGTTGGCCATCTGGCCGCCGCCGTATTCGCAGCCAATGTCGCCAGTTAGAGTCAAGACATCTTGTCCAAGAAGTTCTTGGGGTGACCCAAAACCCAACAACTTAGCGGTTTTGAAGTCGGGAGGTTTCCGGGGCCCAATCGCTCCACTTGTAATTCAATTGTCAAAGAAATGTCACTCTTGCTGCTTCGGATGCCGCCTGATTTACTCTTGGATGAATGAACTCTTGCCTTTCCTTCTCCTTGCATGTTCGGGAATATGAAGGTCGTGCGTCAAGGTGCGGCGACATCGTTTGGTGTGGGGCGGACTTCTCCCGCGCCCTGTAAATGGACGAGCGGTCTGCACGGAATTCGTGTTGAGCCTGGTGGCCAAACCTCAAAGAATGCACACTAACATGAAGGGCTGAAGTAAGACCCGATTCAGATCATCATGTTGAGGCAGCTCAGGCCGTCAAATCGTCAATTTGGATGTAGGTCGTGGGTCCGTGTTGTGAGGAGCAGGTGGTATGAAGACCATTCTTGCGATCGAGGATGACCCCAGAATCCAAAAGGCTCTCGTGCGGCTGTTCGCCTCAGAGGGGTATCAGGTCGAGGTGGAGGGCGAGGGCAAAGCTGGGTTGGCATTATGCCGGAGGTTGCGACCTTCCGCTGTGGTGCTCGACCTGATGCTTCCAGGCATGAGCGGCCGCGACCTTTGCCGCATGATGAAGGACACTCAGCCTGAGACGCCGGTTGTGATTCTGAGCGCGGTGAGCGATGTGGCTGATAAAGTGTTGCTTTTGGAGATGGGAGCGGATGACTATGTCACCAAGCCATTCAGTCCGAGAGAATTGCTGGCGCGCGTCGAAGCGGCGATCCGACGATCTTTGAAGTCGGGGTCCGCGAAGCTTACGCAGTTTGGAGAGATCTCTATCGATGTGGCGAAGATGGAGGTTCGTCGCGACGGAATCACTGTGACACTCACCGCCCATGAATTCAAGCTGCTGCGTTATTTTGTTGAGAACGCCGGCCGAGTCTTGTCGCGGGCAGAATTGCTCAATGACGTCTGGGGCTACGATTCCTATCCAAACACGCGTACTGTCGACAATCAGATACTGAAGCTGCGCCAGAAACTGGAACGCGATCCGACCCAGCCGCGCCACTTTCTCACCGTGCATGGAGCCGGCTACAAATTCGTGAGCGAGGTATAAAGCAACGCCAAGAAATGGCATCTCGCTTCTTGTTTGGCTTATCCATAATCTTGCGTGGTGGCTCTTCGCAAGGGGAAAGGCCACACATAACCCATCGCTCCGGTCTATCCTAACTGAAAAGCCGCTAGACCTGCGGTGGATCGGTTGTAATTGTCGAAGCGAATACCGAGATGCGCCGGCGGCTAGAGCGATTTCGATTGCGAATTCTGGAATCCGGGACGCCAGGAGGCTCGTTCGTCAAAATGAAGTCACGTTTCAAGAATTCACAATGTTTGCTTATGGATCGATAGAGTTCTAACGAGTGGGAAGTGGGGACCTCTTGGAAATGCGTTCATGGCGAATGCGCACCATGCTGCTTCTTTCGTTAGTGGCGCTCGCCCTCACCATGACCGCCGTTTTTCTCGTCATGGTCCGGCTTACCACTCAACGACAGGTACGCAGCGATCTTGCGCTGGACATGCAGCACTCACTGGCAACCTTTCACAATCTGCGGGCGCAGCGGCAGGAGTTGCTGCTCAGGGAATCTTCATTGATTTCTGAGCAGCAACTCCTGAAGGCGACGATGACCTCCTCTGATCCGCGGACAATCAGCGACTCCGGTGAGGAGTTCTGGAGGATGAGCGGCAACGACTTCTTCGCGTTGATGAACCCAGAGGGCAAGCTCGACGTCTACTACAACCAGAGCCCGGCATTAACGCGAAGTCGCGTTGAGGATGCGCTGCGCGAGTCGCTCAACTCACCTGGATCCACCCGTCTGTTCACAACCGATGGCAGACTTTTTGAGATAACGTCGCGATCGATCACATTCGGTTCCGGCGATCAGATGACCGGGCTTGGTTACGTGACCATTGGCTATGCTCTTGACGAGAAAGTCGCGAAGGAAGTAAGTGAATCTGCGGCGGCAGAGGTCGTGTTTGCGGTAGATGGAAATATCGTGGCTGGAACGCTTCCGCAGGCTACGCGGCAAGAACTGTCCGCAACCAAAAACGAGTTGCTGCACAAGCCGATCGAGAGCTTGGAGATGCGCATCGGCGGGGAGCGCTACCTGGCTTCGTCTGTCCAATTGCAAGCGGCCACTCCATTGGGCGGTGCCGTTCAGCTCGTCGTACTCAAGTCGTTTGCTGAGGAACAACAGATTCTCTCCAGGTTGAACCGGCTAATTGCTGTGCTCGGCTTTCTCGCCGCTTTGCTGGGAGTGGCCTTTGCGGCATTGATCTCAAGAACAGTCACGCGCCCGTTGGAATCACTGGTGATCGGTACCCGTGCGCTTAGCCGCGGGGACTTTACCCACGAGGTGAGCGAAGAAGGCGCGATGGAAGTGCGTGAGCTGAGTCGGGCGTTTGATCGCATGCGCCGCCAGATGCAGAAAGCGCAAGAGGAACTGCTGGCCGCCGAGCGCATGGCGACGATCGGCCAGATGGCGAGTTCGATCTCCCACGATCTCCGTCACTATCTATCGGCCGTATATGCCAATGCGGAATTCCTTGCAAACCCGCGAATCAGCAGCGAAGAACGCGAGGAATTGTTCGCGGATATTCGGGGCGGTGTTCAGGGAATGACGGAAATGCTCGATTCACTGCTGGTGTTTGGCAGAACAGGCATGCAGTTGCGACTGCGTTCCGAATCTCTTGCGTCCCTTGTTGATAGGACGGCCACGGCGGTTCGCTCACATCCAGACGCTCGCGGAGTCGATCTAAGAGTCCAGCCGGTTTTACCGTTGAAGGTCGAGGTAGATGAAAGGGAACTGCGCCGCGCTCTTTATAACCTGCTGCTGAATGCCTGTCAGGCAATCAGGGGGTGCGAGTATCCGGCATGGGTCACGCTGGAGACTGCGATCAACGCGGAGGGCTTGTCGATTACGGTTCGCGACACTGGACCTGGGATACCGAAAGCGATTCGCAACGCCCTCTTTCAGCCTTTCGTGAGCGAGGGAAAGCAGAGCGGAGTAGGACTAGGGTTGGCGCTGTGCAAGCGTATTGCGGAGGCCCACGGTGGAAGCATCTGCCTGGAGGATTCAGTCTTCGGTCATACGGCATTCACAATCATATTGCCTCGGGAGAGCATTGTTGAAGAGAGCTCCCGCCAGGCCGCGGAGAGACGATGAGCGTGCTCCAGTCGACGAAGCAGCTAGCCGGGCTAGCAAGCGTGTGGCTATTGTCACCGATCATCCTGTTTGCGCAGTCGAACGATCCATCGATCACGAACCCCTCCCAAGCGGATCGGATGCACGCGCTTGAGCAACGAATCGACAGGCTTGCGGAGAGCCTCACCGCGGCTCAGCATCAAGTCGAGGAAGACCGCCTAAGAATGAAGTCGATGCAGACCGAGCTCGACGACCTGCGCAAGACTGTGGTGGAGGGGAGCGGCACCTCCGTCGGGGCGGCGAATGCGAGCGCCGTCGAATTCTTGCAACAAACTGTTACGCAGATTCGCGACGAACAGGATGTAATCTCTTCCCAGGTTGAACAGCACGAGCAAACCAAATTGGAGAGCGCCTCAAAGCTGCCGGTGCGTTTCTCCGGCATGGTTCTCTTCAACGCTTTTGTGAATGAGGGTGCGGTGGACCAGCCGGATCTGCCCACCCTGGCCGCGTACCGGCAGCCTGGGCAAAGCCATGGAAGTGTGGGCGCCGGCATGCGGCAGACGATGCTGAGTATCGAGGGGCGGGGCCCGAAGTTTTGGAATGGCCGCCTATCGGCGGATGTATCGCTCGATTTTTTCGGAGGGGTTACAGCGGGAACGGAAAGCACTCCTGCAGGAATCGTTCGCATGCGCACGGCGGGGATCACCTGGGAGTCGCCGAGCGATCTTCTGCGATTGAGCTACGATGGACCGTTGATTTCTCCACTATCGCCGACTTCGTTGGCCTCGGTTGCGGAGCCGACACTGGCGTGGTCAGGAAACCTCTGGACATGGGCGCCGCAACTTCGGTGGGATCATCGCTTCACAATCTCGGACGATCGCCAGGTCGGTTTCGAATTTGGTTTATACGATCCTTCTTACACAGCCGAGGATGCGATCGAAGCCGAGCGATCCGTCAGTCCCGGAGAGGCCGCGCGCCAGCCTGGCTATGAAACGCGCTTCTCTTACCGCGCGGGAAAAGACGATCGGGGGCTCCAACTGGGGATCGCCGGATATTACGATCGCAAAAACTACGGGAGCGGCCAGACTTTGGACACTTGGGCCGGTGCGGCCGACTGGGAATTGCCTTTAAGCGCACACGGACAATGGAGCGGCGAGTTTTATCGCGGCCGGGGGGTCGGCTCACTCGGCGGAGGTGCATACTATGACTTCTACAAGTACACCGACCCAGTATCGGGCTTGCAAGAGATTGGCGGATTGGACTCGACAGGGGGCTGGACTCAATGGAAGTGGAGGTTCAGCCAGACCATGCAACTGAACGCAGCTTTCGGAGGGGACAGCGGCTACGCGACCGAACTCCGCGAAAGCGTTCCGACGAACTACGATCCGCTGGATTACAACGCGCGGAATCGAACGCTGATGGCGAATTTCATTTATCGGCCATGGTTGTCATTCGTTCTGTCTCCGGAGTTTCGCCGCATTTCAAGTTGGCCGATCATCGGAAATGCGCACACGGCAAATGTCTACACAATCTCTGCAGGCTACCAATTCTGAGGTTAACCGGGATGGATGGTTTCTTTCGCATGCGTCACTGGCGTAGTTGGCAAGGGCTCAGTCTTAATTGTGCGGCTCTATTCCTCTACGTGGCTGTCGCCGGAACCTCAGCTCAGACAGCCAACGTAACCCTTCGCGTGGATTTTGGTCCGGTTGCCGGCAAGAGTCGTACGACCGTCCCACAACCGGTTGTTGTAGCTTGGCTGACTCCACTCGCCGGCAATGCCGGCGCGACGTCCCCCGGGGAGAAGCGTGCTTACCGAATGGTCCAAAAGAACAAGCAATTCGATCCGCATCTGTTGGTAGTGCCGGTTGGCAGTCTGGTGCAGTTTCCAAACCATGATCCGTACTTTCACAATGTGTTTTCACTTTACAACGGCAAACGATTCGATCTGGGCTTGTATGAAACGGGAAGCGAACGCGGTGTGCACTTCGATCGCGAAGGTGTGTCCTACATCTTTTGCAACATTCATCCCGAAATGGGTGCGGTGATCCTGGCTCTTTCCACACCTTACTATTCCGTTTCTGTCGATGGGGCAATTGCGATCTCCGCTGTACCGCCGGGAAGATATACTTTAAATGTGTGGTCGGAAGGCGCCACGCAAGAGAGTATGGCCTCGGCGCGGCAGCAAGTGACTGTGGGTCCGGATCGAACGAGCCTGGGAGACGTTTCTCTCGTCGCAACACCAAGCCCTATGGAAAATCACGCCAATAAGTTCGGAGCGCCATATCCCGCGGCCAGAGAACCCGACTCGTCCAGTCCAAAATATTGACTCCGAATCGCTGCGAAGACAGTGGCCAGTACTGCGATGTGAACCCATAAATACAAGCGGAGAATATTCTGATTGAATTGCAAAATCGCCCACTCAAAGACCAACGACAGCACCAGCGCCCGCAGCCATGCTGCTTGGAATGGCGAAGCAGTGCGAGCCAGCTTTAGTGGCGCAGCCAGGTAGATCACAATGAAGCAAAAGAACGGGATCGAGCCGGGTATTCCGCTGGCCGCCACCACCTCGGCAAACGTACTTTGCCCTTCAAACCGCTTGGTCTCTTCAAAGTTCTGTGGCATGTTGCCCACATAACTTGCAATCGACTCCGTTACGCCTCCCAGGCTGGATCCCATCCAAGGATGGTCGGTGATCGCATGCAATGTATCTTCGAAGTGCTCCTCACGCTCATCAACGGAGTGTGACGCGGTGCCGAGCAAGCCGGTTCCGCTTACCACGATTCGAATAGTGTCGGGCTCGTCGCCAAACCAGTCAATAACTTTGCCTATTGCAACGTAAGCCATCCAGACGCAAGCGGTCACAATCAGAATTCTGCGGCCGGAAACATGAAACCCCAATAGAGAGCTTGGCCTTCTCACGACCTTCGCCAGACTAAGCAGAGGACGAATGGAAAGTTCCAGAAGGACGAAAACGATGCCGATCCTGCTGGAACAAAGGATCATGGCGATAATCAGGAGGAGGTAAGCAAATGCCCACTTCCTGCTTCGAAACTCGGTTACTCCAGACCTGCGTAGCGATCCGAGACAAACAAGCCCCAAGATGAGATAGGTGGCATAATACGACGGCTCGAAGCTGAATCCGTTAACTCTGGGCACTCTCCCTGGCAGCCACCACTGCTCAACAAGGAGCGCCGGTCCGCCCGCGATGGGCAGCACAAACTGAACGATGCCGAAACTGGCTGCAAAGACGAACGAACTCAAGTAGATCTTCAGCAAGGTTTGCAATCGCATCATATTTCCGGAAAACACGTTAGTCATGGCAAAAGACAAAGCGATGTTCATTACGAGCCACATACAATAGGCGAGGCTCTTCTGCCAAAAAGTGGCGACTGGCACAAACACCAGTTGTATGCAGCACCACGCAAGCAGCCAGGGCGCGCCAAGCGGCATCTCCATGGTCAGTCCCATGCGATGTGTAAGCATAGCCGCCGCAATAAGAGCCAACGCTACCAACTGCGCGATGCGAATGTTCGGTCCAAGATCGATGCTCAAGAAGCTGTCAAACGAACTCGTAAAGAAGATAGCTCCGGTTACAAGCATGAGAATCGAGATGGGGCGATTCATAGGCTATCAACCTGCCAATCCGCGGTTGGATTCTCGCGCACCGATTCGATCGTTGCCGCAACTCTCTCCGGGGTGATGGAGGCCATGCATTCGTTCAAGCTGCAACGGGCAAAGGTGCTGCCGTCGTAGCAAGGTCTGCACGGCAGCTTCTCTCCGCCCCAAAGGGCAACTGCGCCGGGGCGGCGAGGTAGAGCCTTGGAGGGAGCGGTTGGCCCGAAAAGCGCGACCAGACCGCATTGAACCAATCCTGCCAGATGCATCGGTCCGGTGTCGTGCGTGACCACGCAAGTGCAGGATTGGTAGAACGCCAGTGTTTGCGGAATTGAGAACTGAGCGATGCAGTTTCGCACCTTCAGCTTGTCAAATGTCTCAGCAGCCCATTGATCTCCCGGGCCTCCGCTCAGCACGACCTCATATCCTTTCTCGCTGAGATTTCGGGCCAGATTGACATACGCGCCGAGAGGCCAGCGCCGCTGTGGATCGTCACGAAGCAGGTTGCGCGCGCCGCCCGGAACCAGCGCGATTCGGACTCTCCCATTTGACGGGACGGGATTGGCGGGTAACAGATCGGGTGCCACAGGAGCGAGATTCTCTGTGCGATATTCATCCGGCAGGTCGGAGAGAATGCGCGCAAACTCGGCCGAATGGTGCCGCTCCCCCACGAGCTTGAATGCGCGTTCCTCACGATTCAGGTAGATTGACCTGCGAGTGCGCACGGGAAGGGTCAGAATTTGATATTGGCGATCGTACTGCAACACGGCGCAGAGTTCGTAGGAGGAACCTGTAAGCTTGCGCCAGGTTCGCAAGATCTCCCCAATTGCACTTATGCGCCGCCCTCCAAGGAGGCGCGCATCGTCCACAATAATTGGGCGTATCCAGCTGAAGCATGAAAGCAATGGAGCGACGGCTTTCCCGCACAGCCAGTCTATCTCCGACCCAGACTGGTGGAGATTCCAAGCCGCTGGCAACACGGTGGCCACGTCTCCGATGGCGCCGAGCTTCACGATCAGAGTCTTCCGGTTCATAACGGCCTCAAGCGCCTCTGCCTGACCTGAGGAGCACTGCAGGCGCGGGAAACATGGATTCTTCGTTTTCACGCAACGATGCGGGCGCGCGCTCCGGATGATTCGTGACCGATTCGCGATCGTCATCCGTGCTGCAAAGAGTACGAATCGCAAGCAGAACATCTTCCACAAGGACCAACTCCATCGTGTTTGTCGAATGGCCGCGAAATTCAAAACCCAAATCAAGAAACCCGCCGCTTCCATCGGCTGGGCATACATTCGTGACTCTCGGACCGACAGGACCCCAGCGACGCGAGGAGGTTGGACCGTTGATCGATACGGTCGGGACGCCAAGGATCGCGCCCAGGTGCATGATGCCCGTATTCACGCTTACCAGTACCTCAGCGTGCATGAGGGCGCGGGCAATCTCCTCGAGGCCATCCCGGCCGACTAGCACTTCTGTTGGGATTCCTTCGGCAACCAGCCTCCGGCGCAGTGCATCGCAGCGGTCTTCATCGGAGGGCGAACCGGTCAAGAGGAAGGCTCGGTCTGGAGCCATCAATCGCCTCGCCAGACGAGCCCAGGATTCAACCGGCCACTCCCGCAGCCAGCGTTGCGATCCGGAGGCCCAGGCATGGAAAACAACAACTCTCCGACCTTTGAACACAGACTGCGGAAGCGGTCCTCCGGGGACCGCCAGCCGCGGCTCATGCGTGGCTTGCGACCCGATACACCGCGTGAACCTTCGAATGTTTTCCAGCTCGTGGCAGTCTCCGAGGTGAGGAACCGACCGGTCGTACCCCCGGTGGCGGTGTTGTTGCTTGCGCTCAAATCCAACCGTATATCGTGCCCCCGACAGAAGCGAGTACATCGCAGTTAGTCGTTGCCATGCGGTGAAGTCCAGCATCAGATCCAGTTTGCTTTGACGAAGAATGCGAATAGATTTCAAAGCGTTCGCGATCGGCAGCACCACGATCGTGTCGACGGCAGGAAGCAGGAATGCGGCAGAGACATTCGAATTTGCGGCAAACAGCACTAACTTTGCCTTGGGAAAGAGAGCGCGAATGTCCTGTGTTGCAGCGGAGGCGAGCAGAGTATCGCCCAATGCTGGATTGAAGAGCAGGCCGATCCGGCGCGGGTCGACCGGGTACTTGTTCGGCCTGCGGAAGCGGGCGAGCAGATTCAGCACCGGAATTCCGATGCAGAAGTCGAGAGCCCGGTTTAGCGCGCTGCCACGTTTCATACTTGTTCCCACCGTCAGTGTGCTTTGGTGTTCAACGAAAATCCGCAGGTCTCGCCATACTCGTCGCCGGCGTAGGCCTTCGGATCGCCCAGACTGCCGGCCGTAGGCAGATGGCGGATGTAAATGACAATCTGCCAGACTTCTTCATCAGTCAGGATTCCTTTGGAGGCAGGCATGCCGGAAGGAGACACTCCGGTCTCGATCACGCGCTTCAATTGTCCGTCGCTATAGTCCTGAACAGCGCTTGAAGTGAGCAGCGGTATGGGCGGATCGATAGAAGCGGCAAAGGGCACTCCTGTGTTCTGGCCGTCCCGCCCATGACAACTGACGCAATAACCAGCGAATGCTTGCTTGCCGGCCTCGATCGTTTGCGGTGTTGCCTGGAGCGGATTTCTATCCTGCTTGCCGCCCACTGTAACGTGATGTTTGATCCAGTTCATGCTGTTGGTCTGCGCCTTGTTGGGGTAGCCTGCCTTGCATCCTGCAATTCCCATCAGCATGTATGCCGCAAATGCTACCTTCAATCCGAGAGTGATTAAGCGCCTCTGCACTGTGTTATCCCGTCACATGAACTACAAAGCGCATTCCTCCGTGGCCTACGCCGCAGAACCTCCCGCACCGTCCAGCGAAGTCACCTGTCTTGTCGGGCGTTAACTTCACTTGAATGGGATGGCCCTTGGACACGGCTGCATTCACACCCAAGCCCTCAATCAACAGACTGTGCGGGACATCTTCGGAGATGAGCGACAGCGTAACGGTCTCACCCTTCTTTACGGTGATCTCGGCAGGGGAAAACGCAAACCGCTTGGCATGAACCTCAATGACACGCTGTCCGTTTTGGGCGAGCAGGACTGGCGTCGCGACGAAAGACAGAACAAACGCAAATGCGATTAGAGCCGAAAGCTTCACAAACGGTCCTTTTGATAAGAATGTTGTCTTGGTCCAAAGCTGGCGTCATCGAGGGTCCTGATTGATGCGCCACAGACGAGTCTAGCTGCTGCCCTCTTCAAGTCATGGAGCCAAATACTTCAACAACAACTGCTCGTCTTTGCGGCTGAGGCGCGCACGGACGCGCATGTGCATTACGACCGTCCCGGTGACGCGCGGGTTCAGTGTCATCGGTGGCGTATGGCAACGAGCGCAGTTCGTCATAAAGACCTTTTCGCCCTCTGTCGCAGTGGACACCGCGCTTTTCTGCTGAGAAGGCTTATCTGCGGCAGGAGGAACCTGGCCTGCCGCAACACTAAGAGTTGCGGCAAGACAAGCTCCGGCCGCAACAAGGGCAAGCAGCCACTTATTCCCCGTTTGTGTGTTCATGATTTTCTCCCCGGCCACAGAGGCCAAACGAAGCGGTAAGTAAAACCGAAATTCCACATGTTGATGTCCCCATTCTTGCTATACAGCCTTCCATAACTCGAGATCAGCTTCCAGTCATCATGGATCAGGTAGTTAAGCCCAACTTCTGGGCGCTCCTCGTTCACACGCGGCAGCCCATCTCCACCGCCATTCCGCACAAAGAACTGTTCGCCACGACCGACCAGTTGCAAGTGGCGGAAGAACTCGGGCGCGAAGAAAAACTGTTGGGGTGAATACGCTGCCTGGATCCAATAGCCGTCGCCGTAATGGTTTCGGTCGTATTCGGCTTTGAAGTCGAGGCCAACCTGGTGCGGCTGCCAGCTTAGATACGCGGCCTCGTTGTTGAGTTGATAGCCCTCCAGCGAGCGCTGGTAAGACAATCCCATTTCCAGTCTGTCCGAAGGAATGAAAATGCTGGTGTCTCCTCCAACCAGGCGAGCTGCCGCCAACTGGTTAACTGAATAATGTGCGGAGTAATATGCGGAGTACTGGATGTTGGCCGAATTCAGGCTGGCCGCAACTCCGCGCAGCATGCCGCCATCTCCAAAGCCGTCAGGGTTCGTGCCAATGCCGCTCGTGAGCGGAGAATCTTGTAGATCACTGATCCACACAGGCGTCATGCGCTCGTGATACACACCAAACGGTAGGATGTAGCGCCCGCCAACGACAATCATGTGCGAATCGGCGAGCCAATCAAGTTGCGCGTCCTCAATGGTCTTGAATACCTGGCCCTTGTAAGGTCCAGATGTGGAGTTCTCGCGAGCAAAGAATCCTGTAAAGTCGACATGCGCATCCAGAAGAAGGGACCGGCCCATTGGAACCAGCAGAACAGGATTGATCTGCGGTTCGAGACTCTGAACTCCTCCGTTGGAGTTTTGAATGTAGGCAAACGCGCCCGAGATCACGGGAGCATACCCAGCCGAGCTTTCTTCCGGCGTGTCCGCTTGCGCGTGACACTGCGGTGTTCCTGCTATACCGCAGAGTAAGGTTGGGCAGAGCCCAATGAGGAGACGCAACAATGCGGGGAAGGCCCTACGCATGCGCCGAGGGATTACAAGTGTATTCATCGCTGGACTCACAAACTCCTCTGATGTTGAGCTGCCCTACAGCTGGTTAATGATTTCTGAGGGACATGGTTTGTTGGCGTTGCCGTGGATGCTTTGGCGGCGAGAACTGCGCCATTCGGTAACCTGGCGGAGCGACCTTGTGGGCACCGTTTCTCAGCCTGGGAGAAGCCGCTCGAAAGTTAGTATAGGAAGAGATTGGCTTTCATCTGTCTTCGCGCTGTCTGCGACTTGTCATTGGTTTGTCAATTCTTCCTGGGCCCCATAAAACTGCTCCATGCACGGCGGCTCGAGGCGGATTCGTGATCCTCGCGGGGGCACCGCAACATGCCAGCGAAGGCCGTGACGTTCCAACGGCGCGGAACTTCCAGGCAGGCCTCCGTCATGCAAGGCGTGAAGCGCTTCCGACGCAACGGTGAATTGCCCCTTGTGCATCACGGCCGCAAGATCGCCACGCTGCAAAGTGACAAGTGTCTCGCAAGGTGTGAGGCCCCTGTCGCGCGCGATCAGAAGATCCGCAACACCGCCCACGGAAATAGTTCCCTCATGTTCGGAAAGCCGGAGCAGATGCGCGGCCCGGCGCGTCACCATTGCATAGAGCAAGTCTGCGGGAATGTCGAATTGATTGTGTGCGGCCTGGAGCTCATCCAGGAGATCGCCTCTTGCAGAGATTGGCGAATCGCTGCCCAGCGCGATGAATGGATAGCTCAACAACAGATCGCGCGCGATGGTGCGTCCGAGGATGTGCAGATTGGAAGTAGGGCACCATACAATCCAGGCCCCGCTCGCCTTCAGTTTCGACAAGTCTCTCTTGTTGATACCAACTGCGTGAACCAGAACCATTCGCTCATTCAGCTTGCCAGCACGATCTATTTTTGCAACCTCCTGGCGGGACCTGGAATTCAAGCCCTCCGCGCAGTGAACAATGAATGGCCAATCGACGGGAGTTTGCGCATGGCGCTCCTTCCACGTCCGCCCATCGAGCGAATGCGCCCACCCGAACCTGGAATGGACTGTAATGGGGAGTTCGATGCTAGCAAGCATCGAATGAGCGGGATCGTGATGGCAAACGGTTGTTACCCCGGCGAGCAGGTTACGGAGGATTCCCCACCAAAGCCTTTCTTCCTTCGGAATCTCCAACAGGCCTCGTAATGGCGGCTCCTCAGGCCGGTATATGTCCTTGGCCCATTCCCGCCAGCTTGGATACGGACCATGGCCCAGCCGCGGAAAGGCGCCAAAGTGCAGATGATCGTGCGCGTTGACAAGCCCGGGGAGAATCAAGTGGCCTCTCAAGTCGATGGTGCGCATGAATTGGGCCGTGCATGGCGCAGACTCGGTGTCAGGGACCATAGCCTCGATCCTTCCTCGCCGTATCAGCAATGCCGCGCCCACTGTATGCCACGGATCGATGGCAACTCTCGCTCCGCAGAGGATGAGTGTTTGCGGGAATTCAACGATCGGCCCTGTATCTTGGCGAAAGCTCATCAGTCCCACCTGCGATATCCGGCAACAAACAAGACCGGGAGACCTTCGACCCTCTCGAACAAATCGGGACGGCCCGCATTTAAGTAGATAGCTCTCTCGGGTTTGCCAAAAGGAAGTTCAAGAAAGAGAGTCGGCTTAAAGCCAACTCGGTCCATAGCAATATGCAAATCGGAGATCTGATAGGGATGGGTTTCAATCTCGATCGCTTGATTTGCAAACGAAAAGGTCCGCTTCCAGCCGTATGCTCTAGTTGTGGGATGAACGTCAGATATCAGCACAAGAGCACCGGGACGGGCGATTCTTGCTGCTTCACAGGCAAACCCTTGTATATCGTCCACGTAAGAGAGAAGAAGGGATGCCTGTATCCAATCGCTCGAGATCGGCTGAAGCGGTGTGAGGAGGCAATCCCCCAGGATCAGCTGTGTGGATGCGGTGAGCTTATTCGCTGCTTGCTCCAGCATCTCCTTGGAAACATCAACGCCCGTTGCTGACCGGACGCCTATCTCTGCAAGTTTGGTGAGCCATCGTCCCGTGCCACATCCCAAATCGACAACATCGCATCCGGCTGCTCCGCTGATCAGCGGCTCCAGGTACCGCTGTTCAAGCGAGAGTAGAGGATTGGGCGTCGTGTCGTATTCAGGTGCCCACAGTCGATACGCCTCTTTCGCTTGCATAGGCTGGACCGGCGTGCAGTGGCTCATATACTTTCGACTTTCGGCTTGCGAAGCTGGATGAATTCGTGAGCCAGACGCAATTCCAGGGGAAAGCCATAGACCCGAGCCGCATAGCGCCAGGAACTCAATAGCTTGAGCAGCCGCCTGCTCCATGCTGGGGCTTGGGTGTCCTGCACTGTGGGCCATCGGCAGGCAACAACCGTTTCGAAGTTGTCGATCAGCTTTTTGGTCGAGTCTTTCATCCACGGCATCGAGGGATTCACCCGGACTGTGAAGTCGTACCATCTTTTCGAAGCCCACTCCTCGGGTGTCGATGGAAAAGTGACTTTGCTGTCGACATTCCCGTACATAGCCTTGGGCTGAGGAACTGGAGTGTAATGCTGAATAATGATTTCGGAGGCAGCATTGAGCCGCTTGATCCGGCGAATGAACTCAATGGTCGCGCGCGTATCTCTTTCCGGGTCCCCCGGATTGCCAACAACGAATGAGAACTCCGGCACGATCCCGACTTCGGCCATGCGGATCGCTACTTCGATTGTCTGGTCGGTGGTGATGCCCTTATTCATCTCCTTGAGCACCCAGTCCGAGCCCGACTCAGCCCCATAGAAGATCATGGCGCACCCGGCGCGGCGGATCGCATTGAGCGTCGCGTGGGAGTAACGGGAGATGGTGTCGATCCGGCCCTCGCACCACCAGCGTAAATTCAGCGGCGCAAGCCGATTCATCAGTTCCACGGTGTGGTCCTCGCGCATGAAGAAGTTCATGTCGTAGAACTGCACGCCGTCGACGCCGTAATTCTCGACGAGATGGCGCATGATGGCTTCAGTCCTTGCCGGAGACTCCATCTTCTCTTTACTTCCGAAGGCAACGCCGATTGCGCAGAACCGGCATTGGAAGGGGCACCCGATGCTGGCCTGATGTGCCGCTGTTCGATTGCCAAAGTAGGACGGGCGCAAGTACTTTTCCACGGGCAGCCGGTGAAACGGACTCCACGGAAATGCATCCGGACCAAGCATTCCGCGCTCGCCGTTGTGGCGATGCGTGCCGTTGGAATCTTTATAGGAGAGGCCAGCAATCGTGGATAAGTCCCGATTTCCGCGCAGAGCCTCAATCAATTCGAGCAAGGTGTTTTCTCCCTGGCCGCGAGCCGCGAAGTCAATATATTCGGCGTTGAGCGCCGCGTCTTTATACACGGAAGGGAAGTAGCCGCCCCAGACTATGGGAACACGAGGAAACTCAGCGCGAAAGAGCTTGCAACTGTTCATTGCAGAGACCATCTGTGGCCCCGGCATGACGCTCACGCCCAGCAGTTCTACGCGATGGCTACGGCAGAGGGCCCGAATCGACGCATCGGGATCGGAGTCAAGATTGCCATCCACAATCTCATACTCCTCGCGCCCTTCAAGCACGGCGGCCAGCGCAAGCACGGAAAGAGGGAAGCGTCGATTCTTTGGCTTGGCGAGCTTGGGGTAATAAAGAATAATCATTCCGTCTCCGACGCGCCTGAACCGAGGGTGCCAAGATAGATATAGAACTTAGACGGCCTGCGGCGGCCGGCAAGCCCTGCGCGGATCGGGCGCATGGCCCAACCCCATCCGTACCACGGCGAGTAGCACCGCCATCGAACGCCGATTTGCTCAAGGCGTGCAAGGCTATCCGGAGTTAGATACCCCTGACCTCCCATGCCACCCAAATCCGTTCCAAATTTGCGCGAAAACTCTGCAGACTTTTCATTCATCATTGCCTCGCCATCGGCCTCGCGGCCATACGTGGGCGAATCGACAATCGCAATTGCTCCGCTCAAGCGCAACACCCGCACTGCTTCACGCACAGTCGCCTCGTAATCCCGCGCATAGTGAAGCGAGGCATTGTAAATCGCCAGATCGAATTGGCAATCAGCAAATGGGAGCTGGTCCATTTCCGCCTGGAAGCGTGGAAACAAGTGCCCCAAGGTACTCGTGTAATGTTCGGCTGCGCCCAGTCCATCTTTCCGGCTAACGCCGACGTCGACCGCAACGGGGAAGTGTCCGCCCAGCGCGAGTCTGTAACTCATCCAACAGTTTCCTGCACCCAGATCGAGCACCCGGAGGCGGTGTCTTCCGACTCGTTTCAAGCATTCCGGAAGTACATGTTTCTGCACAAACTCAAAGCTTCTCGCGCGAATTCGCCACTGCGATTCAAATCGCCCGGTCGTGTCCCGAAACGGCAGCGACCGATAGAATGCGGCATCGTCAGACCAACGGCCTTCGGTCTCGCGAACAGTCTCATACGCAGTCAGAGAGGGAGCAATCTGTCTTGCGCGTCCGGGCAGGATCGCTCTCCAGATTCCATCGATAGACTGAATGGTGGAGGTGCACTTGGCGCACTCGCGCCTGTCGACTGCGTGGTCTGTCTGCTGAATGGGAGTACTCATGTTGGCTGCGCAGCGCGGACAGCGTACCCTAACCGCGGCCCAATCATCGACTGGCATGCGCGGCTCACGAACTACTGCAAAGGTACTCATTCCGCACACCTCGACATGTCGCGGCCGGGGACGAGCAAATTGCTCGACTCGGCGGCAGAACCTGATTGAGAGCTCGACAATGCAGACCCCGCAATCATGCAGATCCCTCAGAAATCAAAGCCGCTGTGTGAAGGCTGAGGCGCTCATTGTCGATCTGAGATTTGAGGGATTCGGCTTGGAGTTTTAGCGCGGAATCAGTATCTGCATCCATCCGCACCAGTTCGACTTCATGTTTCAAGAGCTGATTGGCAATCTGATAGAACTCACCGCTGCGTCTTCCGACAATTTCCAACTCGCGGTCAGAGCTTTCGGCCCACGGTCGGACCTCGCGAATACGCCCCTGTTCCGCTACCCGCTTGAAGTAAGGCGTTCCCTTGATGGGGTATGCGACGGTTGTTAGGAAGACATCAGGCTTCGAAGCTCGCACGTGTGCGATGGTGGCCTCAATATCATCCAGCTCTTCGCCTTCATAGCCCCACATCAGAAACATTCCGGTCTTGATGCCATAATCGCGGCATAAGCTGGTTGCTCGCTGAACTGCCTCGATCGTCACATTGCGCTGCATGAGGTCGAGAATGCGCTGCGATCCGCTCTCGGAACCGATCCAAAGGCGAAAGCATCCCAGCTCCGCGAGCGTGCGAATCACCTCCTCAGTCAGGCGATCGGCGCGGGAGATGCACTCGAACGGAATATGAAGTGACCGTGAGCCAACCTGTTCACGCCACTCCTGCAACCATCCGTGATGGATTGTGAACACGTCGTCGGCGATCCACAGCATGTCAGGCTTATAGCGCTCCCTTAACCACTCGAGCTCATCGGCTACAAAGCGCGGCTTGCGGCGCCGGTGCGTTTGACCATAAACCTGATGGCTACACCACTCACAACGAAACGGACAGCCCCGCGCCGTTATCAGAGAGATGGAGCCCATGCCGTGATGAGTGCGCCAGGTCTCCACATAGCGCCCTGTATCGATAGCATCACGCGCCGGCCACGGTTGCGCATCGAGGTCCTGAATCTGGGGCCGTGGCGGAGTGCGAACCACCAATCCGTTTCCGTTGAGAAAGGCAATGCCACGCACATCGTCCAAGCGTGTAGTCTTGCCGGCATGCAAGAGCGGCAACAGTTCCTCCACCGTGACTTCGCCCTCCCCAAGGACCACAACCTCTGCGCCGGCATTGAGGTATTCATCGACATATGCTCCTGGTTCTGGACCGCCAACAATGGTTCTCCAGCCGAAGCGCCTTGCTTCTGCGAGAATCTTCACAACCTTGGGACGCGTCATGAGGTTTGCGTAAACGCCAAGGACGGAAGGCGGTTGTTCTCGAAGACGTGTGTAGAGGGCCTCCTGGCTGGAGAAGGTGCTGTCATGGACATCAACTGAGAACCCGCGGGCGCGGAGGTGAGAGCAGATATAGAGAAGGCCCAACGGCGGATAGGGTTTCATGATCTGCAATTCCTTAGGATCCTCGTGGAGGAAATAGCCATGCGTCAGCAAGAGGTCTGTCATACGACCACCTCTGCGCGGTCCGGCTGATCTTCAAGCGATGGCCGCATCTGTCGCCTCACATTCTGCCGGCATGATTGGCGTCAGTTGCGGATAGATGGGAAGGCTTGTGGGCTGAGGAGTTCGGCAGACCAACTCAAGCGCGTAAACCTCCCGCCAGAGACGGTCAAGCTCCTCTGCACATCTACGATTCTGCGGCAGATTCTCCTGCGCCACTTCGAAGTGCAATGCGTTGCGCAAACTGCGATAGAACTCTGTGCTATAAGCGGAGCGGAACATCATGCTGAGCTCACCGCTGTGAACCCAGTTGCGCTTCTCGCCGAGTTGTTCTCCGACACGATCGAAAAAAGCGGTGTTTGGCAATGGATACGAAACGGAGACGCCGATGTCGTCCGGTTTGGTGGATCGCACCAACTTGATTGTTTGTTCAATCTCTTTCAGGCCTTCCCCGGGATAACCGAACTGCAGAAAATAACAAGCGCGAATTCGATGTTCCTGCAACAGCTTCCGTGCGGTGAAGACTTTCTCTACGCGGAGGCCTTTGTCCATAGCATCCAGCACGCTCTGCGCTCCAGATTCAACTCCCATCCAGATTTCTTTGCATCCGGCTCGTGCCAGATGAGCCACTGTTTCGGGATGCATCAGGTCAGCGCGGCTCTGTATTTTGAATGGGATCACGGAATCATGGCGCTCCATTGCATCCGCGAAATCCTGAGTCCAACGGGCATTCAATCCAAAGATGTCGTCCGCAAACCATACATGCTGGATGCCAAAGCGCACTTTCAATTCAGCAATTTCAAGCGCGACCGATTCGGCCGGCCTCAACGAATACCCATTGCCGAAGATTGGTTTTGCGCACCAATTGCAACGGAACGGACAGCCACGGCTTGCGACAACATTTGTGGAGAAGTATCCGCTGCTTCGCCGCCAAATGTCGGCATAGGCCGAGATGGGCGCAAGGTCCCGCGCGGGCATCGGAAGCCGTGAGAGATCGCGTTCGGGCGGACGCGACGCGGTTTTCACCGTGCGCCCTGACGCACTGTCGCGCCACGCGAGACCCGGAATCGCCCATCCTTTAGTTTCTCCGTGACGCAGGATTGTATCGAGCAGATCGCAAACGGTCTGCTCCCCCTCGCCAAGCAATACCGCATCAAAGCCATGATCGAGATATTCATCTACGTGGTCGGCGGCGTCAGAGCCGTGAACCATCACCATGCATCCGGCAGCGGAGGCCATCGCGCACATCTGCCAGCTGAGCTCGCGTGAACGAAGCAAACACATCTTGGAAAGGAAGTTGAAGCTGTCTTCAAACAAGACCACCACACGCGGCCTGTGCTGCTCTAGTGCGAGCACAAATCCTACCCGCGGATCCTCCAACATGCTGTCGAAAACTGCGACATTGAACCCATTGCTCCGCGCCATCGCAGCAGCGTAAAGCGTGCCGAGAGGGGGGTACGGTTGTCCTCGCTCCAACTGTTTTGGGTCGTGCGCAAGGTGGTAGGCATGAGTGAACAGGACATCGACCATCCTGTCATTGTCATGTTGGGTTTCCATCAGCATTGTCTCAGCGGCCCCCGTGTTGTGTGCTGCTGTGCGGCTGCCCCGTGAAATGCACGTTTGGGGGACCGCGGCTTCAAAGTTAAGTGGATGAAGTGCTGCAGACGTCAAACGCGCTCGATCATGAATAGCGGGTATTTAGCGGCGCTGCATCGCACGGTTCGCGGTGCTCGATTCTTGCAGCTTGATTATGCTTTTGTTTCCATCTGTGCTTGTCACCCGGTTGTCATCCCTTTGTCATTTCGAATCGGCATGCGTTTTTGGAGGAATCTTTCGGGATATTCTGAACCGGCAAGAAGAGGAAAACGAGCATGATTGATGGTCATTGCAGCACGGGTCGAATGCACTCGATTCTGCTCGGGATGGCCGGTCATCCGCTTCAGCTTCGCACGGACTCGGCGACTCTGGCGGAAATTGGAGGCGAGTTTTTCCCAGCAACCGGCCTGCATGCGGCGCAGCATCCGCGTGCCGATCTCACACTCTTTGTCCGCGAACGCCGAGACATTTCTCGCGCTGAATGTTGCTTTCCAGTGTTTCGCGGCAGAAACGAATACGTTCACGCAGACTACGGAAGTGACGGCTCTGTGTGGTTCGATTTGAAAGCGCGGGCGGTGTCGGGGATCTTATCGGAGGATCTGCTTTCGGATGCCGGAGTTTTCCGGCGTACTGTGTTGGCCGTAATTGCGGGCGTTCTTGCGCCGGCGCTTGACGTGGTTGGCTTACACGCAGGTTGTGTTGCGCGCGATGGCAAAGCTGTGCTGCTGGCTGCAGCTTCCGGCGTAGGAAAGTCGACGCTCACGCTGGCTCTTGCCCTGCGCGGGTGGAGTTTGCTCTCTGACGACTGGACTTTTGTTGCAGAGTCGCCGACCGGACTTCGTGCGTGGGGAATGCTGACCGCACTCAAATTGCTGCCCGATGCCGTGCGCTACTTTCCAGGTCTTTCAGCTCTGTCTCCCGCGACCGCTTTGAATGGAGAGATGTCGTTCGAGATTGACCCTTGGAGTTTCTTCCGCGTTGGCCGCTCTGTCGATGCGTCGCCCGCATCGATCGTTTTACTGGAACGAGGTCCGGCCGCAGGGAGCGGTGCGCGCAGTCAGGTAAGTCGAAGCGATCCAGAGGAAATGCAAACTGCGCTCTTCAAAGAGATCGAGGGACAACCCGCAGGAATCAGTCATCGAGATGACTTTCAGTCGGAATTGATCCAGAGTATCTGCGAACTTCCCGGTTTCAAAGTTCGCATGAACGGAGATCCATCGGCAATTGCCGCTGATCTTGACCCAATGCTCATGGAGCAAGTCTGTGGTTGAATCACAAGCTGTCACAAGAGCGCCGGCCGCGTTTGCGGCAACCGACTTGCTGCACAGGAGAATTCAGCTGCCGTATCGGTTTCAGCTTGGGTTGGAGCGATCGAACGTGTTGGTCAAGACAGATTCGCCTCTGATGTGGCGGGTGCTTCGCAGTTCCGCAGAGAGTTCTGGCTTGATTGCGGAATCGGGCGTCGCGGTGTGGGAAATCGCAGTGGAGGTTCAGAACGAGGCTACGTCTTCGCTTAGCGTGGAGATGACGGACAGTTTCGATGCCTACTCCTTTGGGCCAAGCAGATCGCTCCGCATGAGCAGTGGATCCTGGTTTGCATATACACCGCCGTCACTGAATGGAGTAGGTTTTGCAATCGTCTCGGGCGACGAATGCTGCCAGGTTCGGCAGCTTCTCGCGTTTTTCGAAAGGATCAAGTTCTCTATCGGAGAAGGCGAGCCTGAAAGCAAGTCCCTTGTTGAACGTGAGGTGCTAGCATGAACGCCAGGCTGGTCTCGAGCGTGGTGCACGCCCTGAGATTCCCCTCGGGCGGGGGCGGTGCGAGCGGGCGAACAGATGGAAGGGAGCGCCATCCTTGTGACTTCTCGCAACGTGAATGGGAACGGAGCATTGGAATACTGGACCGGTCTGGTCTCACCCTTCCCTACTACGCGCGCCTGTTAGCCGCCGGGGATTGCGGTCGGCTCCCCTTACAAACCATTGCAGCTCTTGAACGTCGCCGGAGCGACAACCAGGTCAGAATGCGCCGGATGTTGAAGACTTTTGGCGAGGCGGTCCGAGCCTTGCAACAAGCGGGCATAAACTTTGTGTGCGTAAAGGGCTTCAGTCTGTTTCCGGAGTTCGTTAGCGAGCCTTGGCAACGCCATCAAATTGATTTCGATTTGCTGACCGCAGCGGGACAGGGATTACGGGCGCAAGCGGCGCTTGAGCAACTTGGGTACAAGCTTACCGCTGTTGCCGGAGATGGCGAGCGGCGTTTGCGCATTCCAGTTAAGCAGGCAATCTCGCACGAAGCCTATTTGTATAGTCCGCAAGATGGCGGTGCAATCGAACTGCACTCCAGATTCTGGGAGGCAGGCGGGGAAGAGTTCCCGCTCACCTGCCCCGAAGATGCATTTGAGCAGGCGGAGAGGCACATGCTCGATTCTGTCTCGTTTCCACGCCTGTCGCAACCACATGCGTTTCTATATCAACTGCTGCACGCTTTTCGGCATTTCATGGGCTCGTGGGCGCGGCCACTATGGCTTTACGAGATTGCCAGTTACATAGACCGGCATTACGCCAACGTTGAGCTATGGCGACGGGTGGCCACGCTCCTTTCGGCGGATGCGCGCTTAGCGGAGGCCACATCGCTCGTGCTTTTGACGGCGAAGGAACTCTTTGCCTGCCCAATACCGTCGGCGCTTGAGAACGTCTGTGCACTGGCCGACGACGATCCAATTCGACTTTGGGTTCATCTCTATGCGCGGCGGTGGCTCCTGGCCGACATGCCGGGGAACAAGCTGAATCTTCTGCTGCAGCGGCGCTACTTTTCTGACGGGCGCATCTGGCGCCGCTACCTCGCGGGCCGATTGGCGCCGCGGCGCGCGCGTCCCGTTTTGTGCGAGGGCATCGACACTCGGGTTGCGAGAAGTCTCAAATATCGGGCTGCCAATTTGCGTTATCAGTTGTCAAGGGTCTGGCATCATCTGCGCACAGGCGCAGGCTTTGCTGCTGCAAGCGTTGCGTGGGGAATCCAATTGCACTTAAACCAAAGCGCGTGTGCTCCCAACGACATGAGCCAGGGCGAATCATGATAAGGGGCGCACAAGTAGCTGTATCGCTTCGCAGGCTCTCGCCGCACATCGAGCTCCTGGCACTGATTTCATTGCTGACGCTCTTCATGTTCAAAACGCTCGTTCCAGCGTGGATTTCGTTGCGCAGCGACTTTCCCAATTACTACATTGTGGCGCGTCTGTTACGGGAACACTACTCAATGGACCGAATCTACGACTGGATTTGGCTCCAGCGCGTAAAAGACCACTGGTCAATTCCACAACCGCTGGTGGGCTTCGTTGGTCTCACTCCGTTCTCCGCGCTCCCGCTGGTTCCGTTGACGTGGCTCGATGCGTTGGAGGCGAAGCGGGTGTGGCTGGTCGTGAATCTGGCTATTCTTGGTGCTTCTGTCTACGGAATGCAGCAAATCACTTCGCTCCGCGCTCGGCGCGTCGCACTAATCGCATTTTTCGCAATAATCCCTCTACGCAACAACTTTCTGCTCGGTCAAATGCATCTGGTCGTTCTTGTCCTGTTGGCGCTTGCCTTCCATCTCAACGCGGAGAAGAGATGGCTGCAATGCTCTTTGGTTCTGTCGGTGGCAGCATCGCTCAAGGTCTACCCGCTGTTCTTCGCTCTCTACTTCTTGCGCAGGCATGAGTGGAAGCCGGCAGCTGCTTTGGTGTCCGCTACGGTTGCAATCTTCGCAGGGTGCTTCTTGATCTTTGGCGAACCTGCTATGCATGCATTCCTGGTGGAGCAGTTTCCACGCATGCTGCGCGGCGAAGCCATGGACCCATTCAGCCTGAGCGCCCCATCCGCATCGAGCCTGTTTCACCGCGTCTTTCTCGTCCAGCCTGAAGCGAACCCAAGCCCGCTTTTTCCATCGCCGTTGCTTTATGCCATTTTGTACCCGCTTTGGCAACTAATCCTGCTTGTCGCGACGGTGCTTATGGTCTCTCCCAAGGATAGAGATCCACAGCACACCCGACTGGAATGGGCTGCCTGGATTTGCATGCTTCTTGCGCTCTCCACGGAGCCAGCTTCGTACCATCGGGTGGTTCTCATCCTCGTGGCCGTCTTCGCGGTAAATGCGATCGAAGGCGGCTGGCGCAGAGCGATTATGCTAGGCTGCTACTTCGTAGCTTGCAACGTGCACCCAGCCGTAACGGTTCGGCATCCGATACTTGCCCTCATGGTTGACTTTGTTCCCTTTTGGGCGACAGTGGCACTGCTGGCTTGTTTGCTGGCTTCATTGCGCATTGGCCGAGGTGAAACAACTGCTTCAGGTTCTTCTTCGCGCTCATGGTCGCGCATGCGAACCGCCTGGGCTTTCGGCATTTTCGCGGTGATTTGGGCCGCTGCTTCTGAGGCGACGTTTGTCCACGCAAGAGAGCTCAATAATTCTTCGTATAGGATGGATCGCCCAGACCCGGATTTAGCGCAATTTAGCCCCCATGTTGCAGGTAGTCATCTGCTATCTGTCGCGATGCAACTTAAGGGATATCGCGTTGAAGATGAAGGCGGCACCCGGTTCCAAACCTCTAAGCCCGGGATCGAGGACGACCAATTAGCAGTCGCTTCCAGCAAGAACAGCGATCGCATTTGGATTGAAGCAGTAAGTGGAGGACATTCGCGGCTGGTTGAGCTCGGAGCTATTCCGGGTGAAGCAGCGCCTGCGCCGGATGCGACCATTGTCGATGCCGAATCACCTGCACTTTCTCCCGATGGCCGCAGTCTGATGTTTCTTCGTGAAAATCGGGGCAGGGGCAGGGCGTGGCTGGTTCGTCTCGACGAGAGCGGTCAACCGCTGACCGAGCCAGCGCCCATTAGCCCGGAGGAAATGGACGTTTGGGACGCCCAATTCTCCGCATCGGATGGGATTCTGCTCTGCGCGGCAGCGGATGGACACCCGTATCTCTTCTTGATGCGGAGTGGGAAGGCGAAAAGGCTCTTCGCAGATACCGATGCGATGGGCGTGCCCGCAACTCATGCGGGAAATGGTGTGCTTGTTCGCCAACAGAGGAGAGACGGCTACTGGCATTTGTATCGGTCCGATCCATCCCGCCAAGTGGAGACGCAATTGACGTTTGGCGACTGCAATGCATACGACCCTGCGTGGCTCGATGAAAGTAGGGTGGTCTACGTCAGCGACTGCGGCCGCGGTGAGGGGATTGGCGCGCTAGCCGAGATCGATTTGGGAACTGCTACCGGCGCGAGTGGGAGGACATCAGCGAATCCACCGCGTACCGGTGCGCCGGGAGGAGAGCCACAAAAATGAGTACGGCAACCGGCCCAATTCCGGAAAACGCCGCCGGCGATTTCCGCGGGATGACAAGCAGAAATGCACGTCCGCCGATGACAGTGCTGGAGTTGCTGACCCTTCTCAGCCGGCACTGGCGCTTTCTCGCCAAAGCAGCGTTTGTGGGTGCGATCTGCGGACTGGCGCTAGCTTTTTTGCTTCCCGTGCAATACACAGCTATAACAACGATTCTTCCATCGGGGCCCTCGTCGTCGCTGGCATCTGCGTTTGCCTCGCAATCGGGCGAGTTGGGTCTTCTTGCGAGCATTGCCGGCAGCGGGCTTGGATATCACAATCCGGCCGAGGTCTGCGTGCTTATGTTGCGAAGCCGAAGCGTGGAAGACGCTGTGATTCAGCGTTTTCAGTTGATGAAGGAGTATCGCAAGAAGCGGCTCTCCGATACCCGAATTGCTTTGGAACGCATCACTTCGGTGACGCTCAATCTTAAGACCGGAATCATTGCCGTTTCCGCGCGAGACCCGGACCCAGTGCGCGCCGCGGAACTTGCCAACGGTTATGTCGACGAGTTCAGAAAGTTTACCGGTTCCCTCGCGATCACCGAGGCTGGCCAGCGCCGCCAGTTCTTTGAGCAACAGCTTCTTGCGGCAACGGGCAACCTGAACCAGGCTGATGAAGCATTCAGGAACACGCAACAGAGCACCGGAATGCTCGACCCAGTCAGCGCTACCAAGGCTGATCTAGAAAGCGCAGTCACGATTCGCGATGAGATTGCCGCCCGGGAGGTGCAGTTGCGCACTCTGCGCACTTACTCGACGGAGCAAAACCCCGCTGTGGTTCGGGTACGACAGGAGATTGCTGGCCTCCACACGCAACTGGCGGAAGTAACCGGAAGCAAACATGATGTGGCGGACGATCCACTTGTTCCAAAAGATAAAATCCCCGAAGCCGGATCTGAATATCTGCGGCGATTGCGCGACGTGAAGTACAACGAAGCTGTTGTTGCTGTTCTGGCCAAGCAGTTGGAGATCGCACGTCTGGACGAGGCCAGGCAAAGTCCGGTTGTGCAAGTCGTGGATCCTGCAGTTACGCCGGACAAGCGTTCCGCACCCAAAAGGACGGTGATTCTGCTGGCAAGCACTATGCTCGCCTTCTGCGCAGCGAGCCTCTGGGTGATTTATACGATGAGAGAATCGACAGTTCCGCAGGGGCGATTGGTTGGCCGTGCTGCGGCCCTGCTCCTTCTTTTTCTGGTATCCGCGCCCTCAATGACCGCACTGACACAGGAGTCGCAGCAGCAATCTGCCGATTGTTCAATCGATGCGAATAGCTCTTTGGACAATTCGTGTGTGACGCAGGACAGCAGTGCGCCCGGATTTCCTCCCGGACAGACGAGACTGAGCGAACGTTCCGGAGCTTTGACAGAGCCGATGCGCGATAGGCGGAATCAGGGCGGAGATCAGGTTAGGACAACAAGTCCGAATGGAGAAAGAAGCATCGGTGTGCGCGGTCTTCACCCTCAACCGTCGCAACCGCAAACGGAATTTGAGCAGATGGTGGCAGACTCAGCCGGCCGGCCGCTTGCAGTCTTCGGTCATTCATTGTTCGCGGAGCCGCCAGCGACGTTTGCGCCCGTAAACGATGTACAGGTCCCAAGCGATTATATGATTGGGCCGGGCGATGAACTGCGCATCCACATCTGGGGTCAGGTCGATGGCGACTTGCGCACGGAGGTCGATCGATCCGGCCGAGTTTACATCCCGAAGGTGGGGGAAGTTTCAGTCACGGGCGTCCGCTACGGCGAACTTGAAGGCTATCTCAAGCATATTGTCGAGGCCGTCTTCAAGAGCTTCAGTCTTACGGTTGCAATTGGCCGGCTTCACTCCATCCAGATATTTGTCGTAGGGCAGGCGAAGGCTCCGGGCGTTTACACTGTCAGCTCTCTCAGCACCCTGATCAACGCCGTATTTGCATCCGGGGGGCCGACGTCCCAGGGATCGGTGCGTCATATTCAGTTGCGGCGCGGCGACGGGGTTGTGCAGGAATTCGATTTGTATGACCTGCTGGTTAAGGGAGACAAGTCGCACGATGTCCCACTCAAATCGGGCGATGTGGTGTTCATCCCTTCGGTGGGCCCACTCGCCGGCCTAGCGGGCTCGGTGAATACGCCGGCCATTTACGAGCTAAGAGACGACGTTACTCTCGGCAAGTTGATCGAGACGGCAGGAGGCCTGAGCGTGGTGGCCGACGGCAGCAGCGCAACTGTCGAGCGCATAGGCGACAACCAGGATCGGACTGTTCTTCAATTCCCGCTTGATGCCGCCGGTCTTGCCTTTGCGGTGAAGGGCGGCGATATCATCCACATCTCCAGCATCGTGCCCCGCTTCGACAACACGATCACACTGCGCGGCTACGTCGCCAACCCCGGGCGCTTTCCTTTCGTGCCGGGAATGCATGTGCGGGATTTGCTTCCGAGCGCAAAAGCGCTGCTGCCGCGGGAGTATTGGCTCAACCGCGCCAGTACCACCGACGCCCGGCAAACGGAGTATCCAATTCGCAAGCTGGTTCCGGAGACTCCCCGCACTATGCGCTCGCCGGATCAGGAAGCGGCGGCCGAAGCCGCGTCGGCGGAGCCACAACCGCAGTCGGACGCTCGACTTCAGCAGCCGCAATCGAACAGGTCCTCCTCAAATGGAGGCGGCAATCCGATGCGCGAGCAAACGATTCCGGAATATTTCCGCGATCTGATCCGGTCGGAAACCGTAACCGACCCGGAAGCGGACGAGTCGCAGCGCCAGGGCGGGAGCGCGAACCACCAGTCGGATCAATTGACACGCGAATTACTCAAGCTGGTTCCGGCAATCAACTGGCGGTATGCCCTGATTCAAAGGGTGGATGCCGCTACGCTGAAGACGCAATTGGTTCCATTCGATCTTGGCATGGCAGTCATCGACGGCGATCCGGCAAGCAACATGGCTCTTGAACCTGGCGACATTGTCACAGTGTTTTCCGAGCAAGACATCGTGGCGCCTGAGGAGGCGCAGACCCGTTACGTGAAGGTTGAGGGCGAGGTCGAACATCCGGGAGTCTACGAACTTACGGACCGACAGACTCTCAAGGGCCTGCTTCAGTCAGCTGGGGGCCTGACTTCAAGGGCATACCCATACGGCGCTCGCCTTACGCGGGAGTCGGCGCGCATCGAGCAGCAGCGGGGTCTGGACGAGATGGTGCGCACCGCTGAAGCAGGGCTGCGTGCCTCTAAAGTATCGGCCGTCTCATCCGGTTCCGACGCAAGCACAGTTGCGGCCGGTGAGACGGCCCAACAATCCTTGTTGGCCAGCCTTCGATCCATTCGCGCAACGGGCCGAGTGGTACTCGCGATGAGCCCGGACGCAAGCAGAGTCACAGATTTTCCGGACATGGCTTTGGAGGACGGCGATCGCATCATTATTCCCGCGCGCTCAAACACAGTTACGGTTTCTGGCGCGGTCTATAACCCCGCGTCATTTGTCTTTGACGCGCGGCGCAAGGTCGGAGACTACTTGCAACTCGCCGGAAAAGGTGCACTCAACTCGAATCAGAGTCACGCATTTGTGCTTCGCGCGGACGGATCCGTAATCAGCCGTCAAGAGACTGGCGGCATGTTCCATTCGGCCTTTGACCAGTTGCCAATGCATCCTGGTGATCAAATCGTAGTGCCGGAAAGAGTAGATAACGGTGTGGTACGCGCCATCCGCGACTGGGGGCAGCTGATTTCGCCGCTGGCCTTGACCACACTCGCCATTTCCAATGCGGTCAACTGACACGCTGCAATCAGAGAAGGATTCAATGTCCAGCCGATATGCCGCAATTCGACCAGGGCCGGTCACAGCCATTCCGGGACTGGCATTGGTACGCCGTCTCGAAGGCCCAGCTCCGGCCGCGCCTGAGCATTCGGCGCGCGTGCTTCCGCGCATTTGCCTCTACGCGTTGCCTGCGCTATGGGGAATGCTATTGCGGGTGTGGATGCGCATCGCTGGAATCCACGACGTCAACTCCTCTGCTCATCTCCAATTCCTTTTTGTGTTCTCCTTCGCATGGATCGCCGCAATCGAGTGTCTTCACACAGGCCAATTCGTGGCAGCCAATCGTGAACACACCGGTGCAATGGCAATCTTGAAATCTCTCTCCATCGCGACCGGCGCCGCGGTGCTTCTGTCGCGTCTGCTTGAACATCCTTTGCCTCGCGCTGCGGATTTGTTGATCGATTGCGCCGTCATCTCGATTGCATCCATTGCTATCAAGCAATCGTTCCGTGCAATTGAGGGGGCACAGCGGCCACCTACCCGCATTCTGCTGGCGGTTGGACGCGGTGGTGACGATGCAGCCTCGTGGGAGTTCGTGCGGAAGGAGGTTTCCAGCCATCCAATATCCGGAGCGATTCGCCTGGTTGACCTCGATTCAACCAACCGGGCTGTCGGGCCGATCTCCACGAATGAACTGGTGAGCGCAATTCGCCGTGAGGCGGTGGATGGAGTGCTCATTTCAGCAACGCCAAGCGTTGTATCCATACTCACGCACCAGATTAAGTTCTGCGGCGGGCTGGACACGCCGGTCCGTCTTGTCACCGGTCTCCCCAGCGGCTCTTCACTGCGCGATCGAGTTTCCAGCACCGGATCCTTCTACTTATTGAATACCGGTGCCGAGCCGACCGGGACGACGAACTATTGGCTTGTAAAGCGGGGTTTCGACATTGTGTTTTCCGTTGCTGTCCTGGTCGTCGGCCTGCCTCTCTTCCTGCTCATTGCGGCTGCCGTAATGTTGAGCTCCAACGGTGGAATCTTCTTTGTCCAGGATCGAGTGGGCTGGAACGGCCGTGTCTTTCGCATGTACAAATTCCGCACCATGCATACCTCCCCTGGATACGAGAGCGACACGCGCTGGACTCCGCCCGGCGACGCTCGCCGAACCCGGGTGGGAGTATTCCTTCGCAAGTATTCCCTGGATGAGTTGCCGCAGTTCTTCAATGTGCTCATGGGAGACATGAGCGTAGTCGGCCCCCGTCCCGAGAGACCATTCTTCGTCAGCAGTTTCAGGCAGCAAATCGATGAGTATCATCGTAGGCACAGACTCAAGGTGGGCATTACCGGATGGGCGCAAGTGAATGGCCTGCGCGGCGACACATGCATTCGTACACGACTGCTTTATGACCTTTACTATCTGCAAAACTGGGGACTCATCTTCGACCTGAAGATTATTCTGACCACCGTCTTCTGCGTCTTCAAATGCAAGAACGCATATTGACCATCGGCCCGATCTTGGTGCTTGAGTCTCGATCGGCAAACAGCTCTTCAAACTTGCAAATGTGCTTTGCGCACTGAGGAAGTCTTGGCGCGGCACTGCTAATCAGGAGGTCGTGGATGGACCGTTCGATCCTCTTGCAGCGGAGATTACTTTACTGTTCGTTTGCGAATGCGCCACGCGCTCCGTTATCCTCTGTGACTGGCGGTCATGAGCTCGAGTCGATTAAACGGCGGAATTTCCATGCTTCAGGTCTGGGCCAAACTCGGGCTCGTCGTTTCCTTCGGCCTTTGCGCATGCCGGCCCGCGTGGGCGCAAATATGCTCCGGCCCGGCGCAGTTGAATGCTGAGCTAGCGACTCGGCCCAATGCAGACGCCTACTCCGCGTTGGGCAACTGGTTCAACGAGAGTCATCTACCAAATTGCGCTGTCGAAGCCTTTGAAGCAGGCCTCAAGATCGATCCCACATCGATCAAGGCGCTCGACGGGCTAGCCAAAACACTGATCTCGTTGAAGGACTACGAAACTGCCATCATTCGCCTTCGCTCCGCTCCGCGCGAACAGAAGCTGATCCTGGACCTGGCCGTGGCCTACAGGAAAGACCAAATGTTCGATGAAGCTGCACAGGTGCTGACCGAAGGGCTCAAGAGTTATCCGAATTCAATTGCACTCACAGGGGCGCTGGTGTCGCTCTACGCGCACGAATCGCATAACGCAGCGGCGCGAGAGCTGGCTGAAGGCCTTGCGCGCAGCAACCCCAAGGACATCGAAGCGCAGCGCATCTACTTCCGGACACTGGTTGTTACAGGAGACAACGATGCGGCCGCAGCTTTGGGCCGCCACTTGCTTGAGTTGGCGCCACACGACGCCGACTTTCTCAATTTGAATGGCTTCCTGGAGCGCAAGGCAGGAGACTACGAAGCGGCCCGCAAGCACCTTGAAGAGGCGGTAGCCCAAGGCCCCAACGACTATAACCCTCGTGTGAACCTTGGGCTGGTGCTGGTCGAGCTCCACGACGCGGCCGGGGCTCGCACACAACTGGAGAAAGCAATCGAACTCGGTGCGAACTCAGCACAGGTCCACTTTGAACTAGCCAAAGTCCAACGCACGCTGGGAGAGGCCGAGGAATCGCAGAGGCAACTGAAGCTGTATCAGCAGACGCTCAAAGAAGAGTCGGATCAATCCCTGGCCGTTCTTAAAGCAACAGAGGCCGCGGAGGCAGCCAAAGCTGGAGACAACCAGAAAGCCGCCGATCTGTACCGCGAGGCTTGCGCAGCAGAGCCAAACGATGCTGCACTTCCATACCGGTTGGCTCTTGTTCTGCGAGATCTCGGAGATGAGGCGGGCGAGCGTGCGGCGCTGGAACAGGCGATCGGGGTAGATCCGGGTTCATTCCCAGCGCAATACGCGCTCGGCTACCTGGAATTCCAGGCTGGCGACAATGCGGCGGCTGAACGGCAATTCCGGCTTACAATCAAGGCTTCTCCGAGGAACGCTCAGGCATGGCTTTCGCTGGCAGCCACCCTTGGTGCAGAGTCGCGAGTCCCGGAGGCGCAGGATGCTGTGGCCCATGCACTGCGGCTTGATCCGAACAACGCGGGCGCTCTCGATCTGAGCAGAAAACTGGCGACCGCTGGAACCCAGCACTAACTGATTCATTGATCGGGGAGGAATACTGGCTTTCATGGCCAACAAGCTGAGCCACAAGAAGACCGCTCCATGGACGCGCCGACACCTGCTGCGCAACCTCCCCGCGGCTATGGCTCCCACTCTCATCCCCAGCAAGCTTCTGGCAGTGCTCCCATCGGCCCCCCCGGCAGACAAGCCTACCACGCCGTTCTCCCGGTTTGTCGACGTTGCCCTTGCCGCGGGACTTACAGCCACGATGGTCTACGGCGAGCCAGACAGCTTCACCTACATCGTGGAATCCATGGGCACCGGCTGCGCCTTTTTCGACTATGACAACGACGGATGGATGGATATTTTCATTCCCGGCGGACGGAGATTGGAGAATACTCCGCCAGACGCCAGCAACCGGCTCTACAAGAACAACCGCGACGGTACCTTCACCGACGTGACCGTCAAGGCTGGGCTAGTGGGTACCGGGTGGGCGCAGGGCGTTTGCGTTGGCGATTACAACAACGACGGTTTTGAGGATCTATTCCTCACCTTCTACGGACAAAACAGGTTGTATAGGAACAATGGCGACGGGACTTTCACCGATGTGACGGCACAGTCCGGCCTGCTTTATCCGACAACGCGCTACAGCACGGGCTGCGCATTCGTTGACTACAATCACGACGGATTGCTCGATTTATTTGTATCCAACTATCTCGAAATCGACCTGGCAAATGCTCCCAAACCCTCATTGGCCGTGCCCAACTGCAACTACGAGGGCGTAGCCACGATGTGCGGCCCTGAAGGCTTGCCCAAGGCCCGGAACTTTCTTTACCGCAATAATGGCGACGGAACATTCACCGATGTTTCCAAGGAGTCTGGGGTCGCCGGATTTCGCGGGTCATACGGACTTACTGTTGTCTGCATCGATGCCGATGAGGATGGTTGGCCGGATATCTTCGTGGCCTGCGATTCCACGCCATCGATGCTGCTGATGAATAACCACGATGGAACCTTCCGTGAAGAGGCATTGTTCCGCGGTGTCGCTCTCAGCGGCGAAGGCCGACAAATGGGCGGCATGGGTGTAGGCGTGGGCGACTACAATCTGGACGGTCATACCGACCTTGTGAAGACCCACTACTACAATCAAGCCACTGGCCTCTACCGCAACGACGGCAAAGGTAATTTCGAAGACGTAACGATCGAGGCCGGCCTGAATAAGGAGACCCGCTTTGTCTGCTTTGGCGCCGGGGTTGTCGACTTCGACAACGACGGCAATCCCGACATTCTGGTCTCGACTGGCACGGTCTACCCGGAGGTTGCTCGCGTTAACCCGAGATTTCCTGCACGCAGCCCATCCATTCTGTTTCGCAATCAAGGCAACGGGAAGTTCGTTCAACTTGGCGCGGAGGCCGGACCTGGGATCGAGGCGGTCCATTGCGGTCGCGGAGCGGCGTTTGGTGACTTCGACAACGACGGCGACATCGACGTGCTCATTATGAATGTGAACGAGCCGCCTTCTCTGCTGCGCAACGATGCCCCGCCCGGAAATCACTGGATCAAGGTTCGGCTGGAAGGAACAAAGAGCAATCGGAGCGCGATCGGAGCGCGCGTTCTGGTGCGCTATGGCGGAAAAGTGCAGGCACAGGAAGTGCTCAGCGGTTCCAGCTTCATCTCTGCCAACGATCCGCGACTGCACTTCGGGCTGGGCGCCGTGACCACTGCGGACATTGAAGTTCACTGGCCGAGCGGGTTGGTCGAGTCGATGAAGTCTGTAGCAGCGAATCAGCTCATCACACTTCGCGAGGGAGCAGGGCAGGTGAAAGGGAGACCGTTCCGTTGAGGGACACCCGAGAGTTCGCAGAAACGGGATCAGAGACTTCTGCTCTGAGGGCAGGTAGTCATCGTTCGTTCAAGTCCACGCTGTATAGGTTGACTGGCGAAGTGCGAGCGCTGACGATTGGCAGGTCACCCGGTGCTAATCCAATCAGCCGGTAGTCCGTTGCGGCAATCGGCCGCAGGTTGGCGATTGTGGCTACCTGTTCAGGCTTGCCCGAAGGAATGGCGATGCGGTAAATGGGCTTGCCCGCCTCAAGAAAATCCTGAAAGTAAAGATAACGGCTGTCGTGCGACCAACTCGGGTCCCCAACTCCATGGAATGCCACGTTGGTCCACTTCTGCTCAGTTCGGTCAAAAAGAAGCAACGCTTTCTGGTCAAGCCGAATAGCCGCGATATATCGACCATTGGGAGACAACCGCGGGCTGAAGAAGCCGGTTGAACCGGGAATTTCGGTAGCCTTGCGCGATTGAAGGTTCAGCAGGTAGATCGCCTTGGGCTGGCCGTTGTCCATGCGGTCGGGCAGGCGGCCAAAAACCATCGACTGGCCATCGGCAGACCAATCTGGATCGGCTTCATTCCGGTCCTCGCTGAGTAACGGATTGGGTTTTCCGCCTTCGGAGTCGATCGTATAAAGCTTCCATGGCTTCCCCGGTTCCTCTGCCATCAGGGCCAGCCGGCGGTTATCGGGAGACCACTTCATGCTGAAGATTCGTAGCGGCGGAGCCGTCAACTCGATGCGTTCGCTGCCGTCTGCGCGGCTGCGCCATAAGGAGCCGTCAGAACCGTTGAGCCAAGCCACCCATTGGCCGTCGGGGGAGTACTCCGCAAGTTCCGCGGCGCTCAGGTTCTGTCCCATCGACGTGAATGCCGAGGATCGCGGCACGGCCTGCAAGAGCTCGATCTGCGGATCGACGCCAATGAAATGGACAAGGTGATTTCCTGGTGAAGTGCCGGGCGCTTCAAAGGTCAACGGGCCATTCGTGATCTGCATGGGCCGGCGATTGCGCAGGAACCACGGACGTTCGCGGAGTGCCCAGATTTCGCTGCTTCCGGTATGCGCAGACTGAAAAACGAAATATTCCCCATCGGGAGTCCAGCTTCCACAGCATTCCAAAGCAGGCTCGCTCCACCCGGCCAATAGAGGGTGGGGATCGGTCCCATCGGCTCCTACCTCCCACAATTCGGTCGTTTGGCTTTTGGGCTCGCGAAGCGAAAAACGCAAGCGACTACCGTCTGGCGCCCAGCGCAGCCAAAAGGCAAGCCCCGGGGTGGTGATGAGCTTATGCGGGTCGCTGCCGTCGATTCCGACAATTGTCAGATCGTTTCCATTGGCGATTAGCAGGTGGCGACCGTCGGGCATCCAGGTTGCATCGTGGGCAAGAACATTCGGCACACGACGCGCGTCGCCGCCGAGCGTCGGAACAATCCACAATGGCTGTTCCGGTTCAGCCTGAAGATGCCCGTGGACAATCAACCTGGAGCCGTCAGGCGCAAGCGAGCCGATTAGTGGAGCGCCAATCTCCGAGGGCAGGTGAAAGTGGCTGATCTCGCCGTTCGCTGCCAAGGCAACTGCGAGCACCGGATCGCCATTGTCAATGTCAGAGAAGTAGAGGCGCGTGCCGTCACTCACAGAACTGGAGAAGCTCTCTGTTTCCGGTTCGTTCTGGAGCAAATGGCCGGAGAAGGTGACCTGCACGACACGGTAGGGCTTGTGTGTGGTTGTGCTTAACATCCATCCCAGCGCCAAGCAGAGTAGTGTAAGAGCCACTACAACCCACGGCCAAGCGAGCGAAGCTTTCACCTTCTGTGCTGGGGCTGCCTGCGGCGGTAGAGAGACCGCATGCGACGGAAGTGCATGGTTCTCAATATCTTTGACCGGAGCGATGAACCGGTACCCGCGTTTGGCCAGGGTTTCGACAAAGCGGGGGTTCTCGGCATGATCGCCCAGGGCCTCGCGCAGCTTGTTTACCGCGATCCCCAGGCTGTGATCGAAGTCGACGGTCGTTTCCGTGCCCCACAGCTGTTGCTGCAGTTCCTCGCGGGTAATTACCTCCCCTGGATGCCTCAAGAGTGCCGCAAGCACTTTGAAGGGCTGACTCTGGAGCCGCACCCGAACACCCGAGCGCCGCAATTCCCCAGTTTTCAGGTCGGCCTCAAAAACACCGAATTGCACCCGCACGGCGCCATCGCTTTGTTCTGCTGTTGCCATTGCACCAGAAGCATACACCCAGCGGAGCTCACTGTGAATGGTGCCTCGGAACTCGAGCTTGCTGGTTGATCTGCTAGTTTGTTCTTTGTTTCTGAAGAGATATTGTTCTCCAAATGATTGATAAAATAGACTTTACTTGGAGAATCGTAAATGATGCCGAGTGGGTGATGTGTAGGTTGACTGTTGCCGCGACCGAGGCGTTTCCTGTTCCGTGGATACGAGAAGAGGCTCACCACCGGCCTCTCCGCGAACCGGAGAAATCAACGCTTCACAACGCTTCTTTGGAGGACCCAGTGATGTTCAATCGAAACCAAATGCTACCCAACGGGCGACGGCCCCTTCGCTTCCTGTCTCTGGTTCTTGCTGTCCTGACGATCTGCCAGATCGCGCCGGACCTCTTTGCTCAAACCGACACGGGAAGTATCGCAGGAACGGCGAGCGATAAGACCGGCGCTGTAATTCAGGGCGCAGACGTCGCTGCCACAAATACGGCGAATGGTCTCAATCTCAGCGCCGTCACGAATACCTCGGGCGAATTCAAGATCCTGGCCGTGCCTCGTGGCGACTACACTGTTACGATCTCCGCAAAGGGGTTCCAGTCCCAATCGACAACGGTTACCGTGACCGTGACCACTGAGCAAACGGTCGCATTCCTGCTGAGCCCCGCCGGCGGCGCCACCACCGTTGAGGTCACCGGCGCCGCAGCGATGGTCGATACTTCTGACGCGACGATCGGCGCGACGATTCAAGGCGAGCAGGTTACCGACCTTCCCCTCGACGGCCGCAACTTTACCCAACTTGCCCTGCTGACTCCCGGCGTGACCCGCGGCGCCTATGGCGATATTGCCAGCGGCGGCGGCAGCTCCAATATGGCCGAGACCATTCGCGACAACGAGAGCGGCAACGCCGCCCTCTCCATCAATGGACTCCGTCCCCAGGCCAACAACTTCATCCTCGACGGCGTGGACAACAACGACGGCCTGATCAACGGAATTCTCTTCTTCCCCAACATCGACGCTACGCAGGAGTTCAAGGTCAGCACCAGCGTTGCCCCGGCCGAGTATGGCCGCGCCGGCGGGGCCATCGTCGTCAGCTCCCTCAAGTCGGGCACCAACGATTATCACGGTTCGGCCTTCTGGTTCTATCGGGATGGGAACTTCGATTCCAATCCCAACTACCAATTCGATGGCGCTCCGCCATCCGCGCCGGGCGGCTTTCTGCGTCAGCAACCCGGCTTCTCCATCGGTGGACCGGTCCTGCCGAAGCTGAAAAATAAGCTTTTCATTTTCGGCGATTACCAGGCACTGCGCGAGAGCCTTGCGGTTCCCAACCATTACCTTTCGGTTCCCACCACGAAGATGCGTACGGGAGACTTTTCCGAGTTGCAGAATGCCGGCCAGTTGGCACTGAGCGGTAACACCACCCAGTTTCCGCAGTGCTTCCTTGGCACCGACCCCGTCACTGGCAACCCCTATGCTGGCAATTCCACAGACGGGGCGTATGCCGGCGACATCTTCGATCCCACGACCTGCAAACCCTTCCCAGGCAATATCATCCCCCAGGGCCGCTTGAATCCGGCCGCGGTCAACTACTTGAATGCTTTCCCCACACCCTCGCGTACAGACCGCTACCACAACAACTACCTCGACAGCCAGTCTGAAACCAACAAATACAACACCTTCGACGGTCGAATAGACTGGAATGCCAGCTCCAAGGACATGGCGTTTGCGCGTTTCAGCTACGACAACTCGATCAATGCCAAGACCTCTGAGTTCACCATGCTTCCCGCTGGCGGCGGCACCGGCAACAACCCCACCCATGCGCGTGGCTGGGACTTGGGCTACACGCACATCTTTTCATCCACAGTGGTCAATGAGGCCCATCTGGCATATAACCGCGACAACTACGGGTACACGCCGCCCATGTACGGCCAATATGTCTCCAAGGATCTTGGCATCGTGAATGCCAACATCAACCAGGAAACCACCGGCGGCGCACTCATCGGCGGTTGGAAGGGCGACCTGGAATACACCGGCGATTACGGTCTCTATTCGGTCCCGCAGAACACCTATGAATTAACGGATTCGCTGAGCTGGTCAAAGGGCCAGCACACCTTCAAATTCGGCGGCACGCTGATGCGTCGTCAGGTCGAGTACTTCAACCCACAAGAGGGCAAGGGCTACTTCTGGATCGACGAAAACGTCGTCTCCTTTACCGGCTTCGAAACCTCCGAGCTGCTGGCTGGCGGCATGTATGACTATGAGCTCGGATCCCAGGCTGGGTACTTTGCCAATATCGGCCAGGAAGACGGCATCTTTGCACAGGACGACTGGCGAATCAATCGCCGGCTCACTGTCAACCTGGGGCTGCGCTGGGATCTTCTCACCCGTCCCTACGAAGCACACAACCAGCAGTCCGCTTTCAACGTTACCACCGGAACGGTCATGATCGCGGGCCAGAACGGCATTTCCCGCAGCATCGTCAATCAGGACTACCACGCCTTTGGGCCGCGCCTTGGGTTTGCCTATGACCTGCTCGGAGACGGAAAGACCGTACTCCGTGGCGGTTATGGGCTCTTTTACTTCCTCGATTACGGCGGCATCGGCAACCAGCTCGGGGAGCAACTGCCCTTCGCCGGTCACTCCGACTATTATGGCTCGAATGGCTACTGCGTCACCTTCACCGGCCAGCTCCCCAGTGTGACGCCAAACCCCGCCGCCCAAGGCTACAACTGCAGCGGCTATACCGGCCCCTCCACGGTTACCACGCCCCTGCCGAGCCGCCAAGTTGTTCCCCTCAATCCCAACAGTCCGCCGGCTGGCCTGAGCATGATCGCCGTCAACCCCCAGAGCGAAAACAGCCAGGTGCAGGAGTGGAACCTGCAGTTGGAACGGCAGTTTGGCAGCCACGACGTGGTCACGGTCGCTTATGTGGGCACCGAGGGAGGAAACCTCTCCTCCTACTACCCCTACAACAACAGGGTGTTTCAGACAGGAGCGGAGCCCTTCCCCACCCTGGGCAGCATCAACTACAACAACTACGACGGCACGTCCAATTACAACGGCTTGCAGTTGCATGAGGTACATCGCCAGGGCAATAACTTGGTCGCCACCTTCTCGTATGCCTGGGGACACGCGCTGGACGATTCTACCGGCGCCTTCCAGGGACAGACCGTAGCGCTCTACAGCAATCCGATGTTAGATTGGGGCAACTCCAACGAGGATCAGCGTCAGATCTTCAGCTCCTCTATCCTCTACAAGCTACCCTTCGGACGCGGTCAGAAGTTTGGCGGCGATATCTCTCGTCCGTTGGACTGGCTGATTGGCGGATGGCAGACCAACCTGGTCGCTCTGGTACAGACGGGAACTCCGGTTGATCTTTCCGATGGAAATGCATCACCGACGAATCGTCCCGACGTAGTCAGTGCTATCACCTACCCCAAGGAAACGGGCGGTAATGCTGGAGAGCAATGGTTCAATCGTGCCTCCTTTGTTGATCCGCCAGAAACCGCCGGGGGCGGGGTAGACTGCGGCGGCTGCACGGTATTTGCTCGTTTGGGAACTTTGCACCGCAATCAGATCTATGGACCCGGATTCCGCGAAGTCAACCTCAGCCTGCAGAAGAATCTCCATCTGACCGACAAGCTTACGATGGAATTCCACGGCGATGCCTTCAACCTCTTCAATACCCCGGAATTCACCAACCCGGATGGCGGTCTTCACGACGGAACCTTCGGGCAAATTGAAGGAACGCAGCTCTATACCAACCGTCAGCTTCAGTTGGCAGCCCGCTTTACCTTCTGATCTGCCCACCTCACTCAGCGTCCCGGCGGCTGGCAAGCAGTTGGGGCGCTGGGAATCTTCCAGGACGTATTGCCCGCGCGCGCTTAAATGTGCAGCCAGGATTCCTCTGCGCATACGAAAGGCAATCTAATGACGCTCCTCCGGCGCCTGTGGGTAATCGCTGTCTTGTTGCCCACCTGCGGAGTTTCCTCTTTCGGACAGGGGCCGTCAGCCTGCCCCCTGGCGCAGGGCAGCGGCGCTCCGTGCATCGACAAGATCGACCCACCGGGCTGGTGGGCCGGTCTCCCGGATCCCATGCTGCTGGTGCATGGTCAAATGCTTCAGCAGGCGCGATTCACACTGCAGGGCGAGGGCGTCACGTTGATTCGTACTCAGCCCTCCGGCAACGGTCACTGGGCTTTTCTCTGGATTCAATCCGAGTCCGCTGCACCCCAGACCCTGTGGATCACGGCTGCCAACGATCAGGGCCACACACGGCGGCCTTTCGCTCTTGCCCAGCGCTCGCGCGATCAAAGGGCACATCGCGGCTTTTCGTCCGCCGATGTGCTGTATCTCCTCATGACCGACCGCTTCGCCCAAGGCGCTCTTAACAACAATGAGCCCGAAGACGATCGCGGTGCCTCGCGCGGTTGGCATGGGGGAGACTTTTCGGGCATCCTACAACATCTCGACTACTTGCAGCAGCTCGGCGTCACTACGCTTTGGACCACTCCAGTGACGTCGAATGGCGCCATGCCTGAGTCCTACCACGGCTACGCGGCGACAGATCTCTATGCAGTGGATCCGCACTTCGGCACGCTCGATGACTACCGACATCTCTCCGACGCGCTTCACGCAAGGGACATGAAGCTGGTGATTGACCTGGTGCCGAATCACATTGGGGCCCAGCATCCCTGGGTGCTCGATCCTCCCTCGCCCGATTGGTTTCACGGCACCCTCATGAATCACAGCATTGCTGAACACGACTTTCTTCAGCTGGTGGATCCCCATGCGCCTAGGCGGGCATGGCGCGATATAACGCAAGGCTGGTTTACCGATGCAATGCCAGACCTGAACCAGGAAAACCCGGTGGTTTCTCGCTATCTGATTCAAAATGCTATCTGGTGGGTTGAGACTGCGAACCTAGATGGCATTCGTCTGGACACATTTCCTTATGTAGACCGCTCCTTCTGGCATGATTTTAATTCCGCGCTGCACGCCGCCTATCCGCAACTGACCACCGTGGGGGAGATCTTTCATCGCAGTCCCGAGGTCACGTCGTTCTTTGCCGGCGGTGTTACGCACGGCGGCATCGATACCGGCCTCGACACACCCTTCGATTTTCCCGTCTATTTCACTCTGCGCGATATTCTTTGCCATGACAAACCGATGACCGATTTGGCCACAGTTCTGCGTCAGGATGCGTTCTATCCGCATCCGGAACGGTTGGTTCCATTCATTGGCAATCACGATACTGTTCGCTTTTTCACCGAAGCCGGTGGCTCGGTGCCCAAGGCCAAGCTGGCGATGGGCCTGGTAATCATGCTCCGCGGAACGCCGCAAATCTATTCCGGAGATGAGATTGGGATGACCGGTAAGGAGGACCCGGATAATCGCCACGACTTTCCTGGAGGTTTTGCGGGTGACAGCCATTCCGCTTTCACCAAGGCCGGTCGCGCGGCCACGGAAGAGGAGATATTCTCGTGGACTGCGGATTTGCTGGCGTTGCGCAGAGCACATCCGGTGCTGCAGACCGGCCTGGAGCAAAACCTGGTGGCTGATGAGGATGTCTTTGCGTTTTTGCGTTCTCCGGACGGCCTTGGTTGTCCGGCAGATCACTCCAAAGAAAGATTCCTGATTGTCTTGAACAAAGCGCAGCGGAGCAGGCGTGTTCAGTTACCGCTTGAGGAGACAGCCTTGGCCGAATGTACGGCATTCGTCTCCGCGTTGCCGAATGCGGCGATTGCACCGGTGGTGATCGGCGGAAGACTGCAAATTGAAGAGCCTTCCGAATCGATGACCATCTACCGGGTTCAGTAACCCTTCTACGAGATCTCCGCATACAGACCTCTCGCCTGGAGCCGCACAAATGCTTGTCATTCCCAACCGCACTTTTCTCGCTCTCGTGCTTCTACTCTTTGCGGCCGTCCTTTCAGCCCCGCTAACCAAGGCCCAATGCGGGCCTGAAAGCCATACCCGTGTCGATCGAACGGATCACCTGCCAAATGGAGTCCAGATAGTGGGCTGCGGTGTCACATTCCGTGTGACAGCACAGCGAGATGACGTGCTTCGTGTTCGTGCAAGCCGGAATGGAGAATTCAGCGACGACGCATCCTGGGCTGTCCTTAACGGACCGCGCACGGCGACGGTCGCAGTTGCATCCGAGAGCACTGGCTTCAGTACCAAAGCGCTCCGCGTCGAATTCGACAACGGCATGAGATTGACTGTGAGCGATCTTTCCGGCCATGTCCTGCAGCGGGACGATCGCCCTATCGAGTATTACGGCGCGTCCTTTCGTGTCTACAAGACGATGGCTCCGGCCGAGCACTTCTTCGGGCTTGGCGACAAGGTTGGTCCGCTCGATAGGCGAGGTCAGGCATTCGTCGATTGGAATTCGGACACATTTGGGTGGCAGGAGTCCACCGATCCAATCTACAAGAGCGTTCCGTTCTTCCTTTCGTGGAATGAAGGCAGGGTCCTGGGAGTGCTGTTCGACAACACCTGGAGGGCAAGCTTCGATTTCGGCAAGGATTCTGCCAACTCCTACTCTTTCGGCGCTCCCGACGGCCAGCTCGACTACTACCTCATCTACGGCCCAACACCCAAGCAGGTGGTGGAGGGCTACGCATGGTTGACCGGACCTACTCCACTTCCGCCCCTCTGGTCGCTCGGTTATCAGCAATCCCGTTACAGCTACTACCCGGAAGCGAAGGTGCGCGAGATCGCGAATCGCCTTCGCTCAGACGGGATTCCGGCCGACGCAATCTATCTTGACATCGACTACCAACAGGACAATCGACCCTTCACCGTTAACCGGAAGAGATTCCCAACATTCGAACAGTTGATCAAAGATCTCGCCATCCAACAGTTTCACGTTGTCGCAATCACAGATCTTCACATTGCAAAATTGCCGAACGTGGGTTACACCCCCTACGACACCGGGATGGCAGGCGACCATTTTGTAAAGAATCCGGATGGCGCAGTCTATGTGGCGAAGGTCTGGCCAGGAGATTCCGTATTTCCGGATTTCACACAGCAACAGACTCGGGCCTGGTGGGGTTCGCTCTATAGGGACTTTGTCGCCGATGGTATTGCAGGCTTCTGGAACGACATGAACGAACCAGCAGTCTTCGGTGTGCCTTCGAAGACCATGCCGGATGACATCCGGCACCGGATCGATGAGCCTGGTTATAAGAGCCGCACCGCCAGTCACCTGGAGATCCACAATGTCTATGGTATGGAAAACTCGCGTGCGACCTACGAAGGCCTGCTCAAGCTCCAGCCCAATATGCGCCCCTTTGTTCTGACGCGCGCGAGTTATGCAGGAGGCCAGCGCTATGCCGCCACCTGGACAGGAGATAACAGCTCAACCTGGAACCACCTGCGACTTACCGTTCCAATGCTTGAGAATCTGGGCCTGAGTGGTTTTGCATTAAGCGGAGCAGATGTCGGCGGATTTGCTGGCTCACCTCAGCCCGATCTGTTGACCAAGTGGTTTGAGATTGGGGCCTTCCAGCCGATTGACCGGGACCATACCGCGAGTGGAACCAATGACCAGGAGCCCTGGGTGAACGGGCCTGAACACGAAGCCATCCGGCGCCGATACATTGAAGAGCGCTACAAGCTCATGCCCTATTTCTACACCACCGCCGAGGAGATGTCGCGTACCGGCCTACCCATCGTGCGGCCGCTCTTTCTAGAGTTTCCGAATGCGACAGGGGATCTTCATCCCATTGATCTCGATGCGCCAAGCGAGTTTCTCTTCGGTCCCGATATTCTGGTCGCGCCTCCGCCCTATCCAGATGAGGTGGACAAATATGAAGTTCAGCTCCCGCCAGGCAAATGGTACGACTATTGGACAGGCGAACGGATCGATCGCTCAGAGACCGTGCAAAGCCACGATGCAGAACAAAGGAAAGGCGCGCAGGCGCAAGCCATTGTTCCGGCAGTCCAACCTCTCATCGTTCAGCCAAGCCTGGCCGTCTTGCCCGTGTATGTAAGAGGTGGCGCGATCATACCCGTGGGGCCACTGATCCAAAGCGCAATGGAGATCCCCACTGGCCCGTTGACTCTTCGCGTTTACGTGGGCGATGACTGTAAAGGAACGCTCTATCAGGATGATGGAATATCCTACGATTTTAGACAGGGAAAGTTCCTGCGAATGGATACCACTTGTTCCTTGGAAAACAACGCTCTCCGCGTGCATGTGGGTCAGCATCAGGGAAGTTATAAGGCCTGGTGGTCGGAGATAATGATCGAAGTGTATGGCTGGGCGGCCACTGACGTCCATGCCCGCGTTGGGGATCAAACGTTTAACGCATCGAGGAACAGAACAACCCATGCCTGGAAGGTCTCGATTCCAGACAATGGAGACGGGATGGTGATCACATTTGAATAAGGGAATTGGCCTTGCTCTCGTAACCGTTCGAGCGTACCGACCCGCTCATTAATCGATCGAAGCCGACTTACTGGGATTCGTCTGACAAAACAAAATCGGATTCACCACGAATTAGCCAATTGTCAGAGACCCGGGAGGCGGTCGATCTCCAAAAACCTGGTGTTCGGCCCTCCGAATCAGCGGTCGACGTTACTTATTGTAGGTGCCTGTCGCTCGCCAACAGACTACCTTGAGATTATCGAAGTGGATTGCATGTTCGAAGGGATCGCGCCAACGATGTCCTTCCCGATAAGTGGAGTTGGGTAACCAAATGCTAAATAGCATGACGGGCAACCCAGATACCGTTAGCTTGACTGACTTATGGTGATGGCGGCAACCTCGTAGTCTGCTACGCGAGGGATGGTGAAGAGCAGTATTTGGTCTTCGATGTGGAAGGGCACTGGTTGTTCTGCGCACAGCAATTGGACGGATCTGGCTCTTACGCCGGGGGGAAGCTTGAGCGTTACCGTTTGGGGACCGAGAGGATAAACGGACTGCATCCAGCCGTGATGCGCGTTGGGACTGGTGTAGTTGAGCAGGTGAACGGCGTAGCCGGGGCTGGTTTCCCATGCGAAGAGTTCGACGAAGCCGTCGCCGTCTACGTTGACCATGCGCTCATCGCCGGTGATCCAGCGGATGGTGTTGTGCATCAGGCGCAGCAGGTCGCCATGGCCGGTGAGCCAGTAGGTGCGCTCAATATCTCCGGGGAAATACGCGATGCGGCTTGAGCCAACTTCGCGCAAGACGACTGCCGGCTCGTTCGTGTGAGATTCGGGAGGGTAGGCCAGCTCCGGAGGATATCGAACGAAGCCGGGCACAACGGTGAGGATGGGGTCCTGGACGGGCTTGAGCGGAATACGATTTTGCGCGCCCGGGAGCCAGTTTGTGTTGGTGAAGCCGGCGAGAATCGGATGCGGGCGCTCCACTGCGGGGTGCTCAATTCTGGCATAATACGCGTTGCCGTTTGTGCCAATGGCGTCGCCGGCTTTGCTTATGCCCAGAAGATCGGCGAGGCCAAAGTCGACTCTCGGCTTCAGGTTCTCGTCGTAGAGACTGGTTTCAAAGCTGGCCATGATCGAGCCGCCCCGCCGAACATACTCACGAATCTGATAGCACTGATGGTTGCTGAGCATCGCGATGTTAGGTAGCAACAAGGCCCGGTACTTGGTCAGCCGTTCAGGCTGGAGGCGCTCCTCGTGAACGTAGTCGAAAGCAAAACGCCCAGCGAGCAGCGTTTCATAAATGCCATGAGTCGTGTCGCGCATGTAGGTGCGTGAGCGTGCCGTGGCCGGACCCGGATAGAGGAGCTGCGTGCTCTGCCCCATCACCACGCCAATATTGGCCATCGAGCGGCGAACCTTGAGATGAGCGTCGTGTTTCTCGGTCCACTTGAAGTAATCGGCGCCCACTTTTTGCCAGCGGCGATCTTCGCCAAAGCCATTCTCCGAACCGATGAAGTGGTAATACGGAACGAGCCCGCTGGCCACAGTCTCGTTGAACCACATCCTGGCCTCGGCCGGATTCTTGGCTGCATTGCGCCAGGGCACCTCGCTGGTGGAATAAGCGGCAGTAATGTTTGTGGCAAATTTTCCGTCGAGAACTGCATTGCACACTCGACCCTGCAGCGTGGCGCCCCACACTGCGGGGTCTTCGTTCGTGCGGCCCTGATTGTCGCCCTGAAACCAGACAGCGGTCTTGCCCAGCCGGTCGAGATTCGGTCCCGCGTGGACGTTTCCGCCAAGATTCGCAAAGTAAAAGCTATCGGGCTTTTTCTCTTTGGCGATTGCGTCGTACTTATTCCATAGCTCAAACAGGCGGTCGTTGAATGCGCGCCAGTAGGCTACGGTGTTCGCCGGCGGGAGCTTGCTGCAGATCGCGCAGTGGCACTCAGGCAGGCTGCCCAGCGGTGGCCAGCCATTGCTATAGAAGCAGTCCACATCGTAGAGCGAGTTTACTTCGCGCATGATTGCCGGGACGTAATCGTCCATATAGGTCGAGAACATGCAGGTCTTGAAGAGGCGCGGCTCCTCGCCACTGAACTGAACCGAGCCATCCTTGTTGCGCATTGCCCACTCAGGGTGCGCTTCCAGGGCATCGCCCCAATTCAGGTCAGGACTCATGCGGGCCACCACGCGCATGCCACGCTTCTTGGCCGCTGTTACACACTCGCCAAAAAAGTCCCGGCCGTTGAGGAACTTGCCATGGCGGTGGAACTTGACGTTTGAAGGATAGAAAGCCAGGATTCCAGTGACGCTGATGTAGACGATGTCGGTGCCGCAGGCGTGCCAATAGTCGGCCCACTCCTCGATGTTCATCACCGCGGGATCGTGCTCGGTCATATTGCTCTGGCCTACGCGACGAATTCGCTGCTGCCACTGCTGGGTCGCTGGATCGACGGTAGCCAGGCGAGCTGGAAGAGGCGTGAGGTTTGGTGGTGCAGACTGCGTTGGGGCAGCGATGGGATCTAAAAGCGCGCGCTCCGAATCGAACGCCCCGAATGCGGCGGCCAATGGGAGTGTGGCCGCGCCAGTTGTGAGACCAGTCTTCAGAAATGTACGTCTGTTGAACATCGCTTCCACCCTCATTCCGTCAGCCATGAAAGTGTACTTGTTCGCATCGCCCCTGCACTAGAAGCGGGCCAATCACTCAGGCGATGCGCTTCGCGTCAAAGATCGATCGCAACAACCTCGTGGTCGAGGATGGAAGGCACGCGAACGGTAAGCACAGTGCCGGAGCGCGAGATTTCAACGTCTGATTCGGCCACTAGCAGCCGGCCATGAATTGTTTTCAAATCACTCGGCAGGCTAAGTCGTACCGTATGCGGGCCTACTGGAAAGAAGTTGCGGTAGGGACCCTTCATCGCCATAGGGTTGGTCAGGTTCACAAGATGAATCGTAATGGAGCCAGGATTGCGCCACACTGTGACATCGAGCAGCCCCGGGCCGTCGACCTCAACGATTGGTGCTTCGTTGTTGGCCCAAAGCACAGTATTGCGGAGCACCCTGAGGTGGTCAACGCACAACACTTCCCAGAAGGTCCGGTCAATATCGAAGGGGAAATACGCCACGCGGCCCGCGGGCGCGCGCAAATAGAGACACGAGATATCCGTCTTTGCAGTCCGCGGGTAGACCTTTTCCATGGGCAGGTCAGGGTAACTTGGGATGAGCGTGAATGGAACTTCTGCAAATGTCTCCCGGGGCGTTACGTTCAGGCGCGAAACGCCGTTGATGATGCGCGGCGCGTCATCAAGACCGGCAAAAACTGCGTGATGCGGCAGCGCGTCGTGCTCCAGGCGAATATACGAATTGAGCATCGGGCCTTCGCACTTGCCCGTCCAGTCCACGCCAAACAGATCGCCGAGTCCGAAGTTCGTCCGGCGTTTGCCCTGCTCGTCGTAGAGGCTGGTTTCATAGGTGGCAATCAGGCTGCCGCCGCCACGGACAAAGGCGCGCAACTGGTCGCACTGTGCATCGCCGAGCGCTGCCACATTGGGCAGGATCAGCGTCCTGAAACTTGCCAACCGCGCGGCATCGAGAAGTTGGTCGTGGACCATTTCAAACGGAATCCGTGACTCGATCAGCGCCTGGTACCAGCCAAGCGCATGGTTCTCGACCTTGCTCTCAGCGTGCTCGTCTCCGTAGTACCACGCCGTTTGCTGCGAGAAGACCAGCCCTACCCGAGTGAGTGGCTGTTGGTGGGTAAGGTAGTGCCGATTCCTATCAGTCCAGGTGTAAATTTCCTCCACACCGTTCAGCCAGCGTTCGTCGTGCAAAGTAGCGGAGAACTTGCTGCACCACGGGCGCATGCCGTTTGCGATTGCATCGAGAACCCAGATGCGGATTTCAGCATTGCTGGTAACACTGTCCTTCCAGCGATAGGGCTCTTCCAACCCTACGCCGAACAGGCCAATCACCGGCTTGTTGCCCATGGTCGCCCGAAACTCCTTGGCGGTCTTGCCGATCAACCAAGGGGCAGCTAGCCCGCGACGAGCCTGCCGGTCAGCAACAAGCATCGGCGAGCGCCGGCTGGTTTCCCTTGTATCCAGAGGATTCAGTGCCCCACCCCCGTTGTTGGGGACCATGCATGATTCTGGGTTGATCTTGCGAATCTCAGCATTCCAAACATCCAGCAGGCTCATAAGTCGCTGCTGTCGCCACAACACCCACGCGCGGCCCGCGGGGTCTTCGCTACTGGTCGAGCGCGGCAGGTCAATGCCAGAGGCCGCCTTGAAGTTTCCCTGGCAGTGCACGCAATAGCACACGCCATTCCCATCCCAACGGTTAAGGAAGATCCCGTCGACTCGATAGCGCGACATGATCTCCTTGTGAATTGCAGTCATGAATTCGAAATTGTACGGACCGTATGCGCAGGTGACCCACATCTCGGGCGATGCCCAATGGCGCCTGGGTTTGCCGTCCACACCAACGGCAATCCAGTCAGGGTGCGCAGCCTGAACGTCGTCATATGTAGCGTGAGGATCGGTCCTCACCAGCACAGACATCCCGAGTTGGCGGCTGCCGGTTATCAGTTCGCCAAGCACATCGCGATCGCCGAGCCACGCGCTGCGATGGTGATAAGGAATTGCCGTGGGATAGTAGGCAACGCAGCCGCCTCCGCTGAGGCACACACCCTCTGTGCGTGTGCGCTTGAAGTAGCTGAGCCAGAAAGCGGGATCGAAATGAGCGGGGTCATCTTCCACCAGCGTGAGCTGCATCCAGCGCATCGGCTTTGAGGCCCAGTTGGGGACGTGCTCAGCGGCGCCGGACATCTCGGCTTGTTCCCAGAAGGGCTTGTACGGGAAAGGTGCGAGCGCGGCGGCGGTGCCTGCCGCAGCTGTTGAGTGGAGGAACTCTCGACGAGTGAGCGAAACGGGCTTCATCCGAGTAATGGTAGTTCAGGCATTTGCCGAGCGCCATTGGATAAGGGTTTTCCTGCTGCCGACCGGACGCGCCACGCGGTGCAATTCGATCCGCACCGCGTGTTCACCTTGACCCGAAAGGAGCTGACCAAAGAGCTGTTCGGTCAACCTCGAAGCTTGGGCGGAGAACCCACAATCGGGAGCAGCATCGAATCCGTCATGATGCCTGCAATGATATGGAATCTGCTCGCATAGGAACCGCTGGACTGTAGGAGATGCGCCATGAGTAGCGGTCCGAATGCACTGGCGCATCTCCATGCGGTGAGCATCAGGCCATAAATGGGTCCAACATTCTTCGATCCAAAATAGTCAGCGGCAAACGCAGGCATCGTGCCGAAGCTGCTCCTGGAAAGCCTGCCACTTCGGCAACAGCTGGCCATTTTGAAACGGCAGCGTTCGCAAACGCAGTTTGCTGCCGCTGACCGATTGTTCTGGGTGGTGTTGCGGCGGATTTGGTGCGGATGGAGGCAGGCGTTGAATTTGGTGCAAACCAGAAACCGTTGTTCGCCGGCATCGATCCGGGTTCAAGCCGTACTGGACCGTGGCTCTCGCGACAACGGAGCCGTGCAGGAAGAAAGTGCGTCGGCAAGGAGTTGCGCGGACTCATCTTTCGCACGGTCGCCAAGAACCCGACGTGGGGAGCGCCGCGCATTCACGGTGAGTTGAAGATGCTCGGCTTTGATATTTCGGAGCGAAACGTGTTGCGTTGGATGCGAAATACTCCTCGAAACCCCGAGCAGGCAAAGCGGTGGGCGGCCTTTTTGAGCAACCATCGTGAAGCGATTGCTGCGATGGATTTCTTTACGGTTCCAACGCTGAATTTCGGGGTGCTGTACTGCTTCTTCGTCATAGCACATGCCCGGCGGAGGATTATCCACTGCAGGGTGACCAATCACCCGAGCAGTGGTTGGGTCATTCAGCAGTTCCGCGAGGCGTTCCCATACGACTCTGCGCCTCGCTATCTGATCTTCGGTCGTTGTTCCGATTTCAATGCGGAGATGATCGACACGGTCAAAAGCTTTGGCATTGAGCCCAGGCGAACCCACTTCCGCAGCCCGTGGCAGAAAGGCGTTGCGGAGCTCTGGTTAGGCAACTGCCGCCGCGATCTTCTTGACCCCGTCTTTGTTCTCAATGAACGGCATTTGAAACGCCTCGTGAACAAATACGTCCGTTACTACTACAAAGACCGAACGCACCTTGCCTTGGCCCAGGGGAACGCCAGATGGTCGGGAAGCAGCGGACAAATCCAATGCAGGAAGCCGGATTGTGGCGATGCCAAGGCTCGGCGGACTGCGTCGTCGCTATGATCGGGCTGCCTAGACTGTCGTTGGGAATTTCGTTCGTCAAAGTTGAGGATTAACTGCCGCGGATGTATGCCCGCAGGCCCCGCCTGGCCGGGCTCATCCCGCGAACATGAGCCACCGAGCGTTCACGCACGGCCGAAGACAAATCGCAACACTGCTGCCAAATTGGCGAGCCGCAGTCATTTTACCTGCGGAAGGCTTTCTGGCGAGGCACATCACAAAATCGACTACAGTGGTGTGGTGGGAAAAAGCAGATACGTGACCGAAATGGGCAATATAGCTTTAATTATCAATAAGTTATGCTGGTCGGGGCGGAGGGATTCGAACCCCCGACCCTCTGCTCCCAAAGCAGATGCGCTACCAGGCTGCGCTACGCCCCGACGTGCTTCTTCGATTGTATCGTGAATCGGAATTGGGCTGGGCGTGAGTCTAGTGGCTAAAGAGCCAGGAAATGAACCAGACGACTAGCACAATAGGGATGGCGAAAATGAGCGCGAACCCAACGGCAAGAATGCCGAGGAAGACCCAGTCGCGCCACGTGTGGCGACGAGGCTCTCCGAGGTGGCGAGTGAGCAAGCGGTAGTTCCGGCGGTTGGACTTCCAGACGATGTCGAAGATGTCGCCGAAGATTGGAATGGAGCCAACGAGCACGCCAATACCGAGGTTGGCGGCCATGCGCAGCAGCGTGATGTAGGGGACCCCGCGAATCCATGCAGCGAGGGGGATGATGAGCGAGAGGAGTCCGGCAAGGACGTCGCCGAGGCCGGGAACAAGGCCGATAATGCCGTCGATGCCGAATCGGAAGTTTGTTCCGGGGACTCGGAAGGCTTCGTCGAGGAGGACTTCGAGAGATTGGAGGGTGGAGTCCCGGAAGAGCCAGACGCCGCGATTCCAGCGGCCCGTTCCCTGAGCGACGCCTGTCGGTGAAATCGTGATTGGATCGTGTAAGTTTGCGTCGCGCGTGGACACGTTCGCGTTTTGGCCGACGATGCGGGGGACGATTGGATCGGATTGCGACATGGCTTTAGTCCCCGGGCTCAGGGCTGGCACAAGGGGCCCGGCCTAAAGCATGCCGGGGCTAGTTCGATGCTACAATCTGTAGGGTACATGGCGGCTATAGTTCAGCGGCAGAACGCCTGACTGTGGCTCAGGATGTCGTGGGTTCGATCCCCACTAGCCGCCCCAATCGACATCAAGCATACACCCCCTCCTTTGTCGAGTCCAAGTGCCTGAGAATCTATACGATAGCCAGCGGATTTCCATTTGTAGTCCGGGTCAGGCTGCAGTGCGTTCGGTCGCATGGCTTCGGCCGTTTGAGCCGCAGCGATGGCTCGCGAACGGGCATTTGCAGACCATTGTTGGGAATTTTTATCCTCGCACTCCGTTTGTGGTTCCTGCCGAAGCTGAGGCGGTGCTGGTAGACGCTTCGGATGGGAGCCGCGTGTTGTGCCATTCGAATTGGCAGCCGGAGGCGGTGCGGGCGGTGCGTCTGACCGTGGTGCTTGTGCATGGGCTGGAGGGTTCGTCGGATTCGGGGTATTTACGGGGGATTGCCGCACGGGCATGGGATGCGGGCTGGAACGTGGTGCGGATGAATATGCGTAACTGCGGCGAGACGGAGCATCTGACGCCGACGCTCTACCATTCGGGGCTGTCGGGCGACGTGCGAGCAGTGGTTGAACATTTCGTCAGGCGATGGGGGTTGGAGCGGGTTGCTCTTGTGGGCTATTCGATGGGCGGAAACCTGGTGCTGAAGCTAGCGGGTGAGTGGAGCGAGCATGCTCCCCTGAAGGCGGTGGCCACAGTGTGCCCCGCGATCGATCTCGCGGCGGGAAGCGATGCGCTGCATGAGACGAAGAACCGGCTCTACGAGCAAAGGTTTCTGCGCGGGCTGATGAGGCGTTTTCGCAGGAAGGCGGAACTGTTTCCGGCCTTTTATGGCGATCCGGCGGCGATTGGACGGGTTGGGTCGCTGCGGGAGTTCGATCAGAAGATCGTGGCGCGTTTTTGCGGTTTTCGCGATGCGGACGACTACTATTTTCGCGCGGCGAGTGCCCGAGTAGTGGACCGTGTTTCGGTACCGGCCCTGGTTCTTGTAGCGGCGGACGATCCGTTCATTCGACTATTTCCGGACACTCGGGCAAGGATTGTCGGAAACCCAAGTATTGATTTCATTGAGACCAAGCACGGGGGTCACTGCGCATATCTTTCGCGGGAGCGCGGCGAGGACATTCACTGGGCGGAAGCAACGGTGATCCGGTGGTTGCGTGCTGTAACAGGTGAATCGCATGGAAGCTGACTGGGAGTTCGAAGTGGGCGGCGGGGCGCCGGTAATCGAAGCGTGGTGGCCGGGTGTGGTTGACCTGCGCCGGAGCCCCTCGAGCGTCGTTGCGATTCGTGAAATCATGGAGCTTCCCACACTTAGAGACGTTCTTGTCCGGCTCAATGCCGCGTCCTCGCCGGTGTGGACTAGCAAATGCGGCGTATGGACAAGCGCGGATGCCGAGCATTTCGATGCGGATGAATTCGACGCGCCTCCCGGAGGCACGGCTCACACTCACGGTTGCTATGTTGATCTGCTGCCAAGGGGCGAGGAGCAATGGCCATCCACGGAAGTGGTCGCCGCCGTGTGCAAGACCTGGATCGCGGGCTTCCGTGGCATGCCGCTGCGCTCATGCCGCGCCGACCTTATCATCCGCCGCGCCTTCACGCCTCCCAAGCGCATGCACTTGGCCGTCACGGCGTACCTGACTGGCACCGGATCCACGGCAGGCAAGGCGATGGCCGGACTGGAAGGAGCGCTGGCTCTCTTTGTCAGTGTGCTCTGCGCGGAATCGACGCTACAATAATGAGGGCATGGGCGAGTAGCTCAATCGGATAGAGCACCGGCCTTCTAAGCCGGGGGTTGTGGGTTCGATTCCCGCCTCGCCCACCATTTAACAGTTTACAGATATCGAAGGAATTTGAGTTTTGCCCATCCAAATTTAGGGAAAGCAGACGATGGTCAATTGGACCGTTCGAGCATAGGTCAACTCAGTTCATTGAAGTGCCCAGACATTGAGGCCTACATCAGCGGCAAGTCGGACTCATGCAGATGGATTTATCATTTCACGATTCTCGGGTAGGTCGCTCCGAAATGCGAAGCCCTCATCGGAATGACTGAAGAAGTGATGCCTTTTGGCGTGCACAGAAATGCAAATCAGAGCGAACAAAAAAACGCACCGTCCTCGACAGTGAGATCGATGCCGGCGGCTTTGGCGGCTTCCTGCAGGGCTGCGTTCAACATAACGACCGGGTCAGCGCTCACGTCGATCCGGCGCATCAGTCCATCTCCCTTTTTGCCACCCACCGACAGGGCGATCTTCAATCCGCGGCGCTTGCATTTCACTGGCGTGCCATCTTCAAGCTTCACATTCATCGGCTTGATGTAGGCATCAACGTAGTGGACCCCGATGCCCGACTTATCACCTGTGTGCTGCGGAAGTTTGTCAGCGGCTCCCGAATTCACGTCACAAAGTTTGACTCTCACGCTGGTCTCCCTTGCGGTCCATTCCTTTTGATTCCAGAAATATGTCCATTACTTTTCTGAACGCGCGGATGTGTTCCGGCGTACTGCCGCAGCACGAACCGACAATGTTTGCGCCCACCTGCAGAAGGGGAATCAGGCCTTTCACCATCTGCTCGGGCGTCTCGTCGTATACGACGTTCATGTTGATCAGTTGCGGTTTTCCAGCATTTGGCTGAACCATTACCGGCAAGCCGGTTACTCGCTTATAACGCTCTACCGCATCCCTCGCGCGCTCCATCTCCATGCCGGTGCCGCAATTCAAGGCTACAATGTGCGCGCCATGCTCCTCCATGAATTCCGCGGCACGTTCGGGCTCAATGCCCATCATGGTGCGGAAAGTCGAGCCGTCGAGGGTAACATCGTAGGCCATCGATCCGATGATGCACTTTGTCCCTGCCGCCTGGGATGCATTGATGCCGATCAGGAGTTCCTCCAGTGATGTCTGCGTCTCGATAATGATGGCGTCTGCCCCTGCCTCGACCAGGGCGCCTGCCTGTTCCTCGAAGGCACTTTGAACCTGAGACTCGGTGAATTCGCCGAAAGGCTGAAGCAAACCGCCGAATGGACCAATGTCTCCGAGCACGTAGCCCTCCTTATCGCCGAAAGCCTGGCGGGCGATTTCCACTCCTGCCTTGTTGACTTCAACAACGTGGTCAGCTTCGGAATGGCGGGTGAGCATGATGCGCGATCCACCAAATGTGTTGGTGATGAGACAGTCCGAGCCGGCCTCGACGTAGCGGCGCTGGATGGCGAGGACTCTCTCCGGGTGCGTGAGATTCCAGGCTTCGCCGCAATTGCCCTGCTCCAATCCGGCAATCATGAGTTGAGTGCCCATTGCCCCGTCACCGAGCAAAGGGTGCTCCCTGATTGCGTCTTGCAAAAGTTTCCTCATTGTGTCCCCGTGTCCTGCATAATCTCCTCTTGTGCCAGGGCGTAGTGAATTGTCTCCAGAACCAGGCCCCACTTATGATCGCGACTTGACCTTTCACAGTAGCAACCCGCAGCCGACGGATTGCGCTGCCAAGACAAGACAGCATTTAATCGGTCTCCGTTCAGCGGTTTTTCGAGGTCAATGGCGGCCATCAGAGCTGAAGGGTTCTCAAGATACTGGCACATGGCTGTGTGGCCCGTGTCGCCTTCGGCGGGGACGCAACACTGCTCCAAAACAGGATACCCTTCGGCGCGAGTGCCCAACTTGACATGGTAATTGAATGTCAGCGGCCGGCCCATGTTGGTGCACGTGGTGCCCTCATAGCGGAACATAGCATCGAGCGAGCCGTCCTGATTCATCTTCATCGAAAGGCGCTCCTCTGCCCATCGCTTCAAAGCTCTTCGATTTGTGCTGTATTCGGCGTCCTGATCGAGCTCGGCGATGCGCGCCGGGAATTGCTCGCCCGGCAACCGTGGAGCCCTCCGGTAGGGCGCGCGACGGTACTGGCAAGGGCCAAACGAGCAGTTCTCGCACGGGACAAGATCAGTGAGCCTGTTCAATCGGTCTGTGTGGCGCGTCAATCCGAAGACGGCTAACAGCGTCTTCTTGGGGCGCAACATGCCACTGTCAAACACTTCCACCGGGGATGGAAATTTGACCTCTCGCGTCCGCTTCAGCAGCTCAAGCAATTGCAATTGCTCCGCTACATCCCATTCGGGATACCCTGGGCTGTAATGGGGCAACACTGCCATGCCGTGCTGTTCGGCCCACTCACAAAGACGAGCTCCCGTCGTTGTGGCAAGGTTCTCGACAACCGCGGAAGCGAACACTTCAAGGAAGAAATACTCGTCGGGCTTTTCGTCTTCCCAGCGCCGGCCGGCTTCCATTTCGGCTTCAGCGCCCGCGCCAACTGCAACGAGAATCACGCTGTGCGCCTGCGCTTGCTCGAGCGTGCTTCGCAAACGCTTGCTGGTGAACGGTACTCCATCAATGTGAATGGAGTCGCCGGAAATTTCGAGGTTCTCCGCTTGCCGTGCATAAAACCAAGGCCTGCCATTTTTGGCGTACCAGCCCCGTGCCCAATCCGCCAATTCCAGAGCCCTGCCCTCGAGCATCCGGTCGCGCGGATAGCCAAGCAGCCGCACATACTCATCAGTCAACACATTCAGATGGGGAAGCGTGCCGGAGAGTTCGATGGATTCGACTAGCTCGCGCATGGAATCGGCTCCACAGGTTTGAACTGGCAGCCCTCGACAAAGAAATTGAAAAAGTCCGGGTGGGTCTCAAGACGGCAGTGCTCGACCCTTCTTACCAGGTTTTCCAACTCCTGCCGCTTCGCCCTTGACAGCAACGCGATCGTCGCGCCTTCAATAGCAGTATTACCGGCCTGGACGATCTTTGTGGATGTGAGGCTGGGCACCAGGCCTATGCGCTTCGAGGCTTCGACGTTGAGATGCCGGCCGAATCCTCCTGCCAGATAAAACACTTCGATGTCGTCGAAGTCGATGCCATAGCTTGAAAACACAGCGTGCAGACCGGCGACATTGGCGCCTTTGGCCTGAGCCAACTCATTGACGTCGCTCTCCAGCAGAAAAATGTCCTTGTCTTCGTTGTGCCATAGCGTGACCCGATGAACGTCGTCTGTAAACCGGCCCATGTCATTCATGCGGGCAGTGCGAAGCAATTCGCTCAGCACATCGATCAGTCCGGAGCCACAGATGCCTTCCGGCAGCACATCGCCGATGACGCCGAGCCGGAAAGTTCCGTCTTCGTCGATCACAACAGATTCGATCGCCCCATCGAGGGCGGGCATGCCGCATGCGATTGCTCCGCCTTCGAACGCAGGTCCAGCGGGGCAGGATGCTGCCAGAATGCGGTGCTTGTTGCCAACAATCAACTCAGTGTTTGTTCCGATGTCCATGACTGCGACCAGGCGCTCTTCATGCGCGAGGTCCACCGCGAGCATGCAGGCGGCGGCGTCTGCGCCCACGTGGCCGCTGATGATGGGAGCGCCGTACACGCGAGCTTTGGGATGAATCTGCAGCAGGCTGCGCAGCCCAGTCTGAACAAGGCTGGTTGTTGCGCGTTTCCCCTCAGCCATTTCGATTTCCGTGATCGACTGGTAGGGGTTTTGCCCGATCGAGTACACGCTCTGCCGGAAGAAGAGATCTCGCATGGTCGAGTTACCCACCACCACCATTTCGTAGACGGTTTTCGGATCGACGGGAAACTTCTCAATGGCGTGAGTCAGGTAGCCGGCCAGTGTACGCATCAACAGTTTGCCGGGATGATCGGTATCGTAAGCAATTCGAGACATGACCTCAGAGCCGCCGAACCGCTGCGGATTCTCGAACGAGGTATCCGCAATCAGTTCTCCAGTTTCGAGGTCCACGAGGCGAAGCACGACCGTCGTGGTCCCAAGGTCCATTGCGATGCCGAGTATAGGCCCGGTGGAGCGCTCGACCTCGACTCCATCGATAAGAATTCTATCTCCGTCGCGGGTGACCGTTGGATCGAGCTCAACCGCACGATTGCTGAGCGGCAGCCCGAAAGCGTGGCGCTCAATGCGCATGTGCCCGCGCCGCATGGTATGGCACCGGACGTGGCCCTCAGAGGCCGTAACGGTGGTCTTGCATGAGAGGCGGAAGTTGCCCTTGAGATGGCGCTCAGGCTCTGCCAACGTGGAGAGGAGGCTCATCCCCTCAACCACTTCGACCATGCACTCTTTGCACTTGCCTTGCTTGCGGCAGGACGTGGGCACGTCGATGCCCATAGCTTCGGCTTGATCGAACAGTGATCGTCCGCCCGACGCTTCGATTGACCGTCCGTTGATGGTAATGATAGCCGGCATGCGTGGAGAAATTTTACCAGCCCTTCGCTTCGAGTTCAGCCTTCACGGTTTCCGTCACTTCGCGCGCTGAGCCTTCGCGCTCTTTTTCCTCGCTCCATATCCATTGGGCCAGGTAGTCGTCCGACGACTGCAGTCCACGTTTAGCAGCCAGAATGTCCACCTGTGCCATAAACCTTCCATCAAGCATCACCGTGACGTCTTCCGTCTCGTCTTCGGCTTTAATTTGGGTAGGGATTTCCTGCCAGTAAAGGATCTTGTAAGTGGTCATGGGGGTTACACCTCGGCCGCAAGGCGCAAAAACAGATCCACCGCGGCAGAAGCATTCGCACCGTATCCGTCGGCGCCGATTTCGTCGGCAAACATCTGGCTGATGGGAGCGCCGCCAATCGCCATTTTGATGTGAGTCATGCCGGCCGCGTCAAAGCCATCGATCACGGTCTTCATGTACATCATGGTAGTGGTCAACAACGCACTCATGCCGATGATGGTGGGCTTGCACTTTTCCGCCGCAGCCAAGAACTTGTCCAGACTCTGATCTACGCCGATATCGTGCAGTTCGAATCCTGCGCCTTCGGCCATCATGCCAACCAGGTTCTTGCCAATATCGTGCAGGTCGCCGCGCACTGTGCCCATGAGCAGAACGCCCTTCGGCTTGATGCCGCTGCCTTTCGCAGTCAAGAGTGGTTTCAGCACACCCATGCCCGCCTTCATGGCACGCGCTGCGATCAGTACCTCGGGAACGTAGAGGACGTTATGTTTAAAGTCTTCCCCGACGACGCTCATGCCCGCGATCAATCCCTGATTGAGGATTTCCTGCGCTGACCGCCCCTCGGCGAGAGCTTCTTTTGTAAGCCGCTCCACCTCGCCGGCGTTCCCCTCGTAAAGGAACTGATTCATCAGAGCATAATCGGGCATGAATCCACTCCTCAGCGACCGCTCGAAGCTGCGCTCAATTCACGCTTCCCATTGAATTCTTCCAGGGCATCGAGCATGGCCAGGATATTCTCGCGCGGCATTCCCGGACTCGTGCCGCCGCCTACCGAGAGAATGATCCCTTCGCCGCCAGAGCCCTCCAGCACTTCGAGCGTCTCGTCCTTCACTTCCTCGGGCGTTCCGCGAACTGCAACCTCCAGCGGGTTCACATTGCCCATCAGGCACATGCGGTCGCCCACGCGCCGCTTCACTTCGGCGATATGTTTCTGTTTACCCCAATTGAGCACATTGAATCCAGCATCGGGCAGGTGATCGAGGCAGGCATCGACCTCCGCATCATTGTGATAGACCTTGACCCAGTCCTTTGGGAATGCGTCGCAAATGCGCTTCAGGTAGGGATGCGCGAACTCGAGGTAATGCTCCTCATTGATGAAGCCTACAATATCATCAAGGATGAAAATGCTCTCGACTCCCTCGCCCATCACCTTCTGCTGCGCTTTGAGCCAGTCGATCACAACACGGGTGCAGAGGTCGATCAGTTTGTGCGCGCCTTTGGGATCTTCCACCAGGTCGATCATGAAGTTGGTTGTCCCGCGCACAAACCCGGCGGTGCAGAGCGGCCCGCGCGAAGTGACCATTGGCAGTATGTAGCCGGCGTCCAGGATGCGCTGCCGCGCCATGCCGATGCGGTGCAAGGTGAGGCCGGCAAAGGCGTCTGCTTCCACTTCGTACTCGGGGAAGCTATCGATATCCTCGAGACGGTAGAGGGTGTGGTATTCGCTAGGCGTATTGTCTTGCCAAAACTTGATCTTGGCGCCTAGCACGGAGGGTTCAGCGGCCATACCGTACTCCATCCACCACGAGGGGATGAAGATGATTTCCGGAAACTCCTGCATGATTTTCAGATTGGACTGGAACCAGAGTTCCGGATCAAGGAAATAGTCCATGTGCTTTATCCCAAGGTAGCCGGGAATCCATGGGCTATCGACGATCAGCGCCATCGGAATCTTGTCCATCTTCTCGCGACGTGCCGCGCGTTTGAACGTTTCCCATTGTTCGGGCCGCATGTTTTGCCTTCCTGTCACCGTTGGGGATCGAGAACCGTGAGCACAAGGGGCGTGCTCCATAAATCGACTTACTTCCGATGATCGGAATCATACGGTACGGGCAACAACACGCACAACAGGGTTTTGGCGTTGTCCCTCGAACTATTCGTTTCTGGGTTTTGGGTCACCGACCATCTTCTTCCAAAACTGATCATGACGCCGATGGATGCCTGTCGAATCCTATTGAGGGTGAATGATCAGGGGTGAACGGTTGAACGCGAATCCTGCCGATCATATTTTTATCCTTGTGGCTTTGGGTGCCTTTTCAGGCACAAGACCGACTAAGTCTCTTATGTGTCGAGGAACTGCAACCATCTTGCGTCCTCTTCCACCGCATTCAGTGTTGGCGAGGCACAGCCAGGGTTATGGCGTCTTTGGCGGGACGCTGTCTTTCTGGGTGGCCACGGCCGGAGTCTGTTGCGGAGACCCGTCCTGCGGCTTTTTCGACGGCGACTGGTCAGCGGCTTTTTGGCGCTGGTCTCTAGCCTTTGTCTGATCTTCCTCGTGCTTCGTTTTTTCGGCAGCAGCCTCGGCATCGGTGACGTAGCGAAACTCCTGCAGCCGCCCCGGAAACTGCTCGGTGGTGAAAACCCGGTTCTTCTTGTCGATCGCGACCCCAACCAAAGCCTTGAACTGGCCGGGCAACTCTCCGTGTCCTGAACCAATATATGTCATCAAGTCGCCTTCCCGATCGAAAACCTGGAGGCGGTCTTCCATCTCGTCGGCTACCCAGATGTGCCCATCGGCATCTACCGCGATGCCCTTGGGCCGGGCGAAATATCCGGGTCCGTCGCCGTGCTTGCCAAATTGGCTGATGAAGTTTCCGTCTGCATCGAAAATCTCAACCCGATTGTTCAGAGTGTCGGTCACATATACATTGCCTTCCCCATCTAAAGCCACACCCTGCGGCGCGCCAAAGTCCCCTGGCGTCGTGAGGTAGTGGTTCTTGCCGCCAGTTCCGATGCGCCGCAGCAGCTTGAGAGAGTCTGCGTCATAGACAATTACTTGATCCTGCTGAGTGTCCACAACATAAAGGAAACGATTCGCAGTATCGATTGCGATCCCAACTGGATCCACAAGTCCTTCCGTAATCTGGCCTTCCACTTCGTGCTTTGGGTTGAAGATCATAACGCGACGCATTTTGCCGTCGGAAACAAAAAGCCGGTCGTCGTCATCGACGGCGAGGCCGTTAATCCAGCCAAAGTGCGCTTCGTATCCGTTCCGGATCATTTGTGTATCGTGGGTTTCAGCGTTGAAGATGAAGACTGCACCGACCTTTTGATCGGCCACGTACACAAGGCCCTTCGAATCAACGGCGATTCCGTAGGGTCCGATCAGCTGGAAGGGAAAGGTCTTTGGATTGAATTTTTCATCCTGCGACTGGGTGCCGGCAAGACGGTCCATCCAGGTCGCCTTGGGCTTGGCGTTCGCCGGCGGTGTGTAATCCACTTTCGTCCCTGCGAAATAATCGAGCCAGTGTACTCGCCCAATGTTGGGAGGGCTTGGCCACACCAGCTTTGTCGGGTCGAATGGAAATTTACGTGGGCCCGTTTCGGGCGCGGGGTCGGCGGGTTTCTTTTTCTTGTCCGCGCTGGCAGAGTGAGTTAACGCCATGCCGAGCGCAAGCAGAAGCAATAGGGCGGGCAGCTTGCGAGAACGCATCGAGTTGAAGAGGAATTGGACCATCGCAGTCTCCGTTACTTCTCAGGCAAAGTCGTTTGCTTCATGTTCAGTCTGTTCTTGTGGCAGTTGTCGCAGAACGCCATGTTGTTGGTCTGGTCCTTGACCAGCAGATCGGATTGCGCCGATGCGTGAGATTGGTGGCAGGAGAGACAACTAAGCGGTGTAAGCACTTTGGATTGATTCGCCGGGTCCATCACATCTGACACGGGGTGGTACTCCACTGGGTGCCCCAGTCCAAACCGTAGAGGCAGGATCACGACCTTGTTCTTGCTGAAGTAGTCGTCGGGCAGTTTTACGGTTCCGTTAAAGATGGTGAGGAGATGTGCATCATCATCTCGCTGCGGAACGGAATCGGGACCGTGACATTCAAGGCAAAGCGCATTGCCTTTTGCCCGGAGCAGATGTTCCAGGTCGCCGCCGTGGGGCGTATGACAGGTTGAACAGCCCTGGGCAAAGGCGGGCTGATGATGGACAGACTTCTTGGCCAGGTCGCCGATGTCGCTGTGACATCCCACGCAGATGCTCACAGCGTCGGTCTTCGGCAAGCCGGGCTGATTGCTGGCGTGCGGGCTGTGGCAATCGGTGCAATCGCCCATCGCGCCGGGATGCTGCACCTTCGATGAATCGATGAGCTTCGGCTTGTCGTCGTGACAGGTCACGCACAGACTCTTGGCGTCGGGCTGCGTCAGGACCACCTTTCCGTCCTTCGCAGGCGCATGGCACATATCGCAGCTTTTTGACTCGAACGGAGGATGCTGGAACTTCGCCATCAGCTTGGGAGCCGCCGATTGGTGCGGGTCATGGCACTCCAGACAGTTGGCCGTCGCAAATGGCTGGCCCTGATGTGCCTTCTGCAGGGCCTCATCCTTCGCATCATGGCAATCAAGGCAAAGCGCCGGAGCCGCCTTGGTCAGATGGAACTGGTTGTCCATGGTCGGCTCGGCGCCGGTCTTGTGCGTCACGTGGCAGGTGTCGCAGCCCATGTCGAGGGCGGCATGACGGCTGCCTTTTTCAGGAACACTCAGGCCCGTCTTGTGACAACTGAGACAGAGGTTCTCTTTTTGGTCGCCCGATGCGGGCTTCAGGAGCTGATTCTTGTTGTCGCTGGTGTGCGGATCGTGGCACGACAGACAGTCGCGCACGGCTGGGGGATGCACAGTGCCCTTGATGTCGGCTGCTTTTTTGTCTGCATGGCAGGTGAAGCAGAGCGCGGACGGGGTGGCTGTGATCAGCTTGACGCGCGTGACATCCTTATTGACCCGGACCTCATGGCAGCCCAAACAGCCCGCCACCATAGCCGAGTGCACCGATTTGCCCTTGGTCTTGTCCTCATGGCACTCGAGGCACTTTGCGGCGTCCGCCTTCGGATCCAGCGGAACAGGATGAACCGCCGCGATGGCGCGGGTTGCAAGCAACGCGAACAGCACGATACCGATCCAGGCCTGTATGGCGGTCTTCCGGCCACGCAGGTTGGCGAGGGCTCTGTGATACGAGATGCGATGAAGGAGCTGTCTCATACGGCCTTTGAGGGAAGTTTGTTGCACAAAGATCGCCGGGACGCGAGGGGCCTCGAGCGGGGTACACCGCGCGCGCAAGCGACTGAACGAAAACAACTTCTCACGGGTAATTAGATATTGGGACGGAATCCTGTGACGGTGATTTAGATCACACAATGGCGCCCTCCTGGGCACAGTGATTGAGCGATTGGGCGATGAAAATCACGAGGATTTGACCATGCGGATCGATCATCGACCGCTTGGGGGCCCGGTTCCACATTTCGCCCTTCTCCTCTGATTACCAAGGCGTTATCAATGCCGCGGTCCCGTTCCCTATCAAAAGAAATCCTGCCGATCAGATGAGTACACACGTTGGGAGTCCTCAATCGAATGAAACGGTATCTGCTGACCTCGCTGATTGCAATCTCTCTTGCGGGAAACTCGATAGCGCAACAGGCGTCGATGTCGACCGACATTCTCGGAGCACACTTTATATCCGGGCGCGGTTGCGCGGCCTGCCATGCGCCACACAACGGCGCCGCGGGCAACGGCAGCGCCAGAACAGCCGCCAGAGAATCGGGCAATCCCATTCTCTGGGGTCAGGACGTCACCAGCCTGTACGGCAAGACCATAACAACTGGCGGAGGCAAATTCGTAGAAGTTCTGCCGACCAGCATGTCGGCGACCACGCCCGACGTGAATGGGATGCTAACCTGCCTAAGTTGTCACGACGGCAACTATGCGTCGGGCGCCATGATGAAAAACAAGCTCTATGAGACCGTGCCATCTACCTACGGGAGCAGGAACGCCATCCCGACCCTGTTGGGAAATGACGGTGCCGGCACCGGAATCTACCTGAATGACCACCCCGCGGGGCTGAGTGCCAAAATCAGTTGTGGCTCGACGAGTTGGGACTGCACGATCAGCGGCAACGGAGCGGTCCAGATGACCGGCGCACGTTCAAGCCGGTTTGTTGCGAACTACGGCTTCTTCGTTAAACCGGGGAACTACAACAATACTCCAGTGGTCGTATGCACCACCTGCCACGAACCGCACGTGATGAACGTAGTAACCGTAACAAGCGGTTCAACGTCAGGTTTGCCGCCTGGAAGTTATCCGACTATGTTCTTCCTTCGCGCTCCTTACAACCCGAACGATACGAACCCCATGTCGAACCAGACGGCGCAATTCTGCCGTCAGTGCCACGCGGACAAGTCGAACGAGATGAACGGAAGCACGGCTGGGACAGTGTTCTAGGTATTCGGAAATCTGCGCGTGAGGGGCTGCCCTCGGGTCTACTTCCTCAGGATGGGACCTCTGCGGAAGCTGGCTTGTGTAACAGTGCCATCCGGATTGTGCGCGACCTGGTGGCAAACCATCACGCAGGTATTCGCAGAGCGGTTGTAGGAGATGGGAAGGGCACCATTCGGCGCCACCACATTTACGTCAAAGTCCACCATCCGCTCGCCAGTAATGGTCCCGCTCGCAGCGCCCATGCCGTGCGCCGTGTGACATGTGGAACAGGTGAAGCCGGCGTTGATGTGGCTGCTGTGCTGATTCCAGCTTGTATTCTTCACAATCTGATTCGGTAAGTCGTGGCACTTGGCGCACAGGCCATAGGGACCATTCACACTCGTATCCGGATTGGGAAACAGGTTTGTAATAAGCTGTCCCGGTGTCGCTGCCTGGCTGAACTCATATCGGCGCTCCAGGATGTGCGTCCATTTTGACCCGTGTGGACCGTTCGGGCCCGCTCCCCCGAATTCGCGATTGTCGTCGGCGTTGTGGCAGTCGGTGCAAAAGACTTGTGTACCCATTGCGCGCCCCTGTGTAGCGCCGTCCAGGTTGAGCATGTTGGACAAGAGGCTGGGCTGTGAAAGAGAGCTGCTCCGTGTGTGCATCACAGGATGGCTGGAAGTGGCGGAGATCGCAAACTGCGGAATCAGGTTGAGCGGATCTCCCGCCGATACCGCCCGCACAGGGAAGTATCCGTAAATCGGCTGAATCTGTTTGCCTGCGCCGGTGCCGTGGCAGCGCAGGCAGCTTTCATATTGATTCACAGCCGGCGTCAGCACGCTTACTCCATCGGTGGCATTGATGCCCGCTGTGTCTTTCTGCGAGATGCGGGTCAGCGGCGCAGGAGGAAACACTCCGACCTGTTCTGACCCGTGTCCACTGTGGCAATCCACGCACGTCGCATGACGGTTGTTGTTGAGCAGTGTGTTCTCCGCAGCATCGTGCGGATTGGTGGATGTGGGGAATGGATGCCCGACCTTGGAGACCGCGTACTCAGGAGCCACATTCGCAAACGACGCCATCGGAGAGATGTTCGGGCCTCCGTTGTGGCAGGTAAGGCAGTCCTGTTCATTCTGCCCGCGCAACAGCCGCGCCCCCGCGCCGGCATTATGCGGCGTATGGCAAGAGATGCAGGCATCGGTAGCCACAGTTGTGTAACTTCCGAGCAGCGCCTTGGCAGAAATTGTGCCGCTGGACAAGGCATGCGCGCTGGTGGACCAATCGGCGAGCGGGTTGACCTGACCGCTCACTTGTCGCATAGGATCGTGACAGGCCAAACACATCTGGCCCTTGGAGCTGTCCCTCACCAGGAAATTCAAGCTCACGTTATCTCTCGCCTGTACGTGCGGATTGTGGCACGACGTGCACTCGACATTTCCTCCAATCAGTTTGACTGCTCCGAGTGGGTCGGCTGTCTTGTGGTTCGCTACCAGCGAGGCCACCAGGTCGACATTATCCTTCAGCGGAAGCATCAGGCTGAACGGATGCGACGGCTGCATGTTGCTTCCAAACACATCCTGAGAGTTCATCGCCCCGCGCATTGCCACCTGGCCATAGGCCACTGTGTCTCCGACCGCCACGCTGCCGTCATGGCAACTGAGGCATTCATTGCTCGAGTTGCCTAGCTTGGGCTGCCGCCCGCTGTTCTTTTCGGTGTCGCTGGTATAAGTGGTGTACGTCTGGGTCGTGAGCTTCTGGTTCCACAGCCCGCTTTTCGATCCAGAGTGCGGCGCGTGGCAATATGCGCATGCGTCGGGACGTGCGCCGGTGATGGGCGAAGTGCTGCCGGGCGCAAGACTGTGCATGCCCAGCACGTCGCCGGTGACTTGAGCAGCGAGGGGCCTTCCGATAAGGATCATCGTCAGCGCGGCCAGGAGGATTCTGAACCTCACCTCGTTCCTCCCTGTACCGGCCGCTTCAAGCCAGCGTAGCGAAATACCTGCACGCGGCGGTTGAACGAATCCACGACAAAGACCCTGTCGTCGTGGTCAATGAACAACCCTGCCGGCAACTGAAACTCTCCCGCGTGCGTGCCTTTTGCGCCAAAGTAGTAAAGAAGCTGGCCCTGAGGATTGAACACCTGCACCATACCCCACAAACCATCGACTACGTAAAGGTCGCCTTCCGAGTCGACACCGACTCCCTTCGGCCTAAACATTGATCCGGGACTATCGCCGATCGTTCCGACGGAATAGAGGAAAGCTCCGGAGCGGTCGAATACCTGCACCCGGAAATTCATCGCATCCACTACCATGAGGTTCGGTCCGGCCAGTCGCAGCTCAGTTGGCAGATTGAACTCGCCTTGGCCATCCCCAGTCCTGCCGATCGTTTGCAGCACGTTTCCCTGCATGTCGAGGATGAACACTTTGTCGCGCAGCGTATCGGTCACATAAATCCGCTGTGCTGCTGAGTCCACGGCAATTCCAGTAGGTCGCTTGAAATAGCCTTCGCCGCCCTTCAGGCTGCCGATGGAACGCAGGTACTTACCATTGGGATCGAAGACAAAAATATCGCCCGCTTCTGAATCGGTTACATAAATGTTGTCCTGGGCATCCACGGCGACGCATTGCGGCGTCCGCATTGAGTCCTTCTTGTCGATTCGCTGGATGAACTTGTATTTGTGCTGCGTGAAATCGAAGATATGCACGCCCTCAACGCCCGGATCGGTCACAAGAATCCGTCCACGCGAATCGGTGGCAACACTGAAAGGACGCACCAAAGAGTGATAGTCGGGAGCGCCTGCGATCACGTCCACCAACTTGTTCCAGAAGCCGCGATTCGGCTTCACTTCGGATTCGGAGCGGAAGCTGCGTTCCCACGTGAGAGTCCGACCGCCTTCAAGCGACATCTCCCATTGCTCGGGTGCAACCGCCTGTGCCTTCGGCTTTTGAGATGCCCACATCGGGGTCAACAGCATCGCTGCGCCGGCCAGGAGGCTGGCTGCGCTCAACAAAAGCCGCCGCACTCCTGCTAAAAGACCTTGAACCAACGCGACACCCCGATGTAGAACGATGATAATACTTCCGGAGGCGTACCTGAACCGCTGAATCCCTGCTCCAAGCGGGAGTATCCGCTGTTGAAATACAGCTTGCGGACCTGGTAAATGACGAGGGCATTGAATTCAGTATTGTCGTTCAATGAAGCAATCCCGCCACTGGAAGTATTGCTGCTTGACTTCGCATATGAGCCTGATAGACTGAGTCCCTTTTTCGGGGAACTTGCCATCGAGAAGGAATAACTATCCCCGCCGTAAAGGCTTACCTGACTTGAGGGGAGAATTGGCACCGGCACTGGCACAGGCACAAGGCCCGACCCGGTTGCCAGCGCCTGGCCGCTCGCCTTGGAGTAGTTGCCGCTTGCGGTGAACCAGGGACTGTAGGCCACGCTGGCGGTGAAGCTCTGGCTGGTATTCGCCGTATCGGGTTGCGCGGTCAACGCGGTCCGCGAGCCCCCGCCTCCAAAACTCACGTTGAATCTTCCCCAGCGCCGCCTGGCATTGCCCGAATAATTAAAGTACGAGTTCATATATGTAACAAGCAGGGTCTGAACGTTCTGCGCGTATCCGAACGAGCCTGACACTTTCCACCCCAGAATCTCGTTGGAATAGTTCTCGGTGGTCGAAAAGCCCAAGGTATCCGCGCCGCTCTGATCCGATGAGTTTTCGGTTACGTTGAGCGATGCGTTGAAATTGCCGTTAAGAAGCACACGCGAATATGCGCCGTTGGCGCCGACTGAAGTCACTCCATAATCCGTCCCAAGGTAGGTCTGCGTACGTCGCTCGACGTAAGCCTGGGCTTGGACGTTCTTCGCGGGACTGAGAGAGGCGATGCCCATCAGGTCCAGGGAGTTCGACTGTTCGTTAGAGCCGAGCACAGGAGCAGTGCCGCCAGCGGAGACAACTGACTCGATCAATTGACCGGCAAGATTGTCTGAGTAATTCGCGCTAGCCGAGAGCGAGAGCTTCGTGAATGGGTGAACCGACGCGAGGGCGCTCAGCAGGTCAATCGTCCCAGTGGAGTCGGAACCCAAGTAATCGCTGCTGAAGGTGGAGCGATTGATTGCGGCCGACGCCGCGCCATGCAAGGGAAGCACATGCGAGACGTTGAATCCCATGCCACTGCTGTCAGACTTCTCTTCTGCTGACTGCTCGCCGGACACAACTTCCGGGATCAGAGAGTGGCCGCCTCCCGATGAGTAGAAGGCGCCCATGCCGAAGCCCGCAAGTGTATAACCCGAATGCAGGTTCAAAGAGTGAAACGAATTTGTGCCCTGATCGTTCGTCCCATATACAGCATATTGGCTGGTGCCCTCCTGGAAACCGGCGGAGAAACTCGGGGCGTTGGGAAGGTTCTCGCTCCAGTTAACTCCAAACGCGTCGCTGTTGCCGTGGGTTACGTAATTGGCGAGCCCCGGAACAGCGTAATTCCCTTCGCTGTTGTAGGCCTTGGAATAGTTGATTGATCCCGGATAATGGCTACCGCCAAAGATCGTGGCGGACGCATTGACGCCGCTGGC
>Ga0182015_10000125_pt1 | contig 104467 bp, 89 predicted proteins | sample 712P3MmetaG_FD_120478 | JGI IMG/M metagenome (GOLD analysis project Ga0182015, IMG submission 120478) | Permafrost microbial communities from Stordalen Mire, Sweden - 712P3M metaG | ecosystem: Environmental > Terrestrial > Soil > Wetlands > Permafrost | place: Sweden: Stordalen | collected...
AACATGCCAGTGACGCGCTGCATGCCGGCTTCAATCTGCGGCGTGGTCTCGGTGGCATAACGGGCGACGCGGACGGTGGCCTGGAGAAAGCCGTCGGTTTCGACGACCTGCAGGATCTTGCCGCGTTCGATGCCTTCGACCAGAACTTTGATATTGCCGTCGGGGAGTTTGAGGGACTGCACGATGTTGACGATGGTGCCGACCTGGAAGATGTCTCCAGCCTTCGGTTCGTCGATGCTGGCATCGTGCTGGGTGGCGAGAAATATCTTTTTGTCGCTGGCCAGAGCTTCTTCGAGCGCGCGCACGCTGGATTCCCGGCCCACCACGAACGGAGTCATCATGTACGGGAAGATGACGACGTCCCGAATGGGCATCATCGGTAATTTCTTGCTCTCGAACTTCTCTTTGCTAGTGGGGTTCGACAACTCAGTCTCCCGTCTCTGGTCAGGTTCTTGTTGGTCGTTGGTCGTTGGTCGATCGCGATTCCGGTTTGCGAACGACGATCGACTAACGACTAACGACCCGTTAGCTTGCTGCTTTTTCGATCATGGCCAGCGAGACATTCCGCTTCTCCACCATCTCGCGGGTCACTTCAAACTCTTTGACTTTCTTCTGGCTGGGCAGACTATACATCAGTTCAAGCATGAGCTCTTCCAGAATCATTCGCAAGCCGCGTGCTCCGACTTTACGCGCCATGGCCTGCCGCGCGATGGCCCGGTTGGCGTCGTCGCTGAACTTCAGCCGCACGTTCTCAAACTCGAACAGGCGCTGATACTGTTTCACGATGGCATTCTTCGGACGGGTCAGAATTTCCACCAGCGCATTTTCGTCCAGGTTCTGCAGCACTCCCATGACCGGCAGACGGCCGACAAACTCGGGGATCAGGCCAAACTTGATGAGATCCTCGGGCTGCGCCTCCGACACCAGTTCAAAGTTGTGGCGCGAGGCCAATCCCGTCTGATCGCCCTCCGCTTCCTCTCCCATGCGGAATCCGAGAGCTTTCTTGCCGATGCGGCGTCCAATAATTTTCTCGAGGCCTACAAAAGCGCCGCCGCAAATGAAGAGAATGTTGGTGGTATCGACCGGGGTAAATTCCTGGTGCGGGTGCTTACGTCCTCCCTGCGGCGGAACGTTCGCGATCGTGCCTTCCAGAATCTTGAGCAAGGCCTGCTGCACGCCTTCGCCGGACACGTCGCGGGTGATGGAGGGGTTCTCGTCCTTGCGCCCGATCTTGTCGATTTCATCGATATATATGATGCCGGTCTGAGTGCGGCTGACGTCGCCCTCGGCCGACTGCAATAGCTTCAGAATGATGTTCTCGACGTCCTCGCCAACGTAGCCGGCCTCGGTGAGCGTGGTCGCGTCCACGATCGCGAAGGGCACGTCGAGCATGCGGGCCAGCGTTTGCGCCAGCAGCGTCTTGCCCGTTCCGGTGGGGCCGATCAGCAGAATATTCGACTTGGTCAGCTCGACGCCATCGCCGGTGCGCTGGCGATTCATATAGATGCGCTTGTAATGGTTGTAGACGGCGACGGCCAGCTTTTTCTTGGTCTGCTCCTGCCCGATGACGTACTCGTCGAGAAACGTCTTTACTTCCAACGGCTTCGGCAGCTGGTTGGGGACGGCAGCCGAAGGAGTCGCGGTGCGGTCGTCTTCGAGAATCGAATTGCAGACGGCCACGCACTCGTCACAAATGTATGCCCGGGGATAGTCGCTTGGCGACGAGATCAGTTTCGCCACCGCGTCCTGCGACTTGTGGCAGAACGAACAGCGCAACATCTCTTCCGAACCCGATCTGGTTTTCACTCAGCCTACTCCCTTTCTGGCGGGTGCCCGCGCATTCGCGTTACTGGCGAATGGGTGGGATCACTTCGAATTGCCGATCATAATATGAATCAGCCGTCTATCTCGTCTTATAGATGATGTCGTCGATGATTCCGTACTCCTTGGCCTGCTGCGAATTCATGATGAAGTCGCGTTCGACATCCTTCTCCACTTTATCCAGCTTCTGGCCGCTGTGCTTGGCCAGTAACTGATTAGTAATCTCCCGCATGCGTAGAATTTCGCGGGCATGGATGTCAATGTCGGTCGCCTGGCCCGAGAGGCCGCCCATCGAGGGCTGGTGAATCAGGATGCGTGAATTGGGCAGCGCCAGCCGCTTCTTGGCCTGGCCCGCCGAAAGCAGCAGCGCCGCCATCGAGGCTGCCTGGCCGATGCAGATGGTGGTTACGTCATTCTTCACATATTGCATGGTGTCGTAGATCGCCATGCCCGCGGTAATCGAGCCGCCCGGTGAATTGATGTAGAGCTGGATGTCTTTCTCAGGATCTTCCTGCGCCAGGAACAGCATCTGGGCGATGACCAGGTTGGCAATGTTGTCGTCAATCGGCGTGCCGATGAAAATGATGTTGTCGCGGAGCAGACGGGAGTAAATGTCATAGGCGCGTTCGCCGCGGCCCGTCGATTCGATCACCATCGGTACCAGCATCATTTGTGGGTCGTTCTTATTCACGTTCACCCTTTCCACACTCCTGCCCTTCGGTCGGTTTCGTCGCTCAGGGGAGGATCGAAATGGTCCGCATCACATCATGCGGACTGGTGATACAGAAAATCGAGGGTCTTTTCGTTGCGGATTCTTGTCCGTATCCTATCGAGGCCCCCATCCCGTGTCAAACGTGCGCGCACGGCTTCGGACGTCTGTTTTGACTGTCTGGCCAGCGCTTCCAGTTCGTGATTCAGTTCTTCGTCACTGACTTGCACATTTTCTTCCTCCGCCACTCTTTCGAGCAGCAGCGCCGCTTTTACATCATGTACTGCCTGCTCGCGCTGACCCACGCGCAGACGGTTCAAATCCATTTTCTTCATCTGCTCGGCGGTTAAACCCTGGGCCGCCAGCGCGCGCAATCCCCGCTCCAGCCGGAGGTCAATCTGCTGGTCGATCATCGAATCGGGAACTTCAAAGTCGTTTCGCTGAATCAGTTCCGCCATCAACTTCTCTTTGGCCGCATGTTCGGCTTCATGCTTGCGCTCGGCTTCCATCTGCTCGCGAATGGCCTTGCGTATGTCGTCCATTGTCTGGAATTCACCCAGTTGCTTGGCGAACTCGTCGTTCATTTCCGGCAGACTCTTCTGTTTGATGGACTGGACCTTGACCGCATAGCTGAACGCCTTGCCCGCCAGGCGCTTGTCCTGCGTATCCTCCGGATAGTTGACGTCAAACGTCCGCTCATCTCCGGCGCTGGCCCCGCGCAGGTGTTCGGTAAATTCGGGCATCGTGTTCTGGCCCGCAATTTCGACCAGCACTTCATCCATGTGGACGGGCTGGCCTCCGCCAGCCTCTTCGTCGTCGGACTTTTGTCCGGCTTTGGGATGGCCATCGAGCGAAACCTGGGCGAAATCGCCGTCGGCGAGGGGGCGACCCTCCACCGGATTGAAAGTGGCGTTGCGCTCGCGTAGATCGGTCAGCGCCTTTTCGACATCCTCCTCGGAAACCACGATCTCAGGTTTATCGGCGCGCAGGTCTTTATAGCCAGCCAGCTTGATTTCCGGCAGCACGTCAAAGGCGGCTTTGAAGCGCAATGGTTCGCCATCGTGCAGGTGCAAGTCCGTTACTCGCGGCTGGGATACGGGATGCAGGCTCAGCCTCTCAGCCTCCTGCCGGAAGAAACGCGGGATCAGCGCTTCGACCATGTCGGTCTTGATCGCTTCCGAAAAACGCTGGCGAATAATCGACGCCGGAACATGACCGCGCCGGAAGCCCGGGATGCGCGCTACCTTCTGATATTTCTCAATCAGGGAGTCGGTCTGGCGATTGACATCCTCGACCGGAATCTCAACCTCGATCTCGCGCTTGGTGGAGCTTTCCTTGGTTTCAGTAGGGCTCACAGTTGCCTTTCCCGTGCGACAGCGGCAGCAGAGTCGGGTAGGTGTCTGCTCCGCTGCAACGCCTTACGCCGCAAACTTGAGTGTAAAGACTATCGAAGAGCAACGTCAAACGGCGGGGACAGATTTGCTACCCACTAAAGTAACCAGCTAGTGTCTGGTGTGTCGAGACGGGTTGTGTGGAGCGGACACTCCTGTCCGCTGCTGTTGACGTTGCGGTTGCCGTTGCTTTTGACTTTGACTCTGAAATCAAGACCAACCCCAAGACCAACGGCAGCGGACAAGAGTGTCCGCTCCACACAAGCAATACTACAATTGTAGGGAATGGGGACTCCAAAATGGCTTAGGGTGCTGGACGCGGAAGTCGTCGCTTGTACGCGCTGCCCACGTCTGGTCGTCTATCGCGAGCAGATCGCCCGCGAGAAGCGGCGCGCTTACCGCGATCACGAATACTGGGGCAAGCCCGTTCCCGGCTTCGGCGATCCACAGGCCCGCGTGCTTGTGCTCGGACTCGCTCCCGGAGCCCATGGCTCCAATCGCACCGGGCGTCCGTTCACCGGAGACGCGTCTGGCAACTTCATGTACCCGGTGCTGCACGAGACCGGATTCGCCCTGCTGCCCACGGCGACCGCCCGCGACGATGGCCAGGTGCTCACTGGCCTCTACATCACCGCCGCCGCCCGTTGCGCTCCGCCTGACAACAAGCCGCTGCCCTCGGAACTGGCTAACTGCGCTCCGTTCCTGCAGCGCGAACTCGAAGGCCTCAAAGATCTGCGCGTGATCGTTGCTCTCGGAAGAATCGGGTTCGAGGCCTATCTCAACTACCTGGTGCGGAGAAAGATGATTGCCAGCAAGCGTCCGTATGAATTCCGTCACGGCGCCGAATACGTTATGCCCGATGGACGCGTTCTGCTTGCGTCCTACCACCCCTCCAACCAGAACACGCAGACGGGAAAACTGACCAAGGAAATGTTCCAGAAAATTTTCACGCGGGCGCGCGAACTCGCCGAACGCATCTAAGAAGGGACGGACAACGAAGGGCCGGTACGAAGCCCAGCCCATGCGTTGATCCGCGATTTTAATCTGCCTTGGTCGCAGTTACATCCAGTTGGAAGCGCCGCTTGCTGGCGGGATCTTCCATGCTGCTGACCATGGTTGGGGTGCCAGGGCGGATCAAAGAACGGATATCCGATTTCATCTGATGGATGACCGGGTCTTGACCGACGGTCGGGGTTCGTGCGCTATGCGCATCCGCACCTTCAATATCGCTGGAGTCGACGACCGCATTAAGTTCTATATACCCACCCCGCTCGACTACACGACAGTCAATGCTTACTCCAATATCGATGTATTGATATTGAGTGCTTTTTTCCATGGTTCCCGAGGTTACGGGGTATCTCGCGCCCGAGCGCAGCTTGCTCATTTCGTCCTCGCGGGCGGTGACAGTGTAGTTCCGCGTGTTGACCTTCTTGCCATCGATGAATTCGCTGAGCGCGAAATCCAGCCGGTATGCGTTGAGAGGTTTGTTGACCGCAGCGGGTGCGCTCTGGGCTGCCGACTCTGGCTTATCCGTTTTTTGGTCACCCTGCGCTACCCCCTGTGACCCAAGGGCCAGCATTACAAGCATTCCGAGCAAGGCAATTCGTTTTGCAATTCTCATGATCGTCTCCTTTTAGTTCGTTTTACTTTTGGTTCGTTTGACTTTCCGAAATATCAAGATCAGGAGTCTCGAGGGGGCTAATCTCAAGGCTACCGATGCTCAGGTCAACCTCCTCGGGGCTGGGAGTGGATTCGGGCAATGCCTCCTCGCCGGACGGCTCATTCAGGCGCTCAATCAGCAGGGGCCGAACCAGCAGGCGCCGAACCAACAACGACTCCTCTTTCGACATGTTGCGCCGGGAAGGGAACTGGTCGAGCTTCGGCGCCCTGTTCGCTGCCAGATCCTGAATCGGATCGTGAATTGGCCTATGCGCGAGCTCGTGCCGCGCCACATCTGTTGCCGGGTGCGCAATCTGGGGTGGAGGCCCCGACTGGACCAGCGCATGGGCCTCTTCACGATGTGTAGTCGAAGTTTCCGCCATGCCTGGCGGATGGCTTTCGCGACTACTTTCCCCAAGCCATACCGCCGCTACAATTGCTGCCAGAGCCGTGGCTGTCCCTATCGCCCACCACCAGCGATGCCCCGACGCAATCTGATTGTGCTCGGCTTGCAGCTTCGCCAACACTCGACTTTCAAGCCCGGTCCGCGGCTCGATGTTGGTGTATTGCCGCAGCCCTGACTCCAGCCACTGATCGATCTCGCGAGTTTTGTCATTTGGATCCATGTTCATATCCTTAATTCCTGGGCCCAATCAGGGCCACAAGTCTTTCGCGCAGAATCTCGCGGGCGCGAAATGACCGGGAACGCACGGCGGCCTCCGTGATTCCGAGCATCGCCGCGACTTCGCGTGGGGCGATCTCCTCCAGCGTCGAGAGGACCAGCGCGTCGCGTAGCTCGGCGGGCAATGCGGAAATCAGGCGCTCCAGAACTGCGCTGCGTTCCTGCTCCAGCAGAACTCGATCCGCTTCATGGCCGGGTGCTATCAATGTCGTTGTCTTTCCAGCTTCCTCGGTCCCAGCGGCTGCCTTGGCCATGGTTTTGCGCCGCTGAACGGCGACGCGCCATGCGATCCTCGCCAGCCATGCTTTCTGGTTGTGTATCCCGGCCATCTTCTCTCGGTAGCGAAGCACGCGCAGGAAAATTTCCTGCGTCGCATCTTCGGCATCGGCAGGATTGCGCAAAACCGAGTAGGCGATGCGGTACACGAGGCGGGCATGTTCGCGCACTGCGGTTTCCAGCAGGTCGTCGTCTTGCTGCGCCAATGCTATGGCCCCGCCCGCCATTGCGGATTCTGCGATCACGCCTGCTCCTATCTATGAAGAACGGCGGCAGCCTGGTTTCGTTCGCAATTAATTTGCTGAAGGAGTTTTCAGTTCTCAGTACCCAGTACCCAGTGCCCAGTAAGGGCTAGTCTCAAGGAGACGAATGGGCGAGTACAGCGGGGGCGGCTGTGCTGAGGCAAATTGGGGTCTCAAAATCCTATGAACACCGGCTCGGGTTCCAGCGGAATTCCCCAGGCTTTCTGCACGCCCTGCTGGATCTCATCTTTCAGACTGACTATGTCGCTCGCCTTCGCGTCTCCGCGGTTTATCAGGGCCAGCGCATGTTTCTTTGAGATGCCGGCCGCGCCTGTTGCATATCCCTTGGAGAAGCCGGAATGCTCTACCAGCCATGCGGCCGAAACTTTGCGCTGCGCGTCAAGTGCTGGGTAGCTGGGAATCTCGAGCCCCCTGGATGCGGCGCGCGCGGCCAGGTCCTGGAACTGCTGTTCGGTGAGTACGGGGTTTTTGAAGAACGACCCGGCGCTGCGGCAATCTTCGTCTCCGGGGACGATCAGCATGCCTTTGCTGCGCCGTATTTCGCGCACCGCGTCGCGCACTTCGGCGAGCGATGGCATCTTTTTCCCGGCAAGCCGTTCGGCAAAATGCTTCTGCAAATCGGCATACTTCAAACTGGGAGCGCCACCGCGCTTCAAACGGTAGTTCACCCGTACGATAATGTATCGCCCAGGTTCCGTTGTGTTAAAGATGCTGGTGCGATAACGGAACCCGCACGCTGGCTTCGGCAAGACCACCATGCGATCTTCTTTCAGATCGAAGGCGCGCACCGATTCGATGGTGTCGGAGACCTCCTGGCCATAGGCGCCGACGTTCTGCACCGGCGTGCCCCCGACGCTGCCCGGAATGCCGCTCAGGCACTCGACTCCGGCGCAATTCTGCGCGACCGCCTGGGCGACAAAGTCGTCCCAATCGACGCCTGCGCCGACGCTGAAGAGCACGGCGTTGCCGGCAAGGTCAGTGGGATTTGGAGTCGCGATTCCGCCGATTGCGATTCGCAGCACCAGTCCGGGCCAACCGGAATCGGCGACCACCAGGTTGCTTCCTCCGCCGAGCACAAACAGCCGCAGGTCGTGGCCTCTCGCGAACTGCACAGCCTCGCGAACGTCGTCTTGTCTCTTCAGTTCCGCAAAGTAACGTGCGGCTCCGCCGACCTGCAAGGTGGTCAGTGGGGCCATGGGAACGTTTTCCTGCATCGTCATAAAATTTGTGATGGGTAATTTGTAATCTTTGAAATCCCAGGTATCGATTTTCGAATTATTGATTGCAAATTCGGCATCGTCAGAAGCCTGATTTCACTCTATAGTTAATAGAGCATCTCATGTTCTTGAAGACACTACCGGTTACAAATTTTAGGAGAGCCCATGTATCCAGAAATTATGGTGATCCCGATGCGCGAAGAGTTGACGCGTCTGGGAATTGAAGAGCTGCGTAGCGCCGCTGACGTTGACCGCTTTGTTCAACATGAACCCGGCACAACTATGCTGATCGTAAATTCCATCTGCGGATGCGCCGCCGGCCGCATGCGTCCCGCGGTGCGCCTGGCGCTGCAGAATGCGACCAAGCCCGCCAAGATCGCAACCGTATTCGCCGGACAGGACACGGAAGCAACCGCACGGGCCCGCGCTCATTTCACCGGATACCCGCCGTCCTCGCCATCGATCGCGATTCTGCGCGACGGCAAGACGGTTTACATGATGCATCGCCACCAGATCGAAAGCCGCGATGCCGCTGCCATCGCCGCCGATCTGAAAGCGGCTTTCGAAGTGCACTGCACGACCGCGGCACCAGTGAGATAGCGGAGACGCGGCAAGCCGCGTCTCTACCCGACAGGTTCCCCCACCGCGGAATATTGCTGTCAAATGAAATCCCAAGATTGACGCGACTGTGAAATCCCACCCTTGCGCACAGAACGCGCAAGGATGGGCCACCCGCCAGCGAGGTAGTGCAGAAGTAATGGAGCGCCGGGCGCCCCGCCCGGCTGCTTCCTTCCCCCCGTTTATGATCTAATGCCGTCACTACACAATTTCCACGAGAATACTATGAAACATCTTCTACTCGTCGTCTCGCTCCTGATTGCGTCGCTTTCCGTAACGTCGTGGGCTGCCGAACCGTGGCGCCCTCCCTCTGCGCAGATTGATGCCGTCTATCCGCAGGTCGAAGCGCTCTATCTTGACCTGCACCGCAATCCTGAGCTTTCTTATCACGAGGAGAAGACCGCGGCCAAGATCGCTGATCAACTGCGCAAGCTGGGATACGACGTCACCACCGGGTTTGGCGGCACGGGTGTGGTCGGCGTGTTCAAGAACGGCTCCGGCCCGGTAGTCATGCTGCGAGCCGAGCTTGATGCCTTGCCGGTGCCCGAGAAAACGGGCCTCCCGTATGCCAGCCATGTCACCACCCACGACGACCGCGGAGTCGAAGTGCCGGTAATGCATGCCTGCGGCCACGACCTGCACATGGCAATCGGCATCGGAACCGCCGCTCTTCTGGTGCAGAATAAAGATCGCTGGCACGGAACCTTTATTTACGTCGGGCAGCCGGCTGAGGAGCGCATCGGGGGCGCCAAGGCGATGATCAAGGACGGCCTGTTCACCCGCTTCCCCAAGCCTGACTTCGCTTTCGCCGTGCACGACAGCAACGGACTTCCTGCGGGGCAAATCGGCTATGCGCCGGGCTTCAGCGCGGCGAATGCCGATTCCGTGAACGTCACCGTGTACGGCGTGGGCGGACACGGCGCGGCGCCACAGGAGACGATTGATCCGATCGTGATCGCCGCGCGCACCATTGTGAGCTGGCAGACCATCGTGTCGCGTGAGGTTGATCCGCAGGATCCGGCGGTGATCACCGTGGGTGCGATTCACGGCGGTACCAAGAACAACATCATTCCCGATGAAGTGCTGATGCAGTTGACGGTCCGGTCGTATAAGGATGAGGTGCGCAAGCACCTGCTGGCGTCCATCGAGCGCATCGTGGATGCGGAAGCTGTGGCCGCGGGCACGCCGAAAAAGCCGCTGGTCGAAATCGAGGAAGGCGTCGGCGCCGTTTACAACGACCCTGCAACCACCAACCGTCTCGTGGACCGGCTCAAGCAGGTCATGGGAGATTCGAACGTCGTGCTCGAACGTCCGATTATGGCGAGCGACGATTTTGCCGAATATCGTTACGGGGGAGTTCCGAGCGTGATGCTCGAATTGGGTGCGGTCAATCCGGAGAAATATGCGGCGGCAAAGAAGAGTGGAGAGGCGCTTCCCGGGCCGCACTCGCCCTACTTCGCGCCCGATCGCGAACCCAGTCTAAAGACTGGGATCGAAGTTGAGATGGCCGCGATTCTCGAATTGATGGGCAAACCGTAGCGTGGGTCGGCAGTGGCGCAGTTTGAAAAGAGAAGCGAGCCATATGTACGTTTGCGACCGGCAAACAGTAGGTCCTTCGCTCCGCTCAGGATGACAATTCTTTATTTGGTCCGGGATGACGACGGAACTGAGACATTACCCGTGCGTCGCAAGCGTTTGCTGCGAGGCTCGCGATTGAGTAATCTCTAGCGATGCACCTTCGTACGGAAATTAGCCTCGCTGGAACTCGATCGCAGCTGTTGACGCTGATTGTTCTTGGAGGGCTTGCTTGCGGATCCGCCGCTCCAGCATTCGCCCAGGAAACGCCGCCGTCGACGCCGCTGCCGACGCAGGCCAGCCCTTCACCGGCCGCGCAACCTCCTGACGGTCAGGTTCCGAATGCCCCGCCCCCACCTAAGCCTGTGGCTATATACAATCTGCTGCAGAAAAGGTCGGTCGTTTTCCCTGACATCGCTTACAGTACGGAACGGCTTTCGTCGTGGCAAAAGTTTGAGCTGTCCGTGGACAACAGTGTTTCGGTCGACGCGATGGCCTGGTCAGCGCTCGGTGCGCTGGTCGGCCAGGCGGATAACTCGCCAACCGGCTTCAACCAGGGTTGGAACGGATATGGCAAGCGATTCGGGGCCGATTTGGCCCGTGAGTCGTCCGGCGAAATCTTCGGGACGTTTGTGCTTGCTTCCGCCCTGCATGAGGATCCGCGTTTCTATGCGGAAATCAATCCAGGATTCTTCCACGCCATGAAGTACTCGGTGCAACGGGTTTTCGTGATGCAGAGTGACGATGGGCGCACCGTCGTTTCCTGGTCAAGGCTGGGCGGCCCACTGATGGCCGAGGGATTGGCGAACGTGTACTACCCCGACCGGAACCGCACCGTGGGCGATACCTTGTTTCGGTACGGTCTGGATCTGGCAAGCCGAGCGGGTGGAAACATGCTGCGCGAATACTGGCCGGTGTTTCTAGCAAAAATCAGCCACACGCGCCAGCCGGCCCCGGGGCACAACTGACCGTCCGGGAAAAAGGCTGGCTTTCCGTTTTCGCGCGACGCATCTAAGCTAGAGAACAGCAGTTTTCCCCGAGCTGCGGGCGGGACGCCAGCACGACAGCCGGCGGGACGCCAGCGCTACGCTCGAAGGGGACGTCGCTGGACGTTGTAGCGCAGCCGTCCAGCGGTTCTGAAGAACAACGGTCGCGGCAGAGCGATGGCTGTGTGAAGTGTGTTCTACGACTGCGGCTCTCGGCCCAACAGGAGAATTGAGATTGGTTAATCGGATATTGTTATTGCTTGCCGTTTGCGGACTGATGGCATCGGCTTCGGCACAAACAACGCAAGCCACACCAACCACGCAAGCGACGCAAGCGACACAAACCACACAAGCGACGCAAACGACGCAAACCACACAAGCCGCCTTCCCTCGTTATTTCTATAGCGCCGGTCTGGGGCTGGGCATTGGTAAAGACGATGTTGCCGCCTATGTCGGCAACTCTTTCAATGCGGTCGTCGGCGGCGGCATGAACTTCACCAAGATGTTCGGCGCCGATGCCGAATACATGTATTACGACCTCAACTTCCGCCAAAGCGTGAAGGAATCTCAGAGCCTGGCGAACCAGAGCGGATGGATGCAGTCGATCAGCATCGACGGCGTGGTCACCGTGCCCCGTCGTTTTCACGGATTCACTGCCTACGGAAAATTCGGCATCGGTTTCTACGATCGCAGCGTTTCGATACCCACCCGGTCCCTTCAGCCTGGCACTGTTTATCAGCCGGCGTGGCGATGGTGGGACATTAACCGGGATATCTTCAACAACATTATTACTCCCCAGACCATGGGTTCAAATTCCAAGGTTGCGGGCGGTTTCAACTACGGCGGCGGGATCAGCCATCCTCTGAACCATCTGCATGACGCCAACATCTTCCTCGAATGGCGCTACCACCGCGCTTATCAGAGTGACGGCATGACCATCGTGATGCCCATCACGGTGGGCCTGCGCTGGTGAGGGGCTAAGTCGTGTGGAGCGGACACTCTTGTCCGCTAGAGGTGAGCGGCGGAACAACTCTCAGGGAATCCCGAGTGTCGGGACAGAAAGAACAAGGGCAACAGCAAAGGCAACAGCAGCGGACAAGAGTGTCCGCTCCACATAACCATGGTCAGCAGGATAGTTGGTCGCGGGTTAGTTTCAGACCGGTCAGGTTGCCGAGAATCGTTACTGCAATCTGCTCGGTTTTGAAAAACTCTTCGGCGGTTTGCTGCACGTCTTCTATGGTGACCGCTTCGATGCGCTGGATGAGTTCGTCAAGGCCATAGAAATGATCGTAGTACATCTCCTGGCGGGCCAGATTCGACATACGCGCGGTCGATGATTCGAGTGACAGCATGAGGCTGCCTTTGAGCTGGTCCTTGGAGCGGCGCAACTCTTCTTCGGGGACGGGCGTGCGTTTCAGGTTGCGGAATTCCTCGACCACGCACTCGACAACCTTGATCGCCGACTCGCGCGACGTTCCCGCATACACGCACATCGAGCCGGTATCGCGATAAGGGTTGAGGTCGCTGTAGATGGAGTAGGCGAGTCCCTGGCGCTCGCGGATATTCTGGAACAGGCGCGAACTCATGCCGCCTCCGAGCAGCGTATTCAGCAGGTAGGAAGCGTAGCGGCGTTCGTGCGCCATGGGATGCGAGGGGACGCCGATGCAAATCTGGACCTGTTCAAGCGATTTCTTGTTGCGCAGGTTGATGCGGGAAAAAGTCCTGGGCTGAGGCGAGTGGAAGCCGTTTTTCGCAGGCTTCACCTGTTCAAAATGTTTCGCTACCAGATCGACAAAGTTCTTGTGCTCGAGATTGCCGGCGGCGCTGACGATGAGATTTCCGGGAGCGAAGTGATGTCCGTAGAAACGGTTGACGACGGGACGCTCGAATCTTTTTACGGTGTCGCGCGTGCCCAGGATGGGCAAACCCAGGGCGTGGTCCTTCCAGAAACTCTGGGTGAAGATTTCGTGGACGAGGTAGTCGGGATTGTCCTGGTCCATTTTTATTTCTTCGAGGATGACGCCGCGCTCGCGCGCGATGTCTCCTTCATCGAAGACAGGATGAAGCACGAGATCGCTGAGCACGTCGAGGGCGAGCGGCAGGTGCTCATCGAGGACCTTGATGTTGAAACAGATGCATTCTTTCGCCGTGAAAGCATCCATATTGCCGCCGATGGAATCGACCTGGCGGGCGATGGCCTCAGCCGAGCGGGTTTCGGTGCCCTTGAATACCATGTGCTCGATGAAGTGGGAGATGCCATTCCATTCCGAATCCTCGTCGCGGGAACCGGACTTCAGCCAGATGCCGATCGCAACCGAGCGAATATGTTGCATCTGCTCGGTGATGACGGTCAGGCCGTTCGGCAAAACCTGACGACGAATGCTGCGGGTTTCCTTTACCATCAGAGGTTCGTGTCCAAGTATGAATTGACGGGCGGGTTGCTGGTACTATTCTCCCACAATCTGGGCCGCTCAGGCCGTGGTTGAAGTTTAGTCTTTTGTTTGTTCAACTTACGGCCAATCCTTGGCATCATAATTGCAGCGCGAACGCCCGTCGCTCCGCGAGCAAGCCAATGCAACGCCAGCCATCCAATTCGCTCTTAGGACTTGACTTGCAGGAACTCACGAATCTTGCGACGGAGTCAGGGCAGCCCGCCTACCGGGGTCAGCAGTTATTGGATGCGATCTATCGGCAAAAGATTGAGCGGCTGGATCAGGTTTCGACTCTGCCCCTCGAATATCGCGCTCGTCTGGCGGAAGGAGGCTGGCAGGTCGGGCTGCCGGCGATTGCCCGCAAGTTTGTTTCGAGCGACGGGACGGTGCGGTATCTGATTGAACTGTCCGATGGCGAGACGGTCGAGACCGTCTGGATGCCGGAGGGCGATGGCGGAGAGAATGGTGACGGAAGCGAAGCGGGGGATGAGATCGAGGGCGGGGTCGCCCCCGTGAGTTGGCGCCGGGCTACGATTTGCGTATCCAGCCAGGTGGGATGCGCGGTGAATTGCAAGTTTTGTTTCACGGCGCTGCTTGGGGTCAAGCGCAATCTGGAGGCCGGTGAAATCGTTGGCCAAATCCTGGCAGTGCTCCGGGAGCAGGGAGTGCAACCGCCGCTGCAACGCGTCAACATCGTGTTCATGGGGATGGGCGAGCCTTTCCTGAACTACGACAACTTCATGAAGTCGGTGCGGCTGCTGGTGCAGGGAGTGGGTATTCCCGAATCGCGGATGACGGTGTCGACGGCGGGAATCGTCCCGCGGATTCATGATTTCGGGAAAGAGGCGATGCGTCCGAAGCTGGCCATCTCGCTGAACGGATCAAATGACGCGTTGCGCAGCGAAGTGATGCCGCTGAACCGGAAGTGGAATCTGGAAGCTTTGTTGAATGCGGCGCGAGAGTTCCCGCTGCGGGCGCGGGAGCGGCTCACGTTTGAGTATGTGCTGCTGGCGGGTGTGAACGATGCTGCGGAGCAGGCGCGCGAGGTGGTGGAACTGGTGCGCGGCATCCGGGCAAAAATTAATTTGATTGCGTTGAATCCAGGCACGGAGTTGCCCTATCGGACTCCGGAAGAAGAGCGGGTGTTGGCCTTCCAACGAATTCTGGTGGCGGCGGGGGTTCCGGCGTTCGTGAGGCGGCCGCGCGGCCGCGATATTTTTGCGGCGTGCGGACAGTTGAAGAGAACGGTGGAGGTCGCGCCCGCGTCCCCGTAGAGACGCGGCTTGCCGCGTCTCATTCTGCGGCGGGAGACGCGGTAAACCGCGTCTCTGCAGATAGAGCTGCTTTCAAGAACAGCCCCAAGGTCAAAGGCGGCGGACAGGAGTGTCCGCCCCACACAGACTACGAACCGCTGCGGGCTGCGGCCCAGTTGTAGGCGGTGAGCGAGGCACGGCTGGCAGAACTTGGCGCGACCTGCAGTTCCATGCGGAAAGCGGGATCGAGGGCAGTCGAGGGCTGCAAAATGCGGCCGCCATGTTCTTCGACAATGCGGCAGCAGGCGCTCAACGAGAGGGTCGCGCGCTGGTTCGCGCCCTCCGTGTCGAGCGGTAACGGATACGAAAGTGTTTGCGAAGAAGGATCGGAAGAGCAGAAGTCAACCAGAACCAGGTTGCCTTTAGTGTGGGTGCGAACCACCAGGCTGGGATGACTTTCGCGATTGAGAAGGGCGCTGATCTGTCCAGCAAGATGCAAACAGACGTGCAGAATCTGATTGGAGTCCGCGAGCACAAGCGGAAGCGAAGAAGCGAGTTCGACGCGAATCGAAACGGCTTGCGCCTGCAGTTGGGGACCGAGCAGGCGCACGGTGGTTTGCAGAACGGAATTGATGTCGACGGCGGAAAGCCGAGCTGGAGCCTGGCGCGCAAAAGTGAGCAGGCTCGCCACCAGCGTGGTCGTACGGCGGACCTGCTCGCCCATTTGCGCGGCCTGGAGTTCTTCCTCGGGCGGCAAGTTGGAGGCGCTGAGCAGATCGGAGTATCCCAGCATGGCGGTGAGGGGGTTGTTGATCTCGTGGGCGGCTCCGCCCACCAGTTGGCCGAGTGAGGCCAGTTTCTCGGATTGAATGAGTTTTTCCTGCAAGGCCTTAAGGTCGTCGAAAGAACGGCGGGACCTTTCGAGCAAGAGCGAAAGCTCGGCTCGGAGCAGGCGCTGCCGCCAGAAGACCACGACGCCCATCACGATCATGGCGAGAAGACTCACGGTGATGCGGAAGGCCTTCACCGAAGGCGCAAGCGTCGGGTCAAGTTCGGAATGCATGGCGGCCCAGAGGAGGCTGAACAGGGCGAGCATGCTCAGGCGCGTGATCCAGACGCCCAGCACGGGCCGCGACGGCTTGGAGTCCGACAGGTCGAGGCGCAGGGCGAGCAACGGAACTGTAGCCATCCAGGCGATGGAAATGGTCAGTGGGATGTCGTAGAGACTGCCGCTGTAATAGAGTTTGTGTTCGATGGCCCAGTTTGCAACATAGGAACTGGAGGCGTAGAGCGCGCTCGCGCCGAGCAATTGGCCGTACAGTTGACGCCATCCTCCGCGAGCGGTATGAGCGAGGTAAGCAAGCGCACCGAGGAGGACAAGCTTTTCCGTCAGATAGGCAAAGTTGAAATTGACGCTGTAGGCCGTCTCGTCCACCTGTACGGTTTGCCAGGGAATGACGGCGTATACATAGATGAAGACCCACCACGTGAGCAGAAGGGTGAAGTCGAGCACGCGGATGCGTTCGTCGCGCTCATCTTCCCGGAGATGAGGAAACACGGCGAGGGCCGCGATCATGGGCACCAGATGCAGGAATAAAACCACATCGAACTGGTCGGGAACTTCCTGCCGTTTCAGGACTTCAAAATAATTCCACATCCCCTGATACGCCAGCCAGAAGAACATGCCCGTGCTCATCAGGATCCAGAACAGCCTAATATGAAGAGTCTGGCTGCGCGAGCGCGAAACATTGGTCAGGAATGCCGCAGTGCCAACGAGCAGGAGAGTGCCCTGGATGAGGTCGCTGGCAATGATAAGGGATTCGCCTCTTGGCATGAGCAGGGACGCCGCCGTCTGGGCGAGAACCAGCGCCAGCAGCAGAGAAGCCCAAAGTTTGGTGAGTGCGCCCAAGGCAAACTACTCCGGGCTCCATTCTAGAGCGTGATTTCGGGTACACGGGATTACTAGAGTAACCTCCGCGACCTTGGTGGTTGGCCGACAGGGCAGAGGTCAGAGGAGGGCAGAGGTCAGATTGCAGAGGTAAAACCCAATTTCCATCAGCTCAGTTTTAGAGGCGAAGGGTTCTACCTCTGCAATCTGACCTCTGACCTCTGCAATCAACTGGGGCACGAGCCACCGCCAAACCAAAGAAGCTCGTGGAGTTTGGCTAGGATTGCTTTAGAATTAGTCGCTAACCCTAGAGTCGGGCCCTTGATGACGAGACCCCGTTGCGCTGGATAATCCCTCAATATCGTGATCTCTGGCGCTTCCGGGCGCCGCTCAGTCCGGGCGAAATCCGGCGCACGGAGCGCTGGCTGGCGACGGCGCGGGTGGCGCTGACCATCGCCGCGCTGGGCACGCTCTGGATCGAGCCGGCCCGCGGATTTGTGTATTCACGGTGGCTCTACTGGCTGCTGATCGTCTACTTCGTGCATGCGGTGGTCGTGATGTTGCTGGTTCGTTTCCGGCCACAGTCGACAACCGCATTTCGTCTGGTGGTGCACGGGGCGGACATCCTGTGGCCGGTGCTGATTTCCTTATTCGCCACGGCGCAGCGCGGACCTTTCTTTTTGTTCTTCGTGTTTGTGATGGCGGCGGCTGCGTATCGCTGGGGCCTGTGGGAAACGGTGGGCACGGCGGGCACGGCGGTGGCATTGCTGTGGGTGGAAGCGCTCGCGGTGCGGGCCGGCCTGGAACCGGCCGCGGATCAGTGGCTGAGCAAGGTGCATCTGCCGCCGCTCGGTGTGAGCGTACAGGAACTGGATCCGCAGCAGTTGTTCATGAGTTCGTTTTATCTGATCGTGCTCGGATTCCTGCTGGGCTACATGTCGGAGAACCAGAAGAAAGTGCGGGCGGAGCGTGCCGTGATCACGCGCGTGCTCAGTTCGACGCGGGTGGAAGCGGGACTGACCGGGACCATGCAGCAGATTCTCACCGAGGTGACGAGCATCTATGGCGCGCGCCGCATGGTGAGCGCCTCCCAGGAAGCGCACAGTTACCGGGTATTTCTGGCCGAGGTGAAGCGTGGCCCCGAGGGCACCGAAGCCCTGCGCTGGCGCGAAGCTTTGCCGGAAAGCGAAAAGGTGTACATGTTCGACTCGCCGGCGGACGCGTTTTACGGGTCGCACAATGGCAAGGGTTTTCACACGGTGCTCATGGATCGGGACGGAGTCCGGCTGCGCGATGTAAGCACGGCGTTTCTGGATGCGCTGGCGCTGGTGGAAAAGTTCGAAGTGGTGGTTTCGGTGGCATTGATGTTCGGCAGTGAGTGGTCGGGGCGCGTGTTTATTTTCGATCCCATGATGATGGGGGATCCGGAAGAGGAATTGCGCTTTCTGCAGGAGTTCGCGCAGCAGGTGGCGCCGGCGATCTACAACGTGTACCTCATGCGGCGGCTGCGAGAACGGGCCGGAGCGCTGGAGCGCGCGCGGTTCGCCCGCGAACTCCATGATGGAGCGATTCAATCGCTGATTGCCGTGGAAATGCAATTGGATGTGCTGCGGCGCCAGTCCGGAACGCAGGCGCCGGTAGTGAATGCGGAGCTGGGGCGGATCCAGAAACTGCTGCGCGAAGAAGTTCTGAAGTTGCGCGAACTCATGCAGGCCATGAAATCGTTCGAGGTGAACGCGGACCGGCTGCTGGGTTTTATTTCCGACACGGTGGAGCGCTTCCGGCGGGAGACGGGAATTGCGGCGGAGTTTGTCAGCGAACTGGAGCGGGTGGATCTGGCGCAGAGAGTCTGCCGGGAGCTGGCGCGCATCGTGCAGGAGAGCCTGGTGAACGTGCGCAAGCACAGTGGAGCGCACCATGTCCTGGTGCGGCTGGCGCAGCGGGGCGGTGTTTTGCAATTGACGGTGGAGGACGACGGCAAAGGCTTTGCTTTTTCTGGAAAACTGTCGGACGCTGAACTGGAGACAACCGGCAAGGGACCCGCCGTGATCCGGGAAAGAGTACGATTGCTGGCGGGTGAACTCACGATAGAATCGACCCCGGGGCACGGCGCACGGCTGGAAGTACGGATTCCGCCGGCGCGAAAGGCCAATCATGGATAGGTCAACCATGGATAAACGAACCCATCCCATACGCATTGTGATTGCCGACGATCACCCCATTTTTCGCGACGGTCTCCGGCGCCTGCTGGAATCCGGAAACGATATGAAAGTAGTGGGCGAAGCCTGTGACGGCCGTGAGGCGGTAAAACTGGCAACGGAGATCCGGCCCGACATTCTGCTTCTCGACCTGGCCATGCCGCACCACACCGGGCTCGATGCGCTGCGCGACCTGAACGCGAGCGGCGGCGCCGGGGCGGTGCGCATCATCCTGCTGACGGCGGCGGTGGAAAAGAAACAGATGGTGGAGGCTTTACAGCTGGGAGCTCGCGGCGTGGTACTCAAGGATTCCGCCACGCAACTGTTGCTTAAGAGTATTCATGCGGTCATGGCCGGGGAATACTGGGTGGGACGGGACAGCGTCTCGAATCTGGTGCAGTACCTGCGCAACCTCATGCAAAGCACGAACGAGGAAACGAAACAGAAGAAATTCGGGCTGACTCCGCGGGAACTGGAGATTGTCTCCGCCGTGGTCGCCGGTTATGCCAATCGCGAAATCGCCGAGTACTTCAAAATCAGCGAGGATACGGTGAAGCATCATCTCAGCAACATTTTCGACAAACTGGGCGTTTCCACTCGTCTGGAACTTGCCCTGTTCGCGGTGAACCAGGGGCTTCCGCTGAAAACGATTGTGTGAGGGGCAGCCGTCAGCTGTCAGCTATCAGCTTTCAGTAAGTACTTTAAAAACTGACGGCTTCGAGGCCGCAAGAACATCGGCTGGTGCTTGAGATGTCGTCTAAGGTGAATCACTTAGGAGTAGCACCAATGTGCTATTACAAGTCACCACTGTGCTATTGGGTTGCCGGGTTAGTTCGCGATACTTTTACAATTACACGACGGCGAACTACTGTCCCAAGGGAAAGCGAGTCAAGGGCGTGTCGTCGATTGGGGGGGACAAGTGATCAAGAGTATCCGTCAACTTTGGGCTGAGGAGAGCGGTCAAGACGTCGCCGAGTATGCGGTGATGCTTGCGGTAATCCTGGTGATCGTGATTGGCACGGTTCGCTTAATCGGCGGCAACGCCAACAACGTGTTCTCACAAGTCGGAAGTCAAATGAACCAATAGCTGCACGACCGAGCCCCGCTGCGTTTGGCAGCGGGCTTCCCCTGAACGTTTTCTGTCCGTCCCTTCCGCTGCATTCCACATGCCTAAACTTCCTGCGCGCTAAATCTTCATTCGAAAGCCACAGATTTCAGGCCGCCTCGGTAGTGGTGCAGTTTCATGATGGAGGCGATGAATCCTGCACGAAGGATCACGAAGGCTTTTGGCCTCAGATGTACGAGGCTGCTAAGTTGGAAGAAGCTCGGCAACGGGCCGAACACGAAGATGGCAGCGAGGCATGGGAGATTTTTGTTCGGAGATTCATCTCACGTGTGGAGTTGCCGGTAACCCTGACCCAGCCTTCCGACAGTCACTCGGAGCGCAACGCTTGCATAACATTGACGCGCGCAGCGCGTGCCGCGGGCACCACCGAGGCGATAACCGCTACCGTCATCAGCACGAATGCAGAGACGGCTATGGGCACTGCGCCCGGCATCTTGACGTCCAGGAAATATCTGCCCGCCAAACGCGCCAGGACGAATCCGAATGCCGCTCCTGCAAGGACGCCCGCCGCAGCCATCACGGCGCCTTCCGCGATAACACCTCTTAGAAGATGCTGGGGTTGCGATCCAAGCGCCAGCCGAATGCCGAATTCCCGCGTCCGCGCGCTCACCGAAAACGCCAGTACGCCGGCGACGCCCACCACTGCAATCGCCAACGCGACAGCCGCGAATATGCCGAACACCACTGAGTTTAAACGGTCGGGCGTGAGCACTTCGGCGCGGACATCTGCGAGAGTGGCGGCGTGCTCGACGGGCTGATCGGCGGACATCTCGCGAATAAGGCGCGTGACCGGCATGACCAGCGCATAGGGATTTGCGGTGGTGTGGATGAAAAGGCGAGCGCCAAAGATTGGACCCTCTTCAAAAGGATAATAGATAGTGACGGTGGGCTGGGGAACGACGTGTCCATCGTCAACGTCGGCGGTGACGCCGATGATGCGGTGCGGCGCCATCAGGCGCGACTTTTCGAGATCGGTCCCATCAAAGAATTGCAACACGGGATCTGTCCAATAGACATGCCGATTGACGGCATCCTGATTGGGGAACATGCGCTGGGCGAGCGTCTGGCTGACGATAACGACGGGCTCCTGATTACTATTGTTATTTTGACTCTGGTCGTCGAGTGCATTGAAATCGCGGCCAGCGATGATGGGAACGCCGAGCGCCGCGAAAAATCCAGGCGAGATTACACGCCACTGCGCGCGGGGAGCCTCTGCGCCGGGGGCATGGGCGTGACCATCTCCGGAGAATTGAAGACCGAACACGGCGTTGCTATCGCGCCAGGGAACCACGTTGCCGAAGGCGGTCTGGCTCACGCCCGGTAGGGCATCAATACGGCGCATCGACTCCTTGTAGAAATCAACGACCTGCTGAGGCGTCTTGCCGTGGGTCATAGCCGGAACGTCGATGGCGAGGACGTGCTGCATGTCCATACCCGTCTGCGTCTTTTGCAGCGCGATCAGCGTAGCGATCAACGCACTTGCGCCCGCCAGCAGGACGAAGGACGCGGCGATTTGTGTCACCACGAAGATGCGCTGGCGGCGGCTGGTGCTGCCAGTGATCCGCGCGCTGCCGCTCGACAGGGTCAATCCACCCGACGTGTTCGCCGCTGGCAATCGCGGGACGAACGCCAAGATTACAGCGGCGACGATGGCCAGCGTGGCGCCTACCCAGAGCAGGCTGGCATCAACTGTCAAATCGAGTGCGCGAACGGAGAAGCGGGAGGCGTAGCGGGCCAGGATAGCCACCATTGACTGCGCGCTCAATACACCGATCGCAGCGCCCGCGCCGCAGAGCAGAAGGCTTTCGGCCAACAGCATGCGGCGCAACGAGCCTCTGCTTGCGCCGAGCGCCACGCGGACCGCCAGTTCGCCTTCGCGGCGAACCGTCCGTGCCAGGATCAGGTTGGCGACATTGGAACACGCGATGATGAAGATCAGCGCTGACGCTGCGAGCAGCACCAGCAGCACGGTCCGTGCGCCCGACGTGATCTGGTCACGAAGCAACCTGGTTCCGATCTGGAAGTCCGCTTCCTTGGAATAAGCTTCGGGGTGGTCTTTCTTCATCGCGGAGTAGACGGTGAGCAACTCGGCACGAGCCTGATCGAGGGTGACTCCCGGAGCGAGACGGCCGAACAGCTCAGCCATGCGATGCACGCGGCCAGTGACCATGGTTGCGGAAAGATGATGCGGGCTGGTGACTATGTTGGCGATGATTTCGGTATCTTGAGGATATGGGACGCAAGGCTCGAGGACGCCAATGACTGTTGCAGACCGATCACCGATGCTCCCGAGGCGAACAGTTTTGCCGATGACGGAAGGATCCTTGTGAAGAGCAGTCGTCCAGAAACGGTACGTGAGAACAACGACGCCGGCAGCTTCAGGACCGTCGTCTTGAGGTCCGATGAGGCGACCAAGCACGGGATGAAGGCCCATCACGTCGAAATACGTGCCGCCGACAACGCCGCCTCGAATTGAACGAGGCACACCGAGCCCGATCATGGTGAAGTCCATGGTGGAGAAATCGCCAAACGCGCTCAGGGTTTTCACGCTGGTGCGAAAATCCTGGATCTCTGGCACGGAAAAGGCGGTGTTTTCGTCGCCGATGCCGCGGGCGCTTTGTCGGATATAGATCAGCCGGTCCTCGTCGCGGTTGACAAGAGGCTTGAGCAGGACTCCGCGCACCAGCGTGAAAATGGCAGCGTTCGCGCCGATGCCGAGAGATAGTGTGAGAATCACGGCGATTGCCAGCCCTGGAGTCCGAACTAAGGATTGAGCTGCAACTCTCAGATCGCGAACGAATGACATGCTCTTCCCCCCTCCCTGCGCGGGTATCAGCATCACACTTGCCAATACCAAGCGTCACATTGTAAACGAACTAATATGCCATGAGTTAATCCGGGCTGTCCGCTTCAGGACACCGCTATGGCAAATTCGGACACTAAACGCAGCCCTGGCACTCTGACAGGATTGTTCGCATTCGATTCCGATTTGAAAAGCAGCGCATAACGTTCTTTAATATTAGCCACTTGATGTTAACTATTCGGTTGCTCAAGGCATTTCAAGAATTGGAGAGGACGAATGTACGCACTCGCACAGGATGTCCGCTTCGCATTTCGCCAACTGCGGAAAGCACCGGGCTTTAGCCTGACGGTCGTCCTCACCCTGGCCCTTGGCATCGGCGCCACCACCACCATCTTTTCGCTCGTCCAAGGCATCCTGTTGCGTCCGCTCCCATTCAGCAATCCGGACCGGCTTGTTCTGTTAGGAGATCACCTGGGACGAGGCCCGAACACCCCCGTCACTGCCCGCGAGATCGGCACATACTCGCACGCAACCAGCGCTTTTTCTTCTCTGGGCGCCTACATCGCAACTGACTACGAGCTCTCTGGCGGCGCAATTCCGGAAGAAGTCCACGCCGCCCGCTTCAACGCAGATGTCTTCCCGACTTTGGGCGTTCCTCCGATTCTGGGCCGCGTCTTTACGCAACAGGAGGAGGACGCGCATCAGCCCCTCGCCGTGATCAGTTACGCCCTTTGGACGAACCGCTATCACCGTGACCCATACGTCCTCGAAAACTCGATCGTTCTTGATCGCAAGGCGTACACGATCATAGGCGTGATGCCGCGCAGCTTCGAGTTTCCTGTGGTGGACGGACGCCTCGGTCAGGCACACCTTTGGGTGCCGATGAGCCTCACGGCCGACGAACTCTCGGACCAGAACGCCGGCTTTTGGGGATATCAAATGATCGGCCGCCTCAAAGATGGCGTGACCCTGTCGCAAGCGGCGCAGGATACCGACCGAGTCACTAAGCAAGTCATGCGCGATTTTCCCACGAGCATGTCGGCGCTCCATATTCAAGGCGACGTCAAGCTGCTGCGTGAGTACGCTGTGGCTGACGTGCGGCCGTTGCTGCACACCCTGTTCTTCGCCGTTTCCATCGTCCTGCTGATTGCTTGTGTGAATGTCGCCGGGCTTCTGCTGGTCCGGGCGATCCGGCGGCGTCATGAGTACGCCGTTCGACTGTCTCTGGGCGCTCGTTCGAGCCTGATCATTCGTGAATCTGTCTTGGAGGGCTTGTTCCTCAGCCTGGCTGGCGGGCTGCTGGGCCTCGCATTTGCCGCGACTGCGATTCGCACCGCTTTGCACCTTCTGCCTGAGTCCATGCCGCGCATCGACTCGATCTCCATGGACGCAACCGTTGCCGCCTTCGCTTTGCTCCTGGCTCTGGCAAGCGGCGCACTCTGCAGCCTCGCGCCAGCTTTCGCGGCCTTGAAGACCAACCTCACGGAAAGCCTCCAAGAGGGTACCCGAAGCGGCTCGGGCAGCTCGAGCCATGCCTGGCTACGCTCAATTCTGGTCGTCGCGGAGATCGCCGTCGCTCTCATGCTGCTCACCATATCAGGAGCCTTCCTGCGCAGTTTCCATAAGATGCGCGCCGTCGATCCCGGCTTCCGGCCAGACCACGTTCTTGTCGCCAGCTATCAGTTGCCGCGGCCGCAATATTCCACGCAGGCTTCGGCCAACTCTTTCAACCATTCCGTCGTCGATCGCCTCTCGAACAAACCGGGAATCGCCGCCGTCGGCATAACCAACACTCTTCCGGCATCGGGTCTTATTTCGGGAGCCGCGTACACCATTGAGGACGAGCCGGTAGAGACCTGGAAGCTGAAATTCTCCATGTTCACGATTATCTACGGCGACTATTTTCGAGCCATGGATATTCTTCTGATCGATGGCCGGTACCTCACCATGGACGACCGCGCCGATTCATCCCTGGTTGTGATCGTCAACCAGTCCATGGCCCGACATTGCTGGCCCGATCAGCCCGCTGTCGGAAAGCATATCCACGTAGGCAACCCGCACAAAGGACTGCCGTGGGCCACCGTAGTCGGCGTCGTCGCCGATACCAAGCGCGGCTCGCGGGACGAGCCCAGCGATGACCAGTGGTATATGCCGTCGGAACAGCCCGCTATTCTCTTCGGCGCGAAGGCCTCATCCAACCTCCCAACCCGGCTGCTGGATACATCACTCTGCGTTCGTCCCTTCCCCCTGAACAATTGACCGAAACCCTGCGCGCGAGTATCGCCGAAATCGATCCACTACTTGCCCTGGACCAGGTGCAGCCCATGGATGATGTGATCTCGAATGTGGAAGCGCCGCGCCGTTTTAACACCGACCTCATCACCGCATTTGCCTCAGGCGCTCTCTTGCTGGCGATCACTGGGATCTATGCCGTGGTTGCCTTCTCGGTCTCGCTGCGTACCCAGGAGATCGCCATCCGCATGGCACTCGGCGCCAAGCGCTCTGGCATCGCCCGACTCGTGCTCATTTCAGGCGCGAGATTGGCGCTGCTCGGATGCGGCCTCGGCGTGCTCGGTTCGCTGGCTGTGTCGCGCCTTGTCAGTTCTTTCCTCTTCGAGGTCAGCGCGACCGACCCAATCATCTACGTAACCGGTGTCCTGATCATGATTCTTCTGGCGCTACTCGCGTCCGTGCTTCCCGCAACCCGTGCCGCATCCGCGGATCCAATCGACGCTCTGCGCTCGACTTAGAAACTCATTGGGGAAGAAACCGGCCTTCGGTGGACTGCCTGTGAGCCGCGGGGCGGTGGGATTATGTCAGGTTTGCCCGTGACTCGGGAGCAATCCCGGGGAAGCTGCTTTGGTATAAGATTGCTGCCTCGGTTCGGGCACGAAGAGCGGATGAGTGGCCACTCGGGGAGGCTGAGTTTGCTCGGACATACACTTGCACATTACCGGATCAACACGGCGATTGGCGCGGGCGGAATGGGCGAGGTGTATCGCGCGACCGATATGAAGCTGGGGCGCGACGTAGCGCTCAAGATACTGCCGCCTGATGTTGCGAGCGATCCCGAACGATTGGCCCGGTTCCAGCGCGAAGCTCGCGCGGTCGCGGCACTCAACCATCCGAATGTTGTAACGCTGTACTCGGTGGAAGAATCCGACAGCATCCACTTTCTCACCATGGAATTGATCGAGGGTCAGCCGCTGGATCGGCTGATTCCAGCGGATGGCCTGCCCGTCGAACGCATCGTTGTGATTGCTGGCGCGCTGGCCGAGGCGCTGGCCGCGGCGCACGAGAAAGGCATCATACATCGCGACCTGAAGCCCGCCAATGTGATGGTGACGACTGAAGGCCGGGTCAAGGTTCTTGATTTTGGTCTGGCCAAAGATGTGGGCGCCGGGACCTCCGACGGCGCGACGCAGGCTTCCGCCGGTCTCACGCAAGCGGGCATAGTCATGGGAACGCCGGCCTATATGTCCCCCGAACAAGTCGCGGGACGCACGCTTGACCATCGCACCGATATCTTTTCTCTTGGTGTGGTCTTGCACGAGATGGCCACAGGCCGGCGGCCGTTCGAGGGAGCTTCATCAGCCGAGCTCGTCTCATCGATCCTGCGCGACAGTCCGCCGCTGGTCACTGATGTGCGCGCCGATCTGCCGGACGGTCTGGCACGCGTGATCCGCCGCTGCCTGGAAAAAGATCCGCGCCACCGCGTTCAAACCGCGCGTGATGTGAGCAATGAGTTTCGGGACATGACGCGAACCGCATCGCATTCCACGCCAACTCCCGCTTCGGCGAGGCACGCTACCCCGGCGCCCGATTCCGGTGCGGCTCGCGCCGGTGAAGGCTTCTGGGTCGCCGTGCTGCCGTTCAGGGCGGCGAGCGGCGATACGGACCTCGAAGCTCTGGCCGACGGTCTGACCGAAGACGTCAGCACGGGGCTTTCGCGATTTCCGTATCTTCAGGTCATCGCCCACAATTCGGCAATGGCTTACAAAGGCCGCGCAGCGGATATCCGCATGGTGGGCCGTGAATTGGGCGCGCGTTATGTGATCGAGGGGAGCATACGCAAAAGAGGCCGCGCCATTCGCGTCAGCGCGCAACTGATGGACGCCGTGAGCGGCACGCAGCTGTGGGCGGAGGCGTTTGACCGCGAAATCAGCGACGCGGGCACATTCCAGGTTCAGGACGACCTCACCGACCACATCGTGACCACCGTTGCGGATGGGTATGGAGTTCTGGTTCGCTCCATGGCCGCCCCCACTCGAGATCGAAAGGTGGAGGAACTCAGCGCGTCCGAACTTGTCTTGCGCCACTACGCCTTCATGCAACAGTTCAGTCCCCAAGAGCATGCCGTGCTCCGCGACGGCCTGGAGCGGGCGCTGGAACGCGAGCCTAACCACGCCGCCGTCTGGGCCTGTCTTTCGAACCTATACCAATTGGAGTATTTCGATCGGTTCAATCCACGGGAGAAACCGTTAGAGCGCGCGCGTGAGGCCGCTTGGCGGGCTATTAAGATTGATCCGGCTTGCCAGATGGGCTGGAAAGAACTCGCGGCTGTGCACTTCTTCAGCCGCGATTTCACCGCGTTTCGCGAGACTGCCGAGCGGGCCATGTCGCTCAATCCGCGGGACGGCACCACCTTGGCTTTTATGGCGATCATGATTGCGTTCTCCGGCGAATGGGAGCGCGGCGTGGCTTTGGCGCAAAGAGCGATTGACCTCAACCGGCATCATCCCGGCTGGTATCACAACATCGCCTTTCACTATCACTATCGCAAACGCGAGTATGAAGCAGCCTTGCAAGCCGCCAAGAAGATCAACATGCCGGAGTTCCATTGGATGCAACTGATGACTGCCGCCGCGTGCGGCATGCTGGGGCGCCTTGAGGAAGCTCGCACGGCCATTGAGTCTTTGCGCAAATACAATCCAACGTTTCTCGACCTTGAAAATGTTCGTGTGGATGTAGAAATGTGGGATCCGGACAAAGATGAGGTGGAACAGTTCTTGCAGGGATTGCAGAAGGCCGGCCTGACGTATGGCTCGGCGGATTCTGCGGCGACGGAGATCGAGCCCGGACTGAAAAACGACCCTACGCCATCTGCCAGGTGAAACCACAGATTCCGGCTCAATTGCATCGGCTGTACCGCCCGCCGAAAATAGAAAACGGGCTGGCAGCGACTCGATGCAGTCGTTACCAGCCCGATTGGTTCCTCGATTTCGCGAAGAAGATCTTGCGAAGACCGCGGCTATGCTGCCCTGCCCGCGGCTAGCGCGCAATCAATGTGGTTTCTCAGCGGGATGGCTCGCCGGCTTCGGTGCAGCTTGGCGCGGCGCCTGTTTCTGCTCCATCTGCTTCTGCTGAGTGGCGTGCTTTTGTTCGACCTGTTGCGTTTGCTGAGTGTGGCGCTGCTCCATCTGCTGTTTTTGAGTGTCGTTGTAGTTCTTGGCGGTGGCTTGCTGATGTTCTTTTTCCTGCTGCTGCGCCAGCTTCTGGTGATCCTGCGTTTGCTTCGCAGTCAGCTTGTCCTGTTGCTGCTGATATTTCTTGTCGGTTGCAGCGTCGCCGCTGTTTGGCGGCGTGAACTTATGTGGCTGCAAATCGCTGGCGTGATTGTTGGTAGCGGCAGCGGCAGCGGGATGAGCTTCGGTAGTAGTTTCAGGGCGATTCTCCGCCGCGGGGCGAGCTTCATTTGCTGGAGCCGCTGCATTGCCGCGTGCAGCATTGGCTGGAGGAGCCTTGTATTCGCCGCCTGCTTCTTTGGTGGCAACCACGCCAGTTTTGAAATCCCCGGCTTTGGCCGTAGCCGCGATCGGTGGCTTGCCCTGGTTGGCGGATGCACGCAGTTCGGGGTTAGCGCGGGCGGCCTCAACGTGCTGCGTTTGCGCGGCTACCGGACCGACGTGGTGCTCGTTAGCGTAGGACTCCTGCTGAGCCGTAGCACGCGCTTCGACCCCACCCGTGCCACCGTTATAGCTGACATGAGTTTCAGAGACATTCACCGTTGTGTTGTAGGTGTTGTGAATGATGGTGGTGTTTACGTGATTCACATAAGTGTTGTAGGAGAAGTGACCACCTTCCCAGCGGCCGCCCTCATAACCGAAACCGCCGTAGCCGAAGCCATAATTGATGCCGCCGTAGAAGCCGACTTGCGGGCCCCAATATCCTTCATGGAAGAGAAACGCGCTGCCGCCCCAGCCCCAATAACCTGGGGTCCATAGGAAGCCGACCTGGGGTGCTTCGATCCACGTGCCGGGTACCCAGTAGTAGCCATCGGCGTCGTCATAGGCCCAGTAACCGGGCGTCCATAGGTAGCCGTCCGCGGGGCAGATGGGCTGCTCGTAGACGGGAAGCGCCGGGGGACCGAAGCCCACGGAAATGCCGATACCGATTTGAGCGAATGCGCCGTGAGAGAAAATCATCACGACAAACGTAAGCAACAACAAGCGAATAGCAACCGCAGCACGCATTGTGTTTCCTTCCGCCTGCTCATCCTCATTCATTGCCCGGTACGGCGAAAGGCTCACGGGGACGGATTTGAGCGGCATGGTTTGTTCGTGCAAGGATTCCACGGAGGCGTTGGCCGGGTCTGTTCACTACTGCTCACTTTTCTATCTGCCCAAATGATTGTTCCCCGGGCCGCGGCGTGTGTGGTGACGGGGCTCTGCCCCGTCCCGGCGGGGTCAACGCAGATTCTCTATGAGGTAGAGATCGGACGAATACCGCGGAGAATGATAGGCGTAATACTTCATGCAGGGTGCAGATGTGGGGATGATTCAACGAAGAAATGGCGCGCGCTTCGCGCTCAAAGCGCTGCTTCAGATCGGTGTTGGAAGAAAGATGCGAAGGCAAAACCTTGATGGCAACGGTGCGGTCCAATCGGGTGTCCTTGGCGCGATAGACCCCTCCCATGCCTCCAGCGCCTAGCGGAGATTGAATTTCATACGGACCAAGTTTCGTACCGGAGGTAAGGGCCATTGGTGGGGCGTAGCTATAGCCTGTGCAGCACGTTACGCAGTGATGCGGAGATTCTGAGTGCGTTGTCGGCCAACCTTCCCTTACCGGATTACGGAAGGTTTGCCCGTGATTGAGGAACATTCCCAGGATGGTCGTCGGTGAGGATTGCAACGGCTTGACGGCGGTATACTTATCAGGTCCGAGGCGCGCATGGGCCGCTATCGTCACAGCCACGTATTCTTGAATGTAGCTTACTGTCTTGTTATTTGTTGTGTGGCGGACTTCCATCCGCTCGTGATTGGTGGCTTCTTCAAGCTAGTCACTTCCCTAGTGCTCGCCTGCCTGCTCGCGTTTGTGGTCGTTCACTCGGCGAATATTTGGAGACTGCTAGAAGCCTCCGTCCGTGCTCTCCCGGTCTGTTTCTTCCAACTGGCCTTCGACCGGCGATGGGCGGAGCGAGCGCAGACTACTATTGCGGCTCCAAATAAACCAAGTCTCTCTTCGCTCTTTCAACGTCCTCCACCCATTCTCTCGCTGTAGCCCTTCTTGATCTGAAGCGTAAGGCCGCCGTCTGCACGGCATCGCCTTCTGCATTTTCCGTTCACAGAATCAGGCCCCTCAGCCTGGAAAGATAGGGTGGGTTTATGAGTACTTCTGAATTCGCGGAACGCGAAGCTTTGACTAGCAAGGCGCACGAAATCCCAGAGAGTGAATATGCCCGCCGTTTGAGCGAACGGCAACGGCAGCTTGCGAGCATCAGGGTTTTGCACCAGCGCCTGTGGACATACGTGATTGCGGCCGCTCTGGCTGGGATCGTTGTCGTCTGGGCAGCTCTCTCATCGCCCTTGATTTCTGCGCTTTGGATTCTGCTCCCTACGGTGGTCGTCCTGTCCAGCATCCGGTCGCTTACGAAGAACGCGGGCATACATAGCCGCGTGAAACGGATCGCGAGTTTCTATGAACTCGGCGTGGCGCGGTTACACCACCAGTGGCAAGGACGAGGGATTGGCGGTAAGGAGTACCTGCCCGAGAGCCATGCTTACGCTTCCGATCTGGACTTGCTTGGCACGGGATCTCTTTACGAATTGCTGTGCACGGCTCGAACTGGCATTGGTCGGGTTATGCTTGCGAAATGGCTGCTCAATCCAGCGGGCTCCGACGAGGTTAGAGCGCGGCAGGCGGCAGTTGCAGAACTTCGCGACCAGCTCGGTCTTCGAGAGGACTGGGCGTCTGTCGAGGGGAGCGCACTCGATCAAGCTGGGGCATCGGTTGTCGACTGGGTGGACGTCCCTGAGATCGCTTTTCCGTTTTATACACGGGCGTTTGCGGTGGCATTACCAATCTGTCTACTCGTCGTGTCGCTCCTTGCCGCCATCGGCGTCTTCGGCCACAGCTGGCTTTGGGCAGTGGCCTTTGTCGTCGGGCCAGAAGCGCTCTTGGCGGCTTTCCTCCTGAAGAAAACAAGGCTAACAGCCGCTAATCTCATCCAGCCTTCATTCGAGCTTGCACTGCTTGCGCCCTTACTGGATCGCTTCGAGACACTGCATTTCCAGTGCCCGTTGCTCAAGTCGCTGCAGTTGCAGCTCACGGCTTCGTCGGGTGTTCCCTCGAAACAGATCCGACTATTGCGACTGTGGGCCTGGCTTCTGAATCTTCGACAATTTGAGTATTTCGCGGTGGCAGCCTCGGTGATTCTATGGGGAACGAATCTCGCAATTTGTATCGAGCGGTGGCGGCAGCGGCACCGGGAGGGGTCGGTCCGATGGCTAGACTCCCTCGGCCAGTTTGAAGCCTTGCTCTGTTTGGCTCGATATTGTTACGAAAACCCAGATCATACTTTTGCTGTACTGAAACGGGGTTCCTCTCCGCTGTTTCACGCCGAAGCCATGGGGCATCCGTTACTCGATCGCCAGACCTGCTTTCGATGCGACGTGCGGCTTGATGCCGTAGGCACACAAGTGATCATGGTGAGCGGCTCGAACATGTCAGGCAAAAGCACCCTGCTGCGTTCGGTCGGCTTGAACGCCGTGTTGGCATTGGCAGGGGCGCCGGTGCGCGCCGATCAACTCCAGATTTCGACATTGCACATCGGGTGCTCGATTTCTGTGCAAGACTCTCTCTTGCAAGCAAGATCGCGGTTTCAGGCCGAAGTGGAACGTCTGAAGTACATACTTGCTCTTTCGCGCACGCACAGCGTACTTTTCCTAGTGGACGAGATGCTAGGCGGGACAAACTCGGCTGACCGCTTGTTTGGAGCAAGAGCGGTGATTGAACAGCTGGTCGCAAGCGGCGCGGTCGGCCTTGTAACGACTCACGATCTAGCACTTACCGAGGTGGGCGAGGCTCTGGATGGCCACGCGATCAACGTGCACTTTGAAGAACGTTATGAGAACGGCGAGATGCGATTCGACTATCGAATGCGTCCGGGCGTGTTGACTCGCACGAACGGTTTGAACGTGATGGCCGCATTGGGAATTTTGCCGTCGTCGAAGGAGGGTTTGACTGACGCCGCAACGCCGAATCCCTCGTCTACATTTGACTAGCAACCTTGTGACTCCCGGTTGGTCAGCCAACCGGAAGTGATTGTGGTCGCTGAGATCGGCGTTTCTCGGGTGACTATGTGTCGTCTTACCTAAGACGCTTTCCAGGCATTGCTAGGCGGGTCAATCCGCCAGTTTAGGGTGGCACTTGCGGGGCATAGCCTCGCCACCACACGAGTCTGATAGTCCGTCTTACCGTCCCGTCGGGGCGGCCGCCGTCTTTTCCGGCACCGCTTTGTCTGGAGTGCCGAGCCGGGTGAGGAACGGGAAGAATGGCGTCACTTCAAAGGGCATTTTTTCGGCGGCGGAGGATATGGCCACCGGCTTCGTCTTGATCAATTCCAGTTGGTTGTTCCACGGATCAACCTTGACCCGACCACCGAGGGGCAATGCCGCGACCTGGTCGGTCTTCTTCGGGTCGAATTGCGGCGAACCGGTCATCAGAGACGACATCCTGGTCGCGTTGCCGTTGAGAAGGCTGTCGCCCAGGTGCGCCCGGATCAGGTTCTTCAGTTCCGGGGCGCGCGCCTGGACCGCTTTGAGGAACAAACCGGCATTGCCGAGCTTGTCTTTGTACGGCGAGTTGTTCAGCAGTTCGATGGCTTTCTTGTCCGCGGCTTCTTCTTCCGAGCGGTCGCGAGCGAAATCCATACGCTGGAAAGTGCGCTCATCGGGAAAGAACATGCGATCGTTGAACGCGAGCTTGGTGTCGAGGTGGTGGCCGAGCACGATGTGCGCCAGTTCGTGGGTCAGAATCATGGCCAGTGACGCTTCGTCGGGCAGCACGTCAATCATGCCGCGGCTCACGACGATGGTGTGGCCGATGGTGAAGGACTCGAGCGGCGTGGTCATCAGCACGCGGCATCTTACCTCGGGTTGAATATCGAGGTTATTGGTGACCATCACGTTGTTGACGACAGTCTGCAGAACCTTGTCGATTTCGCCTTCCGGCGCAATCAGGCCGATCTGCTGCAGGCGGTCAATCACGTTGATTTCAGCCTGACGTTCCCAGGCGCGCTGGGCTTCGATGGGAGTTGCGTCCTGCGCCTTCTGACTCTGGTCCTGTACCGACTGCGGAGCGTCGACTGTGATTTCGGTGAACTCGGAGTTGCGGCGAAGATCCTTGAGGTTGTAGCCCCAGAGCCGCGTCTGCGCCTTGTAATCGAGCGTCTGTCCCAGACGATATTTCAGATCGGACTCCTCCGAATAAATAAGAGATGGCAACCAGATGCCGGGCCGAAGGTTCTGTCGCCAGCTGTCAAAGTGCAGGTAATAACTGGCTCGCGGATGAGGAAAGTAAGTGCCGTTGAAGCGGACTATGTTGTAATCCTGGTCTTCGATCCAGATGCGGCCGAGGAACCGGCCCTTGCCGGCGTCCTTCTTGGGGGCGACGTCCATCACGATGCATTTCACTTCGCCAAGGAACTCGCGGCGGACGAAACTGAAATCGTAGTACTTGCGCTGAAAATCTTCATCGAGTACCACCATCTGGGCAAAGCCCAGCGGCAGGAATTTCATGGAATAAACGTTGCTCAGTTTGCTGAGCATGCGTTTGCCGAGACCCGCTGTTGTGGGCGAGACGAAAGCGCGGTCATCAGTGCCGTCGCTCATATCCAAACGGCCAAGGAAGTAGACGTCGCTCGTCGGTACCGGAGCGTCGATGTCTTTGTCTTGCTTCAGATTTTGAAGATAGGTCTCCACCAGCGGATGAAGGTGCTTCATCTGCGCCATGAAAAAATGTTCGCGCTCCACCGCCCGATCGACAACCTGATCGAAGCTGTTCGCGGCGGCGGCGGCCTGTTGCGTGGCGGCGTCGCGGGTGGAGAGTTGGGGATCGGGCGTCGTCTGCGCGGGCGGAGTCTGGGCGAACAACGAGGTGGCGCAGCAGACCACTGAGAGCGTGAGCAATGTGAATAGGGAACGCAGCATTTTCGTTTGCTTCATTTCTTTAGGATGCTAGCTGAAACACAATATGCAAAACCGCCTCGAAATCAGCGGGCTGGCCGTCTTTCAGGGCGGGCTTGAACTGAATTTTTTCCGCGGCGCGAACCGCGGATTCATCCAGCCCATGACCAAGACCGCGCTCCACTTTCACGATGCGAATCTGTCCAGTCGCTGAAAAGATCACATCGAGCAGGACCTCGCCCTCAATCTTAAGCTGTCGCCCTTCATCAGTGTAAACCGGACGAGGCTTGTAGGTGATCTCAACCGGCAAAACCCTGGCGGCGACTTCGGCCGACTTCGGTTTGGGCTGAGCGGCCGCGATATTGGTGTCTCCGAAGCCACCCTGTTGAACCGTACCGCGCGAACCGGAAATGCCGGAGCCGTTGCCGGTAGCGACGCCGCTGCCAAATCCGGTGCTGGCCACCACCCCACGCGCGCCTTTCGCTCCGCCCGTGCCGTTGCCATAACCTGGACCCGCCGGCATATCAAATGAGCCAGCCTGCGCGATCGTAATCGGATGGCCTTTAGGATCCGATGCGGTCACGCCATTCGGATCGCCGAAGCCTCCCGTTTGTACTTTCTCCGGCGCTGCCGCCATGGTCGGCGTAGCCGAGCTTCCCGTGGAGAACACATTCGTCTTCACCGGCGGCCGCGGGATCTGCGGCTTCATTTCCGGCAGCTCTTCCTTCTTGGCGGCCAGCGTTACCTTGGGCGCCTGTTCCTCGGGAACGGGCAGTTTTTTCTGGACCAACTCAGGCGGAACCCGCATGGCTTCGGGCCGCGGCGCTACCGGTTCGGCGATTTTTGGAACAGGAAAATTCTTGACCGGGGCGGGAGCCTGTGGCGTCGGCGGCGGAGTGCTGACCAGGCTGACGAAGTGGTAGTCGCGCTCCCGGGGCTCAAGAACATCGGGATACATAATGGCGGCGATCAGGCAGAAAGTCACGAGCAACGACTGCACGCCATAACTCAGTACAAACTTTCCCCACCGCCTGCGAGGCTCAGGAAGAAGCCCTAGCGTCAAATGTGAAGACTGGAAACTCATGTTCGGCACCTCAAGTTCTAACTGCCTGGGGCTAGTCCTAACGAACTGTTAATCCACGAACTAGCACTTTTGAGACCGCGGGGAAGGGGCCGGGGAATGACACTTTCAAACCGTGAAGTGCACGCCGAAGGCCGTTTTCCGCGAACGCTCTCCACACTTAAGATGCTGCTAAGCGGCCACTTAGTTGGGGGTAAATCTATTCTAACAGACTAAAACATCTCACCTGCAAGGTTTTTCCTATTCAGGAACGGGAATTTTTTTTGGCAAATCGGAAGATTTTGCCCGGAATGCGCGTCACTAAACTCTCGGCCGCCGAGCGCAACCTGGGATCCCTGTCCGAGCGGGCGAAGCCCCCAAAAGGCGGAGGAAATGAGGAAATGAAGACGCCGGTCATTCATGGCTCGGAAGCCCGGCCTGGAAGTTGCTTATCAGACCCGATTTACTCGTCCTCAGACTCTTCCGCATCGATCTTGATGCGCAGCGACTTGAGAAATTTCAGATCCTGATCGCTGATCTTGAGTTCAGCATTGGTGCTCAGCGTGGAGACCAAAGAAGTCTTGTCGGTCGTGTTTTCGCCCTGCTTGCTCACCCCGATGGTGGCTTCAAGAACGAGGAAAATGTCGTAGCCGCCTTCCTTGATGCGGGCAACCACTTCGGCGATCGATTCGGAATCGGATAGAGACTCGTTGATCGCCTCCCCGAGTTCTTTCATGAGCTGCTTCAGTTGCTGATCCACGAATCCCCCTGGAATCGGACGCCGCTGATGGGGACATCACAAAGTCAGTTTTCAGCTCTCAGTCGTCAGTAAAACCGGCTCTGCCGAGAACTGGGAACTAAACACCGCCATGGTGCCACCCACCTCATTGTACCCCCGGCCGCTGCTAAAATCGACTTTAGTGGATGGCTCAGATTTGCGAGCTCGCAGCAGAACGGCTCAACCACCAAGGGCACGAAGTATCACGAAGGATTCGGGGGGTCAATGTTTTCCTTCGTGGACCTTTGTGGCCTTGGTGGTTAACGATTTCAGAAATCGCGCCATTACGTCGCCATTACATAATGATCGACAAAAATCCGTGAAAAAAATCAAGCTGATTTATCGTGCGGTCGTCAACATGATGCAGCGCAGCCGGACGGGCCGAGCGATGCTGGCGGGCATCCGTGCGACCGCACATTCTTACCGGCGGGTGCTGCACCAGCTCTGGCTGGAGGTGACCGGATTCACCTTCCTGGCGATTGCCGCGGTCGGAGTGGTGGCCGGTCTGCGCGAGTATGGGAAGTACCAGTCGGGCCACGCCACCGGACCGGGGCGGCTGCTGCTTGCCATATGCTTCACGGTTTCGTTTGCCTGGTTCGGGGTAAGCTCGTTCTGGCGGGTTAAGAGAAAAGGCTGAGAGCGGCCCGCCGCTGAATAAAATCGCCGGGAAAAAGCTAGAATAAGCGGTGTGAGGTTGTGATGGCACAGATGACCCAGAAGTTTCCAAGTTGCTCGCACAAGCGCTTTCGCTCTCCGTGGAGGAACAGGAAGCACTCGCGGATTCCCTCATTTCTAACCTCGGCGGTAAAGTAGACGAGGCTGTCGTGGCGGCTTGGGAAGACGAGATTAAGAAGCGGGTTACGGAGCTCGATTCGGGCAGGGTGAAAACCGTTTCCTGGACGGAAGTCCGGCAACGCGATTTAGCGAAGCTACCCCGTGCACACTAGGGCGGTAGAACTGCACCAGGAAGCCGCCGCCGAATATGATGCCGCGTTTGATTGGTACCTGGCACGCAGCCCGGACGCGGCCCTCAAGTTCGACGTGGAATTTGATCGTGCGCTGGCTGAGATTGCGCGAGTTCCTCAGCGCTGGGCAGGCGGTCCCCACTACCCGCAGGTTCTTGCTGCGAAAGTTTCCTTTTCCTTCTGATTTACCGGGAGCGAACCGGTGGAGAAATCCAGATTGTGGCCGTGGCTCACACCAGCCGTAAACCTGGATACTGGAAAGAGCGGGTCTGAATGCCGGGGGAGCTCCGCTAGCGTCACAGGAGCAGGGGCAGGACAAATGACAGATTTGAAGACACGGGAATCCGCACCCACGCGAACCGTCCGCCCCCCAGAGGAAAAGGCGTCTCCTCACATCCCCGTACGTCCCCTGTACACGCCTGCCGATCTTGCGGCCTCGGATTGGGACTACGACCGCGACGTCGGTTATCCCGGAGAGTTTCCTTATACGCGCGGCGTGCAGGCCACCATGTACCGCGGCCGGTTGTGGACCATGCGCCAATACGCCGGCATGGGCGATGCCGAGGAGTCGAACAAGCGCTATAAGTATCTGCTCGCGAATGGGACTACGGGACTCTCGGTGGCCTTCGATTTGCCAACGCAGATTGGGCTCGATTCCGACCATCCGCTGGCCGTGGGAGAAGTCGGCAAAGTCGGCGTCGCCATCGATTCCATCGAAGACATGCAGCGGCTGTTCGATGGCATTGACCTGACCGCGATTTCTACATCGATGACCATCAATGCCACGGCGTCCATTCTGCTCGCCCTATATGTGGCCGTGGCGCAGCGGCAGAACAGGGACGTGCGCAAACTTTCGGGCACCGTGCAGAACGATGTGCTCAAGGAATACATCGCGCGCGGAACCTATATCTATCCGCCGCAGCAGGCGATGCGCATCATCACCGACGTTTTTGCCTGGGCGAATGAGAACGTGCCGGAGTGGAACACGATTTCAATCTCGGGCTATCACATGCGCGAGGCGGGATCGACCGCGGTACAGGAAGTCGCCTTCTCTCTCGGCAACGGTATCGCGTATGTGGAAGCGGCGATTCGCGCCGGCCTCGATGTCGACAAGTTCGCGCCCAGGCTTTCCTTCTTCTTCAACGCGCACAACAATTTTCTGGAGGAGGTCGCGAAGTTTCGCGCCGCGCGCCGCATGTGGGCGAAGATCATGCGCGGGCGTTTTAAAGCAAGGAGTCCGAAATCGTGGATGCTGCGCTTCCACGCCCAGACCGCCGGTTCCACGCTGACGGCGCAGCAGCCGGAGAACAACATTGTGCGGACGGCAATCCAGGCCATGGCGGCCGTGCTCGGCGGAACGCAGTCTCTGCACACCAATTCCTATGATGAAGCGCTCGCCCTGCCGACCGAGGCGTCCGCGAGGATCGCTCTTCGCACCCAGCAGGTGATCGCGTTCGAGTCGGGCGCGCCACAGACGGTCGATCCGCTGGCGGGATCGTATTACATCGAATCGCTGACCAGCGAAATCGAGCAGCGAGCCGATGATTATCTGGAAAAGATCGAAGCTATGGGCGGCATGCTCAAAGCCATCGAACGCGGCTACGTGCAACAGGAAATCCAGAACGCGGCCTACGAATATCAGCAGGCTGTCGATCGGCTGGAGGCAGTGGTAGTGGGCGTGAACCGCTTCCAGGTTCAGTCCGAAGACGAGAAGGCGGTGCCGATCCAGCGCATTGATCCTGCGCTCGAGCCCAAGCAGGTCGAGCGCCTGCGCGCGCTGCGTGCCGGGCGCAATCGCGAGACATGGCAAGCCGCAATTCGGGCCGTCGAAGACACGGCGCGCTCGGGAGAGAATCTCATGCCGCGGATTCTGGCGGCGGTGGAAGCAAATGCCACGGTAGGCGAAATTTCAGACGCGATGCGAAAGGTATACGGGGAGTACAAGGAAGCCGTGGTGATCTGAGTGATCCCATACCGTAGAGACGGGGCTTGCCCCGTCTCCGCCGCATAGAGGTGCGACTTTACAGGCTGCGGAAAAAATCCGTGTTGCACTTGATTTTGGGTGGCGCAGCGGTTCACCGCTGCGATAAGCGCACTATTTTAAATGAGGCTTTAGCTGCTGAGGGCGTGGCGTTCGCTCAGGCGAAGGGGTCAGTTCGCCAGTTTGTAATCGCAAGCCGAGCGGCAGGCTTCGCAATACATCAGTCCGTCGGTGCACAGGCGCACCTCAAGCTGGGACTGGCAAAACACGCAGAATTTCTCGCACCAGCAACTTGCTTCAGGCCGTTCGCATTGGGCACAGACGATGCGGCTTAGGCCTGGTTTCGCGGACATACTTCAAGTCTAGTGCGGGGAGGCCCGGGAAGGAACGTAACCGAAGTCACAAGGACCGGTCTTAGGTCTCAGTCGCAAATAAAAAATTGTCATCCTGAGCGGAGCGAAGGACCTGCTGTTTGCCCGCCGCAATCGTACACGCGGCTCAACGCCTGCCCTAAATTCGCCGTCCAATATGTTAACTTAATCAGTTCCATTCCCCGGCAGCCCGGCCACTGTCCGAGAGATGTCTGACTGAGGTTTTTCTTGTCCGTCGTGGAAGCTACTCCGCCGATTGTCCGCAAGACCGCGTTGAACTCTGTCCATCGCCAGATGGGCGCGAAGATGGTCGACTTCAATGGCTGGGACATGCCGGTCGAATACCCTTCGTCGATCGGCTGCGGCGTCATCGCCGAGCACATGGCGGTGCGGACGGGCGTCGGCATTTTTGACGTCAGCCACATGGGGGATATTCACCTGGCCGGGCGCGAAGCGCTGGCCGCGGTGCAGCATATTTCGATGAATGACGCGTCTCGCCTCGCGATTGGGCAGGCGCAGTATTCAGCGTTGCTCTATCCGCAAGGGACCTTCGTCGACGATGTGATCGTTCATCGTCTGGGGGAAGACGAGTACCTGCTCGTGATTAACGCCGGCACGCGAGAGAAAGATTTCAATTGGGTACGCGACAATACGCGGCAGTTTGACTGCGAGGTCGAGCATCTCTCCGACGACTTCACGCAGATTGCGATTCAGGGCCCGAAAGCAGTGAACGTCCTGCAGAAGTTGACCGACGCCGACCTGAGTACGGTGAAGTTCTACTGGGTGAAGCGCGGAACTTTATGTGGGATGAAAAATATCCTGATGGGCCGCACGGGTTATACGGCTGAAGATGGATTTGAGATCTACATTCCACCTGACGAAGAGACCGGCGCGCGGGTCTGGTACGCGATTCTGGAGGCGGGAAAAGAATTTGGCGCCGTGCCTTGCGGACTGGGTGCGCGCAACACGCTGCGTCTCGAAGGCAGCCTGTCACTCTACGGACACGAAATCTCCGACACGATCAATGTGTGGGAAGCGCGGTTGGATCGCTTCTGCAAGATGGAGAAGCCGGATTTTATTGGGCACGCCGCGCTCGAGAAGGCAAAAGCAGAGGGCCTGACGAAAACTCTGATCGGTCTCGAGATGGTCGATCGGGGAATTGCCCGCGACGGATACAAGGTTCTCGACGCCAGCGGCCGCGAGATTGGCTACGTCACCAGCGGATCGCCGGCGCCATTCCTTAAGAAAAACATTGCATTGGCATACGTCCCTCCCGCGCAGGGTGCGATTGGGAACACGCTGCAAGTAGAAATCCGCGGACGGGGCGTGAAAGCGCAAGTAGTACGCACGCCATTTTATAAGCGTCCGAAGAAATCTTAACAACGGGGTGCCCCATTCTAAACGTCGCGCCTTTTGCGACGTTTAGAGTGGGCCCACCGATCGAACGACGAAGAGCGAACGAAGAACAGGGAACCGAGGAGCGAAGCGACAAATGTCTTACCCAACCGACCGCAAATATACGAAAGAGCATGAGTGGATCACCCCCGATGGCACGATGGGCATCACCATTTATGCCCAGGACTCGCTCGGAGATATCGTGTTCGTCGAACTGCCCAAGCCAGGAACGGAACTGACCAAAGGCAAGCCTCTCGGCACAGTCGAGTCGGTAAAGGCGGTCTCCGACATTTATGCCCCAGTCTCGGGGACGGTGACAGCCGCAAATGAGGCCCTAGCCACGGCTCCGGAGCTAGTCAACAAAGATGCGCACTCTGCCTGGTTCATCAAGATCAAGGTAAAGGATCCGGCGGAGATCAACACGCTGCTTTCGGCGGCGGATTACGAAAAGTTTGTGAGCGAAGAGGCAGGACACTGAAAAACAGGTCAGAGGTCAGAGGTCAGATTGCAGAGGTAAAAGCCTCCGCCTCCAGCGAAATTGGCGGAAACCGAGGTTTTTACCTCTGCAATCTGACCTCTGACCTCTGCAATCTCCGAGTCCTCCGCAATCGCCCCGTGCGACAATCGAAACGGACTCATCCCGCATCAAATACAGGTTCCCATGAGATATCTGCCTAAATCTCCCGCGGATCGCGCCGCCATGCTGCAGGCGATCGGAATCCGTTCCGTCGATGAGCTTTTCTCTCCGATTCCGGCCGAGTATCGCGTGACGCGCGATCTCGCGGTCCCCCGGCAAATGGCCGAGTCGGAAATCGTCGACTGGTTCAAGCAACGGGGGAAGGAAAACGGCGAAGGCTACACCAGTTTTCTCGGAGCCGGCGCTTACTCCCATTACCGGCCCGTGGTGATTGACGCGCTGGTGCAACGCGGCGAATTTCTGACGTCCTACACCCCGTACCAGGCGGAGTTCGCGCAGGGAACGCTGCAGGCCATCTTCGAGTTCCAGACCATGATCTCGGAACTTACCGGCATGGACCTGGCGAATGCTTCGATGTATGACGGCTCGACCGCCGCGGCTGAAGCCGTCATGATGGCGGTCCGGGTTACGGGAAGGCGCTCGGCGGTGATCGCGCGCAACCTGCATCCCGAGTATCGGGAAGTGCTCCACACCTATGCGACGCACCAGGAGATTCCGCAGAAGTTAGTCTCGTTCACGGCCGCGGGACAGATCGATCTGAAGGAACTCGAGAAGGCGGTGGACGACGATACGGCGTGTGTCCTGATTCAGTCGCCGAATTTCTTCGGGACAATTGAAGACGTCGAAGCCATTGCCGCGATCGCGCACAAACGCGGAGCATTGCTGATTGTTTCGATCGCCGAAGCGGTGTCGCTCGGGATTGTTGAGCCTCCGCGCTCGGCCGACATCGTGGCCATGGAAGCACAGTCTTTCGGAGTGCCGGTGGGATTCGGCGGTCCTTACTGCGGCGTGCTTGCCACCAAAGAAAAATTCGTAAGGCAAATGCCCGGACGCCTCGCCGGTCAGACGGTCGACAAGAACGGCAAGCGCGGATTCGTGCTGACGCTGGCCACGCGCGAGCAGCACATTCGGCGCGAGAAAGCGACTTCAAATATTTGCACCAACCAGGCGCTGGTCGCGCTCATGGTCAACATCTTCATGACCGTTTACGGAAAAGTCGGCTTGCGAGAACTGGCAAAACAGAACCTGGCGAAGACCGCGTATGCAGCCGACCAGTTCAGTAAACATGCGAAAGTGCTATTCGCAGGTGCTCCGCGATTCAACGAGTTCGTGATCCAGACTAGCGAAGATCCTTACGCCATCAACTCGCGGCTGCTGGGACACAAAATCGTCGGCGGTCTGCCGCTGAAGAAGTTCTATCCCGAGCTAGGCAATGCCGCTTTGTGGTGCTGCACCGAACTGACAACGCGCTCCATGATCGACACCGCCGTCGGCTTGGTTGCCGACAGCGAAGGCTCGGTTCGCACGATGAACGAAACCGAACCCGCGGAGGTGGCTCGATGAAGCACATCACCCGCAAAGCCACGCGCCACATCAGCCAGAATGAAGGCTTGATCTTCGAGAAGTCGTCTCCCGGCAAAGCCGCGTGGAAGCTGCCGCCGCTCGATGTCCCGGAAGTGGATACGAAGGCGCTTCTCGGTTCACAAGAAAGAAAAGATCTCGGCAGCATGCCCGAAGTGAGCGAGATTGAAATCATCCGTCACTTCACGCGTCTCTCGACCTGGAATTACGCCATCGATCTTGGGATGTATCCGCTTGGCTCGTGCACCATGAAGTACAACCCGCGCGTGAACGAATTTGTGGCGCGCATCGAAGGCCTCGCCAACGGGCATCCATATCAGGCAGAGAAAATTTCGCAGGGCGCGCTGCAGATCATGAAGACGCTGAGCGAGTGCCTGCTGGAAATCACCGGCATGGATGCGATCACGCTTCAGCCAGCCGCTGGCGCGCAAGGCGAGCTGACCGGATTGCTGATGGTGCGCGCCTATCATGAATCAAAAGGCAACGCCCGCAAGAAGATTCTGATTCCTGACTCGGCGCATGGCACAAATCCCGCGACCGCGGCGACAGTTGGCTACGCGGTCGAGAATCTGAAATCGAACGACCGCGGAATGGTCGACGTAGCGGCGCTGGCAGCGCAGATGAATGAAGACGTTGCCGCGCTGATGGTGACCAATCCGAATACGCTGGGCGTTTTCGAGCAGGAGATTCACAAGATCGCCGACCTCATGCACGACCAGGGGGGCCTGCTCTATATGGACGGCGCCAACATGAACGCGCTCGTCGGCAAGGCGCGGCCCGGCGACTTTGGCGTCGATGTCATGCACCTCAACCTGCATAAAACATTTTCGACGCCGCATGGCGGAGGCGGTCCGGGATCCGGTCCGGTGGCGGTGAAGAAAATTCTGGCGCCGTTCCTGCCAACGCCGGTCGTCATCACCAAGCCGGATGGCACGCTGGGCTTCGAATATAACCGTCCGCAGTCGGTAGGGCGTGTGCGCGCGTTCTACGGAAATTTCGGCATGTTCATCCGCGCGTTGGCTTACATCTTCGCCAACGGTCCCGATGGCCTGCGCCAGACCACCGAAGACGCGGTGCTCAACGCGAATTACATCCGCAAGGGGCTCGAAGGAACATTCGATCTTCCCTACGACACGCCGTCAATGCACGAGGTCGTCTTCAGCGACAAGCTGCAATCGAAGAAAGGCGTCAAGACCATGGACCTGGCGAAACGCCTGATCGATTACGGATTCCATCCCTACACAACGGCTTTTCCGCTGATCGTCCCCGGCGCGCTCATGATCGAACCCACCGAGAGCGAGCCGAAAGAAGAACTGGATCTCTTCATCGAAGCGATGAAGTCGATTGCGGAGGAAGTGGAAGAAGATCCACAGTTCGTGCTCGACGCGCCGCACAATACCCGCATCTCCCGCCTGGACGAAACCGCCGCCGCCCGCAAGCCGGTGCTACGCTGGAAGCCGTAGCAAGTGTGTGGACGGGCAAGTGTGGGGACGGGCGCCCCGCCCGTCCAGCCGAGCGAAGCTCGGCCCCGAGCGCGGTGCGCGTGGCAACGAGCGTCTTGCTAGAATCACCTAAGTCCCATCTCTATGCCCGACGATCCACCCAGCTCCGATCCCGAGATTACCCGCGAACCAGCCCGCCAACTGGCCGAACATCACTACTACGCCGCGCTTGATCTGGTCCAGGAAGGCCATCACGAGCAGGCAGTGGAACAGTACCGCCAGGCGGTAGCGGCTGATCCCATGTTCACCGATGCGCTGCATGGACTGAGCCGGGCGCTGCAGGATCTCAACCGCTTCGATGAAGCGATCGTTGTCGCCCAACAAATTTCAGAAATCGATCCCGACGACATTCTGGCGCACACCAGCCTCTCGATCCTGTATCAGAAAAAGGGAATGGTTCCCGAGGCCGAGGCGGAAGGGAACAAGGCGCGGGTGCTGGGTTGGAAGCAGCAGTTGAAGAAGAAAGAGCCGGGTGCCCCATCCTAACGTCGCGCTTTTCGACGTTAGGGTGGGACTCCACAGCCGCGTAAATCTTTGGGATTTAGGAGCGACCGGGACACGGTAAACCATCACCATTCGGTCACTGGTACGTACACCATTACATGCACAAGTGTTCCGCGTGAAAACATTGTACGTACATTTTCTCGAGCCTCAGCGCTGTTTCTTCTGGGCCTTCTCAGCAAGCCGCGCCTTTACCATCTTTTTCACCAGAGTTGCCGGCAGAGGCTTGCCGACCGGGAACTGGATGGTCCCTTTGGCGGTCTCGAGCCCCTCGAGTTCGTTCTTGAACGCCTGGATCACGGACGCACCCGGAAACAGACTGCAATGCTTCGAAAACGCGGCGAAGCACACGAGCGTCCCTTTGTACTTGAAGGCCGGCATCCCATAGCTGATGGCCTCGGTAGCCTCCGCCGGCATGGCAGACCGGATCGCCGAGCGCACCCGCTGCAAGGTGCCGCGCGCGGGTTCCGGGACCGCAGCCAGGTAATCGTCCACGGTCTTCTGGGTTGGAGTCGGAGTTCGAGCGACTTTGCCTTTCGCGGTGGAACGGCGAGCCCTGGATTTCGCTTTTTTCATACCGGCGATACTAGCGGGGCGTTCGGCCAAGTCGACTCGCTCGATGACCGTATCTGGCGGCGAATAACCACCAAGTACACCAAGGTACACGAAGAAAGGCTATTGACGGAGGGCCTTCGAGTTTGATTCTACTTCGTGAAACTTCGCGTCCTTGGTGGTTAGTGCCCGTCCCCGCACGAACTCCTCCCCCGCGCCAGTTCTCCGCGAGTTAAAATTGACCTATGCCTGAAGTCGTCGTGGTTTCTTCCGTCCGCACTCCCGTAGGCCGCGCTTTCAAAGGAACGCTGCGCGCTACGCGTCCTGATGAACTCGCTGCCGTCACCATCAAGGGCGCGCTCGATCGGGTGCCGCAGCTTGATCCCAAAGAAATTGAAGACGTCATTCTCGGCTGCGCCATGCCGGAAGCCGAGCAGGGGATGAACGTGGCCCGCATCGCGTCGCTGCGCGCGGGGCTGCCGGTGGAGGTGTCGGCGGTGACGATCAATCGGTTCTGCTCTTCGGGACTGCAGGCGATTGCCATGGCGGCGGAGCGCATCATGAGCGGCGGAGCTGAGGTGATGGTGGCGGGCGGGACGGAATCGATGTCGATGATCCCGATGGGCGGGAATAAAATTTCGCCGAATCCGTGGCTGGTGGATCATTATCCGGATGCTTATCTTTCGATGGGGCTGACGGCGGAGCGGGTGGCGGCGCGCTTTGGAATTACTCGCGAGCACTGCGACGCATTTTCGCTGCGCAGCCATCAGACGGCGCTGGCGGCGATCGCGGCGGGCAAGTTCGACGAGGAGACGGTCGCGGTGCCGGTGAGCTTCACTACTCCGAATGGATCGAAGCCCAAGCGACAGGAAATTTCTTTCAAAGTCGACGAGGGCCCGCGCGCCGATACTTCGATGGAGGCTCTGGGCGCGCTGAAGGCCGCATTTCATGTGAAGGGCGTGACCACGGCAGGAAATTCTTCGCAGATGTCGGATGGAGCGGCCGCGGCTATCGTGATGTCAGCCGAGCGGGCCAAGGCTCTGGGTATCGCTCCGCTGGCGCGCTATGTGGCGTTCGCTACCGCTGGATACAAGCCAGAAGAAATGGGACTGGGGCCAGTGTTTGCCATTCCCAAGGCGCTGAAGCTGGCGGGATTGAAGCTCTCGGACATCGATGTGATCGAATTGAACGAAGCGTTTGCGGCGCAGGCGCTCGCGGTGATCCAGGAAGCCGGGCTCGATTTGGAGCGCGTGAATCCTAATGGTGGGGCGATTGCGTTGGGGCATCCGCTGGGATGTACCGGGGCCAAGCTGACGGCCAGCGTGATTCGTGAACTGAAACGGCGCAAGGGCCGCTATGGCATGGTCACCATGTGCGTCGGCGGCGGGATGGGCGCGGCGGGGATTTTTGAGAATCTTCAGTAATCACCTATGTTATGAAGGTCACGGAGTGCCGGGAAAGATTTTCTCCGTGTCTCTGAGCCTCCGTGGTGTAATGAATTTATCGAGGTAGTTATGGCCACCACAGCAATCCCGAAGACCAAGATTCTCGGCGGCAGCTTTTTGCTGGAAGAGCGGCAGACTGCCGATGTGTTCACCCCGGAAGATTTTTCCGAGCAGCAGCGGATGATCGGGCAGACGACCGAAGAGTTCGCGGTCAACGAGATTCTGCCGCGGGCCGAGAAGATCGAACACAAAGACTACGCAGTGTCGCGCGATCTGCTGAAAAAGGCGGGCGGCCTCGGTCTCAGCGGGGTTGAGATTCCGGAGGCCTATGGCGGCCTCGAAATGGATAAGGTCACCGCCGCGATCATCGCCGACCATATGGCGAAGTATGCCGGGTTTGCCACCACCTGGGGCGCGCACAGCGGCATCGGCATGTTGCCGATCGTTTATTTCGGCACGGAAGAGCAGAAGAAAAAATATCTGCCGCGACTGGCTACGGGAGAAACGGTGGGGGCGTACGCCCTGTCGGAAGCAACTTCCGGCTCCGATGCGCTCAATTGCCGCGCCCGTGCCGTGCTTTCGCCGGATGGCAAGCACTACATCCTGAACGGCGAGAAGATGTGGATCACCAACGCGGGCTTCGCCGACCTGTTTACCGTGTTCGCAAAAATTGACGGCGAAAAGTTTTCGGCGTTTCTGGTCGAAAGAACTTTTCCGGGGATTTCCACCGGCGCTGAAGAACACAAGATGGGCATTCGCGGATCTTCCACTTGCCCGGTCATCCTCAACGACTGCAAGGTTCCGGTCGAGAATCTGCTGGGCGAAATCGGCAAGGGTCATGTCATCGCTTTCAACATTCTGAATGTCGGACGCTTCAAACTGGGCGCCATGTGCGTGGGCGGGGCCCGGGTTTCGCTGGAGAGCGCGGTGACTTACGCCAAACAGCGCAAGGCTTTTGGCAAGACGATCGGCGACTTCGGGCTGGTGCGGGAAAAAATCGCAAACATGGCGACGCTGATTTATGTCGGCGAGTCGCTGGTCTATCGCACCGTCGGGATGATGGACGAATTGCTCTCGGAAATCGATTCCTCGGGCTCCGATGCCGCCGCCGTTGCGAAAGCGCAGCGCAAGGCGATCGAGGAATACGCCGTCGAGTGCTCGATCCTCAAGGTCTGGGGATCGGAGATGATCGATTACGTGGTCGACGAAACGCTGCAAATTTATGCCGGCTACGGTTTCGTGGAAGAGTATCCGGCGGAGCGAGCGTATCGCGACGCCCGTATCAATCGCATCTTCGAAGGCACGAACGAAATCAATCGGCTGATCATTACCGGCTTCCTGCTGAAACGCGCGATGAGCGGGCAGTTGCCGCTGATGCCGGCGATCAAGAAGTTGATGGACGAAGTGCTAAGCGGGCCGTCTGCCGCCGAAGAAATCGAGGGCGCGCTCGGGGAAGAGCGCAAGCTGGTGGCGCAGGCGAAGAAGCTCGGCCTGTTCGTCTCCGGCGCGGCCACACAGAAATATATGCAGGCGATTCAGGATCAGCAGGAAGTCATGGGCGCAATCGCCGATATGACGATCGAGATCTACGCCATGGAGTCGGCCGTGTTGCGCGCGCAGAAGATGGTCGAACAAAAAGGTGAGGAGTCGTCTGCGCTGCCGCTGGCGATGACGCGTGTCTATCTCACACAGGCGCTCGAAAAGGTCGAGGCGGCGGCCAAGAAGGTCATTGCCGACGTGGCCGAAGGCGACATGCTGCGGACACAGCTGGCGATCGTGCGGCGGTTGTCCAAACACGAGCCATTCAACACAATTGCGCTCCGCCAGCAGATTGCGCAGAGGACGATCGAGGCGGGGAAGTTCACGCTGGCGTAGACGGCAACGCATCAGAGCGTCTCAGTCCTTGGGAAAATTCGGGTCCGCCTTCACTTCTTCAATCTGCTTGGTGTGGCGCTCGGAGTGCGCCGAGATCAGCAATATCCACTGATACCCATCGAGCGTCCCCAACGTCGGATGCGGGCCGAAGTGGTCGCGCAGATCGTCGTTAGCTGTGCGCACATAATCCATCGTCGCTTTGCGCTCGTCCTCGAAGGCTTTGATCAGATCGGCCTCGGTTGCCCAGCGGTTGGTTGGTTTCAGAAACTCCGGCGCCTGCGCCTTATGGCTGCGATCCGGAACTCTGGTCAGGATCATCTCGTCTTTCCCTGCCACCTCGGCGCGCTTGCCTGGATCCGCCGGCGACGTCATGATCTGCTTTTCCACCGCTCCCAGGATCGTGGACTCGGCTATAGTTATGTGCTCCGCTACTTCCGCCACCGACCAGCGGTCGGGAGCGGGTTTGAATCTCCACTGCTTCTCCGACAAACCATCGATGGATTTCAGAAATGCGTCGTGGGTCGCCTGCAGGTTCTTGAGCGCAGCCTCGCGCTCCTCGGGAGACAACGTTGCCGGCGCCGAGGTTGTGGTGGTTTGAGCGACACTAGCCAATGCCAGCGTGAGGACCAGGCATAGCACTGCGGAGAACTTCGATTGGATTTTCATCACCGCCCCCGTGAGATTGAAAATGCGTGGGCAATTATGAATGGAGGCCGGGCAAAGCGCAAATCGGTCCCGCGACATCACCCGATCGGAATCGGAATTGTGGAGGGACAGGCGCCCTCGCCGGGGGTTAGCGCTCTTTCACGCTCCGCAACCTCTCTGATACAACTATGCGCATGTTACTCCGCGCATTTTTCCTCGTCGCCACGGTTGCACTTGCGCTCGCCTCCACCCTCACCGCGCAATCCAACGGGGCTCAGCAGGACTCCGCCACCTTCGACCCCGATGGCACCGCGCATATCACGCGCGTCATTCCGATGCCGCTGACCATCAGTCCGGAAGCGCAGAAGTGGCTGGAATCGCTTAACCTCGAATCGATGAAGCCGCAAAAAGAGGGGCCGCCGGAATCGCTCGCCGAACGCCGTACGCACACCGATGCCTGGCGCAAGATGGACGCGGCCGAGGCGCTCAAACTTTATCCCGTGCACATTGAGGAAACCAGCATGGCGGGCGTTCGCACCGATGTCATCACACCGCTTATTGCGGGAAATAATGCTCCGGAGAGCAATCGCGTGCTCATCAATCTTCACGGTTGCGGATTCGATTCCGACGCCGGCTCCTTAATCGAGGGCGACCCGATCGCGAACCTGGCGAAGATGAAAGTCGTCTCCGTCTATTATCGGCTCGCGCCCGAAAATCCCTTCCCCGCCGCGGTCGATGACGTGGTCGCGGTCTACAGAGAGTTGCTGAAGACCTACAAGCCGCACAATATCGGAATTTACGGCACGTCCGCCGGAGCCATCTTGACCGCCGAGGTTGCCGTCCGCCTCAAGCAACTCAGCCTGCCGTTGCCCGCCGCGCTCGGCATCTTTCCTGGCGTTGCCGACTTTAGCCGCGTCGGCGACTCGTGGCAAATGTTCGCTCTCCAGGGCCCTCCCGGGCGAATGGCGCCGGTCGATCCTAATCACTTGCCGGACAATCCGTATGCTGGCAAGACCGATCTCAAGGATCCCGTCCTCTCGCCAATCTTTGCCGATCTGCACGGCATGCAGCCCACCCTTCTCATCACCAGCACGCGCGATATTTTGTTAAGCGGGACCACCACGTTTCATCGCGCCTTGCTGCATGCCGGTGACGATGCGCAGTTAGTTGTTTTTGAGGCGCTGCCGCACGCTTTCTGGTGCCAGTTCAGCTTTCCCGAGACAACCGAGGCGCTTCAGATCATGGCCAATTTCTTCGACCAAAAGGTTGGGTGGTAAAGTCGTCAGTCTTTGCGGAAGGAAAAAGCGCGAACCTGACTACTCGAACCAGCCGCTGCGGTACGCAATCCACCACGAGAAGTAGATGATGGGGAGGGTCGCGCCCACCGCCCACCATAATGGCAGAACTACATCGGCGACCAGACCGAGCACGGTCATTGAGCCCCAGAATATCTTGCGCTCCATACTCTGAATTGTATGTCTTTCGGGTTACTCATGTTCCCGTTTCGCGGGCCACGGAAAAACTTCGGTTCCGTATCGAAAGTTTCTTCCGTACTTGTCAGCAATCGGCACTCAGCATTCAGCTAAACCTTGGCCTTGAATTGACTGATTGCTGAATGCTGAATGCTGATTGCTTCGCTGTTCAAATCAGCCTTTGGGCTTGAGTTCCTCCATCACACTCTGAATCAACTCTTTCGCATCGGTGAGATTTTTCATGATGAGCTGCACATCCATGACCGGCTTGCCCGGCCAGCGCTGGCTCTGGCAGTAGACGCCGTGTTGCCCGACAAGGGCCATGGCGTCGGTGACCAAATCCATGGTGACGGCAAGTCGTCCGCGAGGCACGCCCATGCGAACTTCGTAGTGCTCCAGTTCTTCCTGCTTTTCATTGAAGACGGCCATGGACAGATTGTAGCGGGGATGTGCGTATAATTCGTAGCGCACAGCAATCAGCATTCAGCGAAACCGTTCCTGGTCCTGACCTGGCTGATGGCTGCATGCTCTCAGGAGGAACAAATCATGAAAAAGTTTGCCTTAATCGTCCTTGCGCTCTTCGCGATTGCAACCCTAGCCTCGGCGCAGATGGGCGATTCGAAGGACAAATCGAAGAGGCCCAGTCCGCCGGCGAATGCGGAGTGCAAATTCTCCGATGGCAAAACCGTCAAGATCGACTATTCCAGTCCGCGCGCAAAAGGACGAAAGATTTTTGGCACTTCGAGCGAGAAAGCGCTGGTTCCCTACGGAGAAATCTGGCGCACCGGCGCCAATGAATCGACCACCTTCGTTACCGACACGAATGTGACGGTCGGCGGCAAGCCGGTTCCGGCGGGCAGCTACACCATCTTTACCGTCCCCAAGGCCGATGAATGGTGGTTGGTGATCAGCAAGAAAACGGGCGAGTGGGGAACGGACTATCCGGGCGAGAAGGAAGATTTGACGCGCGCGCCGATGAAGGTTTCAAAGACGGCCGGGCCGGTAGAGAATTTCCTGATCGCCTTCGACCAGGCAGGCAGTAAGTGCACGCTGCGCATGGAGTGGGAGAACACCCGCGCCAGCGTCGAGATTACAAAATAATAAAAACGCCGGTAGAGACGGGGCTTGCCCCGTCTTGCCGCTATACTGGAACCCGATGCGGCCGATGCTGCGCTTTCTCTGGAACTCCACCCGCGGCCACCGGATTGCGCCATGGCGCAGTCCGTATCTTTTATGGCGGATCGAGACTTTCACCGGCGTCAAAATGACCCAGATCGGATTCCTCGAGTTCTGGGAATTCTTGTGGACGGAGCGAACCAGCCTGTGGCGCTTTCTGAAGTGGACCGCGGAGATGGATCACTATGTCCATCCCGGGGCAAAAAACACGTAGTCAAGAACTCCTAATTTTGCGTAATGGTGCAGTTTCACGATGGAGCCGATGACGTTCTGAGCCACCAAGCACGAAGGATCACGAAGGCTTTGGCTTCAGATATTTCCTTCGTGTACCTTCGTGCCCTTGGTGGTTCAGGATTTCGCAGATTGCACCACTACCTAATTCTGCGCAACGTTCTGCGCAACCTTCAGTGCAAGCCGCAGCGTCTCGCCGGTCACGTTCGTTTCAACCCAGGAGACACAGATAAATTGAGAGAGTTCAACTCCCTTCCATCACCACGTTCACTTCGCTGCCTTTGCCGGCTCCCGTCAGTTGGAAGGCGGATCCCCGATTGGCGGAGACTTCCAGAAAACCCATGCTGCCCAGAATCCCGAAGACTTCTCCGGGAGAGCCTTCGGCATAGTTTGCGCATATGCGGGTCGCCTGCGCCTTGGTTCCAATCGCGATCTTGAAGGCGGGCGGCGTGGCTTCGAAAAGCTGTGGCGCATCCTGCGGCGTGATATTGGTGATGAGATTGCCAAAGCGATCGACTTTCAGCACCACTCCACGCAGCGTGCGCTCGTCGATCGGCTTGGGCCGCGGCGCGCCAAAGCGGACGTAGTCGCTGATCTCTTCGCCGAAACGATCGGGATCGACTCCCTTCGCAAGAAAAGCCGCAACCGGAGCGAAGATATCGCGCGCGTGAAAGGTGCTGCTTCGGGTCGGCAGAAAATAATGGTCCGCCGTGACATGGCGGACGGAAATCCGCTCTTCGCGGTCGTAGATCAAGGAGAGCACGCCATTGTCAGGAGCCACAAACACATGCCGGTCGCCGGTCAGAATCACGGGCCGTCGCGCCGTTCCCACCCCCGGATCGACGATCACCATGTGTACCGTGCCGGAAGGAAAGTAAGAATAAGCCTGCGAAACGGTCAGTGCGCCGTCGAGGATGTCGAAGGGCTGCACCGCGTGGCTGATGTCAATGATCTGCGCCTCGGGGGCGATTTCCAGGATGACCCCCTTGATGGCGCCGACGAAATGATCGTTAAGTCCGAAATCGGTGGTAAGCGTGATGATCGCGGTGTGTGCCAATCCGTTACCTCGATGAACCTGAAAAGGGTAACCCGAAAACTTTCAGGAACTCCTCGAAGTATCGGACGGCGCAGGATGGCCCGTCAAGGAAGCATTCAGCATCAGCGCTTAGCCCATTCTCAGTCCCCAGTCAGAACGCGTGCCCTTACTGAGAACTGAGAGCTGAAAGCTGACAGCTGACAGCTGTTCTACTCCACCTGCACATCGCCGGAGCCGGTGTGCACGGAAACCGTGGGACCGCCGCCGCGCACTTTGCCCACAACACTCTTCCTCGACTCCCCGACGCGGCCCTGGACGGTGGTAGTTACAGGATGGCCCAGCGTTACGTTTCCGGAATTCGAAGAGATGTCGACGTTGAAGGAGGCGTCCGAAGGCACATTCAGGGTTACGTTGCCCGAGCCGGTGCGAACATTCCACATGTTTTTCGGCAAGCCCTTGCCGTGGATGTCGCCGCTGCCCGCCTCGGCATGAAATCCACCATCGATGCCACTGACCGTAATGTTGCCGGAGCCGGTGTGGATGTCCACGTCTCCCGCGCCCATTTCCTCGATTTCGATGTCACCGCTACCCGCTTTGACTTTTGCCGGACCGGCAATCTCGCGCCCGCGAATATTCCCCGAACCCGTCTGAAAATGCATTTCACCGGTGAGGCGCGCCATCCTCAAGTCGCCCGACCCGCTCTCGAGATCGGCATTGCCTTTGAGGCCTTCCACCGTCTGATCGCCGCTGCCTGTATGAGACCGGATCGCAGTGTTCTCCGGGACGGTGATTTCGTAGTCGACGGAAATGTTGTTGAGATTGACGTAGTCGATACGAATGCCGTTGCCGTTCTGCTTGATGGGAGGATTATTCTGCAGCTCCTGCACCTCCGCCTTATGGTCGCCGCCGAACCAGGAAGTGCCGGAGTGGATCTTGGCATGAATGGAAACCGTGCCTGCGGCGCCGTTCCGGACGATGATGTCGCCGGATCGCGTAAGCACTTCGAGATCGACCGGACCATTGACCTGAAACGAGCGATCAAAAGTTCCGATGACCGACGCAAAGCCGGCGAGAGAAGCGACGAGAACAAAGACTGCGGTGCGGATAGCCTGATGTCGAAACGAAGCGTTAGTCATAGCGGTTTTGTCTCCATACAAGATTTCAGCTCTCAACGAGTCGTTAGTCGTTAGTCGTTTGCGAACGACCATCGACTAACGACCATCGACTATCTACTGCAATACCACCTGGTCGCCTTCCTTCAATCCTCGCAGCAACTCGGTCTTGGCTCCATTCGAGATGCCGATATTGACGGCGAGTTTCCGCTTGCCTTCTTTGGCCTTCGGATCCGGGATTTCGACCGACGCATTCTTATCTTTGTCGTAAATGATCGAGCCTTCCGGAATCTGGAGCACGTTCTTGTGCTCTTCCAGAATGATTTCCGCATTGGCCGTCATCATCGCCTTCAGAACGCCCTCGGGATTGTTGATCGAGACGCGCACCTCGAAGGTAGTCACATTGTCTTTTTCGACGCCCATGGGAGAGATCTTCGTCACTTTCCCGGTAAAAGTCTTGTCTTTGAAGGACTCGACTTTGATCCGGGCCGGTTGTCCAAGGTATACCTTGCCGATATCGCTCTCGTCCACTTTGCCCTTGACGTAAACTTCGCTGGTGTCGCCGAGAGTCATGACCAGTGTAGCCGTGGAACCCAGAACCAGAATCGAACTCACCGCATCGCCGATCTCGACGTCCCGCGATAAGACAATTCCATCCAGCGGAGATTCAATCGTGGTGTAACTCAGCTGTTCTTCCAGTTGCTTCAGGTTGGCGCGGTCCTGCTCCATCTGACCCTGAGCCTGGCCAATCTTGGCCTGCAGTACCACTAACTGCGCCTTCGCCACATTCTGTTTGTTCAGCGCCATCTTATAATTCTTCTCGGCGTCGTCGAGTGCGGAAGCGGAAACCACACCGTCTTTCGCCATGCCCTGGGCGCGCTCGTACGCACGTTTCAGCAGCGGAACGTCGGGGCTTTCGGCGTCGACTTTGGCGCGCTCCAGGTCGGCGCGGGTTCCGTCCAGGCTGGCGGTCGAACCCTCCAGTTGCGCGCGGGCCTGATCGACGCGCGCTCGAATCTCGTCCCGGTCAAGCTCGGCGAGCACCTGGCCCTTCGTGACTTTGTCGCCGTAATCGACATAGAGCTTCTTCACGATGCCGCTGGCTTTGGATTTGACTTCCACCTTCGTGATGGGCTCAATCTTGCCAGTCGCCACGACGCTTTTCGCCAGATCTCCACGTTCGACCTTAGCGAGCTTCGAGGGATCGATCTTAGTGCCGCCCGTGGTGGCCGCGATCAGGCCGCCGGCAATGACCAGAACCAGAACGGCCGCAATCGAGCCGTAGATAATGATCCGTTTGCGCCGCTTTTTCCTGCCGTTGCCATTACCTTCCACAACCGCCTCCTGCTTGACTTGAAATCGTAGTACCGGCATCCACCTGTTGTTACGGCAGAATCATTGAAATAGTTCCATGCATAGTTCCCTACTTAGACCGCCAGACAACGAAAAAGAAAGCAGTCTCTCGACGAACCGTCGACCGCCACAAATTCCGAACGCCGAACCCCGAGACCTGAATCCTAAGACCTAACACCTAACACCTGAGACCTTGCCGGCCGCCAGCCAGGCTCCCACCCCATGCCCTATCCCTTTGGAATGTTAGAATTAGAGTTCCATGATTGCGTACGTGCTGCTGCGGGTGTTCGTCATCCTGCTCCTGGTGGCGGCCAATGCTTTCTTCGCCGCAGCCGAGTTCGCGCTCGTCAGCGTCCGGGAAACCCGCATCCAGCAGTTGATCGAGGCCCATCGCGTAGGCGCCCGCACTGTCCTCAAACTTCATCAACAACTCAGCCGCGTAGTGAACGGCGTGCAGCTCGGAATCACCGTCACCAGCCTGATGCTCGGCTGGCTAGGCGAGCCGGTTCTGGCGCGACTGTTCGAAAGCTGGATCGGCCGCGTGCCCTACGCCACGATCTACGCTCATGCCACCGCCGTCACCGTGGCGTTTGCCATCATCACCAGCCTGCACGTGATCCTCGGGGAACTGGTTCCGAAATCGCTCGCGCTGCAACGGGCCGAGCGCGTGGCACTGGCGGTGGCGGCGCCCATGGACGTTTTCCTGACCGTCACCGGACCGCTCACGATCGGCATGAGCCGCGTCGCCGGGTTTGTCCTGCGTGCGTTCGGGACCCGCGAAATCCGCCATGGATCGGTGCACTCCCCCGACGAACTCAAGCTCATCGTCACGGCGGCGCACACCTCGGGGCAGCTCTCCGCCGAGCAGGAAGAGATGCTGCTGAATGCGCTCGAACTCGACAGCATCACGGCGCGCCAGGTCATGGTGCCGCGGACCAGAATTTTCTCGTTGTCCTCCGACCTCAGCCTGGACGAAGCGCTCTCTCGGGTAGTCGAGGAACAGCACTCGCGCGTCCCGGTCTATGATCCGCAGCGCGGTCCCGAACATATTGTTGGCGTGCTTTACGCCAAGGACTTAATGCGTTGGACGCGCCTGCGCCTGGGCCTGAGTGCCGCCCCTGCCGCCGCCTTGCGCATGTCCCAGATGAAGATCGGACAGATCGTGCACGATGTGCTGGTGGTGCCGGAGACCAAGTCGTTGCTCGATCTGCTCGGTGAGTTCCAGCGGCGCAAGCGGCACCTGGCGGTTGTGGTCGACGAATTCGGGTCTACGGCCGGAGTCATCAGCGTGGAAGACGTGCTCGAGCAACTGGTCGGCGAACTGGAAGACGAGTTCGATGTCGCGTCGACCCAGCCCGCCGTTACCGACGCGAACGCGCCGCTCCTGCTCGACGGATCGGTCAACATTCGCGCTCTCGAAACCCAGTACGAGCTGAAACTTCCACAGGACGAAGGCTTCGAAACTCTCGCCGGCTTTGTACTCTCGCGGTTACAGAAGATGCCCGCAGGCGGGGAAACTTTCGATTATGACGGCCGCCGCTTCGTAGTCGAAAGAATGGATGGCCATCGCGTAGCAACCGTCAGGATCGAGTTGCTGCCAACGCCGCCGGCGTCAACTCCGGAGTCGACGGTGTCGGTTAGGGAAGGATAAGGCAAGACCGTGTGGCGCGGACACTCTTGTCCGCGGCTTTTGATTTTGATCGGCTGATTTCCCATGGCACGCTACATTCTCACCCGCGTCCTCTACACCCTGCCAGTCATCTGGCTGGTAGTCTCCACCGTCTTCCTGCTGATCCACTTCGTTCCCGGAGATCCCATCCAGCAAATGCTAGGAGAAGGAGCAGCCGCCGGCGACATCCAGTCCGCACGCCACGCCTACGGACTCGACGTCCCGCTGGGTAAACAATACGTGAACTACTGGCGAGGCGTGCTGCATGGAGATCTGGGCAAGTCGCTGCGCTTCAATCAGGGAGTGACCAAACTGATCGCGCAGCGTTATCCGTTTACGCTGCAGCTGACACTGGCATCATTATTCGTGGCGATTGTCCTGGCGATTCCGGCAGGAGTGTATTCGGCGCAGCGTCGCAATCTGTGGGACGACCGCGCCCTGAGCGTGGTCAGCCTCTTCGGCCTGTCGTTCCCGAACTTCGCGCTGGGCCCGGTGCTGATCCTGTTCTTCGCGGTCAAGCTGGGATGGCTCCCCGTCTCCGGTTCCGGCACCTTCGCCCATCTCGTGCTTCCAGCCATCACCATGGGCAGCGCGCTGGCCGCGATCCTGACCCGCATGGTGCGAACCTCGATGCTGGAAGAGTTAGGCCAGGACTACATTCGCACCGCGCGCGCCAAAGGCCTGCCCGAGCGCACCGTAGTCTATCGTCACGCCCTCCGGAACGCCATGATCCCGATCCTGACAGTTCTAGGACTACAATTCGGCGCGCTGCTAGCCGGCACGATCGTGACCGAAACCATCTTCTCCTGGCCCGGAATCGGACGCCTGACCATCCAAGCCATAGCCAACCGCGATTACTACCTGGTGCAAGGATGCATCCTGGCGATCGGACTGACCTACGTAGCGGTGAACTTTCTGACCGACTTACTGTACTCAGCGGTGAACCCAAGAATCAGGCAGTAGACTCGTGTGTGGGGCGGACACTCCTGTCCGCCGCCTTTGTTTTTGCTTTTGCTCTTGCCGTTGCGCGGGTTCTGAGCTCTATCCAAAAATTAAAAGCGGGTGCTACCTCCTTGCGCGTTCTGTGCGCGAGGGTGGGGTTCCACGGACGTGGACCGCGTAGGACTCTCTTCCGGAGATCGTGAAAGCCGTCACAGAAACCGGTTGACCAGTATATACAAATAATCTATTCTGTATATACGCTGAAATTAAGGAGAATCCCGTGGCAGCAACCATCACATCGATCCGACTGAACACCAAATTGGCCGACGAGGCCAAGAAACTTCTCGGCGTGAAATCCCGCACTGAAGCTGTGCATGTCGCTCTTCGTGAGCTTGTCGCCTTGAAGCGATTCAAGGCTTTGATGAAGAAGAACGAAGGCAAGCTCTCATTCGCTGGCCTCGATGAGTGACGTTATTATTCTCGATACATCGGTTCTGGTCGATGATCTGCGCACCGGCCGTTATCGGCAGCGAATCGAGACTCTGAGCGGGATCATCCGGAATTCTGCCGTTGTCATGGCCGAACTGTGGCGTGGCGCGGTGAAACCGGCGGAACGGGAATTTCTGCGGGCGCTCGGCAGAAATCACCCTATTTTGACTCCTACGGAGAAGAATTGGTTGGAGTCCGGCGAGATTTTGGGAGCTATTCGTCGCGATCGCGGTTTTGCAACGCATAAACTGCGAGCTCTTCATTTTGACGTCCTCATCGCGCTTACGGCGCGCTCTCACGGTGCCCGCCTGATTACCTCGAATCGCGCTGATTTTGCCGTGATCGATAGTTACCGGAAGATCCAGCTTGAGATATGGTAGTTCTCACGCAGCATGTCCACCCTAGCCATCTCGCTGCCCCGCGTCGCCCGTCACAATCCACTGGCAGCAGTGGGAGTCGCGTTGGTCTCGATCTTCGTCTTCTCCGCGATCTTCGCGCCCTGGATTGCTCCGCAGGATCCGGCGCACATCGATCTTCCCAATCGACTGCAAACGCCCTCGGCGCAGCACTGGTGCGGAACCGATGAACTGGGACGCGACATCCTTTCCCGGCTGATCTGGGGTGCGCGAATTTCTCTGTTCGTGGGCAGCAGCGTGGTGGCGTGTTCGCTTCTGCTCGGCCTCATCATCGGCAGTCTCGCCGGATATTACGGCGGAGGCATCGATCGCTTCGTCAACATCGTGTTGATGAATGCGTTTCTTTCATTTCCCGGCATCCTTATTGCTATCGCATTCGTGGCTTTTCGCGGCCCGGGCGTTTTCAATCTCGTTCTTGCCCTGTCGCTTGGAGGATGGGTGGGTTACGCGCGCCTGGTGCGCGCGCAGGTGCTGGCCGTGCGGGAACGCGAATTTGTGGAAGCGGCGCGGGCGCTCGGCGCCGGAGATCTTCACATCATTACGCGCCACATTCTGCCGAACATTATTCAACCGGTCATTGTGCAGGCTGCCATCGGGATGGCGGGCGCGGTGCTGGCCGAGGCCACGATGAGTTTTTTAGGATTAGGCGTCCCGCCGCCAACCGCGAGTTGGGGATCGATGCTCAATGACGCGCGCTCGCATCTTTTTGACGCTCCCCATCTCGTGCTGTTCCCGGCGATGACGGTAATGCTCGCGGTTCTGGCCTTCAATTTTATCGGCGATGCCTTGCGCGACCTTCTCGACCCCAGATCCCGGATTGAAGCGGGATTGTAGCTAGAGGGACCGACCCATCGTGTCATCCTGAGCAAAGCGAAGGACCTCATGCTTATAGATCCGTCGCTTCGCCCAGATGACAAGCGTTATGACGCTTTTACACATCTGTAACATTCAAAGATTTGTTATCCGCTAACTGCTTTTCCGCTGATAACTTTTCTTCGTCTGCCGCGTCTATTCAATAACAAGCGATTAGGGAACTTTTTCTGAGGCAGGAGCGTATGAATAGACATATGGAACTCAAATTTCAAGTCGAATCTTTGCAGGATGTAGCCGTCGTGAATTGCTCCGGACGCATGGTGCGTGGAGCCGCGCTCGACCAGTTCCGGCGACGGATCGAGCAACTCGACCGTGTTCGCATGCTGGTGCTCGATCTTTCCGAAGTGGACCAGCTGGATGCCGGTGGCTTGGGAACTTTGCTGCTGGTGCGCCGTTGGGCGGTGCAGAGGTGCGTGAAGTTGAAGCTGGTGAACCCACCGGTTTTCTTCCGCCGAATGCTCGAGGCGACTCATCTTTCTCAGTTGTTTGAAATTTCTTCTCTGAAAGAAGCCATCTGCATTTTGCGGGCGAACGAAAGTTCGCCCGCGCGCTTCGCAATCGCCTAAGGCAGTCGCCTGAGAAGTCCGGCTCGAACGGGCGCGATGCTTTATAATTCGCGCCCATGAAGTCACAGAGCACGAAGCCCCAGAGACTTTTCGCACTTCGTCGTCTCACGCTCGCACTCCTGTTCGCACTACCGCTGATCGCCTCCAACCTCGCCTTCGCCGCCGACCGCGCCGCCGACGCGCGCTTCGATCTCGTCATCACCAACGGACACATCATCGACGGCACAGGCTCTCCGTGGTATTCCGGCGACGTTGGAATCCGCAACGGCCGCATCGCCGCCATCGGAAACCTATCCGCCGCCGCGCGTCAGCACACGATCGACGCCAGAGGCAAAGTTGTGGCTCCCGGTTTTATCGATATGCTCGGCCAATCCGAAATGACGATCCTCGTCGATCCTCGCCTGCCTTCGAAGATTTTTCAGGGCATTACCACCGAGATCACCGGAGAAGGCGGATCGGCCGCTCCGCTGAACGACACGATCATCGCCACCGATCGCGACAGCTATGAACATTACAAGATCAGTCCCGACTGGCGCACCTTCCGTCAATATTTCCTGCGCCTGGAAAAGCAAGGCATGGGCATCAATCTGGCCAGCTACGTGGGCGCGACGCAAGTGCGTCGACTGGTGCTCGGCGACGTGGACGTGCAGCCTACGCCCGAGCAACTGGAACGCATGAAGGCTCTGGTGCGCGACGCCATGCACGATGGCGCGGTCGGCGTCTCGACTGCGCTCGAGTATGCACCCGCACCCTATGCGAAGACGGAAGAGATCATCGCGCTCGCGTCGGTAGCATCGAAGTTCAGCGGAATCTACGCGACCCACATGCGCGACGAGAGCGATAGCGTTCTGGAATCCATTGACGAGGCGGTTCGCATCGGGCGCGAAGCTCACATTCCGGTGGAGATCTGGCATTTCAAAGCCGCAGGCAAAGCCAACTGGGGACGAATGCCCGATCTGGCGGCGCGGGTGAATAAGGCACGAGCCGAAGGCGTCGACGTGACCGCCGACACCTACGCTTACACGGCATGGTTTAACACCATGTCGGCCTTTGTTCCGCCTTGGGCGCACGATGGCGGCGATGCCAAATTGATCGAGCGGTTGAAGGATCCCACGACCCGCGCGCGCATTCGCAAGGACATGGAGACGCCTTCCAAAGGCTGGGACAATGAATGGCAGGAAATCAGCGGCCCGCAGGACGTGATGATCGGCGTGGTTCAGAATCCGGCGTTGAAAACATTTCAAGGCAAGCGGCTCAGCGAAATTGCCAAGGCAACCGGCAAAGACCCGATGGACGCGCTCTTCGACCTGCTCATTGAAGACAAAGCCTTTACCAACTGCGCCGTCTTCGGCATGTCGGAGCCCGACGTCGCACTTGCCCTGCAGCAACCGTGGGTTTCCGTCGACAACGATTCATCCGGCACTTCGCCCGAAGGCATCCTCGGCGAGGAGCATCCGCACCCCAGAGCCTACGGCACATTTCCGCGCATCCTGCGAAAGTATGTAAGGGAGGAAAAGAAACTGACGCTGGAAGACGCCATCCGCAAATTTTCGGCTCTGCCCGCGCAACGCATGCGGCTCACGGATCGCGGCGTCCTGAAGCAGGGAATGTGGGCCGATGTGGTGGTGTTTGATCCCGAGACGGTGCGCGACGTGGCCACGTTCGACGATCCGAACCGGTTGTCGGAAGGCATGGAATATGTGCTGGTCAACGGAGTGCCCGTGATCGAAGGCGGCAAGATGACCGGCGCATTGCCGGGAAAAGTATTGCGAGGGTCAGGCTACCTACCGTAGAGACGGGGCTTGCCCCGTCTCACATGCGATGGAAGCGGCAAGACGTTAACGGATGTCCCGCGGTCCGCCCAAGCGAAGCTGGGACGGGGCACCCAAGCCTGCGATTAAGGCTTAACCGTCTTCGGCTCGGCTTCCGTGCGCTGGGCTTCAGTGCGACTGGCCGGCACGACACGCGGCTTGGCCAGCGTCCCCGTGACCGTCCACGATTGCTCGTCACCACGGGTCAACACGAAGTCGATCCCGCTCAACCGCGATGCTGTTCCGCTCACTTGATAAATACCGTCGTGCGATTCCAGGCTCCCGGCGGAAAGTTCCCAGGCGCCCTTGGTCAGCCGCAGCTCTCCGGCGAATCGGTGCACTGGGAGAGGCATTGGCGACTCCGGAATTTCAATGTGCGATAGGCTGCCATCGCGCATCACGAACTGCAACTTGCCATCGGAGCGCGTCAAGATGTCATGAAAGCTGTCTCCGGATCCTTCCAGATCGAAATTCCCATCCGCCGTTCCGGAAATCCAGGCATCATTCATCAGTTCGCCCACCTGCTCCAGCGAAATGTTTTGCAACACGCCGCTGCCCTGGTAATGGATCGGATGAGCATCAGGAGCTGGCGCCTCAATCGTCCAATTCCCCAGATGCGTGCCCTGCAGCAGTTGCGCTCGCAGTGCGGTTAGCGTGATCTTGCCTCGATCGAGATCCACCCGGGTCCCGAGCTCGGTCGCAAACACTTTTTTCAAGGCGAAGCGGCCTACATGCAGATTGCCATGGGCTTGAAGCACGAGTAGCGGCGAAGAGCCCAGCGGGTTATTGGAGTTGGAGTTGGAATTCAATATGCGGTACCACGGACGTTGGGCGGGATGCGGCGTGAACCATTCGGCGAGATCTCCGGCCGAAATTTCGTCGGCGCTGAGATCGAACTGAAACACGCAACTGGGGGCGACGTTGGCGGCCGCGCCCGGAGCCGCGCAATGCCGGGGAGTCCGAACCTCGCCGCTCCAGTGAGTGTTTCCGGTACGGGCGGAAATTTTCTCGACCATCACCGCATCCGGGGTGAGAGACATGGTCGCTGTGCCAATCTCAATCGGCGTGTTCAGGCCGCGCATCTCGGCGCGCACGTTACGCAGCTGAGCGGTGCCAGCGGTAACGGCCGCCGCAAATCCCTGCCACGGTCCGGACACGCTTGCATCCAGTTTGGCCGAACCTTCCGCCGCCGGGCGCGTCACCGGCAGGCCGAGAATGTCTTCCAGGCGAAACAGGTCTTTCAGGTCGACGTCGCCGCGCAGAACAAAACGATATCCGGCCGTGGATATCCAGCCGCCCACATCCACCGGCGCGGACGCGTTCATCGCCAGTGAAACCGGCCCAATCCGCAGATGCGGCTCCGCCGGTTCCGGCTCTCTTTCTTTTTCCGGCGCTATCGGGTGACCGCGTCTGCTCTCGCGCGAATCTCCCTCCGAAGCGGCGGCGACCAGAGTCAGTGGAATCGTGCCAAAGGCGACCTCATTCTTTCGGGTGTTGCCCGCATTTCCCGCATTCGATGACGATGACAGGCGGAAGTTGGTCGCCGACCCCGTGCCGGACCATCGCAGCAACGAGTCGCTGGAAACATTGCGCGTGGCGCGGAACTCCGCATTCAGCAATCCGGTGGCAGTGACGTCGCTTGGAATCTGCCTTTTGGCCTGGCGCAGCAATCGCAGCACGGACGCGAGCGGCACCTGCTCGGCCTCGAACGTCAGATCGCAGGTGGGTGGTTGCGCGGCCAGGGCAAGGTCTCCGCGCAGGCGGAGCGTCCCGCCGCTTATCGGCGATTCGCATACCAGGTCGCCAAGTGCGCCGGTGATCGCGTTGTAGCGTCCCGAGCAACCGGTGGCGAGGCGCACGTTCTCGCTTCCAACAATGTCATAGCGATGGAAACCTTCGATGGCGGTCCGGCTCTCGATGCGAAGCGCTTCGGGAGTGCCGGTCAGGTTCGCCGCGAAATCCAATCCGCCGCGCCATCCCCGGTCTTTTCCGGTCAGCAAGGTTGAGATCTGTCCCAGTTGTCCGTTGCGCCACTGCACGGCGAGCTGCAAGGGAGTCAACCGCAAACTGGAAGCGCGCTGCCAGGTGGCGTTGATCTGGAGCAGCCCGGTATCGGTAAGATTGAAATCCGTGCGCACCGGCTCAGCCTTGATGCGCGCGCTCCAGGAATTTTCTGAATCCTGCCAGAGTGCGAGGTCGGCATCCATCAGCGCATATGATTTCTTCGTCTGTTCAATCTTGAAATTGACGCGAGCGCTGGTCGCTTCGAGGTAAGGGAAGGCCGGGCGGCGCTCGGAAGAGCGTTTTGAAGTCGGAGCCGCGGGAATTTGCGCGTTGCGCTCGAGCAGGCTCGCGAGGTTCCATCGGCCCTGGTTGTTGCGCACCAGGTTGATGCTCGGTTCGGTGGCGCTCAGAGTTGCAATCTCGAGCCGCCCGCGCAGCAGCGGACGAAAGCGGATGGCGGCCGAAACTTCCTGGGCGCGGATCATAGGCTCCTCGCTGAATGCAGGATCGTCATAGATGACAAGCCCCTCCAGATCAAAGCCCGGCCGCGGCAGCAGGCGTAGGCGCACGTTGTCGAGCTGCACGCGCCGCCCCAGAGCTCTTCCGATGGAGTTGGCAATCCGGTTTCGCAGTTGGTGCACACCCGGCCTGAACAGAAACAGGATCAGCACGAGAGCCGCGCCTACCGCCACTCCGCGCCTGGAAAAAATAAACCTTGATCCCGGAAATTTCACTGGGAGTTTCACTGTATGACCCTGAGGGTGCGCGACCAGCGCGTCTGATCGAAGAAATGAATGATGGTGTGCGCCAGAAATCCCAGCCGGTCGCCCACGCTGCGCAGCTGATACTGGTAGGGCGGAGTAATAAACGACCAGTAGATGAACAACGGCCGTCCAATCACGTTTTTTCGCGGAATGAAGCCCCAATAACGGCTGTCTTTGCTGTTGTCGCGATTGTCGCCCATGGCAAAATAGCTGTCCGGCGGCACGACAATGTCGGAGCCTTCTACATACGACGGCAGGGTCAGTTGCCAGTCCTGGCTGGTTACGCCTTCCTCCTCCGACGGAGGCACGGCAGGAAAATTATCGCGATAGGGATCGTAATTCGCTGCCTTGTGTTGAGCGTAGGGCTCAACCAGCTTTTCGCCATTGCGATAGACCGCGCCATCGCGCAAATGGATGCGGTCGCCCGGAATCCCCACAACCCGTTTCACAATGAACAATCCGGGCTCTTCCGGCGACAGGAAGACGACGATGTCGGCGCGGTGGATGTCGCGATAGGGCATTAGCGGCCCCATCCATCGCATCGGCGGCGCGAATTGTTCCCGGTTCACGAATACATGGTCGCCTATAAGCAAGGTGTCTTCCATGGAGCCGGAGGGAATTTCAAAATTCTGCAAAATGAACGTCATGATGAAGAGAACGATGACGAACAGTTCCGCCAGCGAAGCCATAAATTCCACGGTGGTCTCGCGTGGCCGTTTGTCATCGACGGCTTCTTTTTCTTTCGGCGCACTTTGCGGCTCATTTTGCGATGCGTTTTGCGGCACGGTCGAAATCCATTTCCGAAAAATTCTTCTCAGCGCACCAGCTTAAGCGTGCGTTTCCAGCGCGTTTCATCAAAGAAGTGAATGATAATGTGCGCCAGGAACCCCAGCCGGTCGCTCGCGCTGCGCATCTGATACTGGTCGGGCGGAGTGATAAATGACCAGTAAATGAACATCGGCCGCCCGATCACATTCTTCCGAGGGATAAAGCCCCAGTAACGGCTGTCATAGCTCACGTCGCGATTGTCGCCCATGGCAAAGTAGCCGTCCGGGGGCACAACGATGTCGCCGCCCTGGACATGCGAAGGCAGTTCCTGCGTCCACTTCTCGTTTCTTACGCCGTACATTTCCGAAGGCGGCACGGCAGGAAAATTGTCGCGATAGGGGTTGTAGTCTCCCATTTTGTGCTGTACGTACGGCTCAACCAGTTTCTCGCCGTTGCGATAGACCGCGCCGTCGCGCAGATGAATGTGGTCGCCGGGGACGCCTATGATGCGCTTCACGACGAACAGGCCCTGTTCTTCCGGTGACAGGAACACGACAATATCGTTGCGGCGGATGTCGCGATAGGGCAGCAGAGGACCCATCCAACGCGTCGGCGGCGCGAACTGTTCACGGTTTACGAATACGTGGTCGCCGATGAGCAAGGTGTCTTCCATGGAGCTGGAGGGAATTTCAAACGCCTGCAGAATAAATGTGATGATGAACAGGCCGGTGACCAGCACTCCGGCCAGCGAGGCCAGGAATTCCACCGTCGTCTCGCTCGGCTTTTCGTCCACCGGCTTGTCCACGCCGTTTTTGTAAACGTCCTTGCTGCCTCGGACTTCTTCTTTTTCCTTTATTCTCGGCACGTTGGCCATCCGTTCAAGGGGATTTCCTCTCGCACACCTGCATCAGCCGATCTTCATCGCTGCATCTTTACCAGTCGTTAGTCGCTCGTCGTCAGTGGTTCACGAGCCTTGCTTGCTAACGACTAGCGACCAACGACGGTCGACTTTTCATCGCACCAGCCTGAAAGTACGTTCCCAGCGCGTTATCTGGTATAGATGGCTTACCGCGTAGGCAAGGTGATAAAGTCTATCACCCACGGTTGGCGAGCCGGGAAGATCATTGTCCAGGCTGCTCGACGACCAGTAAATCAAAAGCGGGCGTCCGATGATATTTTCGCGGGGCACGAATCCCCAGTATCGGCTGTCCTGACTGTCATCGCGATTGTCACCCAGAACAAAATAATGGCCCTCGGGGATAATCAACTGGTTGTCTTCCACCAGTTTCGGCATTTCTTTCCACCATTTCGCCTCCACTCCGTAGTCGGGAGAATCGGTGCGCGGAAAGTCGTCGCGATAGCGATTGCGGAGCGTGCTGATGTACTGCACGTAGGGCTCCTGCAACGGAGTGCCGTTTACGTAGACGCGTTTGTTGATCAGGCGCAGGCGATCTCCGGGGAGGGCGACCACTCGTTTCACAAAGTCCTGGGAGGGATTTATTGGATAGTGAAAAACGACGATGTCGCCGCGCCGGACATTGCGATACGGCAGCAGACGGTTCCATCCGGTACTGCCGCCGTAGCAAAACTTATCGACCAGCAGGTAGTCGCCGATGAGCAGCGTTTTCTCCATGGATTCCGAAGGAATGGTGAACGCCTGCACGAGGAAAGTAACCACAAAAACGGCGATCACAACCGTTCCCGCGACCGACTGAACGGTCGCGGGCCAATCACCAACGGAAAACTTTTCACTCCAGGACATAAGAGGAACATAACCACGATGCAATCCCAACCACGGTAAATCAGATGCTCGGGGGCCTGGGCCCGGCCAGCGTGGCCAGGTGCTCCAGAACTTGACGCGCTGCTTCCTGTTCGGCCCGTTTCTTGGTCGCGCCCTGCGCGCGCCCCACGAATTGCCCCAGCTCAGGCTTCCCCACGAATTGCCCCAGCTCAGGCTCCGGCAGTCTCACTTCGACAGTGAAGGTCTTCTTATGTTCCGGACCCTCCTCCTTCACCAGGGCGTAGACCGGTTGTGGTCCACCTCGGGCCTGCAGCGCTTCCTGCAAGGCGGACTTGAAATCCATCACTGGAATGGATCTGGTCTCGAGGTCCATGTGGGCCAGTTCCGGCTCCACGATCACGCGCACGATAAAATCTCGCGCCACCGTCCAACCGCCGTCGAGATAGAGCGCCGCCAGGATCGCCTCCAGTGCGTCCACCAGCAGGTTGGCCTTGCTGCGGCCGCCGCTTTTTTCTTCGCCGCGGCCCAGACGCATGTATCGGCCAATCTCCAACTGCTCAGCCACCCGCAGCAGATGCCGCTGACCGACCAGATGAGCCCGCAGCTTTGAAAGTTGCCCTTCCTGGAATGCGGGGAAGCGATGGAACAGCGCTTCGCTGGTGACCAGGCCCAGCACAGCGTCCCCGAGAAACTCAAGCATTTCATTGTCGCCATTCGACGGACCGGCACCCGGCAAACCACTCCCCGCTCCCAGCGCCTCCACCTCCCGCGCTTGCGAGCTGTGGGTGAGCGCCTGATCGAGCAGTGCGCGGCGCTGGAACCGGTGACCCAGGCTCTCTTCCAGCGCCATGATTTCTAGTGATTTCATCACAAATCGGGGCCAGACCCCGGCTGTAGAGACGCGGCTTGCCGCGTCTGGGGCGAGGCAAGCCTGAGACGAGGCAAGCCGCGTCTCTGCAAAGCGGCGGTCAGTTCTTGGGCGGGGTCTGCGGTTGGGCCGGGGCCGCGCCTCCGGTGAGCTGTTGCAATCGGTCGCGTTCCCGGCGCGCCGGAGTTCCGATCGCGGTGTTGTCCTGCGTCATCTCCACGGCGCGGTTTGCCACCTTGAGAGCCTCCGGATATTTCTGCTGTTTATCGAGCGTCAGCGCCAGACGAAGAACGACCACTGGATCGGGCTGGCTGGGGAACGCGTCGATGGACTTCTGCAGATTCTCCTGCGCTCCTGTGTAGTCCTCTTTCTTGAAGTCGATCGTACCGAGAATCGAATACGCGTTCGAGCGCAGCAGCGATTTGTAGCCGTCGATCTTGTCTTGCGGCGTGCCCGCCGGGACCTGGACGTCGGTGTCCACGGTTTGCGTGGCCTTCTGCGCCATGGCGATGGCTTCACCGTAGCGCTGATCTTTGTCGATATCGGAGTCGCGCGTTCTCTCGGCGATCACTTCGGCGACGATTACCAGCGCCTCGGGATCGTCCGGGTCAAGGCTCAGCACTCTGCGGCCCATGGTGTCGGTCTTCTCGGCGTTGTTGGCATTCTGGTAGAGTCGCATCGCGTTCTTATAGAGCAGCACTCGAAGTTCGCTGTCCGGGAACTTGGTGGCAAAATCGTCAGCCGCCTTCTCGAGCGCGGCAGCGTCGGTGCTGGTCGATGCCGCCTTCCAGGCATCGAACTCCGGCTGGGTCTTGGCTTGCGGTGGACGTTTCGCCGCGGGTGCCGTGCCTGGAGCCGGCGTCGCCCCCTGCGCTGGCGCCGCCTGACCCGCTGCCGGAGTCTGCTGCGCCGGTGCCGGGCTGTTCTGGGCCTGGCCCCAAACCGCGATGCTCAGGATCGCTAAAATGACTGCTGCTCGCTTCATGCTGTCTCCCATGGTGCAAATTTCAGATAGCGCAAATCTCAGATTGCGCAAAATTTTAGCGCACAATTTCAGACGCCCGATCGAATCACGGAGCGACAGCCGCCCTCGGCCGTCCGCTCACAGAGGTCGTGAAGAATCTATTTTCAAACACGCAATGATATCTCAGGCGTGAGCTAAACTCCGGTTGAACCTTGAAAATTCTTGAAGCCTCTAGTCCGGCTGCTTTTCCTCCGGAGGTTTCGGCTCTGCCTGCTTCGGCACCGGAGGCTCGTACGGCTTATCCAGCCCTCGTTGCGCCGCCAGCCTCGCTTCCGGAACCGTTTTCCCGGCTGCGTCCATGGCCGCCCGATACTGATCCATGGCGGCGAGCCGATCTTCCTTCAAATCAAAGATGCGGCCCAGGTAAATATGCGACCAGGCGATCAACTTGGGCTCAGTTGCGGTGTGCAGAGCCCGTTCAAAATAGGTGCGCGCGCCATCGATGTCGCGGTCGGCGCTGGCGACTTCCGCCAGAATGAAAAGCGCGCGGCCCGAATTTTCGTCCTGAGCGTCGAGCGCCTGCTGTGCCAGTTTCTTGGCGGTTTCTTTATCGCCCGCGGCCAGTCGTCGCTCCGCATTCAGCAGAAGGTGCTCGTCCGGGCGGTCAGCCAGGCGCAGCAGTTCCGGCGCGGCCTCAGTCGAGAACTGAATCTGCGACGCCCGCTTCATTTCTTTGCCCACTTCAATCGAGCCGACCAGGTCCGCATACTCGTTACGCATGCCCTCTGGATCTTTTTCGAATTTGGAGAGCGCGTCGTAAAAATAGCGGGTCAGGACGTATCCTTCTTTATCGTCCTGGGCGATGGCCTGGGCCCGCTCCGCCTCGGGAAGCTTCGTCAATCTTTCTTCAACTGCCCGCACCAGGCATTCCGTGACCAATAGCGAAATATTGTTTTTGAAAGCTTCATCCATCGGCGCGTTTCTTACATCCTCAAGCAACGGTTCCAGGCGCTTGAACGTGTCGCCGTTTTTCAAAGCCAGCGGATCCAGAAGATAATGCAGGTACGTATGCCGGATCTGCTGCATCTTGATCGCCGTGACCGCGGTCGGTGAAATCACGACGTAATAATCCGACGCATAGTTGCGCGCGTTGGTCTGGCCGGGCGCGCCCATGGCATCCAGATAGACGGTGAACTGCCGTCCCAGGTACCCCGCCGACGGCATCTTCAGATAAATCTCGGTGTCGAACGTCATTTTCGTCAGCGGATCGTGATAGACCTCGGTCAATTCCGCATAACGCTTCTGGTGCCGCTGCCAGATGGCGTGCAGGCCGAGCTTTTCGTAAAACGCCTGCAGTGACGGGATCATGTCGGCCACAACCGCGGCATCGGGAGGCAGTTCCGCTGGCTTCACCTTTAGATTGAAGGTCGGCGGATCCTCCAGATACAGCGCCAGTGATACATATTGGGCCAGTTCGTGGGTAGGATTTCCGACCTGGTGCTTGCGGTAGAGTGCGCACAGCGGAGCAATCGCGTCCTGCCCGCCGGCGGTATTCTCCGCCGCGCGGGCAACTTCTGAGCGGATCTGCGTCCGCAAGGGATCGGAAGCACTCAACTCCTGGTCATAGCCGCAGGTGTTGATGGCGGTCAGCACCGTGAAAATCGTCTCGTTGGTCTCGAGCGACACATTGGGCCGATTCTGGGCCAATCCGGACGCCACGAGCAGCGCACTCAGAGCAAACGCCGGCCAAACGCATTGTCCCAGGAAGACTCTTCGGAAATCAGGCATAGAGGATGAGCTAACAATTAGTGTACGAACTGCTCAATTCGCGGTCAAACCGATCGCGGTCAAACCGATAGTACCGCAGATGGTGAAGCAGTTTTGCGAAACCCGTTAACCACAAAGGCCACACAGAAAATCTCCGCACCTGACGGGATGTCGTGTAGAGACGGGGCTTGCCCCGTCTCGGGCCACCCGTGAACCATGCTTGAGCAAGAACGCTCGAACAATAACGGGCTGGTACTGCGAATCTCCGCCCCGCGATTCGGTAATGGATTACGCTCGTAACCCTTTACGCTAGCGAGGATTACAGAAGTATTACAAAGTACCGCACGGACTCTTGCTATGGTCTAGATAGACCCAAACAAACAGATTGTGGGAGAAAGTCGATGAGCCAGATCACGCGCGACACAATGAGCGAAGCAACCAGCCAGGCAATGAGCGAAACCGGGGAAGGCATCAATCGTCGCGAACGGGCGAACCGTGACGGCTTCAACTGGGGCACGGCGATCGCCATGGGCCTTTTTCATGTCGGCGCCATCGCGGCATTATTTTTCTTTACCTGGCCCGCATTTCTGGCCGCCATTTTCTTATGGTGGGTCTCCGGCAGCCTCGGCATCGGGATGAGCTATCACCGACTGCTGACCCATCGCGGATACAAAACGCCGAAGTGGGTGGAATACTTTCTGACCTGGTGCGCGACGCTGGCGCTCGAAGGCGGCCCGATTTTCTGGGTAGCGACGCACCGCATTCATCATCAGTTTTCCGACGACGACGGCGATCCGCACTCCCCGGTCGATGGCAAGTGGTGGGCTCACATGGGCTGGATCCTGATGGGCAAGTCGATGCATCACGACACTACGACTCTGGCCCGCTATGTTCCCGACCTGACCAAAGACAAAGTGCACGTCTGGCTGACCAAGTATCACTGGACCTCAAACATAATTCTCGGCGTGATCCTGTTCGCGATTGGCGGATTGCCCTGGCTGCTGTGGGGTGTATTCGCGCGCGTAGTAGTTGGGCTGCATGCCACCTGGATGGTGAACTCGGTCACCCACCTGTGGGGCTCGCGACGCTTTGCGACCAAAGACCTTTCCACGAACAATTTGCTGGTGGCGCTCGTCACGTTTGGCGAAGGTTGGCACAACAATCATCACGCGCATCCCGTTTCCGCGCGTCACGGCCTGAAGTGGTACGAGATCGACATGAACTGGTATGGCATCTGGGCGCTGAAGAAATTAGGACTGGCGCGGCACGTATACAAGGTCACGCTCGATAGGCTGCCACCCAAGCCAGCCCTTACGCGGGATGTAAAGGCGGAAGCGGTGCTGGCGGCGGCTGCGGGCAACGACTAGGGCAAGTGTAGCGCCGCCGTCCCGGCGGCAGTCCGGCGGGCATCCCGCCCGCCGGGTCGACGACTACCAAAGATTTTCTGCCTTAGCCCTAAGCCGTCATTCCTCGGCGTCTCGGCGGTGAAATAGCTACAATCTCCCTGTGCGCATCATCAGCCGACAGAAAGCGATCTATTTTTTCCTCTCGCTGGGGGTCTGCCTGGCGGGGTTGGCAATTGCCGTCGGCAGCGGCTGGATCATCCTTAACTGGCGCGAGGGCATCCGGGTTTTCCTCGGCATTATCTTTTTTGGCGCTATCGCCGCCGGCCTCGTCCTCAATACGATTTTTCTGATTCGCGAAATCCGCCGCAACGAGCAGCACGACAGCTTCATCAACGCGGTCACTCATGAGTTGAAGACGCCGATCGCGTCCATCCAGCTTTACCTTCAAACCCTTCAGCGACGCGAGATCGGAGACGTGCAGCGGCGGCAGTTCTACCAGGTGATGCAGGTGGACACGGAGCGACTGCTGCATACCGTGGAACAGGTGCTGAAGGCCGGTGAGGCGGCACAGAAGAAAAGCCCAGCCCAGCGACTGCCGGTGGAGTTCAACGCCCTGGTGCGCGAGTGCATAGAACTGGCGCGGGTGCGCCATCATCTGCAGCCCGCGGATCTCGAATACCGCGAGGCTGCATCTTTGCAGAACGGCGATGGAGCCCGCGTGCTGGGCGATCCGGAGGAGTTGCGGACGGCTATTTCAAACCTGCTCGACAATGCGGTGAAGTACTCGCCCGATGGCGTCCATATTTCGGTGGACCTGGAAGCTCCGAATGAAGACCGCGTGGTGCTGCGGGTGCGCGATCGCGGGGTGGGAATTCCGGAGCAGGAATTGAAACGAATCTTCAAGCGATTTTATCGGGTGACGCAGCGCTCGCTCTCGCAAGTGAAGGGCACCGGCCTCGGATTGTTCATCGTGCGGTCGATTGCCCGCAAACACGGCGGACGGGTGTTCGCGCAGAGCGAAGGGGCAGGGAAGGGAACGACCGTGACTCTGGAATTGCCGCGGAGAGTGGCATGAGCCGCGTGCTCGTGGTCGAAGACGAGGCACACCTGGCGCAGGGCCTGCGCTTCAACCTGCAAGCCGAGGGACACGAGGTGGAAGTTGCCGGCGACGGCGAAACCGCCGTGGAGAGGCTGGTCGAAAAAAGCGAACGCTTCGACGCGGTAGTCCTCGATGTGATGCTGCCGGGGAAGAGTGGCTTTGATGTTGCGGCCTTGCTGCGCGAGAAGAAAAATTATGTGCCGATTCTGATGTTGACGGCGCGCGGGCGTCCGGAGGATGTGCTCGAGGGATTTGCCGCCGGGGCGGACGATTATCTGCCCAAGCCGTTTGAGCTGGCGATTCTGATCGCGCGTCTGGACAGCCTGCTGCGGCGCAGTGTCTGGCTGAGGCACGGCGACACGGCGCGCCCTGCCGATGGCGCGGAGAAGCCCGCTTCGTTGGGCGCGCAGGAGCCCGGCGGCGACACCTTTCATTTTGGCGGCAAGTCCATCGACTTCGCGGAGTTGGAGCTGCGCACGCTGGGAAATACGATCCATTTGACGGTGATGGAGGCGGAGCTTCTGCGCTATCTTGTGCGCAGCCAGGGGCGAGTGGTGTCGCGCAAGGCTATCCTGGAAGAAGTTTGGGGATTGCGCGAAGACACGGATACGCGCGCCATTGATAACTTTATCGTGCGTCTGCGGCGCTATATCGAAGAGGATCCGTCGACGCCGAGACATTTGCAGACCGTGCGTGGAGTGGGGTACCGGTTTGTGGCGGAGCCGGAGCCGAGTTAGTCCGGTTGCGGCCGTCCCGCGAAATCGACAACCACCAAGGCCACGAAGGTGCACCAAGGAAACACCTTAGGCAAGGAGCCTTCGTGATACTTCGTGCCCTTCGTGGTTTAGGGTTTCGTCAGTTGCATCGTGAAACTGAACCACCACGGCAAATCTCGATCTTCGTGGTCGCGATGACTTTCACCGCCAATTCCATGACCAATCCTAATCACCGCCAGGGCGCGCCGCGTTTATGACCACCGTAACTGCCGGTTTTGTGGAAAGTTAGCGGCGCCCTCTTATGATGACCACATAGGACTCTTTAATGGAGATGGACCCCTTCCGCGAGCGAACACGGCGCATCGCCACCTGGACATTATTCGGGCTGGCGTTGGCGTACGCGCTGGTCAGCGGTTTGCGCACCGTCGCCGACTTCGATGTTGGATGGCTGCTCGCCACAGGCCGCTACCTCGTGAGTCATCATGCCGTACCTCGAACCGATGTGCTCTCGTACACGGCATACGGTGTGCCCTTTATCTATCCGCCGTTCGGCGGAGCCCTGTTTTATCTCGTCTATACCGTCGGCGGTTTTGCGGCGCTCTCGTGGATGGATGCCTTCGCCTGCGCGGCCACGGTTGCCATCGCCGTCGTCGTTGCCGGTGGCAGGCCGCGACTTCTTACTTGTACGCTTGCCATTCTCGCCGTGCCTTCGATTGCCTTTCGAACCGCGCCCCGGGCGGAACTTTTCACAACGCTCTTCTTTGCCGCATATCTGGCCCTGCTGTGGAAGCCTCGAGGAGAAGCTGGGCGCGAAGCGAAAAGCCGCCTGTGGCTGCTGCCGTTAATCATGCTGGTCTGGGTCAACGTTCATCCGGGATTCGTAGTCGGCCTGGCATTGCTTGGACTTTACGCGGCGCAGGAGTTGCTCGATTTATGTTTCGCGTCACGCCGCCCGGACGCCGCCGCGCGATTGAAGAGCGCTGCGCCATGGATTGCACTCTCGATTCTTGCGACGCTGATCAATCCGTGGGGCGTCAAGGTCTATGGAGGACTGCTTGCGCAGAGCAATGTGACGCAACTGCACAGCGCTCTGATCGGCGAATGGTCAGGCGTGCGCCTCACCGTCGCCTCTTTCGCGGGCGCATTCCAGCTTCGAGATCCGAACAGCAGCTACTGGTGGCTGCTGGTCGTTGCCTGCCTGGCAGCCGTCGTCGCGCTCTATCGCCGCCAGTTCGGCAGCGCCTTGCTGCTCGCCGGCGCGACCTACCTTTCCGTGGAACATCTGCGCTTCCAGGCGCTGTTCGCCATCGTAGTGATCGTCGTCGCGGGAGAAGTATTTTCACAGCCGCTCTTTTCCTTCGATAAACCGGCAGACGATCAACCGGCAGTGCGTGGGCTCGCCGGCGCGGCGCTGGCGTTCGCAATAGCGGCACTGGCTCTGCTTCACATCGTCGACACGATCAGCAACCGATCGTATCTGGCGCATGGCGAGCTCTCGTCATTTGGCACAGGCCTGTCGTGGTGGTATCCGCAGGGTGCGGCCCAATTCATCGAGAGCAATGCGCTGCCGGTGCAACTCTTTAACGACTACAACAGCGGCGGATATCTGACCTTCCGGATCGGCCCCGGGTATCGCGACTTCGCGGATGGGCGCGCGCTTCCATTCGGCCTCGAAGTGCTGACCATGCAAACGACTCTGCTGGAGTCGTCTCCCGACTCAGCGGTGTGGGCGCAGCAGGCGGATCGCTACGGGATCACCACCATCATTCTTTCGCTCGCGCGCTTCGGTGGGCTGGAGTCGGTTCCCCTGAAGCAGTACTGTGAAAGTCACGAGTGGAAACCCGTTTACCTGGACGATGTTTCCATCGTCCTGGTTCGCAACCGGCCTCAGAACCAGCGCTGGATCGGAGGTTCCACGATTGACTGCGCGCACCATCGCATTGTTTCCCCGGACGCGAATCCATCCGGCGCCGGCCATTCTAGCGCGGAACATTCCAGCGCGCGCGAACGCGCCGATCTCTACAACTTCTACGCGAATACGGCGTCGATCTATTACGTATTAGGGCGCGACAACGAGGCCATCGATGCGCTTGGCCAGGCTGAGAAGCTCTTCACAGACGACGCGTACCTGCCGTTGCTCGCTGGACAACTGTCGCAGGCGAGAGGCAGCCTCGCGGAGGCCGAGGCGCAATATCGGCGCTCGCTCCGCATGCGGTCGACCGATCTCGGGTGGTATCTGTTGGCCCGATTGCTGATGGCGCAAAAGAATTTTCCGGAAGCCGCTTCGGCGCTACGGCGCTCGGCCGATCTCGCCTCTTCGCCCGCCGACCGTTATCGATTGCTCGGCGATATCGATCTTACGATGAATCGCCCCAAAGAAGCGCTCTCGGCATTTGATAAGGCACATCATTTTGGAGAGAAACTGGGCCCGCTGCCGAGCTATGTTTTTTTCAGGGCGAAGTTGGCCGAAGGCCGGGGCCGCGCCTGGCTTGCGCTGCACGATGCGAAGCGAGCCACTGACTTTCTTGAGCAGTCCACGAAGCTGGCCCCCGAACCGCAGCGCTTGAACCTGCTGGCGGATTGCTACAGCGCCCAGGGGCGTACGACCGAAGCCGAACAGGCGCGGAATCGCGCGCGAGAATTGTCAGCCGCAAAGTAGCGTCGCCCTGAAACGATGCCGTGTAGAGACGGGGCTTGCCCCGTCTCGCTCTCGCTCGGAATCCGCAGCCCTCTTAGTGCTGTTTAGCGGAACTGCTGGCCGCGAGCTCGCGGAACAGGCCGAGCAAGGCGGCTGCCGCTTTCTGGTCGCAGAGGTTCTCCAAAGCCACGGTGGCAGTAAAGTGCGGCGAGGCGGAGTTGAAGCGGACGCCTACGAAATCCTTGTCGCGCCACGAGGCCAGCGCATTCACCACCGGGCTGAGTTCAACCGGCCAGTCTTCCTTGGTGGTCAGAATGACAGGGCCCGGGCGGCTGATGGTCCAGGCACCACTCCCGGTCGAGATTTTCGAGCCCTTCGATCCCGCAGCCTTGGCGCCCGGAGGCCTGGCTCCCGAGTGTCCAGACCAGCGATGACGAATGATGTCGAGATGAAAGCCTGGTGGGAATCCCATATCGGCTTCGAAAGTGAGAGTTTCCTGCTGCCGGCGCCAGCGGCTCACGGCCCACTGCAGCGGGAGCGGGCGCGGCAAGAGGCGAATGGTGAGACGGGTGTCCTCAAACCAGCGCGAGGAAAGATGAAGGTTGGCTTTCAGCCGCGAGCTGCTGCCGTGCCAGCGCAAATCAGCGATGTTACCTTTTCCGAGGCATGCCGCCTGCACCCACCGCAGCACGTCGGCTGCGCGCCGCCGATTGTAATGGACAAACCAGGCATACCACACGACAAAGAACAGGCCCGCCACGACCACGTCGATGAGAATCAAACGCCCCACGTTGCCTCTGCGGAGGAATCGTACTTCTTATGGATGCAACCGCGCAAGGGGAGGAAACGAAAAAAATGATTGCGGAAAAATGATTGTGGAAAATCCTTCCCAGACTGTACCGCCGCCCCTGCTCCAATCCCGCTACAATGACGGCGTGCCATTCCAGATCCGGCAATTCCAGAAAACCGATTTTGACACGCTGTGGCGGATTGACCAGTCTTGCTTCGATCCCCAATTGGCATACTCCCGGCCGGAGATGGCTTTCTACATGCGGCGACCGGGGTCGTTTACTCTGGTCGCCGAAGACGAAGGCGGCGAGGTTCCGGGCAACGGCAGCCGGCCGGAGGTTCCAGCCTTGGGCATTTTAGGTTTTATTGTGGCGGAGACTCGCCGCAAGATTGGGCACATCATCACTATCGATGTGGTAGCCGAGGCCAGGCGCGTGGGCGTCGGCTCGGCTCTGCTGCGCGCCGCGGAAGATCAACTGCTAGGAGCGGGCGCTGCCGCCGTCGCGCTGGAGACGCCGGTGAATAATGCAGCCGCGATTCGCTTCTACAAGCAAAAAGGATACTTCGTGGAAAAGACAGTGGCCGGGTACTATTCGAACCAGATGGACGCTCTGGTCATGACCAAGGAATTGCCACGAACGTCCCCGTAGAGACGGGGCTAGCCCCGTTTCTGTGAAACGTAAACAGCGAATGAAGGAATGACGGAATGAGGATTGCGATTCAAGGCGAACTCGGTTCGTTCAGCCACGAAGCGGCGGAAGCGATGGTGCCGCAGGCGAAGGTGGTGCCGTGCGCCCGCTCGCTCGAGGTCTTCGACCGTGTGCGCCGGGGAACCGTCGACGGCGCGGTGATTCCAATCGAGAACTCTCTCGCCGGTTCGGTCGCCGAGCACTTCGATCTGCTGCTGGGGCGCGAAGTTCACATCATCCGCGAGTTTCGCCTGCGCATTGTGCACAATCTGATCGCGCTCCCGGGGACAAAGCTGCGCGATGTGAGACGCGTGTTCTCCCACCCAGTAGCGCTCGATCAGTGCCGCGACCTGTTTGCAAAGAATCCGAAGCTGGAGCCCGTGCCGTTCTACGACACGGCGGGAAGCGTAAAGCATCTGGTGGCAGAAGGCTTGCGCGATGCCGCCGGCATCGCCAGTCGTCGCGCCGCCGAAGTGTACGAGGGAAAGATTCTGAAGGCGGGCATTGAAGATGACAAAAAGAACTTCACGCGCTTCTTTCTAATCAAACGCGGAAAGCCGCGAGCGGCGCGACGGCCGGCCAGGAAAGACGATTCAAATAAGACCTCGCTGGCCTTCAGCGTCAGGAATATTCCGGGAGCGTTGTTCAAGGCGCTAAGCGTATTCGCCCTGCGCGACATCAGTTTGAGCAAGATCGAGTCGCGGCCCATGCGCGGGCGTCCGTGGGAATACGTGTTTTTCGTCGACCTGCTGCGCGGCGACGACGAAGACTCCCGCAACGCCCTGCGCCATTTAAGCGAGGTCGCGGAATTGGTTAAGGTGCTGGGCATTTATCCCGAAGCTTGAGTCAGCGCGCGAAACAATGCCGTGTAGAGACGGGGCTTGCCCCGTCTCGGACCGCCAGTGAAGTATTGGTCGAGCAAGAGCGGGCAGGGACACGGCTTTCGGCTCTGAACCGACTTTTCCGCGGCAGGCCAAGCTTTGCCGCTTTTTTCATCACAACATGAGGTGAGGAACGGCACAGCCAGATTTCTCCGTTCGGCGTAGCCTCTGACGAGGGAGGACTTCATCCGGGCGAGGTTACTGGAGTGGGACTGCAACCCTTCTGTGTCTTGCAAAAGGCAAAAAAGGGTCTAGAATTCAACAACCTAGCAACAAGGCTGCATCTTTTTAGCGTTTTACTTCATCCAAGGTTGAGTGGAAGTCACTCAAGGACAAATCATGAGCGATCCTGTATCTACCGAAAACATTTCTCAAGAAACCACAGATCAGGCGCTGCCGATCCTGCCGGTCCGCGACACGGTCCTGTTCCCCCACGCCGTGCTTCCGCTCACCGTGGGGCGGGAAAGTTCGGTGCAGCTGATCAACTCGCTCGGCGAAGACAAGACCATCGTCGTCGTAGCGCAGCGCGAGGCTCGCGTGGACGCGCCGCAGCCGACCGACCTCTACGCCATCGGAACTCTGGCGGTGGTGCACAAAGTTGTCAAGATGCCCAATCAGAGCCTGTTCGTTTTTGCGGAAGGATTGGAGCGCGTGCGGCTGGCGGAATTCGCGCAGCTTACCCCGTTCATGCGGGCGCGCGTGACCACCATTCCGGAGGTTATTCCGCCGAAAGACTCCGAGATTGAAGCGCTGCAGCGCAACGTACTGACCTTGTTCCAGCAGATCGTGGCCGGCTCGCCGACGCTCTCGGACGAGCTTTCGACGGTTGCCATGAACATTGAAGAACCGGGACGGCTGGTGGACTTCATTGCGTCATCGCTGCCGTCATTGTCGACGTCCGACAAGCAGGAGACGCTCGAAACCAGCGACGTCCGCGTGCGGCTGGAAAAAATCAATCAGCACCTCGCCAAAGAACTGGAAGTGCAGCAACTGCGCAACAAGATCCAGTCGGAAGTGCAGGACCGCGTGCAACAGACGCAGCGCGAATATTATTTGCGCGAGCAGTTGAAGGCGATCCAGAAAGAACTGGGCGAGCAGGACGAGGGCGCTCGCGACACCGAAGAACTGAAGCAGAAAATCGAATCCGCGGGCATGCCCGACGAAGTGAAGAAGGAAGCGCTGAAGGAACTCGGCCGGCTGGCCCGCATGTCTCCCATGGCGGCGGATTATTCGGTCACGCGCAACTACATCGAATGGCTGGCGGTTCTGCCCTGGGCCAAGACTTCGGGCGGAGAAATTGAAATCCCGAAGGCCAAGGAAATTCTCGACGCCGATCACTACGACTTGCAGAAAGTGAAGGACCGCATCCTCGACTACCTCTCGGTGCGGCGTTTAAAGCCCGGAATGAAAGGCCCGATTCTATGTTTCGTCGGACCTCCCGGCGTTGGCAAAACTTCGCTGGGTAAATCGATCGCGCGCTCTCTCGGACGCAAGTTCGTCCGTCTGTCGCTCGGCGGTGTGCACGACGAAGCGGAAATTCGCGGCCACCGGCGCACTTATATCGGAGCCTTGCCGGGGCAGATCATTCAGGGCATCCGGCGCGCGGAGACGAAAGATCCGGTCTTCATGCTGGACGAAATTGACAAGGTTGGGCGCGATTTCCGCGGCGATCCCGCATCGGCATTGCTCGAAGCGCTCGATCCGGAGCAGAACTCGACTTTCCGCGACAACTATCTCGACGTGACCTTCGATCTCTCCAAGGTGCTGTTCATTACCACCGCCAACATGCTCGATCCCATCGCCGAGCCCTTGCGCGACCGCATGGAGATCATCGAACTGCAGGGCTACACCGAGGAAGAAAAGGTTCACATCGCGTTTCAGTACCTGATACCGCGGCAGATTGAGGAAAACGGAATCACGCCGGAGCAGATTGAATTTCCGGAGGAGGCGGTCAGCTACATCATCCGTCATTACACCCGCGAGGCCGGCGTGCGGAACCTGGAACGCACGATCGGCACCATCTGCCGCAAGCAGGCGCGGCGCTTGGCCGAAGGGAAGACCGACAAGCTCATTGTCACGAAAGAAATCGTCCAGCAATTTCTGGGCGGCATCAAGGTCCGCAGCGAAGGTGAAATTGCCGAGCGTACCAAGCGGCCTGGCGTGGTGGTCGGCCTGGCGTGGACGCCATCCGGCGGCGACGTGTTGTTCGTCGAAGCCAACCAGATGAAAGGCAAAGGCGGCTTGACCATCACCGGTCAGATTCAGGACGTGATGCGCGAGTCCATGCAGGCCGGGCTAAGCTGGGTGCGCTCGAACGCCAAGCAGTTGGGCATCGACGAGGAATTCTTCGCCAACCATGACATCCACATTCACGTGCCTGCGGGTGCGATCCCGAAAGACGGCCCTTCGGCCGGCGTCACCATCGTTACCGCGCTGGTGTCGTTGCTCTCGGGCAAGCAGGTGCGTCCGCTGACCGCGATGACAGGTGAGATCACACTGAGCGGGAACGTTTTGCCGGTCGGCGGTATCAAGGAGAAGGTGCTCGCCGCCAAGCGTGCCGGCGTTCACGACGTCATTCTTCCGGCGGACAACAAAACCAATGTCGAGGAAGATCTGACGCCCGAGCAGTTGACGGGTTTAACCACCCACTACGTGAAAAACATCGACGAGGTGCTGGAGTTTGCGCTGCCGAGCACGCCGCGCGAAGAACTCCAGGATGCCGAGGAGCGCGAGAAGGTGCTCAGCAACTAGAGCAGTTTCCTGACCAAATAAAGAATTGTCATCCTGACCCTGAGCTCGCCGAAGGGGAAGGACCTGCTGTTTGCCGGCTGCAGACGCACTCGTGGCTCGCTTTCTCTTTTCAAACTGGGCCACTACCTGCTTTTCTTGCACAACGGCAGCATGGCTGCATCGATGCAACGTCGCCTCCGTTTCGGACGAAATAATTACAGCTTTGCTCCGATTACCAGCTTACCTTTTGATCCGGGGGTACGTCTTATTCTTCAAGGAGGATGCCATGAACCGGTCCCGCCTGTTGTTCGTCGCTTGTATCATTTTCAGCATTGCGGTCGCAGAGGCAGCCTTCCGCGGGACTGCTGCCTCAGTATTGCGCGTGGGAACAGTCACGCCCGCCACGTCGATGCTCGAACCGCGTTCGGGACAGACCGCCACTCTTCTTCCCGACGGCAAGGTTCTCATCGCCGGAGGCATGCGCCGTAACCAGGACTTCTATAAGTCCGCCGAGCTCTATGATCCTGCGACCGGCAAGTTTCAGCCTACCGGAGAGATGGCCGAGCGGCGCGTGGGCCATATCGCGGTGTTGCTGCGATCGGGCAAGGTTTTGATCGCGGGAGGCTGGGTGGGTCACGTCACCACCGACTCCGCCGAACTGTACGATCCGGCGACGGGAAAGTTCGCGGCGATCGCAAAGCTGACTGCTCGGCGCGGCGAACCCCGCGCCACCATGCTGGCCAATGGCGACGTGCTCATTACTGGAGGAGACGATCACGACGGTCCGAGCGGGCATTTAGCTTCGGCTGAACTTTTTCGCGCGGCCACCCTGTCGTTCCACGCCACCGGGGTGATGCATCATGCCCGCGTGGCGCACACAGCGACATTGCTCAACGACGGGAAGGTTCTGATTGCCGGAGGCCACGGCGAAAGCTTGACCGCGAGTGCCGAACTCTACGACCCGAAGACTGAAACCTTCAGTGAGACCGGTAGTTTGCTCACAGCGCGGTGCAAGCACACGGCGGGGCTATTGCCGGATGGTCGAGTGCTGATCGCCGCGGGCTCAAACGAGCTTGGATGGAGCGGAAACCTGAACAGTGCGGAAGTCTACGATCCGCACACGGGGAAGTTCGCGCCGACATCCTCAATGAATGACAGCCGCTTTAAGCTGCCGCAAGAAGCGGAGCAGTTGCAGGATGGAAAACTGCTGGTTGCCGGCGGAAGCAAAGAAGCAGAAATCTTCGATCCGGAGAGCGGGAAATTCTTTGTGGTGTCGGGCCGGATGAACGACAACTGGCACTACATGACTGAAACAAAGCTCCTCGATGGCAGCGTATTACTTGCGGGCGGTTATCCCAACAGCGATCAGGCAACAGCGCAGACCTGGATCTACCGGCCGTAGGATGCGGAGCCTCAACGCGGGAATCCCGGTATCCCTATGCATTCCGGTCCGCACGGGAACCTGCCCGCACGATCTCCTCGGGAGGACCGTAGCCAAGATCGTGGGCTTGATTAGAGACCGCGCACATCATTAAATCGCGGCAGGCCCATCGACTCGAAATAGGCGGACTGCCGCACGAACAGTACAGTGTCCATTCCTCCCACGCTCCTTCCACCAGGGGCACCAGGTGCGATCCGTTACGGTATGGACTGAAACCAACCAGATATCGAGTGCAGCATTTCGGGCACTCGACGCAATGGCGGATACGGACTGTCATGGCAAATCTCGATCAGGTCGCTTGCACCTCCGGCAGTCTGCCAGTTGCCGGGCATAAACAATTCGTCTACGATAAAAATATGAGTGTCGGACTGCGGCTGAGGCCTGCGGTCTCCGGAATTGCGGCGGTCATCGAACCGGCCCTCTTGCTAGCGCCAGACCAGAGCTTTGAGATACTTGCAGCAACAGGAGGAAACCAATGTCAAACCAGCATTCCGTCACCAAACGCCACCGGCGTCCGAAGTCGGCGAAGCGCGCCGACTACACCGCGCGAACCATGGCGGCCGTGAAGCAACTCGAAGAGGCAGCGAAGAAAAAAGACAAATGAACCCTAAAGGATGAGTCGCGCGGCAACATTCCCCCGACAAAAGTGCGGCCTGATAGGAGAGAGATTCATGTCTCCGGCACACGATCCGAACTTTGCCACCTTGATGCCAAACTTCGGTTTCACTTGCCCAAAGTGCAAGCGAGGGATTTTGATCTACACGGAATTGCCAATACTTCCTCCAGACGCTGCCGAAACCACCTTCGATCTGCGTTGCCAACACCCCCAGTGCGGCTGGGAAGGCACCCTGAATGGCCGCGATGCCTATCCAGTTTAGGCGCCAAACTTTTGCTACTGCAGCGGGGCAGAGCCCCGCATGTTGGAGAGCCGGGCGCCCCGCCCGGCCACTTGACTGTGGGTGAAGCAGCGGTTCGCCGCTGCGCTAGCCGATGCCGTGTAGAGACGGGGCTCGCCCCGTCTCGGGCGACCCGCGAACCACAGAGCACGGCCTCAACTTTTTCCGCAGCCCGCTAGAAGAATCCGCGCAAAGAGGCGACAATGGTTCCCGCATCACAGGAGCCCGGTGTTCTCAGTGAAAACCGACTGGTTCTTAGGTTTTACTGATAGCTGATAGCTGATAGCTGATAGCTGAAAGCTTTATATGGCCGCCAGTCCAATTCTGAAGTTCGCGAATGCAAAACCGGCGAGACCCAAGCCGAAACTCGGCCTGCGCGCCTGGATGGAGCGCGTGCTCGTGGAGTGCGATCGAGCCGCTCTCGGTTTCGACGCCGATCCGGTGCATGATCTCCGGGTTGCGTTGCGGCGCTGCCGTTCGCTTGCGGATGGATTGATGGCGCTCGACCCCGATCCTTCATGGAAGGACATGAAGAAGGCGGGGAGGAAGCTTTTCCAGGCGCTCGGTGAATTACGTGACATGCAGGTGATGCAGGAGTGGATCGAGAAACTCAGCGATCCTTCTGACCCGGTTGCAATCAAGCTGCTCAATCATGTCCGCGCCCGCGAGGTCGAATACAAGCAGCGCGCCTTCAAGGATCTTAATCAGTTTGACCGCAAGCAATGGCGCCAGTGGACGAGAACTCTGCCGCGTCGCGCGTCGCGGGCGCGTCCCGGCAGCGCGGTGCATCTGCATCTGGCGCTTGAAAAGTGGACCGCCGCCTACGATCTCCACAAGCATGCTCTGCGCTCGCGGTCGCAGGCTGGTTGGCACGAACTGCGCATCGGCATCAAACGCTTTCGATACACCGTAGAAAATTTCCTGCCCCGCCAGCACCCACTCTGGGGCGACGATCTGAAAGACCTGCAGGATCTGTTGGGCGAGGTGCACGACCTCGATGTGCTCTGGGCTATGGCCGTCGAGGCCGATGTAAATGCGTTCCCCGACATCGAAAACCGCAACCGCTGGCGCGAAAAGTTGACCGCGGAGCGCATTCGGAGAATCGAACTCTATCGCCGGAAGATGGTGGGCCGCCAGTCGCTCTGGCGCGTCTGGCGCGTCGGTTTGCCGATGGGCCCGCAGTTGCGCGCGGCCGCGATGAGCCGCCTTAAAGCGTGGGCCGGATATCTGGATCCGGATTTTCTGCATTCCCAGCGAGTCGCTGAGCTGGCGCTCCTTTTGTACGACGGATTGAAGGATGCGGGGCTGCTCGCGGTGAATTCTGGGACACAGGAAGCCGGTCAGCAGGAATTTGACCGGCCGAGAGTCGTTCCGCCCAATCCTATTCATTCGAATCCTGCACCGCCGGATCTCGTGCCGCTGGACCGCGACTATGACGCCCGAGCCGTATTGCAGGCAGCGGCATTCCTGCATGACGTCGGCAAAGCCAAGGGCCCGGAGAACCACCAGAAGAACTCGTACCGCATGATTCGTGCCCTGCCAAGACCTCTCGGTTGGAGTGCGCGGGAACTGGAACTGACGGCGGTGGTCGCGCGCTATCATCGTGGCGCGTTGCCGCATCCTCGGGGAAAAACGATGCAGCTGCTGGATCTGCCCGATCGCCCGATCGCAATGGAGCTGGCTGGAGTTTTGCGTCTGGCAAACGCACTGGACACCCATCACGCGCGCAATGGCCGCAGCGGAAAAGAAAAAGAGAACGAAAACGCAAACCAGCCGCGGCTCGAGGTCAGTTTGCAGGACCGTTTTGTTGTGGTGCGTGCGGCGGGATACTCGGCGCTGGACCGCGCGGCGGAAGGCGTCGCCGCGGCGCGACATCTACTGGAAACCGTGCTGCGCCGGCCAGTGCTGGTGCGCGCGCTGCGTGCTTCGGCCGAGCGCGGCAAGTCCGCTACCCTTAGCAGTTCAACTCGTACTCTCTGACCGGAGGTGTGTGTTGACAAACAAAATGTCCAAGAATGAAGTCCTGGGGAAAACTGGACAGCTCTCGTTCCTGTTTCTCGCTTTCGCAATCACGTCACTGGCGCAACAGAATCAGCCACCGGCAAAGGCGCCCGAATACAAAATTCCCCCTGAAGCTGCCGCCAAGGCAAATCCCGTCAAGCCGACTGCGGACTCGCTCGCCAAGGGCAAGAAACTTTACGGCTACGACTGCGCCATGTGTCACGGAAAAAACGGCGATGGCAAAGGCGACATGGCGTCGGACATAAAGAACGTCACCGACTTCACCAATCCGGACGCATTGAAAAACCGCACCGACGGCGAACTTTTCTACATCACGAGGAATGGCAAAGGCGACGACATGCCACCCGAAGGCGACCGTGCCAAGGATGAAGACATCTGGAACATGGTGAACTACATCCGCTCATTCGCGAAGAAGTAGCGCAATAAGCGAACGCAATAAGCGGACGCAATAAGCCGAAAACGTTGCGCTTAATTGGACGCACCCTTCACCGATGCAGCCTTCACTTCCACGCCAGCCCACTTCTCGAGCAAAGTAAGTGTCGACGAGTAGTCCAGATCGGACTGTCCTTCTTCGGCCGCGACGTCATAGACCTCTTCCACCGCTTCCAGTCCAGGCAGTCGCACCCGCGCTTCCTTGGCTGCGGCCAGCGCCAGGCGAATATCTTTCAGCATCAGCCGCAGCGGGAAATTGGCCGAGAAGTCGCGCTTCAAAATGAACGGAGCTTTGTAGTCCACCACTCCCGATCGCACCATGGAAGCCTGCACCAGCGGCAACAGCTTTTCCACATCCACACCCAGCTTGGTGGCAAGCGTAAGCGCTTCGGCGAACCCTTCGAAGATAAGCGCAATCTGCAGATTCATGACCAGCTTCGTGGTTTGTCCCTTGCCGGTCTCGCCCATGTGGAACACCTGCTTGCCCATCGCCTGAAAAAGCGGCTGCAGACGAGCTACCACCGCATCGTCGCCGCCCACCATAAAGATAAGGCTTCCCGCTTCCGCCGCGATCTTCGAGCCGGTCACGGGAGCGTCCACATATTTCACGCCGCGCGCCTTCACGCGCTCGGCAAAACTGCGAGTGGCGGACGGCGAAATCGTGCTGGAGTCCGCGATAATCATGTCCGCGGCCAGAGCCTGCTCGACGCCGCCTTCGCCAAACAGCAGCTGCTCAACCGCCTTCGTGTCCGACACGCACATCCAGACTACTTCCGCGCCCGTCGCCGCATCCGCCGGAGAAGCCCCACTCCGCGCGCCTTCCACGTCCTTCCCCGCGGAGCGATTCCAAACCGAAACTTCGTGTCCGGCTTTGACCAGGTTCGTGGCCATCGACCGTCCCATAATTCCCAAGCCAAGAAAAGCGACGCGCATCTGCGTTGTTTCCTCCAGGATATTTCGTCAACTCTTGGATTAGATATGACCAGCGAAGCGGCGGTCAAGAACAACAGGGAAATGTGACGCAAGAAAAACGGAGGATCGCGCAAAACGAACCTGACAGCCCGGTGTCGATGCAGCCGCCGGAGCATCTAAAACCTGTCTATATAACTTTTGTCTATCTACCTCTTGTGTGGATATTTTGCAGCAACAAAACCGATAATACATTAGGCGTTCTGCTACCGCAGCCAACTGCGTCGTGTCTTTATCGATGTACGCATCGATCTTCGTATCGACGTTCGTCTTTATCGATGTACGTGGCAACTGTGCGATCATGTTGAACGACGCTGCCATGCGCTTCTGAGATTAAGGTGTTGGGGGCCCGATGTTAAAGTCGTCATTGAAAAATCCGGCGCTGCGCAAGCGAGCCAGTCAGTTCACGCGACTGGTGCGGCATTCCGTGGTCACGCCTCGCACCGGCGAGACCCACAAGCCGCGCCTGGTTTCAAACGGCGAGCTCGGCGTCACGTTCATCGGGCATTCCAGCTTCTTCCTCCAGATCGGCGGACAAAACGTCGTCATCGATCCCAACTTCGCGCGCTGGCTTTTTGTCCTAAAGCGCCTGCGTCAACCGGGATTGAATCTTCGTGATCTACCGCCAATGGATGTCGTCCTCGTAACTCATGCGCACTTCGATCACCTGCATCGCCAGTCGCTGCGAACCATCGCGCGCCAAACCCGCCGCCAGACCGGCACCGCGCCCACGCTGGTCGTGCCGCATCACGTATTTGACCTGGTCTCCGATCTGGGCTTCGAACAGATTATCGAGCTGGAGTGGTGGAACGCCTACCGGCACGGTGCGCTCGACATCACCCACGTGCCCTCTCGGCACTGGGGAGCGCGGATCATAAAAGATTCGCACCGTGGCTACGGCGGCTACGTTCTGCGCAGCGGCAAACACTCCGTCTACCACGCCGGAGACACCGCCTATTTCACCGGCTTCCGTGAAATCGGGCGCCGCTTATCCCCCGAACTGGCGCTGCTCCCGATCGGCGCCTACAATCCGCCGCAATTCCGCAACGTACACACCAGCCCGGCCGACGCTACCCGAGCCTTTCTCGATCTCAAGGCGCGCTGGATGGTTCCCATGCACTACGGAACGTTTCGTCTGTCGCATGAGCCCATCGAAGAGCCGCTGCAGTTGCTGGAGCGCGAAGCCCTAAAAGCGGGAGTGAAAGACAAAGTCGTCGTCCTCGAAGAGGGCGTCACCCGCTTCTTCTAGTTCGTCCGTAGAGACGCGGCTTGCCGCGTCTCCTGCAGCACGCGAGACGGTGCGAGCGGAGACGGGGCAAGCCCCGTCTCTACAAATTTAAGGACCAAATTTAAGGACCAAATTTAAGAACATAGATCAGAGCGGAGCCCGCCGCTACACTAGTCTGTCCATCCACCGACGTCAGGGAGTATGCTTCCCATATGGTTGAACCTCTCGAACCCAAGAGAATGGACAAGAAGGAAATTGATTCTCCGAAACTGACCGAGCATTTTCTCTACTGGGTTTTCGGCATCGCAGGCTTAGTGATGGCGGCCCTCCTCGCTCACTTCGTTTACCACGTTTTTTAAAACCGCTCGCTCAATGTGGTCCTCGAAGATCCAGCAGAAACCCCGTCCTTGATCGAATACTTGAAAATACGAACCCACGCGTTGCATACTCCTTCATTCAGCCAATCTTGCCGGCGAATACCGTTACTACCCAGTGGTGGAGGGATTTTTGGGGCGTCCTTATGTTCGGCTGATGGGGTTCCTCTTACTGGGCACCGCGATTATCCCGTTCCTCACCTATTTATCCAGTCGGATCCTGCTGGGCGAGGCACTGGGAGCGCATCGTACGGCCTTCGTGTTCATTCTTCTTGCGCCGATCCTGCCCCTGGCTTTGCGACCGCTTCTGCGACGGCTTGAACCGATCATCGATACGGCGGCTCTCCGCCAATCCGAGTTTCTAGATTCCACGCCGGACAAATATCTGGGGATTGCCATCTTCACCTCGGCAGCCCTGAGCCTGTTTCTCGAGCTCTCCATAATCCGCTGGCAAGGTACGGTCTTTGAGTTGTTTGCCTTTTACAAGAATTTCTCGCTGCTGGCTTGCTTCGCGGGCCTGGGTTTGGGCTATGCGCTCGGAAGCCGCAAGCTCATCCCGCTTTTTCTCGCGGCGCCGCTGTTTTGCTGGCAGTTCGCTCTGCTCCTCGGGCTGCGCTACGGCCTGGCGGCAAACAATCGACTCAGCCTGAAGATGCTCCCATTTTCGGAGCAACAGAACATGGGCCTGCCCAGCGTCGACACGCTCTTCAATGGCACTCAGACTTATTTTCTTCTGGCCTTGGTGTTCCTGCTGACGGCCCTCGCATTCATACCCATCGGACAGCTTTGCGGTTGCCTCCTTGAAAAGCACGAAAAAGAAAAGCGCGAAAAACTTTCAGCCTACGGCCTGAATCTGGCGGGCAGCGTGGCGGGAGTGCTACTCATGTTCGTTCTCAGCGCCTTCTGGGCTCCTCCGGTGGTTTGGTTCCTGGTGGCTTTCGGCTTCCTGCTCGCGTTTCACGTCTGGCGCCCGCGACCGCAACTGTTCGGCGCGGTCTCCATCATCCTCGCGCTGATAGTTCTCGCGTGGCCAACCGATCCGCGCTGGCAAAAAATTTATTCTCCTTATCAGTTGCTGGAGGTGGGACAGGATCCGCAGGGCCTTATGATTATTTCGGCGGCTGGCCATTACTATCAGCGGGTACACGACCTGGCGCGAAGCAACCACAACGTTGACTCCGATCCGAACCTGAAGAGCATCCGGAATTATTACGAGTTGCCGTATTGGCTTTATGGGCGTGCTCCGGGCTATGTCGCGGTCGTCGGCGCGGGCACCGGCAACGATGTTGCCGCCGGCTTGCGTAATGGAGCACAAAAGATCGACGCCATTGAGATCGATCCCGCGATTCTTATGGAGGGCAGGCAGGGGCATCCCGAGCACCCCTATTCCGATCCCCGGGTTCGCGCGGTCGTAAACGATGCTCGTACCTTCCTGCGGACGACGAGCGAGCATTACGACATGGTGGTCTACGGCCTGCTCGATTCGCATACTCTGCTGAGCCATGCCTCGAGTGTTCGCCTGGATTCCTTCGTCTACACGGTCGAGGGCTTGCGAGAAGCGCGTGCACGGCTCAATCCGGATGGCATACTTTCACTATCCTTCTCGGTGATGAACCCGCAGCTTGGACGCAAGATTTACCTGATGCTGCAGGATGCCTTCGATGGCCGAAATCCGGTTTGCGTGCGCGCGAGCTACGACGGCGCGGTCATTTTTCTGGAAGCGAATGACCGGCAACTGCTGCTGCCACCAGCACTATTGCAAAAGACCGGCTTCGAAGACGCCAGCTCCACGTTTGCCGCTGCGGCGGTATCCGCCGATGTTTCGACAGACGACTGGCCCTTCTTTTACATGCCGCGCCGCGTCTACCCGCTCTCGTATCTGCTGATGGCTGGACTGGTGCTGGCGCTCTCGCTGTTTATTTTCTCCCGCTTTCTGGATGGGAGGCCGCAGTTTGGATCGGTGCCATTCTTTTTTCTGGGCGCGGGCTTCATGTTGATCGAAACCAAAGCGATTACTGAGCTTGGACTGTTATTCGGCAATTCCTGGCAGGTCATCGGAATCGCCATTATCGCGATTCTGGTGATGTCTTTTCTCGCCAACCTGGCGGTTCGGCGTTACACCATCAAGCGCGTTTCCATAACTTACCCGCTCTTGCTGTTGAGCTTGGCCATCGGTTGGTGGATCGCCCACACCGGAGGCTTGCCATCTAGTTGGCTCGGCCGGATCGGCTTAGCCATCGTGCTCACCAGCCCCATGTTTTTCTCGGGCATCCTGTTTTCCACCTGGTTGCGCTCTCGCGGAGCCATTTCCGGTGTGATGGCGATCAATCTGCTCGGCGCCATGTGCGGCGGCCTGCTGGAATACAACTCCATGTATTTCGGATTCCAGTTTCTTTACATCCTGGCAGCGGGCTTGTACGTCATGGCGATCCTGTCGGAATTAGTGGCTTTCAAGCCCAAAGTCCTGCCGGTGCTCGCCGGGACAGAATAGGGAAACGGCCAGACGGGGCAATCCCCGTCTCTACAGACGCCCTTTCCCAAAAAAACGCGGCTTTTCCCCCAAAAGGGTCGATCCGGAGTAACCTCCAGCCGGTTTGAGCATCCAATAAACAGGCGCTTTCACATGTTATACTGCGCTCAGATGGGGTGGTTGGATCCCTCCACGTCCCCGCCCGAGGATTTCGACACATGGCCCGTAGTTCTCGCCGTTCTCTCTTCCTGATTGTGTTCGTTCTTGCTCTGTTCGGACTGCTCGGAATGTTATTCGCGCAAAAAATCAGCCCGGCAACCACGCCGAGCAGCGACTCCGATGTCCGCGACAGCTTGAAACAGTTCACCGAAGTCTACGAAACGATTGAGCAGAATTATGCGGACCCGGTGAATCCTGACAAGGCGATTTATAACGGCGCCATCCCCAGCATGCTGCACCAGCTGGATCCGCACTCGAACTTTTTCGATCCGAAGTCCTACTCCGCTCTGCGCGAAGAGCAGCGCGGCAAGTATTACGGCGTGGGCATGACGGTCGGTCCGCGCAACAATAAAGTGATCGTGATCGCGCCCTTTGTTGGCACCCCGGCTTATCGTGCCGGCATCCGCCCCGGCGACATCATCGCCGCCATCGACGGCAAGCCTACCGACAACATGAGCACTGGGGACGTGGCCGATCTGCTGAAGGGACCGAAAGGCACCACCGTCCGCATCACCATGCTGCGCGAAGGTTCCGACCATCCGCTGGAATTCGCCGTCATCCGCGATGAGATTCCGCGCTACAGCGTCGACCTGCACTTCATGATCAAGCCCGGCATCGGATACATGCACGTTTCCGGATTCCAGGAAACCACAGAGCATGAAGTGGCCGAAGCACTGGATCAGATGGGCGACTTGAAAGGCCTGGTCCTCGATCTGCGGCAGAATCCAGGTGGGCTCTTAAGCGAAGGCGTAGGCGTCGCCGACAAATTCCTGAAGAAGGGACAACTGATCGTCTCGCACCACGGACGCTCGTCTCCAGAAAAGAGATACGTAGCAGCGCGAGGCAACGGAGGCAAGGATTATCCGTTGGTGGTCCTGGTAAATCGCGGCACGGCATCGGCCGCCGAAATCGTAGCCGGAGCCATTCAGGACCACGATCGCGGCCTGATCGTCGGTGAAGTCACCTTCGGAAAAGGCCTGGTGCAAACCGTCTATCCGCTGGCCGAAAACACTGGCCTGGCGTTGACGACAGCCAAGTACTACACGCCCAGCGGACGCCTGATCCAGCGCGATTACTCCAACCTCTCTCTATACGACTATTACTACAACCGCGAGGGTGAGGAAAATAATGCGAATCATGAAGTGAAGCTCACAGATGGAGGGCGCACGGTTTATGGCGGAGGCGGAATTACTCCTGATGTGAAGTTGCCGCCGTACAAGTCCAATAAGTTTCAGGATTCTCTGCTGCAGCACTATGCTCTGTTTAATTTTGCCAAGCGCTACGCGCTCACGCACAAAATCACGCAGGGCTTTGAAGTGGACGATGCTTTGCTGCAGGATTTCCGCAAATTCCTCGACGAAGAAAAAGTTCCTTACACGGAAGCGGAGATGATCGAGAGCAACGACTGGCTGCGCTCCAGCATTAAGAGCGAGCTTTTCGTGGACGCCTTTGGACAGGAAGAAGGCCTGAAGGTTCGGGCCGAAACCGATCCGGACGTGATCAAGGCATTGGACCTGATGCCGCAGGCGCGCGCCCTGGCCGACAATGCCAAGAAGGTGGTAGCCGAGCGCAACGCGGCTCCAGCGGTAACACGTTAGGTAATCTTCAGCACGAATAACATCCAAGGCCCGGGCGACCGGGCCTTTTGCTTTGCTGGCAAAGGAGTTCCAAGTTCCCAATTCTCAGCCAAATTCAACAAACAGCCCGGTTTTCACTGATAACTGACAACTGAGAACTGACAACCGGTTTGAGAACTTTCTCTTGAGTGTGAGCCCTGAAAGCCCTAAAGTACTGGTAGCGAAACGCGCGTGGAGGCGCCTGTCTGCCAGCGGCAACCATGCTTCAGGCCGGGTCATGGATTCAGTCCGTACCGGCGCAATCGGGACTGATTCACTTTGGAGCACTGATTCTCTTTGGCGGATGGATTCCGGCGCTGCTGGTAGCGATCATTGCGGGCTATCTCGATTGGCGCTACCGGCGGATTCCGAACTGGCTGACGCTCTCCGGCCTGGTGGCGGGCATCGGGGTCAATACGGCTCTCTACTGCTGGCCCGGCCTGAAAGCCGCGCTGTTGGGGACGGCCTTGGGCCTGGGAGTGCTGCTGCCGTTCGTGTTGGTGCGCAGCCTCGGTGCCGGCGACTGGAAACTGGCCGGCGCTTTGGGAGCGTGTCTCGGTCCGGGGCAACTGCTATCGGTGCTTGTGGGCACGATTCTGGTTGCGGGAGTCATGGCCTTGGCGCTGGTCATCTGGAAAGGCCGGCTGAAACGGACGCTTCTGAACATCGCGCATTTGCTGGCGGCGTTGTTCAGCCTGCGGATGCCCGGGCATGAAGTATCGCTCGACGATCCAAAGGCGACGAAAATTCCGTTCGGCGTGGCCATGGCGCTGACGGTGCTCTTTTACGGGATCGGCAGGGCGATGGGGAAAGTTTAGCGGGATGGCGAACATCAGACAAATCGTGCGCAGACTCGCAGGCACCGACGCGGCAGAGATCGCCGAGGTCGCGGTCGTGCTGCCATTGGTGTTCATGCTTTTGTTGGGTATCGTCTGGTTTGGCAGGGCGTTCAACATTTACTCCACCATTACCCAGGCAGCACAGCAAGGGGCAATTACGGCGGCACGGGAATCCTGCGCTACCTGTGGAGCTCCCGGCCTGCCGAATGCCACTACGGTCGATACTGCGGTCACGTCGGTGCTGAAGGCGTCAAGTCTCGATATCACCCAGATCAAGCAGTGGGAGGCTAATAACCCGACTCCAGGTGTGCAGGCGTGCCCGGCGCCGGCGCCGCAATCGAACTTGTGCACACTGACGGCTAATAAAGTTTGGGTCTGCAGTTCTGTGCTGCTGAACTCTGCGACGGAGCCCACACCACAATGCGGAGCCATGGTGAGCTTTCAATTCCCGTTCAAGTTCTATCTGCCTTTCACTTCCCTCAACATGCAGCAGATTACTATGTCGGCCCAGGGGCAAAGCAGGATGGAGAACTAGATGTTTCGCTTCCGCATTCCGCATCGACATCGGCGCGCGCTCCGTCTGCTGCAGGATGTGCCGCTGGCCGTGCTGCTGAAAGATGAGCAGGGCGCGGCGCTGCTCGAGTTTGCCATCTCGCTGCCACTTCTGATGGTGTTCGTCGTCGGCATCTACGATTTCAGCGGCGCTTTCAACCAGAAGCAGAAAATCGAGCAGGCGGCGCAGCAAGCCGCCATTATTGCCGGCTCTCAGCCCACGAGCGATATTGCGTCGAGCGAAGGCAACCCCCCTTCTCTGCAAGCGGTGTCGACCGCAGTTTTCAATTCGCTGACTGGCAGCGGGGTGCTGGCAACCGGAGCCTGTACGCCCCCAGGCGGAGCAGCGGGACCGACTGGCTTAACTTGGACTTACACGATTACCGGGTGTAATGGCGGTTATCCTGGCGACGTGCTGCTCATCACCATCAACCGCGGATTGGTATCTACCGTAAGTACGCCCGCGGTTGTCGGCACCGTGGTGACCGTACAGTATCCCTATCATTGGCGATTTAATAGTGTGATTCAACTGTTGTTCCCGGGCTCGACCGTCTATGCGGCCACAACGCAGGTGATTGAGAGCGCCACGGTCCACAATCAGATGTGAGGATGTATGCGTCGAAAGAAGAATCGATCGCGGCCGAAGAACGAGCAAGGCGTAGTCATCACGCTGGTCGCGGTGTTCATGCTGGGCGTCATCGGGGCGATGGCCGCCCTTTCGATCGACGTGGTAACGCTCTACACCGCGCGCAGCGAGGCGCAACTGGCGGCCGACGCCGCGGCGCTGGCAGGCGCTCGCGTGCTGGCCAACTCGGGAATGACTTCGGCGTCAAACTCCACGTTAGGAGGAAACGCAGTGCCCTTGGCGATGGCCGTGGCAACGCAGGTGGCTGCGAGCAGCACGGTCGGCGGCAGGACCTTGAATCCGGGGGCGTCGCCATGCGTTGCGGGACAGGAAATCTGTGTCAACATCGTTCAAACCGGCGTGGATTTCGTTGCCAATCCCCAGGTTACCGTGCAAGTGCAGAGGACCGATCTCCCGACATTTTTTGCGCGCATCTGGGGAACCACGCAGATCAAAGTGGCCGCATCGGCCACAGCCGAGGCTTACAACCCGACTAGCCTCGCGGGAACGGGCGGTGGCCCCGGGCTGCCGATAGCCCCGATGTGCGTAAAGCCGTGGCTGCTGCCAAATATGGACCCTAGCAACCCGGGCAACCCCATTTTTGTTGCGGCTTCAGGTGCCCTTGCCCCTACGACGACGAATCTACTGGGATACATAACTCCCGCCGCTCCGGGATCGACCCGGCTCAGGGCTGACTGCACCACGAATTGCGCCGGCCCGGCCGCCCCGCAGACGTGGAGGTATTATCCCGGCGATCCCGCCGACTTTCCACCACCCAGTGCGTCGTCCGTCGCAGGCTCCGCCGGGTTCGCCAATCCCAATTACCAGTTGAGCATCGCCGGTTGTGTGCAAACGCCCATCGCGTGCAACGCTACGGTGCACGTTTACGTTGCTAATGCCGACGCCAATCTGGACACCGAGGCGGGAACCGCCGTGAATACCCTGACTCACGCGACTGCGGCCGCGAACTCGGGAGACAGCGTCGATGCCACCGCGGGCTCGCCCCCGGGAGGCAATGAACCATTTCAGCTTTTGGCGGGCACGGAAAATCCCATCGTGCAATCCGGCGCTATGGCGTCGGGAACCCAGGTCGTGGTCAGCGATTCGCTGGTGACCGTACCGGTCATCGACACGGCCGCACCTAATTGGCCCGGCAACTATCCTGCCGTTCAGATCATCGGCTTTGTGCAGCTCTTCCTGAATCCAACCGGAGTAGAAGCTCCGTTTAGCGGCCACATGCATGCGCAGGTCATCAACCTGGTTGGTTGCGGCGACGGCACGGGCGGCGTGCCCGCAGCGCCGCCAGCGATTCTCGGCAACGGCTCGTCTGCCGTGGCGGTGCGGCTGATCCATCCGTAGTTGAAACCGTAACCAGAAGCTAATTCAAAATCCCGCGTTCGAGACGCGAAAGGACATTGCAAATGCCCGAAACCGTTCAGCAGTACACGCAGCGCATCATGGCGAACGCGCAGGGAGAAGATCCGATCAAGGTTCAATCCTCCACCAACAAGAAACTGGTGCGGCTGGCTAAGGGCGTTTCTGGCGCTAAACTTCGCAAGCGGCCGGCGCCCGAGAAATGGTCGGTCGCTGAGATTCTGGCTCACCTTGCCGACGTCGAAATCGTGATTGGATGGCGCATGCGCTCGATTCTTGGAGACCCGGGAACGGCCGTCCAAGCCTATGATCAGAATAAATGGGTCGTGGCCGGACACTACGAGAAACGCGATCCACGGAAGTCGATCGAGATCCATCGATGCCTGCGTGAGGCAAATCTCGCGCTTCTGAAATCGCTTTCGCCCGAGCAATGGAAGCACCACGGCCAGCATGCCGAGCGCGGCCAGGAATCCATCGAACACATCGTGCGCATGATGGCTGGACATGATATCAACCATCTCCACCAGATCGAGCGCATCCTGACCCCAGCAAAATGACCAGATATTGACTCGCCGGGATTCCGCGACACCGCCCTTCTTGGGATTCTGGCAGAGCTCACGTAGGGGCGGACGCATTCGTCCGCCCCGCTCCATACACAATGTCATCTTGAGCGAAGTGGCTGCTCCGCGAAGCGAAGCAGCCGCGCAGTCGAAAGGCCCCTAAGCCCCGGCACGCTTAAAGTGACCGACTAAATTTGCGAGTTTGGCATGCCGAGGAACTTTTTCATCCCATCCACGATGTGATCCCCGTCACAGACACACCCGTCAGTCCAGTGCGACAATGCTCCCTTCGCCCTGTGGTGTTGTCATCCCGAACGAAGTGAGGGATCTGCATTTTGTCGCAAGCTGCAGATCCCTCACTTCGTGCGGGATGACAATTCATAGGAGGCAGATGACTTGCTGAATTTGAGGAGCTAAGTCCTTATTCCAGCATATTTTACCTATAAGTCCTTTAAATCCTATATTTTGCGTCGCTTTCATGTGCTAACTCCATGATTCCACACGAGGGGAGGGGGGAGGGGGGCCCGCAATTAGGCAGCAATCAAAGGCTAAATCACAGGCAAAGGCAGCCGGCGAGGGCGCCCGCTCCATACAAGCGGAGTTATTGCTCGGCAGCCTCCTGCAGAGGTTGCACCAGCGGAGGCGTTGCCGGCTTCCTGGCGCGGGTGGTGGTGATCACTACTACGCTGACCGGCACCAGCAACGTTCCGAGCACGGTTCTGCGACCTACGGTCTCGCCGCCCAGGAAATATCCGACGATCACCGCGACTACTGGGTTCACGTACGCATAGGTGCCAACTTTGGTGGGCGATTCATGATGGATCAGCCAGACGTAAGCGGTGAACCCGATTAACGAGCCAGCCACGATCAGGTAGGCCAGCGCGAACCAGCCGCTACCGGAGACGGCTTGAATGCGAAACCCGCGGTATTCCCCTAGGATCGCAGCCACCATCGCGAGCAGGATTCCTCCGACGAGCATTTGCGCTCCCGCACTCATGGCCTTCGATTCGGGGAGTTTGAGTATTCGACTAAGAGACGAAGCGATCGACCAGCTGATCGATGCGATCACCAGGGCAACCGCTCCGGCAGGGTCGATGGGGGCTTCGCCCAGACGCAGGCTGAGCGAGCGGCTCACCAGCACCGACACGCCTCCGATGCCGACCAGGAGAGCCAGCGCAAGCCGGAAAGTAAGCTTCTGCGTGCGCAGAATCAGGATCTCCGAAAGCGCCATGAAGAAGGGGATGGTGGCCATCATGACGGCGGCGATTCCGGATGGCACGCGCTGTTCGGCCCAGAATAACAGGCCATAATCGAGTACAAAGATGCAGGTTGCGAGGATGGTAGCGGAGACCCACTCACGACGCGAAGGGGACGGCGTACCCTTCAGACGCATCCACGCGAAGAGCACACCTCCAGCAATGAGGAAGCGCATGCTGGCGAAAAGAAATGGCGGGACCTGACGCACACCCACGCGGATGAACAGGAAAGTCGAGCCCCAGACAAAATAAATGATGGCGAAAGCCAGCACAATTTTCCACGCCGGAGGACGAACTGTAGCTTCCATGTGAAATAGATTGCCAGCGAGGCCGACAGGACGCAGAGTTTTCTGCCAGTAGATCTTTTAAATTACAGAATGATCAGAGTCCTCACGAGCTGCCAATCCAGATGCCCACGGCAAATACGAGCACTCCGCCCACCACCACCTGAAAGGCTGCCGACAGCAGCGGAGTGTCCATATAGCGATTTCGGATCCAGGCAATCGTCGCCAGTTCCATGGCCCCGACAATCACGGCTGCGATAAAAGCCACGTGGAAATCCTGGATCAGGAAGGGAAGCGTGTGGCCGATGCCGCCCGCGGCAGTCATCAATCCCGTCACCGCGCCGCGCAGCAGCGGACGGCCACGTCCGGTCAAGGATCCATCGTCCGACGAGGCCTCGGCGAACGCCATCGAGATTCCCGCCCCGATCGAAGCCGCGAGGCCCACCAGAAAGGCATCGTGACTGCTTCTGGTGGCGAATGCCGCCGCAAATACCGGCGCCAGCGTCGATACCGATCCATCGATCAACCCAACCAGGCCGGGCTGCACAATCCGCAACACGAAGAGACGCCGCTGCGCTTCGTCCTCCGCCTTTTTCACCGAGGGATCAATGTTCTCTTCCATCGCCCCCGCGGATTCCTGGTGTTTGCGCTCGATCTCCTCCAGATCACCGAGGAGCTTACGGATTCCAGCGTCGGTTACCTTTCCGACCGCTTCCTGATAGAACTGGCGCATCTCCAGTTCCATCAGCTCCGCCTGCTTCCGCACGTCGGCAATCTTCAAGGGACGAATCAGCCAGAACGGCTTTCGCGGCGCAAACCCTTTCACATCGGTCCGCCGGATCAGCGGAATGTGCTCGCCAAACCGCGCTCGATAAGTATCGATCAGCATCGCCCGGTGCACCGACTCCTCGGCCCCCATGTCTTCAAACAGTTTTGCCGTCGCCGGATACGCCTCCCGCAAGCCCTCGGCAAAATCGGCAAACACCCGGCCATCTTCTTCTTCCAGTGAAACCGCCAGCGCCAGAATTTCGCGCTCCGACAAGTCTTTGAAGTTTCGCGCCATCGGACAAGTTTACTGTTTCTGGATTCAGTTTCAAGATTGAGCTTTTGATACAGTCCTAATTGTCTCAATACCTTCGTAACATTCCCGGTTGGCCGCCGAATGCGGTTTAATCACCCTGATCCCCGGTGAGGAGACCTATGAAACGAATCGCAGTTTTAGCCCTGTTTTGCGCATCCTTCGCCTACGCCCGCGACCATCAACCGCCGCAGTCCGGCACGATCCTGCAGATGGACTCGGTGCAATGCGGCACTGACCAGAAGAGCGACAAGAGCCTTGCTGGCGAGATTATCGGCACCGACAATGCTCACCAGAAGATGCACACTTTACTGTGCCAGGAATATCAATTGCAGACCGACCGTGTCAACTACCGCATCCGCCCCAAGGACGATAAACACCCGGCCCTTCTGCCCATCGGCGAAAGGGCTCAGTTCCGCGTCGAAAAGGACTACATGAAGCTGCGCGTCGAAGATCTCGACGGCAAAGAGCGTGACTATGTAGTCGTTTCCATGACTCCTCGCGCGGACACCCAGACCGCCGCGGCTCCTCACGCCGACCTCCAGACCGCGGCCAACCAGAAATAGTCCAGCTTCCGGTGTCGGGCGGACGCGCTTCCTGATGGCATCCGCCCATACCCGGCCACTCTTGCCTCGGCCGCGATTGTTCCAGGCTGGTTCTTCCAGACCAAAAAAAAAGGCAGACCTGAAGGTCTGCCGTTATTGGGGGAGGGAAAAAATTTTCAGCCGTCAGTATAAGTTCAGCAAAAGTTCACCTGACGGCCATGGTCAATCACTGAACGGTTAATGCTCTGCGCGAATCGCCTCAACCGCATCGTGCCCACCATACTCCTAGATCGCAAAGCCCATGTCAAAACGAAACAGAAGCAAGCTAGTGTATGGGCAGGTTCGTGGGTAAGAAAGACGAGTTCGCCACACGACTCTGGCTCGATGTAGCGTGGACGGCCGCCCTTCGCCTGGCGTTAATTCTTCGGATGAAAAATGGTGAACGAAGACTTGTTTGCCTGGTATGCAGTGTGGCAAGGCAGAGGGGTTCGCGGTCGGTATACCGGAACCATCCCATTGCGCAGACAGGAGACGCGGCAAGCCGCGTCTCTACCCGGGCGTTCCCCTGTAACTCGCGGGGGCCTCAGGCCGCTATCCGAGCCTGGTTCAGCGCGATCAAGAACTTCATGTCGCAGTGCGCGCATTTCACCTGGGCAAAGAGGATCATGGTTCCTGGCCAGTGGTGTACAGCTTGCTCCTGGCAGTGTGGACACTTGATTAGGTGTCTATCGAGATCAAGATGGATAAGATCGGCTTCCATAAAACTGAAGATATTCACGCGGCAGTCAGGTGTCGGTACGCTTAGGAACCGTAGAAGGTGCGGTGTCGAGCATAGTCATTATTCGGTTTCGCTCCGCCAGTCTTCGACCTGCTTCACCATAATTGCGTAACACTCACAGGACGCGTCTTCCAGTCTTTGCCGGTTGACAATCTTTACATCCCCTCGAGTGTGGGCGATGAGTCCCGCTTTCTGCAACATTCCGGCCGCAACGGTTACGCTGGAGCGGCGAGTACCCAGCATCTGGGCAATTAATTCCTGAGTCAACGGCACCGAGTTCGATCCGATCCGGTCGGCGCTCATCAACAACCATCTCCCCAATCTCTCATTCACATCATGAAGACGATTGCACGCGGCAATCTGTGTGACCTGCATGGCTAGAATCTGTGCAAACTGCTGTAATCGCCGTTCCAGATTGGGGCACTGCACAAGAATCTCTGTCAGCGCTTGCCCGTCCACTCGAAACGACGAGCCCTCAATCTGAGTGATGGCGCGGGTGGCCGCAGTCCGAAAGCCCGCAACCAGCGGCAAACCGATGAAACCTTCCTTACCGACCAGACCCACTTCCACGCACTTTCCGTCCGGAAAGATGCTCAGAATGGAAACTAATCCCGCGTTGGGAAAATAAGCAGATTTCAAAGTGTCGCCCGGCTCATGCAACACATGGTGCGTCTTCAAACGCATAAACTCCAACTTCGGGAACAAAAGTTCGCGTTCGTTCGGGGGCAGCATGAGCAGGATCTCGTTATGGATCTGTTTACCGTCATCATCAAAAACGGGCGGCGCCGGTGTAGGCGGACGGGAATGTGTGGATGGACGGGACTTCTCAACCATGACGACTCCTTGGGCAGCAGCAATGCTGTCTGATTTCGCAAGGAACCGTCACCGTACCGTACGGCGGAAACATGCTCGACGAGACTTCAATAGACTACGCTCTCTCCGGACTTGAAACCGTGCACTATCGCACACTATTGAATTAGGCCGGGTACAATCCACTGCGAGCTTTTTCTGGGCTGCGCGCATCGGGTAGTCTTGCAGACACGCAACCCGGAAGGGCCGCCAATGTTGGTGGAGATCCCTGGCAGCCGCGAGCGCCGGGTCATCGAGGAGAGGCCGATGGGAGCAACGAACAAGGTCGCCGCGCCCGCAGCTTCTGGCCACGATCAACCGCCGCGCATGCTCTGGGCGCCGGTCTGCGAATGGCGATCTTTGGCTCTGCTGGCCTTGTTCGCAAGTGCACTGATGGTCTATCCAGTGCTACGGGCGTTTTCCATGCTGGAGGTCAGTTACAACGACGGCTGGAATGTTTACAACGCGGTCTCTGCGGCACATCATTTACCCCTGTACAGCCAAAAATACGGCTGGACGACCGTCAATTACCCGGCGTTGTCGTTTTATGTCGTTGCCTGGCTGCATCGAACCGGCCTCACGTACCTGGCTGCCGGGCGAATGTTGTCTCTTGTATCCTTCGCGGTCTCCTGCCTGCTGGTGGGTCTCGTCGTTTGGCAACTGAGCCGGGACTGGCGATCCGCTCTGTTCGGTTCTCTTTTTTGTTCGGTGGTCTTTAGCATCGCCGCAAACGAGTACATTGGCTTCGACGATCCACAGATTTTTGCGCAGGTATTTTTCCTGGGCGGTTTCCTTGTGTACATCTCGGGGCCCCAGCGATTCTCCCGCCTGGCGCTGACGGCCCTGTTGTTCGTTGTGGGGGGAAGCATCAAACACAACCTGGTTGAATTTCCTCTAGCGGTGCTGGTCGATTTAACATTCGCCGGGAGAAAGAGGTTTCTGCAATACCTATGGATTTCGGCTGTTCTTCTAGGTACGTCGATTTACGCCAATATGATTGTCGGCGGTCCGTTCTTTGTGGCGAATATCCTGACCCCGCGGTCGTACTCTGCCAAGAAAGCCTTTCTTCAATTTATGCAGCATGGTTTTGGCGCCGTGCCGCTGGCGATGATAGCCGCCCTGGTCTGGAGCGCGGCATCGCTCAAGGATAAAAGACTTCGGGTGCTGGCAATCCTCTTTTTGGGCTCCCTTCTCGTCGGTTCTGTTTCCGGTGGTGGAATTGGGGTCTGGGTGAATAGTTACTTTGACATCTATCTATCCCTCTCGATGATTGTGGGCCTCCTCATGCATCAAGTCTGGCGGGGGCAGATCGGTAAGGGACGGGCATGGGTCACGGTTGGCGCGCCACTGGCACTGCTCCTCTCGTTCTTGCCGGCCTGGGCCACCGGGCCGCCGCTTTTCCGTGGGGCAATTTCAGCTCTGGCAGAGAAGCAAGATCGGTTTCGATCCGAGGTTTCATTTCTACGAGATCATCCGGGACCAGCGTTCTGCGAATCGCTGCTTCGCTGCTACGAAGCTGGTAAGGCGTACGACTACGATCCGTTCAATAGCGCCAACCTGGTGAAGCTTGGGAAGCTGGACGCGGCAACCCTCGTTGGCCGGCTGAACCGCGGTGAACTCGCAGCTGTACAACTTTGTTGTTCCATTGACTTCCTCGAAGGTGACGACGACCCGGATGTAATCCCGCAGATGCTTGCGGCACTCCGGACCTCTTATGAA
>Ga0182015_10000126_pt1 | contig 104376 bp, 97 predicted proteins | sample 712P3MmetaG_FD_120478 | JGI IMG/M metagenome (GOLD analysis project Ga0182015, IMG submission 120478) | Permafrost microbial communities from Stordalen Mire, Sweden - 712P3M metaG | ecosystem: Environmental > Terrestrial > Soil > Wetlands > Permafrost | place: Sweden: Stordalen | collected...
GCTTGCGCGGCGCGCCGCGTCCGCCGGGACGATGCGGCGCGACTTCGTGGGACAGCGCGATACCCATTTCGTCGAGCGCGGGCTTGTGGATTTTGCTTTCCCCACCCCGCCCGCCTGCGCGCTGCGCGCCGCGGCGGGGCGACCCTCCCCCTGCAGGGGAGGATGAAATGAATTTCGCCGTCGGGTCGTCGGTCACGGCGAGTTCGGTGGCGCGCAAGCGCTTGAGCTCGTCGCGCATGCGCGCGGCTTCCTCGAAGTCGAGATCGGCGGCGGCGGCGCGCATGCGGGTTTCGAGATCGGCGATGACGGCCTCGAAATTATGGCCGATGGTGGCGGCGTCCTCGAACTCGCCGCCTTCGCCGGTGCCGGCGGCGATCAGCACATGGTCGCGCTCGTAGACGCTGTTGAGAATGTCACCAATACCCTTGCGCACGCTCTCCGGCGTGATGCCGTTTTCGATGTTGTAAGCTTCCTGCTTCTCGCGCCGGCGGCTGGTTTCCGCCATGGCGCGCTCCATCGAGCCGGTGACATGGTCGGCATAGAGGATGACGCGGCCGTCGATATTGCGCGCGGCGCGGCCGATGGTCTGCACCAGGCTCGTCTCGCTCCTTAAAAATCCTTCTTTGTCGGCGTCGAGGATGGCGACCAGCGCGCATTCCGGAATGTCGAGGCCCTCGCGCAACAGATTGATGCCGACCAGCGCATCGAAAGCGCCGAGGCGGAGGTCTCGAATAATTTCTATGCGTTCGATGGTATCGATGTCGGAATGCATGTAGCGCACGCGAATGCCTTGCTCGTGCAGATATTCGGTCAAATCCTCGGCCATGCGCTTGGTCAGCACCGTGACCAGCGCGCGGTAGCCCTTCTGCGCCACCTGTCGCACTTCGCCGACCAGATCGTCGACCTGGGTGCGCGCCGGACGCACGTCGACCGGCGGATCGATCAGGCCGGTCGGGCGAATGACTTGTTCGGTGAACACGCCGCCGGATTCGTTGAGCTCCCACGGGCCGGGCGTCGCCGACACGCACGTCGTCTGCGGCCGCATCGCGTCCCATTCCTCGAACCGCAGCGGACGGTTGTCCATGCATGACGGCAGGCGGAAGCCGTATTCGGCTAGCGTCGCCTTGCGGCGAAAATCGCCGCGAAACATGCCGCCGATCTGCGGCACGGTGACGTGGCTCTCGTCGACGAAGACAAGCGCGTTGTCGGGCACATATTCGAACAAAGTCGGCGGCGGCTCGCCGGGCCTTCGCCCGGTGAGATAGCGCGAATAGTTCTCGATGCCGGCGCAGGCGCCGGTCGCCTCCATCATTTCGAGGTCATAAAGCGTGCGTTGTTCGAGCCGCTGCGCTTCGAGCAGCCGCCCGGCGGCGTGGAGCTGTTCGAGCCGCTGCTTCAATTCAAACTTGATGCCCGAGATCGCCTGCAACAGCGTCGGGCGCGGCGTCACGTAATGCGAATTGGCGTAGATTTTGACGAATGCCAGCTCGTCGGTCTTTTGCCCGGTGAGCGGATCAAATTCGTGAATCGATTCGACCTCGTCGCCGAACAGCGACACGCGCCAGGCGCGGTCCTCATAGTGCGCCGGGAAAATCTCGATCGCGTCGCCGCGCACGCGAAACGAGCCGCGATAAAAATCGCCGGCCGAACGCTTGTATTGCAGGGCGACCAGATCGGCGAGCAGCTGCCGCTGATTCAGCTTCTCGCCGCGCTTGATGGTGAAGGTCATCGCCGAATAGGTCTCGACCGAGCCGATACCGTAGATGCACGATACCGAGGCGACGATGATGACGTCGTCGCGCTCGAGCAGCGCGCGCGTCGCCGCGTGGCGCATGCGGTCGATCTGCTCGTTGATCGAAGAGTCTTTCTCGATATAGGTGTCGGTGCGCGGGATATAGGCTTCCGGCTGGTAGTAGTCGTAATAGCTGACGAAATATTCGACCGCATTGTCGGGAAAGAAACTCCTGAACTCGCCATAGAGCTGCGCCGCCAGCGTCTTGTTGGGCGCGAGGATCAGCGCCGGGCGCTGCGTCGCCTCGATCACCTTGGCCATGGTGAAAGTCTTGCCGGAGCCGGTGACGCCGAGCAGCACCTGGCTGCGGTCGTTGCGCCGCACGCCTTCGACCAGTTCCTTGATCGCCTGCGGCTGGTCGCCCTTCGGGTCGAACTCGGATTTGATCACCAGGCGGCGGCCGCCTTCGGACTTATCCGGGCGCGGCGGGCGGTGCGGCGTCCACAGCTGGCCGCGGAATTCCTCGCGGCCCTCGCGCAACAGGCGATCGAGCGCTTGCATCGAGGCAGTGACGCCAAGCGTGATCGGCTGCGGCAGCGGGCGATGGCGCTTCCAGCGCGACGGCTCCGAAATCTCGGAAATCTCGTCGCGCTCGGGCGGCGACTCTTCGTGGGTCTTGCCGATCAGCGGCTTGCTGGGATCGCTGTCGCCATAGCCCAAGGCGTCGGCCAAATCTGGATTAATGCCCGGATTGAGCTCGACCCGTCCCTTCGCGGCGTATCCCGATTGCGGCCGTTCCTCGAAACCGCTTTGCGTCGACTTGCGCGCCTTATGCGCATTGGCGAAGTCGGCGCGGCGGTCCCAGGAATTATCCGGCGGTGGTTGGAGGCCCGTCTGCGAACCGAGCCCAGCGGTTCCCTGGCCGATACCGGGGTTGAGGATTTCCGCCAGCGACGGGTCGAGCGGCGACGAATCCGGCCGCGACGCCTTGGCGCGCGTCGGTTTGGCCGGGTCCTTTTTCGAATGCTTGGCTGGGTCGCGATGCTTGGGCGCCATGCTCCCAATATGGGTCGAGTCCTGTGGCGAGGAAAGTGCGGCTGCTCTACTGTCGGGTAACGGAGAAAGCGCCCAAGGATAGTGTCATGTCCTCACTCGATTTTACGCCGCTCTTGACGCCCGGCCTGCCGCTGCCGGCCGCCAAATGGAACGGTTTTGCCAAATACAATTTCATCGGCGGTCACAACGACGCCGAACACCTCCCGCTCGACGCGCTGGTCAAGGCGGCGAATGACGTGCTCACGCGCGAGGGCAGGACGCTCGCGACCTACGGGCTTTCCAGCGGGCCGCTCGGCTACCGGCCGTTGCGTGAATTTCTGGCGCAAAAACTCAAACGCAACGCCGGCATTTCATGTACCGCCGACGAAATCCTCGTCACGTCGGGATCGTTGCAGGCGCTCGATCTGGTCAATGGGATTTTGCTGGCGCCGGGCGATACCGTCATCATCGAACAGGCGACTTATCAGGGCGCGCTGACGCGGCTCGTGCGGCTTGGCGTTCATGCCGTCGGCATTCCGCTCGACGGCGAGGGCATGCGCATGGATGCGCTGGCCGCTGCCCTCGACGATCTCAAGCGCCGCGGCGTGCGCGCGAAATACATTTACACCATCCCCACCGTGCAAAATCCGACCGGCACGATTTTGAGCGAAGCGCGGCGGCACGAAATGCTGCGGCTCGCCGCCGAGCACGGCGTGCCGATCTTCGAAGACGATTGCTACGCCGATCTAATCTGGGACGGGCGCCGGCCGCCCGCGCTCCACGCCCTGAGCCAGCATGGCGGCGTCATCCATATCGGCTCGTTCTCCAAATCGATCGCGCCGGCCTTGCGCGTCGGCTACATCGTCGCCGGCTGGGATCTGCTGGCGCGCATGCTTCCGCTGAAGACCGACGCCGGCTCCGGCGCGCTCGAACAGATGGTCTTGGGTGAATTCTGCCCGGCACAGTTCGACGCGCACGTGCCGCAGTTGACGCGCGGCTTGCGGGCGAAGCTCGAAACGCTGATGGACGCGCTCAACGAGCAATTCGGCACCGCGGCCGAATTCGAGGATCCCAAGGGCGGCATTTTCCTATGGGTCAAGCTGCCGGACGAAGTCGATACGCTGAAGCTTTTTGCGCCGGCGCTCGCCGCCGGCGTCGCCATCAATCCGGGGCCGGAATGGGCGACCGACAAGGCCTACGGCAAGAGCCGCACGCGGCTGTGCTTCGCCAATCCGTCGCATGAGGCAATCCGCACCGGCATCGCCACGTTAGCCGAAGTGTGCCGGCGCGAATTCGGCGTGCCGAACCGGATCGCTAACGTGGAGCGGGCGCGGGCCTAAAATCCGCGCAACACCTGGGTCACGTGCTCGACTTCCGGCGGCGAATCGAAGCAATGGCCAACCAGCTTGCGCCATTCCTGGAAATCGGCCGAACCGCGGAAATCGACGGTGTGGTTCTCGATCGTTTTCCAGGCGACGAACAGCCGATAGCGGCTCGGTTTTTCGGTCGAACGCCGCAGTTCCATGGCGCGGCAGCCCTTGGCGCGCTTGAATATCGGCGCGGCCTTCTTCACGCCGCTCTCGAACTCCGATTCCATTCCGGGCTTAACGTCGATTTGCGCAATCTCGGTGATCATGGGTTTTCCCTGCAATGAGGGAATGAGTCTAGCACGTTTGCCGGTGCGGCACAGCGCCTAGAGCATTTAGAGCTTAACGTCGCCCTTTTCGATTTTCAGCGGCGGGCACGCGGCGCCGATCTCTTTCGTATCGGCGAAGACCTTGGCGAATTCCGGATAGACGTTGGCCGGCACTTCGTCCTTGTGCAGAAAGCCCGAGCGTAACGTCCGCCCGACGAATTCATCGATGTCCCTGTCGTGCGGCGTCGACCATTCCTGTTCGATTGCCGCTTTGGCGTGCGGGCCGCCCAGCGAGAAGCTATAGATCTGCCGGCCGCGCGCGCCGTAATAGATTCGCACCGCTCCGATCAGCTTTTCACGCGGAATGTCCTGGCAACGCTCCGCGTCCAATGGACCGATGAGCTTCGAGATCGGTATGCGCGCTTGGTCCGCCCCCGGCCTCTCAATCTCGATGCGCTCTTCGAAAACTCTCGGATCGTCCAGATTGGGCCGCGGCGGTGAGCCGAAGGCGCCGAGCAAAGGATTGGTGTCGAAGATGGTGCGCGAGCCGCCGGCTTTCATCGATCCGTCGGCGGCGATCGGCTCGTCGGGATCGATCGCGCGGTGAGCGTCGCGCGGCACGAAGAAGATAATGAAGGCGGCGGCGGCCAGGACGACTACGGCAGAGTTCCGGGCGACCGCGTACATCTAGTGCCCACAATCCTGTGCCGTGGAATTATCCAGGGCCATTTGTCTAAGCCGCACGTCGGCGTGCGGATTGATCAGTCCATCGGCCGCCAGCAAGGCGACCAAGTTCACCGTATCGTTCGGAAAATCGCCGACACGGAAGCCCGCTCTTTTGTGGGCTTTCTGCATGGCTTCGCGGACGCGCAGGTCGAGAGGCGAGCCGAAGGCCTGGGCCGCGCGATCCGTTTTATCTGAATCTCCCGAGCCGCACGTCTGCGTGGCGATACACGGCACGATGCTGATCCAGGCCCGCGCATAGCTGTTCGCGGCCTCGATATATCGCTTCCGCAAAACCGGGTTGCACGGATCTTCGCTCAGCGTCTTGGCGTCGTCGAGCACTTCGTGGCGCAGACGGTCGCGGATCGGGTCGTCATCGCTGATCGAGCTCTCCTCCAGCTGAAAGCGCGGGCTGTCTTTATCGACGCGCTGGAATAGCGGCAGCCGCGCATCGGGCTGCAGCGGGTGGACCGCCAACAGCCAACTCATGCCGAGAAAGACGGCGGCGAACATGCCGGCGGCGAGACCGAAGAAGCGCACGGTGTCCATGGCGTCGTGTCCGGTTTTCTACGGGGTTCTACGCGGGCAGACGTTAAAGCGCGGGCAATGCCAGCGCGTACCTGCATTGGCGACTGCCGGGCATGGTTTCCGGACCGGCAGCTGGAAACGTAAAAAGCTTCCATTTTACCTGATCGTAATGGAAATCGGCTCACATCTGGGGCCATGACCTTCCTCGATAGCTTCACCAGCGTGCGCAAATTCGGCGCGAGGGCGCTGTTTCGCGGTCAGGCCGCGGCGCCAAGGCCGGAGCTGATCGTCAAGATTGCCCGGTGCTACGTCGCGGCCGCGTTTGTGATTTATGTCGTCGACCTGTTGCGGCAGACGCGCGACGGTCTGACTGACGGAATCCAGCGGCCGTTCGGCGACGACTTCATCAATTTCTGGTCGGGTCCGTTTCTCGCCTGGCACCAGCGCGCCGCCGAGATCTATGACTTCGAAACCTTCCACGCCTTCGAGCAGAGCATCGTCGGCCCGCATCTCCAGGGCTACAATTACAGCTATCCGCCAGTCTTGCTGGTGCTGACCGCGCCGCTGGCGCTGATACCCTACATCCCGGGACTTGTGCTTTGGCTGTCCGCCGGTTGGTTCGCCTTTTACCGTGCGCTGCGTTTGGCGATGCCGAACGGCCGTACGCTTCTCCTCGCTTTGGCGACGCCGGCGGTCTTCATCAACACGGTCGCCGGGCAGAACGGAACCTGGACCGCGGCGCTGTTCGGCGCCGGGCTCGGCTTGCTCGATCGGTGGCCGATTGTTGCGGGCAGTTTCCTCGGGCTGCTGGTTTACAAACCGCAGCTCGGGATCTTGATACCCGTCGCGCTTTTGGCGGGGCGGCGATGGCGTGCGCTGGCGGCGGCAATCGCGGCTGCCGGCGGCCTCGTCGTCATAAGTTTGGTTTGGCTTGGCCCCGACATCTATGCCGACTATCTGCAGCGGCTGGCGATGATCAGGCACTTTAGTCTGGAAGATGGCAGCGGCGTCTGGCACCGCTCCTTGTCGGTGTTCGTGGCGGCGCGACGGCTGGGCGCGGGCGTGCCGAGCGCCTATCTCGTGCAGGCGGTCGTGGGCGGACTGGCCGCGCTTGCCGTGGCGGCGGTGTGGTTCCGCGATGCGTCGTTCGGTGTGCGCAACGCGGTGCTTGTTCTCGGCACCTGTTTGGCGACACCTTATTTGCAGGACTACGATCTGGTATTCGGCGCGCTGATCGTGGTTTGGCTGTGGCAGGACGCGGACGTCCGGCGCGTGCCGGAGTTTCCACTGTTTCTTGCCAACGCTGCGCTCCTGCTCATTCCGCTATTCGCGGCCTCGCTGGCGCTTTCGACCGGCCTCGAGCTCGGCCCGCTGTTCATTCTGCCGCTATTCGTCATCGCGGTGAAATGCGGCGTTGCCAAGCGGCAGCAGGGCACGCTTGCCGCGGCGCAATAGCCCGCTGCCGGGCCGGATGGCTGGGATGCGTTCACCGGGCTTCCATGCAGCCTCGGTCAGGCGCTAAGTTGGCGCATCAATCATCCACAGACGAGCGCATCATGATCGACGTACATTATTGGACCACGCCGAACGGCCACAAAGTCACGATTTTTCTCGAGGAAGCCGGGCTGGATTACAAAATCATTCCGGTCAATATCGGCCAGGGCGAACAGTTCAAGGCCGAGTTTCTGGCGGTGTCGCCGAACAACCGCATTCCCGCCATCGTCGACCATAAACCGGCCGACGGCGGCAAGCCGATCCCGGTGTTCGAGTCCGGCGCCATCCTGCTCTATCTCGCCGACAAGACCGGCAAGTTCATCGCCAAGGATTTGCGCGACCGCACTGCGGCGCTCGAATGGCTGTTTTGGCAAATGGGCGGTCTCGGCCCAATGTCGGGTCAGAACAATCACTTCAGCAATTATGCAACCGACAAGATCCAATACGCGATGGATCGCTATCGCAACGAGGTCAACCGGCTGTACGGCGTGATGAACAAAAGGCTGGCCGACCGTCCATTCCTCGCCGGCGAATACTCGATCGCCGACATGGCATGTTATCCGTGGGTGGTGCCGTGGGAACGCCAGGGCCAGAACATCGCCGACTTCCCGCACGTCAAGCGCTGGCTGGAAGCGATCAAGGCGCGGCCTGCGGTGGTGAAGGCGTACGAATGGACGCCGAAGATCAATCCCGGCCAGGGCGGCATCCGCACCGCGGAAGAGCGCGCCATCCTGTTCGGCCAGACCGCGCAGTCTGTCGCTGCCGCGGCGAGGTAATAATCGATTGTCCGTAGGGGTGGCCCTTGTGGCCACCCTTTTGGGCACCCACGAGGGGTGCCCCTACGTGTTGTGGAAATCTAATCCTGCCGCACAATGACGTGGGTGCCGACTTGCACCCGGCCATAGAGATCGATCACGTCGTCATTGACCAGCCGGAAGCAACCGGACGAAACGGCTTGGCCGATCGTCTCCGGCGCGTTGGTGCCGTGGATGCGGTAGACGGTCTCGCCGAGATACATGGCGCGCGCGCCGAGCGGATTGCCCGGCCCTCCGGCCATGAAACGCGGCAGATAGGGCTGGCGCTCGATCATCTCCGGCGGCGGCCGCCAATCCGGCCACTCGGTCTTGCGCGTGATCCGTAAAAGGCCCTGCCAGGTGAAGCCGTCGCGGCCGACGCCAATGCCGTAGCGCAGCGCGTGGGTTTCATCCTGGATCAGATAAAGGTGGCGCTCCTGGGTGTCGACGATGATGGTGCCGGGCGGCTGTAGCGAGCGATAGAACACCAATTGCCGCTGGAATTCGTCGGGCAGGTTGGCATCCGCATTGCCGTGATCGATGCCGGGATCGACGTCAGGCGCCGTAACTGGATACTGAAACACCGGCGGCTGCTGTGGCACCTGTTGCGCCGGCACTTGCGGCGAAATCAAACACAGGATCGCGGCGCCAAGCCACGGAGCTACGCGAAATCTTCTCATCAGTCCCAGCCTCCCGGTCGCGGCATTTTGTTCCTGACGCCGCCCTCGTTCAATAGGCTAGGCTTCGTGGCCGAGCCCCGCGGTTGCCGCGCCGGCGCACTATGGCGATGCGCCGCCCAGATAGCCGGCAATCTTCCAGCCGCTCGCGTCCTTGACGTAGCACATCTGGTCGCCGCCGAGCGGCGAGATGAGCTGAGCGTCGACGAATCCGGTTTTGCCGGACGGTGTCGCGACATGCAGGAACAGCGGCGCATTCGGATCGGACGGCGGCGCGGTGTCCGGCAGCACGCGCACGAGATTTAAGCCCAGCTTTTCAACCACCGGCGTGTTTGGCGCCGCTCCGGCGTGGACCTCGGCGCCGTTCTTGATCGGATAGCCCCATTCGGACGGGTCGGTCCCGGTTGCCTTGCCGAGCGTTTCGAATGCGGTGGGGTCGATGGTCGGATCGGCCGGCGCGCAGAACACGCCTTTCTGCTGCGGCAATTCCGCTGCCGACGGCTCGTTGGCGTCGCCCATGACGATCTCCCAGCCCGAGCCGTCTTGCGCATCGAGGTTGATAGCCTTGGCGAGATTATCGATGCCGGATTTGTGCTGGTCGGCGAGATTCTTGTCTTGGACCCAGAAGAAGTTCTGCGCCACGACCAGCTTGGCGAGCGCGGCGCGGTCTTTGTGCGCGGCGGCGTCGGCGAGCTGCTTGCGCAAGGCGACGAAGGTCGGATCGTTGAACGGCGCTGGCGGCGTCGCTGCGACCGCTTGATACGGCTTGACCGGCGCCGGTGGCGGCGGCGCAAGCTGCGGCAAGCCCTGCTGCGCGAAGCCAGGATTTGTGAAGCTTGCCAATACAACGGTGGTGACAGTGAAGGCGGCGGCAATAACAGCGCGGCGCATCGAATAATCTCCCGGATCGGTGTCGGCGCAATGGCGCCACCGATAATGGCGAATTGCGACCGACATGCGGCGGTCCGTCGCAGCTGAATTTACACGCCGGCGAGGGTCCGCGCCCGCGCCCTGCGGCGGCTCAATCCGCCCGGGAACGCCGGCAAGCCTAAGCCGTTGGTGGAGGTATTATCCCCTGCGGCTTCGTTCTGACATGCCATTAGCCAAGAAGGTTCTCATGCCAGCGCTGATGACTTCCCCCTACGTCTTCCCCATCGTTCTGCTGATCGGCTCCAACGCCTTCATGACGACGGCCTGGTATTGGCACTTGCGCTACAAGGAAGTGCCGCTCTGGCAGGTCATCCTCATCAGTTGGGTCTGGCCTTCTTCGAATATTGCATGGCGGTGCCGGCGAACCGCTACGGCAGCTCCGTCTATTCGGCGGCCCAGCTGAAAACGATCCAGGAGGTGATCACGCTCTCGGTGTTCGGCGTGTTCTCCGTGGTCTATTTGCAGCAGGCCATCACCTGGAATCAGATCGTCGGCTTCGCGCTCATCGCCGGCGGCGCATTCTTCGTTTTCCGCGCGCCGCTCTGATACCGGCCACCGATGCGCCGCTCGCTCCTTGCGCTCAACGCGTTGAATTTCTTCATGGCCGACGTGCAGGCCGGTCTCGGCCCGTTCCTCGGCGTGTTCCTGCAAGCGCGGCACTGGTCGCCCGCCGAGATCGGCGTCTCGGGCGATCGTGGTCGCGTCGGCGATTGCAATTACGATTGCTTCGATCGCCATTCTGCTGCGCCGGATTTCTTCGTCGTCAGCGCCGCGCAGGTCATGACTGGAGTGGCCGGTGCGGCAGTCGCGCCGGCGGTCGCCGCCATCACGCTCGGCCTGGTGCGCCAACGCGGCTTCCCGCATCAGCTCGGCCGCAACGAAGCCTGCAATCATTCCGGTAAAGTGGTGGTGGCGGCGCTGGCCGGCGCGACCGGATATTGGTTCGGCCTCGGCGCGGTGTTCGTCGTGCTCTCGATCACTGCGGTGTTTTCCATTGCCGCTGCGCTGCGGATCGATCCGCGCCAGATCGATCACCGCGCGGCGCGCGGCGCAGCGGAGCACGACGGCGAGCGCGTCGCCGGCTTTGCCGTGCTCCTGCAGTCGATGCCGCTTGTCGTCCTCGGTGTGACGCTCACGCTGTTTCATCTCGGCAATGCGGCGATGCTGCCGCTGTTTGGCCAGGCCGTGGTCGCGCAAGGTGCCGGCTTTACCGGCGCGACCATCGTCATTGCGCAGGCAACGATGGTGCCGGTGGCGCTGATGGCCGCGCGGCTCGCTGAAACGCGGGGCTATTGGATCGTCTTCTTGCTGGCGCTGATTGCGCTGCCGGTGCGCGGAGTAACGGCGTCGTTGGCGATCGGTCCGTGGGGATTGTGGCCGGTGCAAATCCTCGACGGTTTTGGCGCCGGCATTTTGGGCGTGGCGGTGCCGGGTCTCGTGGCGCGGATCCTCTCCGGCACCGGGCGCGTCAATGCCGGGCTCGGCGCGGTAAGGGGTGGGCGCCGCGCTCAGTCCGTCGATCGGCGGCATCGTGGCGCAGCGGTTCGGCTATCCCGCGGCCTTTCTGGCGCTCGGCGCAATTGCCGCGGTGGCGCTGATCTTGTGGCTGGCGGCGCGGCCGGTGATGGGGGCACCTTGCGCGAACCATTTGAGCGAGAATGAAGCCAAGCTCGCCGCTTGATTTCGCGCCGTCTGACGAACGGATAGTCCTACGACGAGGCCGGCCCGATGCCAAAATGGACCTGCAGGCCGCGCAGTAGCTGCCCAACCGTATAGGGCTTTGGCAGCCAAGCCGAACCTGCAACAAACATGGCGATCATGCCGTCCGTTACGCCTTGGCCGGTCGTATATAAAACCTTGAGACCGGGCCGGCGCTCCACCGCCTGCTTCGCCAGATCGAGGCCTGCGCGGATGTCGGCGTGCAAGCCGATATCGGTAAACAGCAGGTCGACCCGCTCCGTGGCCTCCAGCGCGGCCAAGGCTTCCTCGGCCGTCGCCGCGGAAACGGTCTGATGTCCTTGTTCCTGAAGATAAGACTCGGCCAGGAGGCGGACTTGTTCCTCGTCCTCTACGATCAAAACGACCGCCATTGCCCCCACCACGCCACACAGTGCCTTTAATACGTCAAATGACATAAAGGGGGAATTCGTTCCAACTCTTTACAACCTATGAATGTGATTTTGTCCCACGGCGACATTGGCGACGGTATCGCGCAACCGGCGGCCAAAAAGGCAGCCCAGGAGTCAGTACGATCTGGGCAGCCCGAGTACCTTCTCGGCGATGAAGCAGAGAATGAGTTGCGGCGAGACCGGCGCCAGCTTCGGGATCATGATTTCGCGGAAATAGCGCTCGACATGATATTCCTTGGCGTAGCCGTAGCCGCCATGCGTCGTGACCGCGGTCTGGCAGGCTTTGAATCCGGCTTCGGCGGCGAGATATTTCGCGGCATTGGCTGCGGGCGCGCAAGCGATGCCGTGGTCGTATTGCCAGGCCGCCTTGAGCATCATCAGATCGGCGGCCTCCAGCTCCATCCAGGATTCCGCGAGCGGATGCTGGATGGCCTGATTTTTTCCGATCGGCCGGCCGAATACGACGCGCTCCTTGGCGTAGGCGATCGCCCGGGCGAGCGCGGCGCGGCCGAGCCCGATTGCTTCCGCGGCGACCAGGATGCGCTCCGGATTAAGCCCGTGAAGAATGTACTCGAAGCCGCGGCCGTCCTCGCCGATCCGATCCGCTTCCGGCACCTCCAAGCCGTCGATGAAGAGCTGATTTGAATCGACCGCCTTGCGTCCCATTTTCTCGATCTCGCGCACCTCGACGAAGCGGCGGTCGAGCGCGGTGTAGAACAGGCTCATACCTTCGGTCGGCTTGCGCTCTTCGGCGACCGGCGCGGTGCGCGCGAGAATGAGCATCTTGTCCGCGACTTGCGCCGTGGAAATCCAGATCTTCGCGCCGTTGACGACGTAAATATCGCCGCGCCGCTCGGCCTTGGTCGTAAGCTTCGCCGTTTCGAGGCCGGCATTCGGCTCGGTCACCGCGAAGCAGGCTTTCTCTTTGCCCGCGGCAATCGGCGGCAGCATTCGGCGCTTCTGCTCCTCGGTGCCGTAAACGATGACCGGATTGAGGCCGAAGATATTCATGTGAACGGCGGAAGCCCCGGAAAGGCCGGCGCCCGACGCGGTGATGGCCTGCATCATGATCGCGGCTTCGGAAACGCCGAGACCCGATCCGCCATAGGCCTGCGGAATGCACACGCCAAGCCAGCCGTCGGCGGCGAGCGCGCGATACAGCTCCTCGGGAAACTTTCCGTCGCGGTCGCGCTGCAGCCAATAATCGTCGCCAAAGCGCGCGCAGATTTTTTCGACTGCGGCGCGGACCGATTGTTGGAGTTCGGAAAGGGCGAAGTCGATGGGTGGTTACTCCGCTATGGGCATGTCAGCGGGGAACGTAGCCCGGATCGAGCGGCAGCAAAATCCGGGAAACACTCAGGCATCGCCTCCCGCGATCAGACAACGCGCGGAGTGTCAGCACGGACGAATTCTTATTCATTTTTCTCGGGATTAGGGCGCTGTTGCGCCTCAAGGGCGTCGGCGTCGCTGAGGAATTTTGCCGCTTCGGCGACGAGGCTATCCGCATAATCGAATTGGCCTTGGTCGCGGGCCGTGATCGCCATTGTCAGCAAGCTTTCGGCGCGTTGCCGTAATCGGTCGGCTTCGGTCATTGCTGCCTCCCGGAAGAGTGTAGCACGGACGAGCGAAGCGTAATCCGCCGATCGTCACCAACACGGTGCAATACGCCGCGCCGTTGCTCCTTCCAGATTTACGCTCTCACCGCGGGAAAGGGGAGTCGCGCGTGAGCCTCATTCCGCTGCCTGCATGTCGTCGGCATCGATGAAGCCGCCGGCTTGGTGGCGCCACAGGGCGGCGTAGTGGCCGCCATGCGCGATTAGCTCGCGATGGCTGCCTTGTTCGACGATGCGGCCGTGTTCGAGCACCACCAGGCGGTCCATCTGCGCGATGGTGGAGAGCCGATGCGCGATGGCGATCACGGATTTGCCTTCCATCAGCGTGCCGAGGCTCGACTGGATCGCGGCTTCGACTTCGCTGTCGAGCGCGGAGGTCGCTTCGTCGAATACCAGGATCGGCGCGTCCTTGAGGATCACGCGCGCGATGGCGACGCGCTGGCGCTGGCCGCCGGAAAGTTTGACGCCGCGCTCGCCGACATGGGCGTCATAGCCGCGGCGGCCGTGCCAGTCCTCGAGATCGAGGATGAAGTCGTGAGCATGGGCGAGTTTTGCGGCGCGCAGGATGTCCTCGTCGCTCGCCGCCGGCCGGCCGTAGCGGATATTGGCGCGGATCGAGCGGTGCAAGAGCGAGGTGTCCTGCGTCACCACGGAGATCTGCGAGCGCAGGGATTCCTGCGTCAGATCGGAAATGTCCTGTCCGTCGATCAGGATCGCGCCGCCCTCAAGATCGAAGAAGCGCAGCAGCAGATTCACCACCGTCGATTTGCCGGCGCCGGAGCGGCCGACCAGTCCGATCTTCTCGCCCGGCTGCAGGGTCAGGTTGAAATTCTGCAGCACGCCGGCCCCGGCCTCGCGGCCATAATCGAAATTCACATTCTTGAAATCGATGTGGCCCTCGCGCACGCTCAGGGGCTGCGCGCCGGCGGGATCGGGCAGTTGCAGGGGCTGCGCGATGGTGAGCATGCCCTCCTGCACCACGCCGATGTCCTCGAATATGTCGGTGATGCGGCTCGCGATCTGGCGCGACATGTTGGTGAGCTGAAGCGTCAACGGCAGCACCATGGCGATGGCGCCAACCTCGACGATGCCGTAGCGCCACAGCAAGAGCGCCAGCCCGCCAGATCCGGCGATGAGCAGCGCGTTGAGCACGTCGAGCAGCGCGCCGAACACAGTGAGCAGCCGCTGCGAAGCGGAGAACAGGCCGACATGACGGTCGACCGCGTTGCGCACATATTGGTCTTCTTCGCGCGCGCGGGCGAAGAGCTTTACGGTGAGGATATTGGTGTAGCTGTCGACGATGCGCCCCATCAGCGTCGAGCGCGCCACCGAGCTCACCTTCGAGCGCTCGCGCATCCGCGGCACGAAGTAGAGCAGCAGCACGGCATAGCCGGAGAACCACAGCAGGATCGGCACCGCGAGCCAGCGATCCGCCGCGGCGGTGAGCGCGATGGCCGATGCCCCATAGACCAGGATGTACCAGACGGTGGTGATGGTCGCCGTCAGCGTCGAGCGCACCGACGGTGCGGTCTGCATCACGCGGTTGGAAATGCGTCCGGCGAAATCGTTCTGAAAGAACGCCCAGCTCTGGCGTACCACGTGCCAATGCGACTGCCAGCGGATCAAGCCGGTGAATGGTGCGGCGATGGCCTGGTTGGTGATGAGATAGCGCGTCAGCGTTACCACCGGACGCACGATGACGACAACGATCGCCATGCCGACGAGCCACGGCCAGCTCAGGCTGAGAAAACGGTCGGGCGGTGTCTTGGTCACCATGGTGACCAAGCGGCCCATGAACCAGGGCACCGCGCTGTCGGACAGCGCGACCAGGAGCTCCACCACGAACAAGGCCGCAAACAGCCATTTCGCCTGGCGGGCAAAGTGCCACAGGAAGGCGATCAGCCCGGGCGGCGGCTCAGGGTTTTCGGGCGACGCCGTCGGCGTCAAGAATCGTTCGAAAAATGCGAACATTTCCGGATGGTTACAGGCCGCATATAGGAGGCGTCAATCGGCCCACCAAGAGGCGCGCGCAAACGCGCCGCGCCGCCATCGCGACAGTGCTGTTGACCTTTTAGCCCGGCAGCGCCCGTGGCATCGTCGCTGTGGGGAAACATCAAGGGGAACGCCATGAAACGATTGAGTTTCGTCGGCGCGGTTATCGTGCTTTCGGCATTGGCGGCCGCGGCGCGGGCCGAGACATATCCATCGCATCCGATCACAATGTTTGTCGGCTTTCCGCCTGGTGGGCCAACCGACGCGCTGGCGCGAATCCTGGCCGACGGAATGAAATCGACACTCGGCCAGACCGTCGTGGTCGAGACGGTCAGCGGCGCAAGCGGTACGATCGCAGCGGGCCGTGTCGCCCACGCCGATCCGGACGGCTATACGATCGGCATCGGCAATTGGTCGAGCCATGTCGGGTCTCCCGCAATCTATCGGCTCGATTACGATATGCTCAATGATCTCCAGCCGATCGCGTTGCTCGCGTCGTCGCCGCTGTGGATCGTCGGTAATGAGGCGATTCCGCCGAAAACGGCGGCTGAGCTCATCGCGTGGGTCAAGTCGAATAAGCAGCCGGCCACATTCGGAACGGTCGGTACCGGCAGCGCCGCCCAATTGTGCGGCATCTACTTCCAACAAAAGACCGGCGCGCGACTTCAATTTGTGCCCTATCGCGGGGCGGGACCGGCGATACAGGATGTCGTCGCCGGCCACATCGATTTGTCCTGTCTGGAAGCGTCGTCGACGTTGCCTGATGTCGAGGTCGGCAAAGTCAAGGCGTTTGCCGTCCTGAGCGAAAAGCGCTGGCCGAAATCGCCCGACACGCCGACCATGATCGAATCCGGCCTGCCGGGACTCAGCATTACGTTTTGGCACGGCCTGTGGGCGACGAAGGGGACGCCCAAGGATGTCGTCGCTCGCCTCGATGCAGCGGTGAAAGCCGCCTTGGCCGACCCGACCGTGCGGCAGCGGCTCGAATCGCTCGGCCAAGTGATATTCCCGCCTGAGCAGCAGAACCCGGCCGCGCTCGCGGCGTATCACAAGGCCGAAACTGAAAAGTGGTGGCCGATCATTAAAAACGCCGGCCTCAAGGCCGAGTAGCGATGGGCAAATTTTCCGCGCTCGCGGTCGCGCTTACACTGGCGATGAGCGGCGGCGCGGCGGCGGATGATTATCCGTCGCGCGCCGTCACTCTTGTGGTGCCGTTTCCCGCAGGCGGCGGCACCGGCCTCCTCGCCCGCATTCTTGCCGAGCAGATGCAAGTGGAGCTCGGCCAGCCGGTCATCGTCGAAAATGTCGGCGGCGCCGGCGGCAGTATCGGCGTCGCCCGCGTGGCGCGCGCGGCTGCGGACGGCTACACGCTCGTATTCGGCAATTGGGCCAGCAATGTCGGAAGCGGCGCGGTCTATCCGGTCGATTACGACCTCATCAAGGATTTCGAGCCGGTGGCGCGCATTGCCGATACGCCGCTCTGGGTCGTCGCCCGCAAGGAATTTCCGGCAAACGATTTCAAAACGCTGATCGCCTGGCTCAAGGCCAATCCCGGCAAGGCGACGGCGGCGACCGTCGGTCTCGGCAGTGGATCGCATCTGTGCGGCATCTACCTTCAGAACACGCTTGGGGTGCAGTTCCAGTTCGTGCCCTATCGTGGCGGCGCCCCGGCAAGCCAGGACCTGGTCGCCGGAAATGTCGACGTGATGTGCGATCAGGCGTCGAACTCGCTGCCGTTCGCGCGCGCCGGCCAGATCAAGGCGCTGGTTGTCATGGCGCGACACAGATGGTTCGGCGCGCCCGAAGTGCCGACCGTCGATGAAATGGGCGTGCCGGGAATTTACGTCTCGTTCTGGCATGGCCTATGGGCGCCGAAAGGCACGCCCAAGGAAATCGTCGCCAGGCTCAACGGCGCCGTCGTCGCATCGCTCGGCAATGACGCCGTACGCAAGCGATTTGCCGATCAGGGCCAGGAGATTCCGCCGCGCGACCAGCAGACTCCGGAAGCGCTCGCCGCCTACCAGAAGGCCGACATCGACAAATGGTGGCCGATGGTCAAGGCGGCCGGCATCAAGGGCGAATAGCCCCCATCCCAAACCTCCCTCGCAAGCGGGGGAGGGAAGGCATGGAGCACCTGCGCGCGCGCCCCGATCGATACCGCGGTCGCGGCAATAACGAGTGAAATGGCGAGCGCGAGCGTTGCGAACAATTCGACGCCGGCGCGGCGCCGCTTGGCAAATATCTTGTCGGATACTGGGGACGCGAAACCGACCTTCCCGGTCAGCTCAGTCATGGTCGTTATCCTTGTCGCGGTCTTTGGCGAATCAGTTTTGCCGAATCGATTTTGTCAGGTCGCAAAATCCCGCCGGACAGGGGCGGGGGTTCGGCCGGACTTTGGCGGAGTCGTTGAATAACAAAGGCGATTTCGTGATTTTGGTTAATGAATGGTTAACGCCTCACATCGCCGGCATGGCCGCGGCCGGACGATATTCCATCGTCACATGGCCGGGCTCGTTGACGACGCGGTCGAGCCAGGCGCGGATCGCCGGAAACGAAGCGAGGTCGTAGTCGCATTGATGCGCGACGTGCGTGTAGGCGTAGAGTGCGATGTCGGCAATGGTGTAATGGCCGGCGGCGAAGAAGTCGTGCAGTGCGAGATGCTTTTCCATTACGCCTAATGCGCGGTAGCCTTCCTCCATCCAGTCCTCGAACGCGTGCTGCTGCAAATCGCGGCCGCCCTTGACCAATGCGAGCCAGAAATAGGCCGCGCCGAGATTGGGCTCGAGACTGTGCTGCTCGAAGAACATCCACTGCAACGCCTCGGCGCGCTCGATGCGATCCTCGGGCGCGAGCGGCGTGCCGCCGGCGATGTACCAGAGGATTGCGTTCGACTCGGCGAGATAGCGGCCGGGCGCGACTTCCAGGAGCGGCACCTGACCGTTCGGATTCTTGGAAAGGAATTCGGGCGTGTGGCTCTCACCCTTGAGGATGTCGACCTCGACCAGCCGATAGGGCGCGCCAAGCTGCGACAAGGCGAGCCGCGCCTTGTAGCTGTTCCCTGAACGCTGCATCGAATAGAGCGTGAACATCCCGCTTCCAAGAATCCCGTGCGCAAAATTCGCTTTGGGAAGTATCGCGCGAGTATTGCGGTGTTGCGACCTTAACGCGGCGATGTCGTGGCGCTTTACATGGCGCCTTTTCTTGGCGCGGTCCTCGGCGCGCTATTTCTGACCGCGCGCAGTTCCGCCCCCGCCGGCCGCCATTGTAGAGGAGGCGCCGGAGAAAGCCATTCCGGATAAAGCGAGTTGCGGCGCAACATCGCGTTGGGCGCGCCGCAAAATCAGAACAAACACCGCGAGCATCGCCGGTACCCCGAGCGGAATGAGGCTTAACTGCGCGACGCTGCGGGCGACCAGCGGCACCAGCCAAAGCGCCGCAAGCGCGGTCTTCTGCCACGCCCCAAAACCGCGCGCGAAACCGTCCGTGGCGAGGAAGGCGATGGCGGGCGCCAGCACCATCATGTCGTAATCGAAGCTGTACGGCGTGGCGAGGATCGTGCCGAGGCAAAGCGCGGCGCCCTTGAGCGGATAGGACGCGGCGCGCCGCCACAGCCAAGCGAGCGCTACGCCGATCGCGACGACGGCTGTGCCCTGCAATGCATAAGCGAGCGGAATCGGCGCACCCCACATGCGCGCCCAGGCGAATATGCTTTGGATTTTGTGCCAGCCGGTATTGCCCTGTTCGAGCACGACCGTGCGGGTGAACTCCGAAAAGACGGCAAAGGCGTGCCACGCCGCGACGCCGAACACGAGCGTGGTCGCGATCGTGAGCAACGCCACCATTGCCGCAGCACTGGCAAAACAGCGCCAGCGCCCGCTCACCGCGAGCACAAAGGGAAGCATCAGCCCGTATTGCGGCTTGTAGACAAGGAGCCCGAGCAGAATGCCGGCAAGAAGCGGCCGGCGGTCGAGCACGACCAGCGCGCCGCCAAGAAGCGCGGCGGTGAGGAACCCGTTCTGGCCGTGACCGACATTGATCAGCACCGCCGGAAAGGCCAGCGCGAGCAGGAGGCAAAGAATGCGCTCGCCGCTCGCCGCGCGGGGAAGGGGAGAAACGATCGCCCAGATCATCAGCAGATAAAGCCCGAGCGTGACGGACTGCCAGACCGCGAGCGCGAGCCCATAAGGCATCCAGGCCAGCGCGGCGGCGATGAAAAGAAAGAACGGCGGATAGTGCCAGCCGTAGAATTGCGTCGTCTCGCCGAAGATCGCGCGCTCGCGCGCGAACTGCTGTACCGGGTCGAACGCCGCCGCGGCGTTGCCGTCGAGGACGTAAGTGCCCGCGGCATAGACATTGGAGAAATCGGTGCCGAGCGGCCGGCCCTGGAGATCGACCGCGCCATGCGCAGTCACGACCAGATAGAGGAAGCCGAGGGTCGACGCCGCAAAGAGCGCGATAGCCACCAGCCGGATGCGCTCGCGCGTGAGCCAGTCGCCGCTCCGCAACATGTCCCGCGCCCGGTCCATTGAGGTTCCCTTAAAGCCTGCGTTTGGCATTAGGCCAGTGCGGCCTTAACGGAGTGTTGCGCTGGAAATGCCGCAGATGTGAGGGCGGGAGAGGGATTTCGCGCTTGCCTGTGCGCCGGAGCGGCTTTACCAAGCACGCGCTTTAGAGTTGGAGAATCGGAAATGGCCTTTCTCGCGGACCAGGTGATGCGCATCAAGCCGTCGGCAACCATCGCCGTGACGGACAAAGCGCGCGCGCTCAAAGCGGCCGGCCGCGACGTCATCGGGCTCGGCGCGGGCGAGCCCGACTTCGACACACCCGATAACATCAAAGAGGCGGCGATCAGGGCGATCCGCGAGGGCAAGTCGTCGAAATACACGGCCGTGGACGGCATTGCCGAGCTCAAGGCCGCGGTGTCGCGCAAGTTCAAGCGCGAGAACGAGCTCGACTACAAGCCGTCGCAGATCATCGTCAGCACCGGCGGCAAGCAGGTGCTCTACAACGCGCTGGTCGCGACGCTCAATCCGGGCGACGAGGTGATTATCCCGGCGCCCTATTGGGTGAGCTATCCCGACATGGTGCTGCTCGCCGGCGGCACGCCGGTCGAGGTCATTACCACAATGGAAACCGGCTTCAAGATGAAGGCGGAGCAATTGGAACAGGCGATCACGCCGAAGACCAAGTGGATCATCTTCAACTCGCCGTCGAACCCGACCGGCGCCGCCTATACGCGCGACGAACTGAAAGCCGTGACCGACGTGCTGGTGCGGCACCCGCACGTGCATGTCATGACCGACGACATGTACGAGCACCTCGTCTACGACGACTTTAAGTTCTATTCGCCGGCGCAGCTCGAGCCGCGGCTCTATGAGCGCACGCTGACGGTGAACGGCTGCTCCAAAGCCTATTGCATGACCGGCTGGCGCATCGGCTATGCCGGCGGCGCGGAGAAACTGATCAAGACCATGGCGATGATCCAGTCGCAGTCGACGTCCAACCCGACGGCGGTGGCGCAATGGGCCGCGGTCGAGGCGCTCGACGGGCCGCAGGATTTCATCCCCAAGCACAACAAGATCTTCAAGGAGCGCCGCGACCTCTGCGTGTCGATGCTCAACCAGGCCAACGGCATCCAATGCCCGAAGCCGGAAGGCGCGTTCTACGTCTATCCGTCCTGCGCCGGCACCATCGGCAAGACGGCGCCGACGGGAAAGAAGCTCGCCAACGACGAGGACTTCGTCACCGAGCTGCTCGAAGCCGAAGGGGTCGCAGTGGTGCAGGGCACGCCATTCGGCGTCGGCCCGGCGTTCCGCATCTCGTATGCCACGGCGACCAGCGCGCTTGAGGAAGCCTGCACGCGCATCCAGCGCTTCTGCGGCAATTTGCGGTAACCGACACTTGCGCAGACAAATGTGAGCGGCTGCATTTCTGCAGCCGCTCACATTTCATTGACGCTTAGTTTGTTGGAGTCTACGCCGTCGGCGGCGCGATTTCGTCGAGGCTCTTCTGCCTCGCCTCGGGGCCGAGTTGCGTCACCGACACGGCGGCGATGAACAGGAAGCTCGCCAGAACCGCGAATACCGTCGTTAGGCCCCAGCCATTCTGTATCCATAAGATCATCGGCAGGATGAACGCGGTCGCGAGCCGGCCGACACCCGAGGCCCAGCCGAAGCCAGACGCGCGCGCATTGGTGGGGAACACCTCGGACGCGAAGATCTGCATCGAATTGCCGGCGACCTGGACGAAGAAGATCATGATAAAGCCGGCAAGTACCAGCTGGATATCGGTCTCCGCATTGGCGAATACGATCGCCATCAGGCCGGCGGCGACGAAGGCGCAAATCGACGTGATCTTGCGGCCGAATTTATCGAGCGCGTACATCATAAAGATGCTCGCGCACGGCACCGCGAAGTTCATGAGCAGGACGTAGCTCAGCGACTTCGTGACGCTGAAACCTTTGCCGTTCATGATGTTCGGCAGCCAAGCGCCGAGCCCGATGGCGATGCCGAAGAACGCCGAGAAGCAGATCATGCCGGCGATGACGCGGGTCGGGAATTTCGAGAACACGACGCTGAACGGATCGCTCTTGGTGTTGCTTGCGGCATCGGTCGCCAGCGGTTGCGTCGGTCCGGGAATGCCGAGCCGCGCGAGCACTTCGAGCGCCTCCTTGCCCCGGCCATGCGTCGCCAGATAGCGCGGCGATTCCGGCAGCGAGTAGCGCAACACCCAGACGATCAGCGCCAGCACGCCGATGATGATCCAAATGCCGCGCCACGTGTAGTCGGCTGCATTCGCCACGCTTGGGATCGAAACCATGAAGGCGGAAAAGCCGATCGCGAGTCCCGTTCCAATCGGCCACACGCAGGCGCCACCGATGAAATGGACGATGGCCAGGATGCGGCCGCGAATGCGTTTGGGCGCGTATTCACCCGCATAGGCGAAGGCCAGCGGCTGCTCGGCGCCGAGTCCGATTCCGGCGATGAAGCGGCAGACGATCAGGAGTGTGACGCTCGGGGCAAGCGCGCCGAGGATAGTGAAGACGCCGAACAGCAGAAGGTTGAACTGATAGATGAACCGTCGGCCAAACCGGTCTGAGAACTCGCCCTGTCCGGCGGTGCCGATGGCCAAGCCAAAAATGGTGGCGCTGCCGATCAACGCGGTTTGCGCAGGAGTCGCAAATCCGGATTTGAGGATGAACGGGACCAGCGAGCCAAACACGGTAAAATCGATAACATCGCAAAAATATCCGGCGGCGATCAGCGCGACGACGCGCCGATGCAGCGGCGAGATCTTCGCCTCATCCAATGCCGCGCCGACAAAACCTTCGATTGTCTGAGCCCCGGGGCTCTGTGCAGCGGTACTTTGCGCTGCCGTGCCAATTTGCCCTGCCGTAATCGTCGCCGCCATGTGATCCTCCCCTGATATGCCCCGCCGGCCGCTTGAACGGCTCTTCTTGGGACACATTGCAAGGGCAGCATCCCACTGTCAATGTGGTCGCGGCGGCAGCGGTGTTTCGCCGCGTGTCCGGATCAACCGACCTCAAACTGTAAAATGTAGAGGCCACTGTTGGTATCGGTGAGATACATCACGCCCTGGGCGTCGACGAAACAATCGCACGATTGAATCACTTGCGCCCGGTTCGGCCGCGGATCGAACATCCGCGTCGGATCGGGCGGCACGAAATATGCTGCTTCGCGCGGGGCAAAAGGATTGGCGATGTCGTAGACGCGCACGCCGGCGTTGTGCATCGTTGCAAAAATGAACTGCGAGCTTACGAAGGCTCCCGGGCGATTTTCCCACAGATTGTGCGGCCCGAAATTGCCGCCCTTCTTACAATAGTCCGCGTCGTCCGGAACAGGCATCGTTGCGATACTGATCGGATTGGACGGTTCGCGAACGTCGAAGACCCAGATGTAGCGTAACCCGAGCTTGCAGTCGGCGAAGTTAGCCTCGTCGGCGACAACCAGCAGATTGCGATCCGGCAGCGGTAGCGGCGAATGGGTACCGCCGCCAAACGGCGGATCCCAGTTGCGATGCGATACCAGCGTCGGCTTCTTCGGGTCGCCGACGTCGATGATGGCAAGTCCGCCGTCGCGCCAGGCGCTATAGGCGAGGTTGCCGGCGACCAGCGCGTGATGCAGCGCGTAGCGTTTGCCCTTGGGCCAGGTCGGCGTCTCGCCGCCGCCCGCCCACATGCCCGGCAAGCCGAACTTGCCGATGACTTGCGGCTTGGTCGGGTCGGCCATGTCGACGATGACCAGCACATGGTCGGAATATTCCGGCAGGTGAACCGAGACATAGGCGTAGCGGCCGCCGACATACCAAATGCGATGCGGTCCCAATCCGTTGAGCGGCAGGAAGGCGATTTCGCGCGGCGCTTCCGGCTTAGATAGATCGTAGACGCGCAATCCGCCCGTCCAATTTTGGCCTTCCAGCAGCGGCCCCGTCGTTCCCGCGAAATAGGCTTCCGGGGTGACCTTCATTGTCCACACGCTCGGTCCGTTGACCGCCAAGAGCAGGTCGCCGTGGGCCTGAATGTGATGCGCGCGCGTGTTCGGCGGGCAAGGCAGGAAATTCACGGTTTTCGGATTTTTCGGATCGCGCACGTCGATGACGGTAATGCCATTCAAAAAACCATGGCCGATATAAGCGAAACCGCGGTTGACCATGACCTGCACGCCTTCACCGCGGCCGCCCTGGTCGGAATGGCCGAGGAATTTGATGTTACGAGACGCAACGGCGGTCATTGAAAATCCTCTTGGTGAGTTGGGCGTGGCGCGACCGCCGGTTGGCGGGCGCGATAACGCGGAAAGATACCCGCCAACGCGGCGATTAGCGAGCGGGGCGGCAGTCAGCTTTGCCGCACTGTACGGATAGATGACGCTTCCGGTCTTGGGTTCCTCGGATCGCTCTTCGCGGCGCGCGCCGGTTTTTTGCAGCGATTTTGACGCCATCTTGTCGCGGTCAATATAAATTACAAGGCGCTTGCGGGCGCGACACTCGGCGTCAAATAAGTCGACTGTCACAGACGGTCGCGATATTTGACCCAGCATCGGATCGTGTAGCCGACGCCGTAAACGGCGAGGGCTGTGAAGATCAGGGCGATATGAGGCGGTTCCGCCAGCCAAATCAAACCGGCGAAACACACCATCCCCAGCGCGCCGCAAACCAGGGACACGAAATGTTTTCGGCGAAGGTTAAGCGAAATCGGCAAATCCCAAAAAAAGGAAGAACCGGCCGGTCTGTGTTGCTGTAGTTCTGAAACTTCGCCGGTAGATAGGGCCGGGCATTTTCAAAAACGGTGCGCTGATAGTAGGCGGCAATCGCAAAGCAAACGATCATCACAACGAATGCGGCGGCGGCTAACACATGCACGGCACGGTTCCTCACGAGAGGTCCAAGCTTAAATCGGGCTGGTTACCCGCGCATAAAAATCCGCCGATAGGAACTCAGCATAAACTGCGCTAAGTTTCCGCCTGCTGAGCAAGGGAAGAAACCATGGCCAACGACAACAATTCACGCGGCATGATCGCGGTAGACAAGATAGGAACGAAAGTCCTGTTCCTTAATCCGCAAACCTATGCGACCGAGACCGTGATCGACGGCTTTCCGCGCACCGTGCACGAGCTCCTGGTCGTGCCGGAAACCGGTTTCGCCTATGTGCCGATCTTTGGTGATGGCATCCACGGCCGCAATCCGAACCCGCAACACCATCTTTGCGTCTTCGATCTGCACAAGCGCACGCTTGTCGATACCATCGATCTGCGCCCCTATATCGCGCCGCATACGCTCAAGCTCGGCCCCGACGGCTTCATCTACCTCACCTGCGAGAACAGCGCGGTGGTGGCGGTGATCGACCGGGCGACCAACACAGTGGTCGACGCGATCGATTCCGGCTCGACCAACGGTCATCGCTTGATCATCGCGCCGGACGGACAGCGGCTGTACACCGAGAACGAGGAAGACAGCACGGTTTCGGTGATCGACCTGCCGCAGCGGAAACTCCTCGGCAAGATCAAGACGCCGCGCCCGCTCGCCGGCATCGCCATCTCGGCCGACGGCCGCACCGTGGTGGCGGTCGACGACGCGCAGCCGACATTATTCTTGATCGACACCGGAGCCGGCCAGGTGCGCGAGGAGATCGTGCTCAAGGACGTGCCCAAGCCGGCGCAGATCGCGCGTTACGCCCCGGACAACAGCCTGCTCGCCGTCACCAGCCTCAACAGCGATACGGTCAGCCTGATCGATCCGTCGTTCCGCGAGCAGACCGCGATCATGGTCGGGTCGCAGCCGATGGACATGGCATTCCGCGGCGACGAATTGTTTGTGCCCTGTCAGGGCGACGGCTCCGTGCACGTCATCGATATTCCCGGACGGCGCGCCAAGGGAAGCTTCCAGGCCGGCAAGGGTTGCGAGTCGCTCGGGTTTTTCTGAGCACGAAACTCATCCGCGCCCGCTTTCGCGGGGCAGGATGAAGAAGCAAGACGCGGGCTTTAATCTCGCTTACAATCGGCGATAATGGGCCCAAGGGCGGGCCGGGTGAGGGGAGTAAGTCGATGATTGGTAAGGGTTTTGTAGCCGCGCTCTTGGCGGCGGGGGCATTGGCGATGACGCTGCCTGCCGACGCCCAACAGAGCCGTGTGCAAGTGGGCCAGCTCGCGTGCTCGCTGTCGGCCGGTATCGGCATGATCGTGGGCTCGCAACGCAACGTGAGTTGCACCTTCCAGCCGGATAACGGGCCGCCGGAATCCTATATCGGGACGATGACCAAAGTCGGCCTCGATGTCGGCTTCACCAGCGGCAGCGCGATTGTTTGGACGGTGTTTACCGGCACCAACCGCTATGTCGGCATGCTTTCCGGCACCTATACGGGAGCGCAGGCCGAAGCGACTGTCGGCGCTGGTCTAGGCGCCAATGCCCTCATCGGCGGCTCGAACCGCTCGGTGGCATTGCAGCCGCTTTCGGTGCAGGGGCAGACCGGGCTCGACGTCGCCGCCGGTATCGGCTCGCTGGAACTGCATCTCGCGCAGTGATTTCGCACACGATCCCGAAAAGTGGTCACCGGTTTCCCGCCTTCGCGAAGCCCGCTTCGGCGGGCGAAGGAAGGTCGGACAGGATCATGCGTCCTAATACGGGCGTAATGCAGCGCCCCTTGACCACCCCCGCCGACGCCTGAAACGATAGCTCCGCGCGGCCCGCGCCGGAATGACGGGCCCGCTGCTGGAGGCAGTTGCGGGAGGCGTTTATGGCGACGAACGGCGGTAACGGCACGCGCGCGGCGGGTCCACGCTGCGTCGCGCTGGTCGGTCCCTTCCAGAGCGGCAAGACCACGCTTCTTGAAGCCATTCTCGCCCGTACCGGAGCGATCCAGCGCCAAGGCACCATCGAAGCCGGCAATACGGTCGGCGACGCCAGTAAGGAGGCGCGCCATCATCGCATGAGCGTCGAGCTCACCATCGCCACCGCGAATTTCATGGGCGACGCTTATTCCTTTCTCGATTGCCCAGGCTCCGTTGAATTCGCCCATGACATGCGCGCGGTGCTGCCGGCCATCGACGCGGCAGTGGTGGTCTGCGAACTGGACGAGAAGAAAATTCCGCAGCTGCAGCTCATTATGCGCGAGCTCGAAGACCAGAAAATCCCCCGCGTCCTGTTCGTCAACAAAATCGACAAGGCCGATGCCGGCGTCCATGACGTTCTGAAATTGCTGCAACCGGCCTCGCGCACCAAGCTGATCTTGCGGCAGATCCCGACTTTCTCCGGCGACCTTATCAGCGGCTTTGTCGACCTCGCGCTTGAGCGCGCCTTTGTCTACAAGGAGCACGCGCCTTCGGAAGTCGTGCCGCTCGAAGGCGACGCCGCCGATCTTGAAAAGACGGCGCGGTTTTCGATGCTGGAAACGCTCGCCGATCACGACGACGAGCTGATGGAGCAATTGCTCGAGGACATCCAGCCGCCGCGCGACAAAGTGTTCGACGATCTGCGGCACGAATTGCGTGAAGGCTTGGTCTGCCCCGTGCTGATGGGCAACGCCACGCGCGCCAACGGCGTATTGCGGCTGCTAAAGGCCCTGCGGCATGAATCGCCGGGCATCGCCGAGACGGCGAAGCGGCTCGGCGTGAAGGCCGGCAACGATGCCGTTGCTTATGTGCTCAAGACGCAAAACACCGCGCATGGCGGCAAAATGTCGGTGGTGCGGATGCTTGCGGGTCAAGCCGGCGACGGCACGACGTTCTCGTCGGGTGACGACGAAGCAGGCCGCGTCGCCGGCGTGTTCAAGCTGGTCGGCCAATCGAGCGAAAAGCGCGGACCGGCCACGGTCGGCGAGACGGTGGCCTTCGCCAAGCTGGAAAAGGCCAAGACCGGCGACACCCTGTCGGCGGGCAAGCAGGTCCATGCCGCGCTCGCCAAGGCCGCCGCCCATCCGCCGGTGCTCGCCGTTGCAATCTCGGCCAAGGAACGCAAGGACGACGTCAAGCTGGGCTTAGCCCTCAACAAGCTTGTCGAGGAGGATCCCTCGATTACCATCGTGCACAATGCCGAGACGCACGAAGTGGTGCTGTGGGGCCAGGGCGAGATGCACCTGCGCGTCGCCACCGAGCGGTTGAGCGACCATTTCGGCGTCGCCATAGAACGGCGCACGCCGAGCGTCGGCTACCGCGAAACCATCCGCAAAGGCATCCTGCAGCGCGGCCGTCACAGGAAACAATCCGGCGGCCACGGCCAATACGGCGACGTGGTGCTCGACATCAAGCCGATGCCGCGTGGCGCGGGTTTCTCGTTCGAGGAAAAAATCACCGGCGGCGTCGTGCCGCGCAATTATATCCCGTCCGTGGAGGAAGGCGTCATCGACGCGCTCTTGCACGGCCCGCTCGGCTTCCCGGTGGTCGATCTCACCGTGGCCTTGATCGACGGCTCCTATCACACGGTCGATTCCTCCGACATGGCATTTCGGGCCGCCGGCCGCATCGGCGTTGTCGAAGGCTTACCGCAGTGCCAGCCGGTGCTGCTCGAACCGATCCATCTGGTCGAGATCGTCTGCCCCAACGAGGCCACTGCCAAGATCAACGCCCTGATGTCCGGCCGGCGCGGCCACATTCTCGGCTTCGACACGCGCGAAGGTTGGGACGGCTGGGACATCGTCCGCGCCAAAATGCCCGAGGCGGAGATCGGCGATCTCATCGTCGAGATTCGCTCCGCAACCGCCGGGTCCGGCACGTTCACGTTCAAGTTCGACCACATGGCGGAGCTCACCGGCCGCACCGCCGACCAGATCATCGCCGCGCGCCGCGCCGCGGAGTAATTTTTCGTCATTCCGGATTGCCGCGCAGCGGCAAGTCCGGAATCCATAGTCCCGGCGCCGGGGTTATGGATTCCGGGCTCCTCGCTTCGCTCGGCCCCGGAATGACGGGATAACGGAGAAATCAAATGCCAGCCTATTGGGTCGCGCGCTCCAAGATCAACGATCCGGTCGAGTACAAAAAGTACACCGATCGCGTCCCGGCGATCATCGCCAAATACGGCGGCAAGGTTTTGGCGCGCGGCGGCCGTTTCCAGGTCATGGAGGGGCCGCACAAGTTTCAGCGCTTCGTCGTGATCGAGTTTCCGACCCTCGAACAGGGCGTCGCCTGCTTCACCTCGCGGGAATACGACGAGGCGGCAGCCTTCCGCCGCAATGGCGCCGGCGAGGTCGAGACCATCATGGTCGAAGGCGGTGAGGCAACGAAGTAACCCCGCGAGACCAGGGCCGCTTTAAGTCGGCTTGATGCCTGCGAACTTGATCACCTTGCCCCACTTCTCGGTCTCGCTGGCGATGAGCGTACGGAAGTCAGCCGGCGACCCTGGCAAGGGTGTACCGCCCAATTCGGTCAGTCGTAATCTGATCGTGGGGTCGGCAAGTCCCGCATTGATCTGTCGGTTGAGCAGATCGACGATCTCGACGGATGTGCCTCTGGGCGCGCCGATGCCTCCTACCGCACTGGCCTCATAGCCCGGCACATAATCACCCACGGGCGGCACGTCCGGCAGCGCGTCGGATCGCGCCGCTGTCGTCACCGCAAGGGCGCGCAGCTTACCCGCCTTGATATAGGCGATGGACGACGCCATGAGATCGAACATCACCTGAACGCGCCCGGCGAGAAGATCGATCAGCGCCGGCGCCGAGCCGCGGTAGGGAACGTGAATCATGTCGACGGCGGTCATCATCTTGAACAGTTCACCCGCCATGTGCGTCGAGTTTCCGTTGCCTCCCGAGGCCATGTTGAGACTGCCGGGGTTGGCCTTGGCATACGCAATGAATTCGGGAACGGTTGTGACCGGAAGCGCCGGATTGACCACCATGACAAGAGGAGAGCGGGTGTTGCTTGCGACCGGCTCGATGTCGCGGATGAAATTGTATGGCAGATCCTGATAGAGCGTTGCGTTGATGTAATTGCTGGTCGAGATCCAAAGCAGCGTATTGCCGTCCGGAGCCGCATGCACGACGAACTCGGTGGCGACGGAGTTACTGGCGCCCGGACGGTTGTCGATGACGAATGGCTGGGCAAGCCGTTCGGACAGCCATTGGCCCAGTAGACGTGCGCTGATGTCGGCCGATTGGCCGGACGGAAAGCCAACGACGAGACATACCGGGCGGGAGGGGTAGTTCTCGGCCGCGGCGAGGCGTGGCGCCGCCGAGACTGCGGTAATGCCCGCTACCAAACTTAGTAATCGACGGCGGTGTAGTTTCATAACGAGCACTGGAATTGCTTGATCAGCCCGCTTTGATATTCGCGAACTTGATTACCTTGCCCCATTTCTCGATTTCGCTGGCGATCAGCTTGCCGAATTCGGACGGGCTCATCGGCATCGGAATGCCGCCAAGGTCGGCGATGCGTGAGGCGATCGTTGCATCGGCAAGAGCTGAGTTGATCTCGGCATTGAGCTTGGCGACGATGTCGGGCGGCGTATCCTTCGGTGCGGCGACGCCTTGCCAGGCGAAAGCTTCATAGCCCGGCACGAAATCGGCCACTGGCGGCAAATCCGGCAGCGTCGGCAGACGCTTTGCGCTGGTGACGGCAACGCCGCGCAACTCGCCGCTGCGAATGTGAGGAAGCGACAGCAGGATCAGATCAAACATGACCTGCATCTGGCCGGCGAGCAGATCGGTCACGGCGGGCGCGTCGCCGCGATACGGTACATGCAACATGTTGATGCCGGTCAGCATCTTGAACAGCTCGCCGGCCAGATGCGGTGTCGAGCCTACGCCGCCCGACGCCATGTTGATCTCGCCGGGATGGGCCTTGGCGTAGGCGATGAGTTCGGGAACGGTTTTCACGGGCAGCGAGGGGTGCACTTCGAGGATCAGAGGATTGAGATCGACGCCGCCAACCGGCGCGAGATCGCGTGTGAAATTGAAGCTGAGATTTGCGTTCAGCATCCCGTTGACGACATTCGGATTGGCCAACAACAGCAGCGTGTAACCGTCTGGCGGTGCGTTGACGACCGCCTCGGCCGCGACTTGCTGCCCCGCAGAGCCCCGATTCTCGACGACGAATGGCTGACCGAGCCGCTCCGACAGCATTTGTCCGGTGAGGCGCGAAATAATGTCGGCGGCGCCGCCTGGCGGAAACCCGACGAGGAGATGAATCGGCCGTGACGGATAGCTATCGGCGCGCGCGATGCGTGCCAAAGCGGGCAGCGTGACGGCACTTGCTGCGAGATTGAGAAAACGGCGGCGCGGAAGCTTCATGCTTCCGGCACAATACAATGCCGTTTCTGGCGGCGGAAGCGCGGGACTTTAGGCCGCGACGCGCGGCTCGCCGCCGCCCGGCGGCGGAACCGGCACGCCGTCGGCGGAATATTCGTTGAGCTTGTTGCGCAGCGTACGGATGGAGATGCCGAGCACATTGGCGGCGTGCGTGCGGTTGCCGAGACAATGTTTCAGCGTCTCCAGGATGAGATCGCGCTCGACTTGCGCAACGGTACGGCCGACGAGTCCGCGCGACACTTGCTCGGCGGCGAAGGCCGCATGCGCTACGGCCGGCGCGCTCCTCTGCTGATCAATCCGGGTGCCGTCGGGAGTGAGGATCGCTTCCGGCCCGATCTCGTCGCCTCTCGCCATCAGCACGGCGCGATGCATTGTGTTCTCGAGCTCGCGGACATTGCCGGGCCAATAGTCCAGCGTCAGCGTGCGCCGTGCGTCCTGCGACAGCGGCCGCGCCGGGACGCCGTTCGCCGCGGCGTATTTTTTGATGAAATAATCGGCGAGCTCGTTCACGTCGGCCGGCCGCTCGCGCAGCGGCGGGATTTTCAAGTTCACGACGTTGAGCCGAAACAGAAGATCCTCGCGGAACGTGCCGTCGCGCACGGCTTCGACTAAATTGCGATTCGAGGTGGCGATAATGCGGATATCGATCGGCACCGGCCGTGTCCCGCCGACGCGGTCGATCACGCGCTCCTGGATGGCGCGGAGAAGCTTGGCCTGCAGCCGCACCTCGATTTCGGTAATCTCGTCGAGCAGCAGCGTGCCGCCGTTTGCCTCCTCGAACTTGCCGACGCGGCGCGCCACCGCTCCGGTGAAGGCGCCCTTCTCGTGGCCGAACAGCTCGGATTCAACGAGCGATTCCGGAATGGCCGCGCAGTTGACGCAGATCAGCGGCTTCCTGGCGCGGCCGGAACGAGCGTGGACGTAACGCGCCAGCACTTCCTTGCCGGTGCCGGAATCGCCGGTGATCAGCACGGATGCGTCGCTGGCGGCGACCTGTTGCGCGAGCTTGACCACGCGCGCCATGGAATCGTCGCGGTAGATCAGATCGCGCCGGTCGTCGGCGACGGCGGCGAGCACGGCTGCGATCAATTCGGCGTCGGGCGGCAGCGGGATATATTCCTTGGCGCCGGCCTGGATGGCCGCGACCGCGGCGCGCGCGTCGGTAGCGGTGCCGCAGGCGACGATCGGCGCATGGATGTGCTCGGCCTCTAGAGCTGCGACGAGCTCGCGAATATTGATCGCGACGTCGACCATCAAAAGGTCGGCGCCGCGGCCCGAGCGCAGCACGGCGAGGGCTTGGGCATTGTCCGCAGCATGGGTGACCATGGCGCCCTTGTCCATCGCGATCTTGGTCGCGGTGGTGAGTTGGCCGTTGAGCGTGCCGACGATCAAAAGGCGCATGTTTTTATTCCTTCTTCGCTAACGGCGAGCGTCAGCTCCGCTCCGCCTTGATGATTTCCGTCATGGTCACGCCGAGTTTTTCCTCCACCAGCACGACCTCGCCGCGGGCCACCAAGCGGTTGTTGACGTAGATGTCGATCGCCTCGCCGACCTTGCGGTCGAGCTCGAGCACCGTGCCGGGGCCGAGCTTAAGGAGGTCGCCGACATCCATCCGCGCCCGCCCGAGCACCGCCGACACCTGCACCGGCACGTCGAACACCGCTTCGAGGTCGGAGGCGATGCGCGTGGTCGGTCCCTCCGGCTCCGGTGCGAGCGGCGCTTCAAACGGCGCCCCACCGCTTTCGAGGTTGGGTAGCGGGATTTTGCTATCCTCACTCATTCTCAGATCTCCTTGGCGTCTCGTGTACCGCGGCGAAGTTGCGGCGTGCGCTGACATAGCCGGTAACCGCTTCACTGATCACAGCGTCCGCCGCGGCGCTGTCGCGATTGATACCGCCGTCAGCCCATTCGATGCGGCAGTCGCCGACCGTGATATCCGGTTCGGCGAGCACCACCAGCCGGCCCTCGAAGCTCTTTGCGCGTACGATGTCGTCGAGCTTTTCCTTGGCCGTGGCATAAAGCACATCGTTGATGCGCACGGCGACATGTGGGGAAGCGATCAACTGGCGGAAACACTCGCTCGCCAGTGCCGAGATTTCGGCGAACGGCTCGCGCGCAATCAAGGCGGGTGCCAGTTTGCGCGCCACCGCGACGGCAACCTCGACCGCCTCGCATTCGAGCCGCGTTTCGATCGTGTGCAATTCATCGTTTGCCGCGGTCAGGCCGGCGGCGATGCGTTCGAGCGCGTCGGCCATGCGGCGGCCGGATTCGACCCCGGCGTCGGCCTGCGCTTCGGCAAAACCGCGCCGGTGCGCGGCGGCTTCCGCCTCGGCGAGCTTCAGCACATGCTCGGCGAGCGGGATCACCGGCTCGGCCGGCTTGCCGCCGGCGAAGTCTACGTCGAACAAAAATTTCTTTGCGGCGCTCATGCTCAAGTTCTTGGCCTCAATAGATCAGCTCTTCTTCGCCGCGGGTCTTGGAGATGACGATCTCGCCCTTGGCGGCCAAGTCCTTGGCGAGATTGACGAGAAGTCCCTGCGCTTCGTCGACCTCGCGCAGCCGCACCGGGCCCATGGCTTGCATGTCGTCCATCAGCATCTTGGCGGCGCGCGTCGACATGTTGGATAGGAAGAACTGGCGCACCGGCTCGGTGGCGCCCTTGAGCGCGACGCCGAGCTTGTCCTTCTCGACGTGGCGCATCAGCGTTTGCGCCGAGGCGGTATCGAGCTTGGTCAAATCGTCGAAAGTGAACATCAGCGTCTTGATGCGCTCGGCGCTTTCGCGATTGTCCTCTTCGAGCGCGGTCAAAAACCGCGTCTCGGTCTGACGATCGAAATTGTTGAAAATCTCGGCCATGACTTCATGCGCGTCGCGCCGGCGCGTTTGCGACAGGTTCGACATGAATTCGGTGCGCAGCGTCTGCTCGACGCGCTCCAGCACTTCCTTCTGCACCGCTTCCATGCGCAGCATGCGGTTGACGACGTCGAGCGCCAGATCTTCCGGCAGGATGGCGAGCACGCGCGCCGCATGTTCCGGCCCGATCTTCGACAGCACGACGGCGACAGTTTGCGGGTATTCGTTCTTGAGATAATTGGCGAGCACCTCCTCTTGCACGTTGGAGAGCTTCTCCCACATGTTGCGGCCGGCCGGACCGCGGATTTCCTCCATGATATTGCCGACCCGTTCCGGCGGCAGATATTGCTGAAGAAGCCGCTCCGTCGCGTCATAAGTCCCCATGATCGAGCCGGAGGACGACATGCGCGAGACGAATTCGATCAGCAGGTTCTCAACCTGTTCGGCTTCGATCGTGCCGATGGTCGACATCTGAACGGAGATCAGTCGCAATTCGTCGTCGTCAAGCATGCTCCAGATCTTGGAGCCGTGCTGCTCGCCGAGCGCGAGCATGAGCACCGCCGCGCGCTCGGGCCCCCGCAGCGGGCGCTTGGCGGGTGCCGCCGTTGCCGACTTTGACCCGGCGAGGCTCGCCAATGCGCTGGCGATTTCCCTCTGCGCGGCGTCGTCGTTTTTTGCGGTTGATGCTGCCATGGTGCTGATGGTCAGGCCGCGGCGCTTTCGTTAAGCCATGAACGGATGATGGAAACGGTCTCGCGCGGATTCTTGTCGGCGAGCTCGCCGACCTTCTGCACCGACTGGGCGTGGACCTGCCCCTGGATCTGGGCGATGTCGATCATCTTGGCTGTCTGACTGGGCTCGGCGGGGTTTGCCGATTTGGCGCGATCGACGGTGATTGCGGCGGCTGCCGTCGGCGGCGGTAATCCATCGGCGGCGGCCGCACCTGGCGGCAATGCCGCGAGGCCGCGCTCTTCCGGGGTGAGGATGCGCCGCACCAGCGGCCGCACGACCAGCAAGAGGACAACGAGCCCAAGCACGCCCATCACCACCATTTCGATGGCGCGCATGATGTCGTCCTTGGTGAAATGGAACGCCGACAGCCAGCCGGTCGGCTCGTCGATCGGATTGGCCGGCGTCTCGGCGAAGCGCATATTGACGACCTCGACCTGATCGCCGCGTTTCTGGTCGAACCCGATCGCCGAGCGCACCAGCGCCCCGATCTGATCGATATCCTCTTTGCCGCGCGGCTGATAAGTCACGTCGCCCTTGTCGTCCTTGGCGTAGGTGCCGTCGACGAGTACGGCGACCGAGATGCGATTGAGGCGGCCGCCCTCGATGATTTCGGTCTTGGTGGTCTTCGATATCTCGTAATTGACGATCTCCTCCGACTTGCGGCTTTGGTCGCGCGGTGCCGCATTGGGATCGGCAGGCGGCGCTTGTCGCTGATTGGCGCCGGGCAATTCGTTACCGACCGTGACCTGGTTGTTAGCGCCGTCGCTGGAGGCGGAGGTTTCCTCGCGGGTTTGGCTCGATCGTACGACGCGGCCGTCGGGATCGAATTTGTCCGAGGTCTGGGTGATGCGGTTGAAGTCGAAATCGGCGCTGACTTGCACGCGCGAGTGACCGGGTCCGACGACCGAGGACACGATCGATTCCACCTGCTCGCGCAGGTGTTTTTCGAAAGAGGCCTGTCGCTCGTCGGCGCTGACGTCGCCTCCGGTCGAATCGTCACCGGCGCCGTCGGCCAACAGCTGGCCTTGCTCGTCGACGATCGACACGCGCTGCGGCCGCAATCCGTTGACGGCAGTGGCGACAAGGTGGCGGATGGCGCGCACTTGTGCCGCATCGAGCGTGCCGCGCACCCTGAGCACGATCGAGGCCGACGGCTCGATCTTGTCGCGCGAGAACAGTGGCCGGTCCGGCATCACCAGATGCACGCGAGCGTCCTCAACGCGGTCGATCGAACGGATGGTGCGCGCCAGCTCGCCTTCGAGTGCGCGCAGATTGTTGACGTTCTGCATGAAGCTCGTGGTGCCGAGCGCATCCGACTTATCGAAGATTTCGTAGCCAACGCCGCCGCCCTTGGGCAGGCCGTTCTCGGCCAGCGTCATGCGCAGCCGCGCGACGCGGTCGCTCGGGACCATGATGATGTTGCCGTCGTTGCGCAGTTCGTAGGTCACGCCCTCGCGATCGAGCTCCTTGGCGATTGAGGCGGAATCCTCCAACGCCAGGCCGGTGAACAGCGGCGTCATCTGCGGCGCCGTCACGCGCAGCATAAGAAAGGCGAAGAAACCGACGAGCGCGACGGTAACGGCGCCCATCGCGGCAATGCGCGGCGCGCCGAGCGTTTTGGCAAACTCCAGCAGACCTTGCACTGAGCCTTCCCTCACCGGCGACGCGTAAGGCGTCTCACCCGGCAAGATTTGCCCGGTGGATGGTTAGCGCCGGGTTAATAAAGGGTGCTGAGCGCACACAAAACCTGGATTCCTGCTTTCGCGGGAATGCGAGCAGAACGTGCCATGCACGCGAAAATAAAAACGCCGGCCTGAAGGGGCCGGCGTTGGCGAATTTTTAAGATCGATTAAGCGGGTGTTACTGGCGATATTGCTGGATGCGCGTCGTGCGCAGTCCGGCCAGACCGTGTTGGTCGATCGAATATTGCCAGGACAGGAATTCCTCGACGGTGAGCGTATAGCGGCTGCATGCCTCTTCAAGCGACAGCAATCCGCCGCGGACAGCCGCGACAACTTCCGCCTTGCGGCGGATGACCCAGCGCTTCGTCCCTGGAGCCGGCAAATCGGCGATCGTCAGGGGCGAGCCATCTGGCCCGATGACGTATTTAACCCTCGGGCGATGGGGTTCAGTCATAGCAACTCTCACTTACTCGATCACTCACAGAGGCTGACCTTACGCAGGGCCACTTAAAATTTGCCTAAGCGAAAGGCTCATTTGACGGCATTTGCAGGTATTTGCCGCTCCGGTGGCAGGCGGCGCGATAGGTAAATGCCCTAACGGGCATCGAAACCGGCTGTGATGCAGCTTTATCCGTCGCCCAACGGCGCGCCGCGTCGGCACTACAGAAGCGAGGTTAGATTGGTGATGTTGCTGTTGAGCGTACCGATGCTGCTGTTGAGGCTGCTGAGACTGCTGGCGGTGCCGTTATTGATCGATTGGATCGAGCTGATGGGATAGCTCTGTCCGCCGACCGTGAGCGTCGGCGGGTTCTGGGAAACATTGACGCCGCTGACCGTGCCTTGGACTTGCGTGGACACGGTGACCGCTTGGCCGTTGGCGTTGGTGGCGCTGATCGCCAAAGTGTACTGGCCGGCGGGCCAGGTGACGCCGTTATTGCCTTGGCCGTTCCAGGAGTAGCCCTGAGCGCCGGTGCTCAGCGATACGGTTCCGCTGTAGGCGGTCTGGCCGCTGGAGTTCGTGATCGTGACTGTGCCCGTGGCTGGCGACGGCGAGTTCAATGACCAGGTGGCGGGCGAGCCGGCTGCAAGGGTGGCTGTCGAGCCGGTGACGGTGACATTGGCGCCGAGGAATTGCATCGCCGACGTCGCCTCCGCCGTCTGCTGCAATGAGATCAAGGTTTGCATGTTGGTGTTGGTGTCGATCTGCTGCTGGACCGAGGCGAATTCGACAAGCTGCTGCGTGAACTGATCGGTGTCCATTGGATCGAGCGGGTCTTGGTTCTGCAACTGCGTGGTCAGCAAAGTCAGGAAGGTGTTGAAATTCCCGGCTAGCTGCTGCGAGCCGACGATGCTAGCGGCCGAAGCGGTCGAGTTGGTTGAGCTGGTCGTGGGTATCGTCGTAGTGGTCGTCGTCATGGTCGATCCTCAAACAATCTCGGTTTACACGCGGATGTCGACCCCGCCGCCGAGATTCCAGCGGGAGTAGATCTGCGTCGTGTCGATGGGTGATAGATCGGCATCGGGAATCACAAGCTGCTGCGCCGTACTTTGTTGCGCGCCGCTGCCGCTGCCGCCGTTCTGACCGGCGAAGGACTGGTCGCGCAGCGTGAATTGCAGGCCGTTATCGGCGGTTTTCAATCCGGCTTGCTCCAGCGCGCGTTCAAGCTGCGGCTGCTGGCTTTGCAAGAGCGTCAGCGTTTCGGGACGGTCGACGGTGACGTGGGACGTGACCTGGCCGTTGCCGTCAACTGTGAGCTGCACGTCGATGCGGCCTAGCTCGGGCGGATCGAGCCGGATGTCGAACTGGTTGGAGCCGGCCTGGGCGCGTGCGGCAATGGCGATGGGAAGCCCGGAAATCGGAACGGAGGCGACGGTCGGTGTGCCGGATGTCGCCGCCGCGGCCTGGGTCGTCGCCGTGCCGGCTGCTGTGATACCCAAATTCGGCAGATCGGAGCTGGCCGCTTTCACCGCATTCGTGGCGGTTTGCGCATTTGACGAGCTATCGCCCGCCAGCGCGGAGCCGGTGGCGGCGCGCGCGGTGACGAGATCGGCACTCGCTTGGGCATTAGCATCGACTTGCGGCGCCGTAAAAGCGGCGTTGTTCGCTTGGGTCTGTGCTTGTTGGGCACTGCTCGGCGACTGCGCGCTAAGGGCGGTGTCTGCTGAGCCGGCCGAGCCGGATTTGGTCGCGTCGGCGCCGGGGCCGCTATTGCCTCCTGATGCCCGCTGTGCCGCGGTGGCATCCGCCGTTGTTGCATCCACGGTCGTCGTTGTCGGCTGATTTTTCTGGCCGGCGATGCGCGACAGGTTGCCTTGCGCGCGCGTTTTCGTCTGTTCACCGATTGCCGCGCTTGAGTCCGTTTGATTGGCCGCGGCCGGCGCGGCATCGGCGGCACTGTTCAACAAGATGACCGCCGCAACCGGCGATGTACCGGCTGCCGCTGCCGCTTGAGTCGCCGAAGCCGGAGCGCCGCTTGCGGCCGCTGCGCTGTCGCCGCTTTGAGTACTGGCGGCATCGGCCGAAGCTGTCTTTTTCGGTGTGGGCGTTGTGTCCGGTATTCCTGAGCTTTGCGCATTCGCTGCTGCCCGAGCCGTGTCTGCTGTTTGTGCGGTTGCATCCGCACCGCTCGACGTCGCAGCGGTCGAGTCCAGCGTTGCCGTCGCAGTCGCCGTCCGAGCCGTCCCACCCTTAGCGGTCGCGTCGCCTTTTGCGGTCGTATTTGGGGCCGTGCCGCTGGTGCCCGCGCTCGCGGCATCGATTGTGCTGAAGCGCCGCTTGCCGCCAGATTCTGCATTGGCAGTCGTGCCGGTGTTGCTCGCGTTGTTCGCGCTCGAAGTCGTCGAACTACTCGAATTTGCGACCTGCTTGGTTGCGCCAGTCGCGTTAGCGGTGCTGTCGGTGCCGGTTGCCGAACCAGAATGGGAATTTCCGTCCCAGGGGGCAGTCCCTGTGGCTGTTGCCGAAGTCTGCTGTGATGAAGTCGGTTGTGCCGAGGTCTGTTGTGTCTGGGGCGGATTGGTGGAGGCGTTCGGGGCCGGCGCCGGGGTGCTGGCGTCGAGCCAAGCCGCGAAGGGTGTGTCGCCGGTGTCTTCGCTGGGCGCGGAGGGCTGCAAGCGCGCCGACGACGGGAGCGAAACTGCGGCGACGATGTCCGACGCTACACTCGGTATACTCGGCACTGGCGGAACTCCCCGAAGCCACATTAGCTATTGTCTGCCTGCAACCGCCGGGCCACCGCGCCGCGCGCGCGGTAAGACGTGTGAATTCAACAGCTTAGGTGCGCTTTCGGGGGAATCCATATAAGGCAGTGATTGCATAGGCTCGGCAATTTTTGCCGCCCGCGGGCGGATATGGCCGCCATGGCGGAGCTAGAGAGCGGCGCTTATAGTAATGGCGATGACTTCGAACGTACTCGATATCGAGGGACGGCCGTCCGCGACGCGCGTCGTTGTCGCCATGTCGGGCGGCGTCGATTCCTCGGTGACCGCGGCGCTACTGGCCGACGCCGGCTATGACGTGGTCGGCATCACGCTGCAGCTTTACGACCATGGCGCCGCGACCCATCGCAAGGGCGCCTGCTGCGCCGGCCGCGATATCCACGACGCTCGGGCGGTGGCCGAGCGTATCGGCATTCCGCATTATGTCCTCGACTATGAGGCCCGCTTCAAGGAAGCCGTGATCGATCGCTTCGCCGAGAGCTATGTCGCCGGCGAGACGCCGGTGCCCTGCGTGGAATGCAATCAATCGATAAAATTCCGCGACCTTCTTAAAACGGCGCGCGATCTCGGCGCCGCGGTGCTGGCGACCGGCCATTACGTCGCCTCGCGGGCGCTGCCGGGTGGCGGCCGCGCGCTTTACCGTTCGCGCGAAGCCGAACGCGACCAGAGCTATTTTTTGTTCGCCACCACGCGCGCGCAACTCGATCTGTTACGCTTCCCGCTCGGCGATCGCACCAAGGCGGAGACGCGGGAACTGGCGCGCCACTTCGGGCTCGCCGTTGCCGATAAGCAGGATAGCCAGGACATCTGCTTCGTCCCGACCGGGCATTATGCGGATATCATCGAGCGGCTGCGACCGGGCGCCGCCAGTGCGGGCGAGATCGTCGATCTCGACGGGCGCGTGCTCGGCCGTCACGACGGCATCATCCATTTCACCGTCGGCCAGCGTCGCGGACTCGGCATCGCCACTGGCTCGCCGGTTTATGTCGTGCGGCTCGACGCCGCCTCGCGCCGCGTCGTCGTCGGTCCGCGCGAATCGCTGCGCACCAGCCGCATCCGTTTGCGCGATATCAATTGGCTCGGCGATGGCACCATCGACGAGGCACTGCAGCATCACCCCGAAGTATTCGTGAAAATTCGTTCGACACGGCCGCCGCAACCCGGATGGCTGCGCACCGGTTCGGCCGGCGGCCTCGAGGTCGAGTTGATCGGCGGCGAGGATGGCGTTTCGCCCGGCCAAGCTTGCGTGTTCTATAAAGCGGCCGAAGGCCAAGCGCGCGTTCTCGGCGGCGGTGTCATTGCCAGCACCATGGCCGCGCAGCGCGCGAAGACGCCGATCGGCGCCGCTTTCGCCGCCGCGCGCTGATTTGCAGCGGAGCGTTCGTCAAGCCGCCGATCCGCTTTTCCAGATCACTATCGAATATCGCAAGACTCGGGGACGACAATGGCCAAGAGTTTGGAGAGGACCTACGACGGCATCATTATCGGAGCGGGTCATCACGGTCTTGTGCTGGGGAGCTATCTTGCCAAAGCGGGCTTAAGCGTTCTGCTTGTCGATCGGCGTCTGCAATATGGCGGCGGGCTGATGACCGAAGAAGCCACCGCGCCGGGTTTCTATCACAATCTTCATTCGATCAATCATTTCCACATTTCCGAGACGCCTTGGTTCAAGGATCTCGGTCTTGAGGATCGCGTGACATACATCACGCCTCGCTACGAGTTCGGGCAAGCGCATCGCGACGGCACGGCGCTGGTGTTCGGCAGAGACCGCGAAGAGACGATCGCCAACGTAGCGCGCTTTTCAAAGAAAGATGCCGAGACTTTTCGGGACTGGAATCGGCGCGCCGAAGAGGTCACCTCGCGCATCCTTATTCCGGAGCGCTATGCGGAACCGGTGCCGCAAGCCGAACGCGAAGCCCTGCTGGCGAAAACGGCCGTGGGGCGTGATTTTCTTTCGATCAGTCGCCGCCAGCCGCTTGATGTCGTTGACGAGCTTTTCGAAAACGATCACGTCAAGCTACTCTTTCTGTTCAAGGTTTCGCTGTTCGGCACTTGGCTTACCGATACGCTGTCCAAGACGAGCCCGATGGGTTCGGTGATCCGGGCCTTCGATCTCGAAACCGGATACCAGCTCTGCCAGGGCGGCTCGTTCAATCTGGCGCGGGGATTGATGGAGACGTTTATTGCCGCGGGCGGGACCTTTGCGCCGCAAGTGGCGATAGACCGAATCGCGATCGAGAATGGCCGCGCATCCGGTATCGCATTGATGGACGGCAGGACGGTGCGGGCGTGCCACTTCATTGCCAGCACGATCGATGTCCATCAGACGTTCGAGACGATGATCGGACGCGCGCAGCTACCTTCGAACTTTGTCGAGAAGCTCGATCGGTTTCAATATACCGGCTGGACGCTGTTTGGCCTGCACCTCGCGTTGCACGAGGCCCCGCAGTTCGCCGCCGCAGCTTTCGATCCGAACATCAATCGGACGCTCAAGTGGAGCATCGGCGCCGAGACCATGGAAGATCTTTCTTCCGCGTTTGAAGACGTCAAGGCCAAACGTCCGCCGCGCGTCATTCAGTTTGGTTCCGGTCCTCTAAGCGTGATCGATCCCACTCAGGCGCCGCCCGGCAAGCACACCACTTATTGCTGGCACGTTATGCCGCTTGAGCCACAGCTCAACGGGCAGGTCTATGAGGAATTCAAAAGAGAGTTCGCGGACAAGATCATCGAGACCTTCGCGCGCTACTGCCCCAACATGACCCGCCGCAACATCATCGGGCAATATGTCTACACGGCGCGAGAATATACCAGCGAGCTGATCAATATGCGCCACGGCGACATATTCATGGGCGCATTCAACGCAGAGCAGGTCATGTACAACCACTTCGGTTACCGCACGCCAATTCCGAATCTTTACATGGCCGGTTCGGCGGGTCATCCTGGAGGCGCAATCTCAGGCGGCGCCGGCTACATAACTGCCGGCATCATCGCACGCGATCTTGGTGTGAAGTTATGGTGGGTCCCCGCGAATGCGTCCGATGCTCTCGGCGCGCTCGCGGCAGCGGCGTGACAGCGCCGTTATGGGTCCCGAACTCGACAATGCCGGCATTGCCAAAGCCTATGCGCGCTGGGCGCCGATCTACGACGTCGTGTTCGGCGCGGTGTTCGATCGCGGCCGCAAGGCATCGATCGCCGCGGCTGAGCGCATTGGCGGCCGTATCCTTGAAGTCGGCGTCGGCACCGGCCTGTCGCTGCCCGGTTATTCGCGTTCAAACCGGCTGATCGGCGTCGATCTATCGGCGCCGATGCTGCAAAAAGCCAAAGCGCGCGTTGCGCAGCACGGGCTGACCAATGTCGACGGGCTCGCGGTGATGGACGCGCAGCATCTCGGTTTCCGGGATGCGGTGTTCGACGCCGTCGTCGCGCAATATGTCATCACCGCGGTGCCCGACCCGGAGGTAACGCTCGATGAGTTCGTGCGCGTCGTCAAACCCGGCGGCGAGATCGTTTTGGTGAATCATCTCGGCGCCGAACAAGGGTTGCGCGCGACTTTCGAAGGATGCTTCGCGCCGTTGGCGCGCCGGCTCGGCTGGCAGCCGGAATTCCGCTGGGACCGGCTGGCGCAATGGGCCGCGCGGCACGGCGGCGTCCACCTCGTCGAGCGGCGTTCGATGCCGCCGCTCGGGCATTTTTCGTTGATCAGGTTTGCTAAAGCCTAGCGGTACTCGGCGCCACTTGAGCTCAGCCGCGCCGTTCCGCTTCCCAGTGTCCGGAGCATTGCGAGGTCGACGAGTATCCCCTCCAGTTGCCGGCGCCGGAGTCGCCGGAAATTTGGCCGGTGCCGCTGGCGTATTGTCCGCCGGCAGTTATGCTGACGCGGACATGGCCGTGCGCGTTGAGGTGTCCGGAAATAGCGATGGACTGGTCGGGGTAAGTAATTCTGCCGTTAGCGATGCGGAGCGCATAGCGGTAGGCGCGATCGCAGTTGCCGGAATCGGTCACGATCAGAACGCTCCAATTTCCGTCGAACGGCGTCCGCGCTGTCGCCGCCGGCGCAGTCCATAATACTCCTCCCAGCAAGCAAGCGATCAAGCCGGTGACGAAAAAGCTGCCGCTTTTCAAGGTCATGCAAGCCTCCGGTTGGTGCGGCGGACCGCGCCCATGGCGCTCCTATATATACACGCTCAACCGATTCCGCTCACAGCGCCAGCGCGCAATGGGCAAGTCGGCAAAGGTTGTTTTGCCGGCGCTGGTCGGTCCGCTCACGCCCACGAATGCTCCCGGCTCGATGATCAGGTTGAGGCCGGAGATCGCACCGCCGGCATGTCTCGATTGCTCGTAGCGAAAGCTCACGTCGCGGAAAACGATGCGCCCCGGCGTTATCGCGGCCGCCGCGGGACCCGGCTTCGCTTCGCCGGGCGCCGACAGGTCCAGTTCGAGCTGGCGGACTTCGGCATAAGCGGGCAGCGTGTGCGTGAACTGCTGCGCGGCTTGCGTTATCTGCATCGCCGGAGCTGAAATCCGCGCGAACACCAAAAGCATGGTGATCAGGATCGCCGGCGGCGTGTCGAACACCGTCAAACCGACAATAGCGACGAGTGCGCCAACCAGGCCCGAGATGACGGTGGCGGCGAGCCGGCTTCGGCTTTGCTGGCGGATGAAGGCGAATTGCTGGCGTTTGAGCTCGGCGAGGCTTGCCTCGTTCGTTGACGAAATCTGCCTGGGCGTGGAGCAGGAGCGCATTTGTATTGCGTTTGATGTGACCCCGACCGTCCGTCGGGATGCACCAGCGGCGCCCCCAGGTCCTCGGCGGTCAGCGTGCTGAAATCGTCCGTCACGAGCAGATAGCCGCGCTGCGCCAAGGCTGCGGCCAGCGTCGATTTACCCGCGCCGGACGAGCCGCAGAACAGCACCGCCTTGCCGTTCACCCGCACCGCGCTGGCATGGAGCACGATTTGCTCGCGCTGGTGCAGCAAAATGCCGAACATCGTGCCTAAAATGAAGATCGGGATATCGGTGACGCTCGCCTCCGATTCCGGCGCGACCACGATCTCGCTACCGTCGTTAAGGAGGAACCGCGCAATGTCCGGGATACGGAACAGGAACTGCTTGCCGGCGATCAGCCAGGTCGGTCCGGAGGCGGTGGTCGCGGGCAGGCTTTCGGGTACGGGCCCGCGCCGAATCGTTACCTGCGGCGCCAGCTCGGGCGTGCCTGCGATCAAGCCCGGCAGGTCGATCTCACTGGCAACCGAAAGCCCGGAAACGCGATAGAATTGCACCGGTCCGCCTCGTAGAATTAACGTCTGTGGAGGTTCTTAACCCCTCCCGCCGGTTGGAGCATAACAACAACTTCCAGCCGAGTGGCAAGCCGGATAAGGAACGAGAATCCCGCTTGGAAAGGCAGCTTAGGTGTCATAAATGTGCGCTCTCAGCGCAGACACGAACGGTCCCGCCCCGCGCCCTAGCCGCGGGGCTGGGCTAAGTGCCTGATGCAGTGAGGTTGGCGGAGTAGCTCAGTTGGTTAGAGCAGCGGAATCATAATCCGCGTGTCGGCGGTTCAAATCCGTCCTCCGCTACCAACCTTTCGCAAGTCTCGCTCAAAATCCTGCAATTTCAGGGCCTTAAGAAAATCGTCCGTCCTGTGCTGGCGATCACAGAGCCGGCGCATGGCGGCGAGGCATGATGGGACTCAAGAGAAGCCGTCCGGGTTGAAGAGCTTCTCGACGCAAACGCCGGTCTCCTACCCCCGCGATGGAGCTAACGATGGGACAGCTTTACAAATGGACGTGCTACGGAATTGCCGGTCTTTCGACGATGTTTGGCGGTCTTGAGTACAAGATCGTGTCGCCGCAAGTCTTCGATTTCATCGCAACCGCGGTCGCAATCATCGGCAAGAGCGGCTTTTACGACGGCGCCCCGGCCAGTTTCTGGAATTTCGGCGGCTGACGACGCGAATCGTCGCGGTGAATTGATAATCATCTGAGGCATTTTCCCCTGACGGCGCGATTAGTGCCGAGGGCGCGCCCTACGTGCGGGGGCCGCGATTTTGCGCCGCCGCCGCGATCCGGCCGCCAACACGCTGAACGTCGACTTCGCCATCCGGTTTCGATTGTCAGCCGATCAATGCCCCTCAAGGATATTTACGAGCCGGCAGGAATTCGGACATCATCGCATTCGGGCGGCGAACGTTTGCCACTTGCCTGAATGCGAGGGGCCGGGATGCGACCTATTCCGAAGTTTGATAGGGCATCGCAACTTCGGCACAACGGCGCTATTTGTGATGTGAGCGATGAAACACCGCGGAATGCGGGGGAGTTGGCGCGAGTAGCTTTGAATCGAAGATGAGAATGAAATTCAAATGGCAAAGGCAGATGATCATCAGAAATTGCAAACGGCAATCTTCCTACACCAAAAGGGCAACCTAAACGAAGCTGGGAAGTTATACCGTGCGCTCATAAAGACGAATCCGAATAATTTTCACGCACTCCATTTTCTAGGAGTCATCGATGCAGGGGCTGGAAACATCGAACAAGCCAAGCTTCTTATGGCGCGCTCATTGTCGATACGGCCGCCTAATATTCAATTCCTAGAGAATTATGCTGCCGTATTATTCCAGTCAAAAGACTACAAATCCGCCCTTAAGGCCTGTCAGGAGGGGCTTCAGCTCAACAATGCCAATGCCGCGTTGTTGTATGTGAGCGCAATTTCATTATTCAAACTTTCGAACTTTCAGGACGCGGCCGCGCAATTTGACAAGCTACTTTTGCTTCAGCCGAATAACATCTCTGCGCTCAACGAGCGAGGTTCTGTTCTTGCCGAAATAAAATAATATGAAGCTGCGCTTGCAAGCGTCGAGGAAGCGCTGATCCTTAATCCACTATACGCCGAGGCATCGGAATATTGCACCGGAGCGCTTGGTGTTTGCCACGCCAACAAAATATTCCGATTATTTAGCTCGGTACAGGATTGCTGATTTATTTTTGGACACGTCGCCGTTTAATGCCGGAGCAACGGCGAGTGACGCGCTTTGGGTTGGACTGCCGATGCTGACCTGTTCGGGTGAGCCGTTCACGGCCCGAATGGCCGGCAGCCTTCTAAATGCGATTGGATTACCCGAGCTCATAACAACGACATTAGAAGCCTATGAACATATGGCGATCGATCTTGCGACGCATCCCGAAAAGCTGGCGCTTATCAAACGTAAGCTAGCCGCCAATCGTCTCACTACGCCTTTGTTTGATACAAGGCGTTTCACCAAACATATCGAGGCTGCATACACCACGATGTACGAGCGCCATCAGGCTGGCTTGGCGCCGGATCACATTTCTATCACGGGCGGTGAAGAGGCCCCTTAAGGGGGACTGACCGCGTAATCGCGCAGAATCTCGGGCTTGAAAGCGAGCCCATGGCCCGGCCGTTCCGGCGCGGCGATCATTCCGTTTTTGACCGGCACGGGCTCGATCCACAGATCGTCCGACAGGCCCATATCCTCGATCCAAAGTCCGTTCGGAATCGAGGCAAGGAGTTGCACGTTCAGCTCCGGAAACAGATGCGGCGCGATGGTCATGCCCCAGGTGTCGGCAACGGTCGCGATCTTGCGCAGCTCGGTAAGGCCGCCGCGCATCGGATCGGGCTGCAAAATCGGCAGCAGCGGATTTTCGAAGAATGGCTTGAGATCGAAGCGCGTGAAATGCGTTTCGCCGCCGACGATGCGCAAATCGAGCGCCGCTGCGATGCGCAGATAACCGGCGAAGTCGTCCGGCACCACCGGCTCCTCGAGCCAGTACACATCGTAGTCCTGAAACTTGCGGCCCATCTGGATGGCGACGTCGGCGGTCCAGCCCATATTGACGTCGATCATGATGTCGATGTCGGGCCCCACCGCTTCGCGCATGCGTTTGACGTTGCCGAGATCGGTCGCGAGATCGGCGGTGTGCGCGACCTGCATCTTGATCGCCTTGTAGCCGCGCTCCTTGTAGTGCAGCGCCTTGGCGATCATGCCGTCGCCGCCGGAGCCGCGGAAGCAGCCGGAACCATAGGCCGGCAGCTGCGACCGATTATGTCCCCATAGCCGGTGCAACGGCAGCTTGGCGTGTTTGCCAAGTGCGTCCCACAGCGCAATGTCGAGCGCCGACATGGCCATCACCGCAATGCCGCCGCGGCCATAGGTGATGGTGGCGCGCCACAGATCCTGCCAGATCGCCTCGACTGCGCTTGCGTCCTTGCCGATCACGCGTGGGATGATGCACTCGTCGAGGCAGGCCACGATGGTTTTGATGGCTGGTCGGAACAGCAGCAGATAGCCCATGCCGGTGACGCCGGCTTTGGTCTCGATATCGACCACCAGGAAATTGCGGGTCTCGCCGAAGGCGTGGCCCTTGAGCCACGGCGTATCCGGCCACGGCATTCGTAGCATGGTGGTGCGGACGGCGGTGATGGTGAGATCGGTCATGGATGGCATTCGCCCGGACCTGCAATGACGCTTGGCCGCGGAGCGCGGCTGGAGGCGAATGCTGCGGAAAGTCGGGCGTCAGGTCAACACGGTGGAGTCGCCCGCATGAATATCCCAGCCCGACCCGCCCTACGGACTAGAACCCATAGTCCAATCCAACGCGAGCAACACTAAAAGCCGTTCGACTGTAGCACGCATTAATGGACGAGAACACGCTACTGCCGCAGCAGAATGCTCCTGCCGTTTCAGTAACCGGACGGCCTTGCAGCTCAGATACAAATACTCCACCTTCGATTTCACCAGGTTAGAGATAGCGAATTCGGACCCTGCACCCACCGTCCATCCGGTCGCCATACCGGTCGACGACCCGGTCATGTACGTCGGAGCGCCGTCAATGCAGTCGACGCCAAATGGCGCACCGTTCGCACCGTAAGTCACACCCGAAGTATTGATGTAGCTCGCGGTGTGAGCAACCTGTCCATACGCGAATCCGCCGGTGACATAGGTGAATAGAGACTCCATCGGAAGAATGCCCAGACGTCCTCTAACAGTGCCGAAAAAATTGATCCTTTCGTTCGCGGTTGTTGTGGCTGAGAGGCCAAAAGGCGAGGAAACGCTTGAGCCGGAGCCGTTTATTCCTGACCAATCGAAATCGGTTTCAATGCCGGCGAGCCAATTGCGGTTCAATTGCCAAGTATAACCGAACTGTACTCCACCCAGTACGCCCGAAGTATTGAATGGCGTGGCGGGCGGCGGCGCGCCAGTACAGCCATTGGCGCCAAAAAGGCAGGCTGAAGACGGATCATTAGGCGAGTAATTTACCGTGCTATTTCCCCAGCCGTATCCAACGTTTGCTCCGACATAAAATCCCGTCCAGTGGTAGACGGGCGGCGGCGGAGGCGGCGGGCTTTTGGCAACCGCAGCGTTGATCGTGGCGAGCGCAAAAAGCGCAATAATGCCGGCAAGCAAATATTTCATCTGACCCCCGCTGTTGTCACCAATCTATCGGGGGCGATGTCGTTGTCTTGGTCTATGGTGAAGTCGTCATGTCTGGATGGAAATAACTGGCATTTAAGCCGCGATGTGACCAAACGGTCACACGCACTGACGCTAATCATGCTCAGAAGGAAATCGACTGTGCCTGGAGTGAATTGTCACTCGACTAAAACCTGTTACTTTGTTTCGATGTGAACGCCGGTCCGGGCTACAGCGACTAAAAGTCATGGACAAAAGTGCGATCGACCGTCTCTATTTCAGCCCCGACGGCTTGCCGGAGCGCGACCGTTTTCCGGTGATACGTCCAGCGCCATCAAAATGCTCCGATTTTCGACCGACAACTTTTCGGAAGACAAGCGAATTGACGCGTATCGCGAAATCTACAGCCGCACCATTGTAAGGCACGATGTCGAGCCGCTTGGAGACCAGCCGTTCCGTTTCGAGGCTGATCTGTACAGCTTGCCCGGGCTCGGCCTGGCGTCGTCTCTCATTTCGCCGTGTCATCGGTGGCACACAGCGGGGCATATTGACAGCGATGATCTCATATTGGGTGTTGGGCTGAGCGGCGAATGTGTTGTCCACCAACGCGGCCGTGAAGCGGTGCTCGGGCAGGGAGAGACCATGCTGACGAGCGCCGCGCATCCTATCGACGTGATTATCGGGACTACCTCGCGGCCCATCAGCTTGCGGCTGCCCCGCGCCATTCTTGAAGCAAGGATCGCCGACCTCGATGCCTGCATTGCACGGCGGATCCCGAGCAATATCAAGGGTCTGCCCTTGCTGATTAGCTATGTCGACGCAGTTCGCTTTACCGAGCTGACGAACCCGGCGCTTTGCGATCTCGCCGTCTCGCATGTCTACGATCTCGTTGCCCTCCTTCTTACGAAAGGCGACGCGCGCCACTTGGCGCAACAGCGTGGCGCCCGCGCCGCTCGGCGCGACGCCATTCTGCGCACAATCGAGCGCCGCAGCGGCGATCCGGGTCTGAGCGTGCTCACCGTTGCGCTCTTGCTCGGCGTCACGCCGCGCTACGTGCACCTTCTCCTCGAAGAAACCGGCAAGAGCTTCACGCATCATGTGCTGGAACGGCGCCTGGAAAAAGCTGCTACGCTCTTGCGCGATCCGGGCTGGCGGCAGCGCAAGATCGCCGACATCGCCGCCGAGGCGGGCTTCGCCGACCTGTCCTATTTCAACCGTGCCTTCCGCCGCCGCTTTGGCGCGACGCCGTCGGACATTCGCGCGACTACGGTTCGGAACGGCTGACCGGCCGCGGCGAAAGAGCAGACATCAGACTGGCCCGATTCGACGTAAACTGCGATGACCCGCAGGACAAACGCCGGAGAGATTCGTGGCCTCGACGATCAATGTTGCCGCCTATAGCGACGCGCTTGTCGTACTCGGCACGGCGGGCATCGTGGTGCCGATCGTCAGCCGGCTGGGTTTTTCCCCAGTGCTCGGTTTTCTCGGCGCCGGCGCGCTCTTGGGGCCGCTCGGCTTAGGCTCGCTGATCAATTCATTTCCAGTGCTGTACTGGTTCACGATCGGCGATGCCAAGGACGTCGCCGGCATCGCCGAGCTCGGCATTGTGTTCCTGCTGTTCCTGATCGGTCTCGAGCTTTCGCTGCACCGGCTTTTGACCATGCGGCGTCTGGTGTTCGGTCTTGGCGGCTTGCAGGTGCTTATCACCACGGGACTGCTCGCCGGCGGCGCGGTCTATTTCGGGAAAAGTCCCTCGGAGGCGATCATCCTCGGTGCGAGCCTGTCGCTGTCGTCGACGGCGATCGTGCTCGAACTGCTATCGAGGCAGGAGCGGCTGAGGACGAACGTCGGACGCGCCAGCTTTGCCGTGCTGCTGCTGCAGGACCTCGCTGTCATTCCGATTCTAATGTTCATTTCGCTCCTGGCGGCCGGTCCAAGCGGCTCGGTGCTCGCCAGCCTCGGCAGGGCGCTTTTGCAAGCCGCCGTAGCGCTCGCCGTCATTGTCGTATTCGGCCGCGTGCTGCTGCAACCGCTGTTCCGCATGGTGGCGGCGACGCGCTCGCGCGACCTCTTCATCGCTACCGCCTTGTTCGTCATCATCGCGGCCGGCGTCGTCGCCAATCAGGCCGGCCTGTCCATGGCGCTCGGCGCCTTCGTCGCCGGTCTGCTTCTCGCCGAGACCGAATATCGCAAGGCGATCGAAGCCACCATCGAGCCGTTCAAGGGCCTGTTGCTCGGCATTTTCTTCTTCACCGTCGGCATGGACATCGACGTGCGCGAATTGCTGCGCGAGCCGTATCTGCTCGCCGCCACGGTTGTCGGGCTGATCGCCGTCAAATCGCTGCTGATCGTCGGCCTCGCCAAATTGTTCCGGCTGTCGTGGCCGGTTGCGATCGAGATGGGACTGATGCTCGGCCCCGGCGGCGAATTCGCCTTCGTCGGCATCGGCACGGCGGCGGAGCTCGGCTTGATCGATACGCGCCTTGCAAGCTTCGCGCTCGTCGTCACGTCGGTGACGATGGCGCTCACGCCGCTGTTGTCGTTCGCGGGGCGGCGTTTTGCCTCGCGGCTCCGGGCGGCCGGCGCCGCGCCGTCGGAATTGATGGTGCGGCCGAACGCCGGGCAGAAACACGCAATCGTCGTCGGCTACGGCCGCGTCGGCAAGGTGGTGTGCGCGCTTCTCAAGGAGCATGGCATTCCTTATATCGCCGCCGACTCCGATACCCGCACGGTGACGCACGATCGCCGCGATGGCCACGATGTCTACTACGGCAACGCCGCCGATCCGCAATTTCTCGAAATCTGCGGGTTATCCAGCGCGGCTGGTGTCATCATCACCATTCATGATCGTGACCTGATCGACGACGTGGTCGAACACGTACGCGCCATGCGCTTCGACATTATTATTGTCTCGCGGGCGCGAGACGCCGACCACGCGCGCCATCTTTATGAGCTCGGTGCTACCGACGCCGTGCCGGAAACCGTCGAGGCAAGCCTTCAACTGTCCGAAGCGGCGTTGGTCGGTCTCGGAATCCCGGTTGGGCCGGTGATCGCGTCGATCCACGAGAAGCGCGACGAGCTACGTCACGCCTTGCAGCAGGCCGCGCGCGAGGCCGGACTGCAGCGGAGTCACGCGGTAAAACCGAAGCGCCAAAGCCGCAATTGACACGCTGAATTTCCAGGCTGCGCGCATCACTGTACAAAACTGCACAGCGGAAAATTAGAGCCGACAATACCTTTCCAAGACGCGGCTGATTCGAGTGTAGCTCCGGTTCTCATCGGCCTTAGAGCGTAGCCCCGGAAATTGGACTCTGATTTTCGGAAAAGTCGTGCTCGCCAAAAATGCTGGAGCCCGGTTCCGATTCCATCAAGAACCGATAACTCCGGGGCATTCTGGGAGGTGAAATAGGCGTGCTACGCGCATGGCAGGGCCGTCCCAAGGTTAGGGCATTCGTGCACCGCATCAGCTCACCCCAAAGCGCTGATTGGAAATGACACTCGCAAACAAAATCGAGGGCGCCGAGAGATTCGGCGCGCTGGCTAACCGTGAGCAGGAGCCGACAATGAAGAGATTCTCCGGACTTGCGTTTCTCTTATGTCTCGCGGCGATCGCCTCCGCGTTCCCACACTCGGCGTTTGCGGCCAAGCCCGATGAGCAGATCTCGGCGCGGCTCGATGCGCTGGAAAGGAAAATGCAGCGCTACGCGCGCGCGTCAACCATCTCGAAGCGTCTAAAGCAGCACGGATGCAACACGGTCAGGTGCCCGCCGAAACACGACTACAAAATGCAGAAGCATTGGCCGCCGAGCCGAATACAATATCTCCGAGAAACGCCGGCCAAGCCGTCGACATCGGAACCTCGAACCCGCCGCACCACTTCGAGATCAGCGGATCGCTATTGTATTGGCAGCCGGGCGCCGGCGATCTCGAATATGGGACGCTGATAACCCCATTACCCATAACGACACCCAATTGGGCCAACCAGTCGCTTAAACCCGGCTTCAGTCCCAGCTTCCGTATCGGCGTTCGCTACATGCCAAACGAGACCAACGACATCGAACTGAATTGGACGCATTTGAACAGCACCGCGAATGGGTCTTTTTCAGCCACGCCCACGCAAATGGTGGGGCCACCTTATTTGATTGGCCCAGAATCGGCCTTGTACCAGAACGCCAATGGCACGGTGCGATCCGCATATGATGCTGTCAATTTGGACGGAGGACATACCTTCTGTGCCGACTGTCCCTTTCAATTGCGCGCCTTCGGCGGCGTGGAATTTGCTCGCATCGGCCAGAACCTGACCGGGCTGTTCCAGAGCGCCGATGGTACTGCTGCCAGCGGATACACAAACAACTCGTTATTTACCGGCGCCGGTCCGCGCTTGGGACTGAAAGGACAGTATGCGTTAGGCGACTTTCAATTTATCGGCGAGTTTGCGGGAGCGGGCTTGATCGGCACCTCGCAGAGTCGCATCAATTTTCTAACGGTTTCTCCTGCACTAGTCGGAACCAACAACCAAGCTTTGACATCGCCCAACGCGACGCAGGTGATTCCCAGCATCGACGCCAGATTGGCCACCGCCTATACCTTTCCGTCGAGCTACTACGGGCAGTTTAGGATCGAGTTGGGTTATCAGGCGTCGATCTATTTCAATGCCGTCAGTCAGTATGCGCTGACCCAAGTACCGACAACGATCCCACCCGTGGGAGTCTTCCTGGCGACGGAGCAACATTCTCAGAGCAACTTCACGGACCAGGGCCCGTATTTGACGGGCAGCTGGGCGTTCTAAAAAGGCCATCGCGCGTCAACTTGCGGAACAGCCGGACTTGTTGCCCGATCGCGCTGCCGGCACCGCGCCGCGCCCGTCTTTGCCACGCCGCACCGCGACGATCTCGGCGAGAATCGAAATCGCGATCTCATCGGGCGTAATGGCGCCGAGATCGAGACCGGCGGGCGCCTTGAGCTTTGCAAGCCGCTCCGCCGTCACGCCGCGTTCCGCGAGCGCGGCTTTGAGCGACTCGGCTTTCTTGCGGCTGCCGACGAACGCCACGTAGTCCACATCGACGGCGAGCGCCGCAGCCAGCGCCGCATCGTCGCCGCGGCCTTGCGTTGAGACGACGACATAGCGCGCGGCGGCCTCGTCGACCGGCAGCACAAATCCTTCGATCCGGCGATCGGCATCGGCGAAGACCGTTTGCTCGGCCGCCGGCGCGCAGACAGTGACGGCGTAGCCCGAACGGTTGGCGAGATCGGCGATGGCAACGGCCACCGGGCTTGACCCGCAAATCACGACCTGCGGCCGCGGCAAGACCGGTTCGACGAAAATGTCCATGGTGCCCTGGCTCGGGCACATATTCTTGGCAAAGCGAACGCCGCCTTCTTCCTCGCCGGCTTTGTGGCCTTGTCCTTCGAGCTCATCGGGCGGCTGCACCGACACGAGCCGCGATTTGCCGTCGGCAAGCGCGTCGCGCGCCGCCTTGAGCACGGCCGCCCGCGCGCAGCCGCCGCCGATCCAGCCTTCCGATATCGTGCCGTCCGGCAAGATCACCGCCTTGGCGCCGGCCTTGGCCGCGGTCGCCGCCACCGTGCGCACAACGGTGGCGAGCGCAAAGGGGACGCCCGTGGATTTGCGCGTCGAAATAATGTCGAGGATATCGTCGGCGCGATTCATTTAGATTCTCGCCAGATAAGGTTCGAGCGCCGCGAGGCTTTCGAGATTATGCGCTGGCGCGAACAGATCGATATAGGGCAGCGCCGCCTGCATGCCGCGCGCCTGCGGAGAGTAGTCGCGCCAGCCGATCAGCGGATTGAGCCAGATGATTTTGCGGCAACGGCGGCGCAGCCGCCGCATCTCCTCGCCCAATTGCCCGGGTTCGCCGGTGTCGTAACCGTCGGATACGATCATCAAAGCGGTGCGTGAATTGATGACGCGACGCGCGTGCCAGCGATTGAAGGTGGCGAGGCTCTCGCCGATCCGCGTGCCGCCGCCGATGCCTTGTGCCATCAGCGACAGCTTCTCGACGGCGCGGGTCACGTCGCGATCGCGCAGCGAGGGCGAGACGTGGGCGAGGCGGGTGTGAAAGACGAAAGCTTCAGCCTCACGGAAGGCGTCGACCACGCCGTGCAGGAAGCGCACGAAGAACGCGGTGTAGAGGCTCATCGAGCCGGAGGCATCGAGCAGAACGACGAGGCGGAGTGGTTTGATCTTGCGGCGGCGCCAAGCGAGCTCGAACAGCATGCCGCCATGCGAGATATTCCGATGAATGGTGCGGCGCAGGTCGAGGCGGCGCCCGCGCCGGCGGATTTGCTCGCGGCGCACCAGCCGCGCCCGCATGACGCGAGCGAGCCGCGCCGCGAGCGCATGGGTTGCGGCGATGTCGTCGGGATCGACGATGTGGCGCAGGTCGGCGGCGGTCAACGCTTCCGTGCGCGAGGCGCCTTCGCGGCGGCCGCGGCCGTCCGCTGGACTTTCGCCGCCGTCGTCGCGCCACCGCTGGGTATGATCCGGAAGACCCGTCGCGTCTTGCGGCACCTGGGCCTCGGCGAGCCGCCGCGCCGGCGCGTGGCTCGCGTTCGGTGTGCCCGACAGGACTTGGCGCTGCCGCATGTCGCGGCCGCGCCAGAACGCTTCGAAAATTTCGTCAAATCGCTCCCAGTCGGAATGCGTCGCGCAGAACAGTGATCGCAGTGCCGGCTTGAGCGAGGTTGGACGCAGCGCGGCGGGCGAGGCCAGCACTTGCAGCGCATCGCGCGTTTCGGCGAGGCCGACGTGGAAGCCATTGTCACGCAACGTGTGCGCAAAACCGGCGAGGCGGCGGCGGGTGCCGAATGAATTACCCCGCTCGTCCCCGCGAAAGCGGGGACCCAGCGCTGGATTCCCGCTTTCGCGGGAATGAGCGGATGTTGTTGCCTCCGCCATTCACGCCACCTTACCGAGAAGCCGCTCGCTCACTTCGCGCGTGACCCTCGAGCGATCCTCGTGCGTCTTGAGCAAGCAGATCATGGTCTCGTAGACAGCCTCCGGCTCCTGCCGCAAATCGTGAACTTCGAGCCCGGCGAGCGTTGCCGCCCAATCCAGAGTCTCGGCGACGCCGGGGACCTTGCGCAAATCCTCCTTGCGTACCGCCGCAACCATGCGCGCGATCTGCAACGCGAGCGTGGTGTCGATGCCGGGCGTGCGGGTGAGGATGATCTTTGCCTCGCGGTCGACCTCGGGAAATTCAATGTAATGATAAAGACAGCGCCGGCGCAGCGCGTCGGACAATTCGCGCGTGCCGTTCGAGGTCAGCACTACGCGCGGGATCGAGACAGCCTTGATGGTGCCGAGCTCCGGGATGCTGATCTGGAAATCGGACAGCATTTCGAGCAGGAACGCCTCGAACTCCTCGTCGGCGCGGTCCACTTCGTCGATCAGCAGCACCGGCGGCGTCGCGCGGCGGATGGCGGCAAGCAGCGGCCGCTCCAACAGATACTTTTCCGAAAAAATGTGCTCTTCGATCGCGTCGGCGTTTTCGCCGATACCTTCGCGCGCCTTGATGGCGAGGAGCTGGCGCTGATAATTCCACTCGTAAAGTGCGGCGTTCTGGTCGAGGCCTTCGTAGCATTGCAGCCGGATCAGCTCGGTGCCGTGCACCGCGGCGAGCGCCTTGCCGACTTCGGTCTTGCCGACGCCGGCTTCGCCTTCAAGGAGGAGCGGCCGTTTGAGATAATTCATCAGCCACAGCGCCGTCGCGATATCGTGGTCGGCGACGTAGCCAACGGCGGCGAGCTTGTCCGAGATGTCTTCGCGCTTGAGACTCATGCCAGCGGTCCGTACCACGCCGTCACCCTTCGAAGGCCGCTTCGCGGCCACCTCAGGGTGACGGTGAGAGTCATATGGTGTTCCGGCCTTATTTATTCCGCATGCAGCCCGAGTTTCTCCGCGGCCGTCCAGGTGCGCCAATGGTCGTGCGGCATCTGGATGTGGGTCGAGCCGAGGAACGCGAACGCGTCATTGACCGCGTTCGAGAAGGCCGGCACGCCGCCGACATTCGGACTTTCGCCGACGCCCTTGGCGCCGATCGGATGATGCGGCGATGGCACAGCGGTGAAGTCGGTTTCCCAATGCGGCGTCTCGACCGCCGTCGGCAGGAAGTAGTCCATCAGCGACGCTGTCGTGACGTTGCCGTCGTCGTCGTAATGGATTTCCTGGCCCATGGCGATGCCGAAGGCTTCCGTCAGGCCGCCATGGATCTGACCTTCGATGATCATCGGATTGATGCGCGTGCCGCAATCATCGAGCGCGTAGAAGCGCCGGACCTTGGTTGTGCCGGTGTCGACGTCGACGTCGACGACGCAAATATACGCGCCGTAGGGAAAGGTGAAGTTGGGCGGATCGTAATAGTTGATCGCCTCCAGTCCCGGCTCCATGCCGGGCGGCACTTCGTGATAGGCCGCCCAGGCGAGCTCGGTCATGGTCTTGAAGCGCTCGGGATTGCCCTTCACCTGGAAGCGGTCGATGTCCCATTCGAGATCGTCATCGTGCACTTCGAGCATGTAGGCGGCGATCATCTGCGCCTTGGTCTTGATCTTGCGGCAGGCCATCGCGGTCGCGGCGCCGGACACCGGCGTCGAGCGTGAGCCGTAGGTGCCGAGCCCATAGGGCGCGGTGTCGGTGTTGCCTTCCTCGATCATGATGTTGTCTGCGGGAATGCCGAGTTCAGTAGCGATGATCTGGGCATAGGTCGTCTCGTGACCCTGGCCCTGCGATTTGGTGCCGAGACGGCATATGCCGCTGCCGGTCGGATGGATGCGGATTTCCGCGGAATCGAACATGGCGATGCCGAGGATGTCGCAGGCGCGCGACGGGCCGGCGCCGACGATTTCGGTGAAGAAGGCAACGCCGATGCCCATCACTTCACGCGTCTCGCCGCGCCTGAAGGCTTCACGCTTGGTCTTTTGCTCCGCGCGCAGCTTCTTGTAATCGACGGATTGCAGCGCCTTGTTCATGGCGGTCTGATAGTCGCCGGAATCGTACTGCCAGCCGAACGCGGACGTGTACGGGAATTGCTCGCGCCGGATCAGGTTCTTCATGCGGAATTCGGCCGGATCCATCCCGAGCTTTTGCGCCATGATGTCCATGGCGCGCTCGATGCAATAGGCCGCTTCGGTGACGCGGAACGAGCAGCGATAGGCGACGCCGCCCGGCGCCTTGTTGGTATAGACGCCGTCGACCAGGCAATAGGCGGTTGGGAAATCGTACGAACCGCTAATGATACTGAACAGGCCCGCGGGCCATTTGGTGGCGTTGGCGCAAGCGTCGAATGCGCCGTGGTCGGCGATGGTGTAGCAGCGCATCGCCGTCACCTTGCCGTCCTTGGTGCAGGCGATTTCCATATCCATGTGGAAGTCGCGCGCAAACGCCGTGGTGGAGAGGTTCTCGATGCGATCCTCGACCCATTTCACCGGTCGCCCGGTCACGATCGAGGCAACGATCGAGCAGATATAGCCCGAATAAGCGCCCACCTTGTTGCCGAAGCCGCCGCCAATGTCGGGGGCGATGACGTGGATCTTGTGCTCGGGGATTTTCGAGATTAGCGATGCTACGGTGCGAATGACGTGCGGCGCCTGGAAGGTGCCCCACAGCGTCAGCTCGCCCCTGATCTTGTCGAACGAGGCGACGCACTGGCAGGTCTCGAGCGGGCAGGGGTGCACGCGCGGATAAACGATAAACTCCCGGATCGTGACGTCGGCTTTGTCGAATGCGGCGTCGGTCGCGGCCTTGTCGCCGGCTTGCCACGCAAAGACGTGATTGTAGTGCTTGCGCTTGCCGTGGGCGCCATCGGTCTTGTCCTTGAGATCCTCGCGGATCATCGGCGCGTCCTTGGCCATCGCCTTGAGCGGATCGACGTTGACGGGCAGCTGCTCGTATTCGACTTCGACCAGCTCGACGCCATCGGCCGCGGCCTCGCGGCTTTCCGCGACGACGAAGGCGACCTCCTGGTTCTGGAACAGCACTTTGCCGTCGGCGAGCACCATCTGGACGTCGCCGGCGAGCGTCGGCATCCAGGCGAGGTTCACGGTTTTGAGCGTCTCGGCGGTGATGACCGCGACGACGCCAGGCACCGCCGCGGCCTTGGTGGTGTCGATGTTCTTGACGCGGGCGTGGGCGTAGGGCGAACGCACCAGGTCGCCATAAAGCATGTTCGGCAGCTTCAGATCGTCGACGTAATTGCCCTTGCCCTGGGTGAAGCGGACGTCCTCGACGCGCTTGCGCTTACAGCCCATGCCTTCGAGCTTGGCGGTGCGTTCTGCGGAGGTGGGGGTCATGTCGTTCATTCTGCGGCCTCCTGGAAAGGCACGCCGTTGATCTTGGCGGCGGCGTATTGAATGGCCTTGACGATGTTCTGATAGCCGGTGCAGCGGCACAGATTGCCCGAGATGCCGTAGCGGATTTCCTCCTCGGAGGGATTGTTGTTCTCCTGCAGCAACCGGTAGGCGCGGGTGATCATTCCCGGCGTGCAGAAGCCGCATTGCAGCCCATGCATCTCGCGGAAGCCTTCCTGCAGCGCATGCAGCGTGCCGTCGGCGTTTGCCATGCCCTCGATGGTGCGGATGTCGGCGCCGTTCGCCTGCACCGCAAACACCGTGCATGATTTCACCGACTTGCCGTCGAGATCGACGGTGCAGGCGCCGCAATGGCTGGTTTCGCAGCCGATATGCGGGCCGGTCAGATTGAGCTGCTCGCGCAGGAAATGAATGAGCAACGTGCGCGGCTCGACCAATTCTTCGACGGCGTTGCCGTTGACCTTCATCGCGACTTGAGATTTGGCCATTGCTGTTTCTCCCTCAGCCGCGAGCGAGCGATTTGGCGCGGGCCAGCGCGCGGGTGAGCATCACGCCGGCCATTTTGGTGCGGTATTGCGCCGGTCCGCGGGCGTCTTCAGCGGGTGCGGTGATCGCCTCGGCGGCGGCGACGGCGCGCTTCACCGTCGCGGCATCGAGCGCGGAGCCGACGAGGATTTTCGCCGCTTCCTCGGCCCAGAGCGGGGTTTCCGCGACATTGGTGAGCCCGATCGAGCAGCTTTCGACCTTGCCGCCCTTCATCGTCAGCACTACAGCGGCGGCAGCGGTGGCGTAATCGCCGATCTTGCGCTTGAGTTTTTCGTAAGCCGAGCCGTGTCCCGCCGCCGGCACCGGGATGCGAATGGCGGTCAGCACGTCGCCCGGCTCGAGCGCGGTGAAATAAGCGCCTTGATAGAACTGGCGCGCCGCGATGCGGCGTTCGCCGTTTTTGCCGGTGACCTGATAGGCCGCGTTAAGGCACATCATCACCGCCGGCATGTCGTTGCCGGGATCGCCATTGGCGACATTGCCGCCGAGCGTGCCGACATAGCGTACTTGCGGATCGGCGATCTGCAGCGAGGTTTCGCGCAGGATCGGAATTTTGGCGGTGAGCAGGTCCGAAGCGATCAGGTCGTGCTGCGTCGTCATGGCGCCGATGACGATGTCGTTACCGTCGGCGCGGGCGCCCTTGAGCTCGGCAATGCCGGCGAGATCGACCAGATTGGCCGGTGTCGCCAGGCGCAGCTTCATCATCGGAATGAGGCTGTGCCCGCCGGCGAGTGCGCGGCCGTCATCGCCCAGCGTGGCGAGGAGGCCAACTGCTTCTTTGACGGATGTAGGACGGTGATAGCTAAAGGATCCAGGTATCACGGGCATCCTCCCTTGCGCACGCGGCGGGTCCACGGTCATCACCGCAGCCCTTTGCCGGACTTTGTTCAATACCACTTTGCAGCTTTTAGGCCGGGAATTGTGGCGAGTTGTGCGGTGCAGCAGCAAGGATCGGTGCACCAACGCGATGCGGGATGCACCGAATGCCACGATCGCGCACGGATGACGGCGCCCTTGCACGAATTGCGTCAGGATAACTGACGCAATTCACGGAGAATGTCGCTCGGCGGCGCGAGCCGGACGATTATTATTGCGGTGCGAAATGGTGGCGGCGGCGCAATGCGACGGCGGGATCGTCGCCGGTGAGCGCGGCGACGCGAGTTTTCAGCCAGCCGATCCGGCTCCTGCTGACCGGCACCGCATAATCGTGCCGGGCGTCCATCTCCACCAATTCGCTATCGCCGGACCGCTTGTAGCCGACCACCCGATCGATATTGACGATGTGGCTGCGATGAATGCGCACGAAACGCGAATTGTCGAGCCGGGATTCGACATCGCCGATGGCGAGCGGGCAGAACAGTTTGTCGTTGCCGTTGTAGATATATGTGTAATGCGCATTGGCGTGGACCGCGACCACGTCCTCGACGGCGAGGAAGTGTGTCGCGCCGTCGCGCTCGATCGGCAAATGGCGTGCAAAGCGCCGCGGCGGCCCGCCGACACCGCCAAGCGGCGAATAGGTGCCGCGCCCGAATTCGGGACTGCCGCCGTGGCCGTTGGCGCCGTTGCCTGCGGCCACGGCCGCTTGCTCCGTCATGTTCGTGATGACGGAATCGCCGCCTACCGGCGCAGTAGCCTTCGCCGCCGCCCGCGATGTGTCCGGCATGAGCAGCAAAAGAAAGATACCGGAAAGACAAAATGCGACGACCGACACGATGATCGCCAACAGGTCGGTCGACAGCGCCGGCGCGCTAGCGGGCGCCGACGCGAACGGTAACAGGGTCAAGCCTTCCATCGCCGTGTAGTGCATCCCGGAAACGGCGATGCCGAAGGCGATCGCGGACAGGATCAGCGGCGGCCATCCGCCGCGGCCGGTCGCGAGCCAGAGCGCCAGGCCGGACGCCGCAATCGCGATCGCCATGCTGGCGGCGACATAATAGCGATCATGGATCATGTAGGCGCTGGCGCCGAGCGCGCTCATGCCGATGTAGTGCATCGTGAAAATGCCGCCGCCCATCAGGCAAGACGACAATGTCAGGCGCAGCAAAGTGAGCGGGCCGGAGCTGGTCGCGTAGACCGCCGCGCCGACGACAATGACGCAAACCAGAAAGGATAACAGCGTCGGGAAAACGAGATAGTCGACCTGGAACGGCAGCCGCGCCGCCAGCATGCCGATGAAATGCATGGTCCAGATCGCGACGGCGAGCGAAAAAGCGGCGCCGGCCAGCAGCAAACGCCGGCGCATCCCGGTGGCGGTGCCGATCTGTACCGCCAGACTTAAGCCAACATAGGCGCCCTGGATCGCCATGACGATCGAGAGCAAGACCAGCCACGACTCATAAGTCACTGGCATGGACCACATCCTTCGCCAGGATAGACAGCGCGCCCGTTCTCCAACCGGCACTGGAACCATTATAAATGAGTTTTGGGCCGCCGCCGATAGCCGGCTTTCCGGGGGGAATCAGGCGCTTTCGGCAGGTGACGTCGCCAGGTCGGTGCTCAGCCCTCGTAGCCGGACCGCAGCACCGGCAAGGCGCTGTTGGCGGGCGCGACTGCCGTCGGCGCCGGCGCTTCTTTCGGCGTTGCCTCGACCGGACCGGTGACCCCCGGGCGGCACGATTCCGAATGCGCGGCTTGCAGCACGTGGCTCAGCGCGACCGCTTGAAGACGGGGCGATTTGTCGATGGTGAAATGATCGATGCTGGTGTCGCTGGACACGTCGACGTTCGATAGCATGCCGTGAAAGCCGGCGCCGGGCCGCATATAGGCGTAGCTCCGCTGCGTCAGATTGAGGACGCAGGCCACGTTGCGCGGCGCCAAATAAGAACCGGTGCCGTCGAACGGAACGACCAGCGCGACAGGCACGCCTTGCGCGTTCAATTCCTGCGCCATCGTCATCACCGCGTCGGCGCCGAGCGAATGGCCGACCAGGATGTAAGGCCCGTGATCGCCGGCGCGGTACTTTTGCACGATTTCGCCGACGATCACCTCCGAGAGCGTATGGTTGTAGACGCTGGCCTCGACGCCATGGCGCGCGATCTGCGCGGCAAGCTGGTCCATGCCGAGCGAGAAAATGTTGAGGAGCCCGCGTATCAAATAGACATGCGGGCGCGACACGGCCGCCCCGCGGTCGGCGAACTTGACCGCACTTTGCGCGGTGGGGGCGAGCAGGGTGAGTCCGACCAGCACCAATGCGCCTGCGAGAAAACAGCGCAACCCGGGTCGCAAGGGCAGGGCGAAGCAACGTGATTTTTTTGCCAGGGAACGACAGGCGCCCGACATCGCACCACTCCACGCAACGTCACACATCACTAGGGGCGTGATTATGGCGAAACTGGGTAAAAATTTCCTTGTTGCGGCATCAGGAGTTGCGGCATCAGGACGAGATGGCGTAAGGCGGCGCCCATCCCCTTTTGTCCCATGCTAGCTATTCGCCGCTTTTCGCCTGGCGAGCTCGAGCACGATCGGCCGCGTTGCGGCCCGCACCGGCGCACGCCGCACGTCGGCAAGCGTATGCAGGAAGTCGGTGAACCAGCTCTGCACCGAGGCCGCCTTGAGCTTGCGCAACATGGATTGCCACCGCTCGCGCCGCTCGTCGACGCTCATCGACAGCGCCACCGCGATCTGCCGCGCCATGCCGTCGATGTCGTGCGGATTGATCAGGAGCGCGGCGTCAAGCTCCTTGGCCGCGCCGGCAAATGACGACAGCACCAGCACGCCGGGGTCGAACGGGTTCTGCGCCGCCACATATTCCTTGGCGACGAGGTTCATGCCGTCGTGCAACGGCGTGACCAGGCCGACGCTCGCCACGCGGTAGAAGCCGGCCAGCGTGAGCTGCGAAAAGCCCTTATTGAGGTAACGGATCGGCATCCAGTCGACTTCGCCGTGGCGGCCGTTGATCTCGCCGACCAAACCGGAGAGTTCGGCCTTGAGCTCGCGATAAGCCTTGATGTTGCCGCGTGACGGCACCGCGATTTGCAGCAGCGATACGGCGCGTTTCAAGCTCGGCTCGATTTCGAGCATGCGATCGAACGCGCGCATTCTGTTGGCGAGGCCCTTGGAATAATCGAGACGATCGACGCCGAGCACGAGCTTGGCGCCGTGCATGCTCTCGCGCAGCCGGGTGACCTCGATGCGGCTAACCGCCTTGGTCGCGCGTGCGGCGAACTCGTCGACGTCGATACCGATCGGGAAGGTCGCGAGCTGGGTCAATCCCCAATTCGACGCCACGGTGCCGTCGACGATGTTGAGGCCAAGCTCGGTCTGCAGATAGTCCTCGAAGTTCTGCCGATCCTCGACGGTCTGAAAGCCGATCAGATCGTAGGCGAGCATGGCGTCGGCGAGCTCGGCGCAATTCGGCACTGCGGCCATGGTGCGGCGATCCGCCCACGGCGTGTGCAGAAAGAATCCGAGCGGGCGCTCGATGCCGAGCCCGCGCATCTCGGCGCCGAGCATCAGAAAGTGATAGTCCTGGATCCAGAACACCGCCTCGGGCGTGTTGAAGCGCACCAGCGCTCGCGCCATGAACGAATTGATCTCGCGATACGAGGCGTAATCGTCGGCGGTGACATGAATAAGATCGGGGCGCGAGTGCAGCGCCGGCCACAACGCCGAATTGGCGAAGCCTTCGTAATAGCCGCGATAGTGCTTGGCCGGCATGTCGACGGTGGCGAGCGCGCCGGTGCCGAGCGCTTCGATCCGCGCAAAAGAGTCCCGCGTGTCGTCTCCGGCCTGCCCGCTCGAGCCGACCCAGATCGCTCCGGAATCGCGCACCATCGGCAACAGCGCCGCCGCCAAGCCACCCGCGAGCGGCTCGTCGGGGGTCGCTCGCGCGACGCGGTTGGAGACGACGACGACATTCACGACGGCACCTCCGCGCCCGGTGTTCAAAGCCCGGGTGTTCAAATAACCGTTAAGGAGGCGCTTAGTTCCGCGTTTGTGATGCAGTGCAGCGAAGCTGCTCAGGAATCAGGCATTTTCCCCGCGGTCGATTGCGGCCAGCGTATTTAGTCGCAATTTTTCGGGTAAATCCGCTTACGCCTGCCCGTAGGCGATGGTGGAGAGCAGGCTCACTTCGGCGTGCCGCGAGTCGAGCCTTGTGTGCTGCAAAACGATCGGCACATCGGAATCGAACACGCTCGAATAGGCGGTGTCGCGCGGGATCGGTTCGGGCGTGTCGAGATCGTTGAAGCGCAGATGCAGCGTGCGCCGCGCGGCGACCGTCACCAGATAGGGGCCGACCGGATCGCGATCGGCGTAGAACACCGTGATGCGCACATGCGCCGTTCGGTCACCGGCATTGAGGATGCAAGCGGTCTCATGCGACACCAGCGCCGGATCGGAAAACGAGCTTTGCGAAGGAATGTAACCTTCGGCAATGGCCCAGCGCTTGTGTCCGAGTGTGTCCATGATCACTGCGCCGATGTTTGCTGCACGGCGAAGTAAATTAACGGCACAAGGGACGATCAGTTCCACCACGGAACTTTTTTAGGGCTGCAGCGTTGCTCGCCGGGGGCGCATGGGTCGCATAGGCCCGCTTCGCTATTGCGCGAACTCATCCGTTGCGGATCTCAAACGATGCGCGCCCTCACCGTTGCGCCCGGCACCGCGAATTCAGCGAAGGTCGAGGATGTGCCCGAGCCGCCGGTGTCGGATGGAGCCGTGCTGGTGCGCGCGCTGGCGCTCGGCGTTTGCGGCACCGACCGTGAAATCGTGTCCGGTGAATATGGCTGGGCGCCGCCGGGCCAAAAGCGCTTGATCATCGGGCACGAATCGCTCGGCAAAGTTCAGGAGGCGCCGGCAGACTCCGGTTTCAAGTCAGGCGATCTCGTGGTCGGCATTGTGCGCCGGCCCGATCCGGTGCCATGCCCGTGCTGCGCCGTCGGTGAATGGGATATGTGCCGCAACGGCCGCTACACCGAGCGTGGCATCAAGGAACGCAACGGCTACGGCTCGGATCTTTTCCGTATCGAGCCAGACTTTCTCATCAAGCTCGATCCGTCGCTCGAGCCCAGCGGCGTGTTGGTCGAGCCGACCAGCGTCGTCGCCAAGGCCTGGGATCAGACCGATCGCATTGGCAGCCGCTCCCGCGCCTGGGCGCCGAAGACGGTCCTCATCACCGGCGCCGGCCCGATCGGGCTGCTTGCCGCATTGATCGGCGCACAGCGCGGGCTTGACGTTCACGTGCTCGACAATCGCGACAGCCTGGAGAAGAAAACGATTGTGCGCGAGCTCGGCGGCACCTTCCATCTCGGCAACCTCGCCGATCTCGACGATCTCAAGCCCGATATTTTGATGGAGTGCACTGGCGCTCCGGTCGTGGTGCGCGATGCGTTTGGCCGAACCGCGTCCGGTGGTATCGTCTGTCTGGTTGGCGTCTCGCCGCCAGGCCGTGATTTCGAACTCGATATCGGCAGTGTTAATCGCACCATGGTGCTCGAAAACGATACCGTGTTCGGCACCGTAAACGCCAATCGCAAGCACTACGAAGATGCCGTCGCCACGCTCAAGCGCGCGGACAAGGATTGGCTGGGCCGGCTGATCACGCGCCGCGTGTCCGTCGAGCAATGGACGCAATCGCTCGCCCAGCAGCCGGACGATATCAAAGTCGTGGTCGATTTTTCCTGATCCCGGGACCTTTCTGAACGCAGATGCTTCTCAAGCCAGGTTCTTTCTCAAGCCATCAGGTTCCTCGCACACCATGTCCACCCCCCTCGAAGATTATGCCCTGATCGGCGATTGCAAAAGCGCCGCGCTGGTCGCCCGCAACGGATCGATCGACTGGCTGTGCTGGCCGCGTTTTGATTCGGATGCGTGCTTCGCCGCGCTCCTTGGCACGCCCGATCATGGCCGCTGGCTGGTTGCGCCGCGCGAGCAAGCCCACGTTACACGGCGCTATCGGCCAAACACGCTCATCCTCGAGACTTGTTTCGAGACGCACGACGGTGCGGCTACGCTGGTCGATTTCATGCCGTTTCGCAGCGACCATTCCGAGATCGTGCGTCTAGTCGTCGGCACGCGCGGCAAGCTCAAAATGTGCACCGAGCTGATCCTGCGATTTGGTTACGGCGCCGTCGTGCCGTGGGTGACGCGGCTTGAGGACGGCGCGCTGCGCGCCATCGCCGGTCCGGATATGGTGGTGCTGCGCACGCCGGTGCATGTCAAAGGCAGGGACATGACGTCGGTCGGCGAATTCACCGTCGGCCGCGGCGAGACTATTCCCTTTGTTCTGACCTATTCGCGCTCGCACATGGCGCTGCCGGCAGCGCTCGACCCGACGGCGTCGCTGGAGGCGACCGAAAACTTCTGGAAAGAATGGTCGGCAAAGTGTCGGCCGGCCGGCGAATGGTCTGATGCGGTCCGCCGCTCGGTGATCACGCTCAAGGCGCTCACCTATGGGCCGACCGGCGGCATCGTCGCCGCCCCGACCACATCCTTGCCGGAGCGGCTCGGCGGCGAGCGCAATTGGGATTACCGGTTTTGCTGGTTGCGCGACGCCACGCTGACGCTGCTTTGCGCCATGCATGCGGGCTATTACGAAGAGGCGCAGGCCTGGCGCGAATGGCTTCTCCGCGCCGTCGCCGGCAGCCCGGATCAGCTGCAGATCATGTACGCCATCGGCGGCGAACGGCGGCTGACCGAATGGGTCGCCGACTGGCTGCCCGGCTACGAGAAATCCGCGCCGGTGCGCATCGGCAATGCGGCGCATACCCAGCTCCAGCTCGACGTGTTCGGCGAGATCATGGACGTGCATCACCAGGCGCGGCGCTGCGGGCTTTCGACCAACGAATCCGGCTGGGACGCGCAGATCAAATTTCTCGAGCACTTAAAAGAAATCTGGCGCGGCCCCGATCAGGGCATCTGGGAAATGCGCGGGCCGGCGCAGCAATTCACTTATTCCAAGGTCATGGCATGGGTCGCCTTCGACCGCGCCATCAAAAGCGCCGAGACGTTCGGCCTCGAAGGCCCGCTTGATGACTGGCGCAAGCTGCGCGAAGAGATATACGACGAAGTATGCGAGTGCGGTTTCGACAAGAAGCTCGGCACCTTCGTGCAGGCCTACGGCTCGGATCAGCTCGACGCCAATCTGTTGATGTTGCCGTGCGTCGGCTTCCTGCCGGTCACGGATCCGCGCATTGCGGCGACTGTTGCGGCCATCGAAAAAAACCTGGTGCGCGACGGCTTCGTCATGCGCTACAGCACCCACGAAGTCGAAGACGCGTTGCCGCCCGGCGAGGGCGCATTCCTCGCCTGCAGCTTTTGGCTGGTCGACGTCTACATATTGCAGGAGCGCTATGACGAAGCGGAGACGCTGTTCCGACGGCTGGTCGGGCTGGCCAACGAGGTCGGCCTGTTGAGCGAAGAATACGATCCCGCCTTAAAACGCCTGATCGGCAATTTCCCGCAGGCCTTCTCGCATCTCGCGCTGGTCAACAGTGCCTATAACCTGACGCGCGAAAGAAATCCGGTGCAGCAGCGCGCGCACGACGAGCACGCGCCGCCGGAAGCGATCGCGGCGCCGGCGAAGTGAATGTGTCGTGACGGCGTCGAACCCGGTTGCTTCGCGCGCCAGTTATACCTAAAGTTGAAGCGCCAATGGGGACTGGCGCATGGCTCATCTATTTCGCGCCTATAAGGTGGACGGCGCCAAGATACCGACCTACTTCATCGAGAGCACCGCGCCGGACAATGTCGACGATGGGCTGACGCCGCCGCTGGTGCTGCCCCCATTGGTGCTGATCGAGCCGGACCAGGCAATCGACGAAATCGCCGCGGAATTGAGCGGGACAGCTTCCCCCAATTTGGTCGTGATGGTGCACGGCTTCAACAATCCGCAGCCCGCCGTTCTCGAGCTATACAAGGGAGCGTCTGCGACTATTGAAAACGATGACAAGATTTCGAGCCGTAGGGGTTTGGTTTGCGTCGGTTATCGGTGGCCTTCCGAAAAGATGCTGTCGCCAACGCGGAGCCGATTTGGCGCCCTGCCGACATTGGCCACCTGGATTTGGCGGTCCAGCCTCTTTCTGCTGATTTGCGGCCTCATCGCGATCGCGGTGTATCCGATCTGGCATTTGCTGTCGCGATCAAATCCGACATGGCAAACACCGGTCACGTTGCAGTCGAACACCTGGTTTTCGTACGGTCTGCCGTTCCTCGGGCATATTTTGGCCATGGCGGGTTTGGTCGGGGCTGGCCTCATATCTTGCGCCATGTTGCTTCGTATCATCGTCTATTTCCGCGACACCTATCGCGCGACCAATTACGGGGCCCCCGACCTGATCGAAATCATCCGCCAGGTCGACCGCAAGATCATTGGCCATGACGCAAGGGACCACGAGGCAATAGCTGAAACCAGACAGCGGAGAGACGATCGCCGGGTGCAGCTGTCGTTCATTGGCCACAGCATGGGAGGCTACGTGGTCACCAATGCGATCAGGGCCCTGTCGGACTTATTTGCCGATTACGCGTTGCGGCCGCATCTCAACGTCGGCGTATTCAGCGGCGCACATGCCGAGAGAATTCCATCGAAAATCGGCCACGCCTTCGATCTGAAGCGTTTTGTGCTGGCCTCGCCCGACATTCCTGCCGAGGCGTTGTTGTCCAATCGCGCCAACTTTTTGGCGTCTTCGCTACGGCGTTTCCACGAAGCCTATCTGTTCAGCAATGAAGGCGACGAAGTGCTACGGCAAATTTCGACGGTGGCGAATTACTTCTCATTTCCGACCACGAGCTGGAAATTCGGGTTCCGGCTGGGCAACGTCGAGCTTTTATCGAGCGGCTATGGCGTTATCCCTGTAGCCCCGGGATCGATATTGGCGACGGTACGGATCGGCTACTACACGCTGCGGGAAATTTACCGCATTTTCCAAGTCGCACGAGGGCAGGGCGACGATTTCGACACTTTGCAGGACAAGCTTCCCGAGAGTTTCAGCTATTTCGACTGCACGGATTATATCGAGCCCGATAGCACGGGTCGCATCCGCGGCCTTTTGACATATGCACTGCGAACCAAGCGAAACAATCCCGACGCGAGAATGAGCTGGTGCCAGCATTTAAAGCTGCTGGCGGCTTATTGTATTTGGCAAAAACCGGACGTGCATGGCGGCTATTTCAAAGGCGCGCTTTCGCAACGGCTTATTTATCGGCTTGCCTACCTGGGCTACCTTGACACGGTGACGGCGTTTGGCGGACTGCCTTCGCTGTCGGCCGCGTGCAATGAAAGGCAAATTCGGGTTTTATTTTCTCCGAGACTGCCAACCCCTCTCCATTAAGTGACGGGCTCCACCCGCCCGGATTTGAGTGCGTAGACCCCGCCAACGATCTTGATTTTCTTGTCGTCGACGAACGATTTGAGGATTGGCGCGGCCGATTTCAGCTTTTCGACGTTGAGCACGACGTTGCGGCGGATCGCATTCGCCAGCATGTCGCCGCCTTGGCCCTGCACCGCCTCGACCGCGGGTCTGATGGCCGCGACCAGCGCCGGCAGGTGACCGGGCAATGTCGTGCCGTCTTTGACCGATTTGATCGTCGCGTCGACCGCGCCGCAGGAGTCGTGGCCGAGCACCATGATCAGCGGCGTGTTCAGCACCTGCACGGCATATTCGAGACTGGCGACCATTTCATCGCTGGCGAAATTGCCGGCGACGCGGCAGACGAAAAGATCGCCGCGCGCAGTGTCGAAGCAATATTCGGGTGCGATGCGCGAATCGGCGCAACTGAGAACGGCGGCAAAGGGATTTTGTCCCGAACTCAGCGCTTCGCGTTCGTGCTTGAAATCGTGCCGCTTGCTGACGCCGTCGACGTAGCGGGAGTTGCCTTTCATCAGCCGGTCGAGAGCGGCGTCGGGCGACAGGATATTTTCCGGTTTTGGCGGCGTCTTGTCGTTAGCGGCAAAGGCCCGCGGAGCGATCGCAAAGCCGGCAGCGGCAGCCGCGAGTTTCAAAATGCTTCGCCGGCCGAGGCGCTTCTGTGTGATCGCAGCGTCTACACAACGTTCGCACATGATAATCTCCAATTGCCGGTATGATTGTGCCGGACCGATTTCAACTTACGGCACTATAATATTTGGCTTCGGCGAAGGAATTACCTCGTGCGGCATAAATTGTCATTTATCTTAAGTGTACTGGTCGTGACGTCGTTCGCCGCCATCGCCAGCGCCGATAATTGGCTCACTTATCATAACGATCGCTACGGCACGACGATCGGCTATCCGGATATTTTCAAACCGCAAAGGCCGCCCGACAGCGACGATGGCTTGGAATTCAAGAGTGCCGATGGCGCGGATTTCACTGACTCCGCGGCCTACAACGCACTGGATTTCAACCTCGCTAAATTCCGGGATTTCATTGTCAAGAATCTCGATCCCGGCGCAGCGGTCACCTATGAATCCCGCGGTGACAATTGGTTCGTCATTTCCGGAACGAAAGGCGCCGACATTTTTTATGAGCGGCATTTGCTGTCCCACGGCGCGCAAATGACCGAGGATTTTGTGATTTCCTATCCGGCGGCCTTGAAGCAGACCTACGATCCGATCGTCGCGCGCATGGCGAAATCGTTCCGGCCGGGGACGGGGTTTCAGACGCCGTAATTCGCCCTCAGTTCACCCGCGCCAGTAGCGGTCTTCCCAGCTGCGCGACAGCCGCATCGCCGACAGGATGAGCCCGGCCATCGAATAGGTCTGCGGGAAATTGCCCCACAGCGCCCCGGTCTGCGGATCGACGTCTTCCGAGAGCAACCCGTAGCGGTTGCGATGTTGCATCGCGTCGTTGAACAGATCGCGTGCCGCGTCGCGCCGGCCGAGCGACCACAAAGCGTCGATCAGCCAGAACCGGCAGATCAGGAACGCCGTTACCGGCATGCCGAAATCATCCTCGCTGGCATAGCGCATCACGTGCTTTTCGCGCACCAGCTCGCGCTCCATGGCGGCGACGGTGGAAATAAAGCGCGGGTCGTCGACCTCGACGACGCCGAGATCGGCGAGCAGCAGCACGCTGGCGTCGAGATCGTCCGAGCCGAACGCCGCGGTAAAGGCGCCGCGCTTCTGATTCCAGGCGTTCTCGAGCAATGCCGCATGCATCGGCTCGGCGATCGAATTCCAGTATTTGGCGCGCGGCTCGAGACCAAGCCGCGCGGCGATTGCGGCGAGCCGCTGGCAACCGGCCCAGCACATCGCCGCCGAATGGGTATGGATGCGCTGGCGGCCGCGATATTCCCAGATGCCGGCATCGGGCGCGAAGGCCTTTGCGGCGGCACGGTTGCCGAGCGATTCAAGAAGATGAAATAGGCCCTCGTCGCCGGGGCGCGGCAGGCGGCGGTCGAAGAACATCGGCATGGCGGCGAGGATGACGCTGCCATAGGTGTCGTTCTGCACCTGGTGGACCGCGGCATTGCCAATGCGGACCGGGCCGTCGCCGCGATAACCTTCGAGATTGGGGGCGGTGCGCTCCTCGAGGGTCGTGGTCGGCACTACGCTATAGAGCGGCCGCAGCTCTTCCTCCGGCTTCGAGGCTATCGAGAGCGTGAACGAGATGAATTCTTCCATCGTGCGGGTCGCGCCGATGCGGTTGAGCGCCTGAACGACAAAATACGCATCACGCAACCAGCAATAACGATAATCCCAGGTGCGGCCCGACGACGGCGCTTCCGGGATCGACGTGGTGTGCGCGGCGATGATGGCGCCGGTTTCGTCGAAATTGGAAAGCTTGAGCGTGATCGCGGCGCGGATGATCGCCTCCTGCCAATCGTAGGAGATCGACAGCCGCCGCACCCATTCCATCCAATACTCGTGCGTGCGGTCGACAAAATCCCGGCAGGTCGATTGCAGATCGCCGGTGAACGGCTCGTCCGGTCCGAATACGAGATGCAGCGGCCGGGTCAGCACGAATGGCGCCTCGCCGTCGATCAAGGACAGCGGCGCGTCGGTCGTAAGCCTAATCACCGTCGCATCGTTGGAATAACGAATGTGATTGCTGCCGAGCGAGCGGTGCGGCATCGGCTTGCCGTAATCGCAGGTCGGCCGCATCCGAAGGGTGATGCGCGGCAAACCGGCAATCGGTTCGATGATACGGTAAAGTTGCGGCGGCCGGAACACGCGGCCGAATTGCCGGAAGCGCGGCGCGAAATCGGTGATCCGCACTTTGCCGCCATGGCTATCGGTCAGCTCGGTGCAAACGATCGCAGTATTGCGGACGTATTGCGATTGGAAATCCGCCATGTCCTCGAGCACTACGTCGGAGAACCCTTTTTCCTCCTTGCCGGACACCAAGCGGCAGAAGATTGGGTCGCCATCGAAACGCGGATAGCACCACCACACGATCCGCGAGCATGGATCGACCAACGCCGCGGTCCTGCCGTTGCCGATGATGGCCAGATCGAGTCCATGATCAATCATGCCGCGGGGCTCCGGCGCTGGACCGTGCTGCCCGGCGGTCGGGGTTTGCCCCTTGGCCGCGAATCTTAGCCCATGCTCGTTCATTATGCCGTGCCTTATGCCGTGTCTTACGCCGCGCCTTGGCCCTGATTGGCGATGCGCGCGAGCCAAGCCCGCACCGACTCGGGTTTGTCGAAATGGCCGTTGACGCCGGCGATGACCCGACCGACGGAAAAGCCCAGTCCGCCGAACTGCGAAATGATGCCGAACACCGGCTCGTCGGTCGTATCGTCGCCGATAAAGATCGGATTACGTTTCGCAAACGGCGCGCAATTCATCAATTCGCATACCGCATTGGCCTTGTTCACGCCGGCCGCTTTGATCTCCACGACCATTTTGCCGGGCAGGATTTCGACGGAGCCCTGCGAAAATTCGGTGCAAATCTTGTCGACGGCGGCACGCACCGCGTCGCCTTTCTCCGGCGCCAGCCGGTAGTGCAGGGCAAGCGAATAGCCCTTGTCCTCGGCGAGAATGCCGGGGCCGAGCTCCGCGACGGCTGCGAGCTTGCGCTTCAATGCCGGGTTTAGCGGCTTTGCCCGCATCACGGCTTCGGTGCCCGCGACGGCGCGCAGCTCGGCGCCGTGACCGCCGATCGCGGCGAGCTCCAACGGAGAGAAAATCAGATCGATGTCGTTGAGCGAACGGCCGGAGACCAGCGCCAGTGCGCCGCCGGTCAATTCATCGAGCCGCGCCAGCGTCTGCCGTAAACCCGTCGGCACCCAGACCTGCTGCGGGGAGGGAGCGAGATCGAGGATGGTGCCGTCGATATCGAGCAGAATGGCGCATTTACGCAAATCCGGAAGGAGCGAGATTTCCGCCAGCTCCATGTCGAGATCCAAAACTTCTAAGCCGTTATCCAAGCCCATCCGCTAGCCCACCTGTAAGTTCGATGTCGGTATTTCAATCGACGAACGCAAGCGGCCGCGCCACCTGTTCGAGCGGCTTACGCTCGGCGGCAACGCCCCACAACGCTTCAACCAATGCAGCGCCGATCATCAGCGCCGCGCCGACGTAGTAGCCGATGGCGACGCTGCCGCGCGAACCGGTATTGATCAGTATGCCGAACAAGAGCGGTCCAACGATGCCGCCGACGCCGGTGCCGACGGCATAAAAGAACGCAATCGCCAGCGCGCGAATCTCGAGCGGAAAAGTCTCGCTCACGGTGAGATAGGCGGAGCTCGCGGCCGCCGAGGCGAAGAAGAACACACCCATCCAGGCGATCGTCAACGTCTGCGCAGAGAGCAGGTCATGGCTGAACAGGTCGGCAGTGATGGTAAGCAAAATCCCCGAGAGTGCATAGGTCGATGCGATCATCACCTTGCGCCCTATCGTGTCGAACAGATGGCCGAGCAAAATCGGCCCCAGCACATTGCCGGCGGCAAACGGCAGGATGTACCAGCCGACCTGATTGGCGGGCGTGTGATAGAAATCGGTGAGGATTAGCGCATAGGTGAAGAAGATCGCGTTGTAGAAGAATGCCTGCGCCGTCATCAGGCTCAAGCCCACCAGCGTGCGTTGGCGATAAGTTACGAACAGCGCGCGCGTGACTTCGGCAAGCGGCGTGTGATCGCGCATCCGCAGCCGCAGCTTCTGGCCCGCGGCCGCAACCCGGCTGCGTCCAAAATGCGCTTCGATGCCGCGCACCACCGTGTCGGCCGCTTGCGGCATGCCGTGCGTGACCAGCCAGCGCGGACTTTCCGGAATCCAAATTCGCATCACGAGAATCATCAATCCGATAGTAGCCCCAATCAGGAAGGCAAGCCGCCAGCCAATCGCCGGATCGATGACGGAAGGATCCAGCAATACCAGCGAGCCGCACGCGCCTATTGCCGCGCCGACCCAGAAGCTGCCGTTAATGAGAAGGTCAGTCCAGCCGCGGAACCGCGCCGGGATGAGCTCCTGGATTGTCGAATTGATGGCAGTGTACTCGCCACCGATGCCCGCGCCGGTGAGGAAACGGAACAATACGAAGCTCCACGCATCCCATGACAGTCCGGTGGCGGCGGTCGCCAGGAGATAGACGGCAAGCGTGATCGTAAATAGCTTTTTGCGGCCGAGCCGGTCCGTCAGCCAGCCGAAAAAGAATGCACCGAGCACCGCGCCGGCGAGGTAGGAACTGCCTGCAAGGCCGACTTGCGCATTGCTCAATCCTAGGGCGGCATTGTCCTTGAGCTCCCCCGAAAGCGCACCGGCCAGCGTCACTTCCAGTCCGTCGAGGATCCAGCTGATGCCCAGCGCCACGATCACCGAGAGGTGAAACCGCCCGAACGGCAAGGCATCCAGTCGGGCAGGGATATCGGTTTCGACGATGGCGCCCCATGGGGAGCCCGATTGGGCATGTGCGGCGGCAACGCCGTCCAGAGCCCTATTCCGGGGCGGCCGAGGCGAGGCAAGCGGAAAATTGGAAACAAGACGCGAAAATACGTCGCCTGCGTATGAAACCATATCGAAATGCCGCCAAACCCCGGGCTCTTAGGGGTTAACGCCTTGTTCGGTCGAGTGTTCCGGCCGCGGTTCCGGCCGAAATTCGCGGCTCATTCCGCCTGCGCGGCTTTTCCGGTGTAGGAGATGCGCCAAATGGTTCCGCTCGCATCTTCGGAGATCAGCAGCGCGCCGTCCTTGTCCACCGTGACCCCGACGGGCCGGCCCCAAACCTCGGAATCGTTGATGACGAATCCGGTGGCGAAATCCGCGTACACGCCGGTTGGCACGCCGTCCTTCACGATCGTGCGGATGATTTTGTAGCCGGTCCGCTTGGAGCGATTCCACGAACCGTGCTCCGCGGCGAAAATGTTGCCGCGATACTCGGCCGGAAATTGAGTGCCATCGTAGAAAGTCATGCCGAGCGATGCCGAGTGGGGCTGGATCAGGACATCCGGAATCGTGATCTTGTCTTTGAGATCCAGCCGCTCGCCCTTGTGGCGCGGATCCTCGTGGGCGCCAATGTAATACCAGGGCCAGCCGTAGAACGCGCCTTGGCGCACGCGTGTGATGTAATCCGGCGGCACGTCATCGCCGAGCCCGTCGCGCTCGTTGGTCGAGCACCATACCGTGCCGCTCGGCGGCGCCACCGCCATGCCGACGCAATTGCGGATGCCGGTCGCATAGATGCGCTGGTTCTTGCCGTCCGGATCGAACGCCAGAACATCCGCGCGGCCGGTTTCGTTACCCCAGGTGGCGCCGAGCGGATGACTGGATACGAAGCTTTGCAGTTGGTCGCCTGAGAGCTTGCCCATCCCGTCGGCTACGTTGGAGCCGGATCCGACCGACACATACATTGTCTTTCCGTCCGGCGAGAACACCACGTCGCGCGTGTGGTGGCCGCCGACCGGAAGCTGCGGCACGATGGTCTCGGCAGCGCCGCGCGCGGTGAGGTCGCCGTTGCGATAAGGGAAACGGACGACCGCGTCGGTGTCGCCGACATAGATCCATTCAGGATTCGGGCCGGGCGGATAGAAGGCAATGCCGAACGGGTAAGTCAGCCCGGACGCGAATACCGAGGGCTGCGCCGCCGCGCCGCCGTTTGCCCGCAACACGCTGACGCGGCCCGCCTCGCTCTCGGCAACAAATATATCGCCGTTCGGCGCGGTCCGGATGATGCGCGGACCCGACAGGCCGGAAGCAAACAGGTTGACTTCAAAGCCGTTTGGGACGATGGGCTTTTGGTCGCTACGGTGCACTATTCTCACGGCATTCCGTGCCGATCGGGAAAGATCAGGCGCAGGTAAATCTTGCGGTCTGATCAGCCGCTGCGTCCCCGGACGATCGGAGTGCCAGTCGCCAAATGCGGCCGTGCCTTCGAGAAGACCGGACCCCGTCTGTGCCAACAGCGGGATCACGGTGAGTGAAACGATTCCTGCGACGGATATGGCAATGATGGCTTGGATTGGGCGGTGCATGACATGCTCCTGGCAAAGTCCGACAAGGAAACGGCGCGGCGCGGTTCCGGGTTCCGCGGCAGGCCGCGATGATGGGGGCGGCGGCATAGGCGCGGCGGCCGAATTTACGCCGCACCGGCGGCGAAGTAACTCCCCGGCGGAATTAACCTTGCGCTCCGACTGTTGTCATCTGGCGTCAGGCCCATTCTACATTCCATCCGTCCTGCCGGTGACGCACCTTGATCGCTAGAATTGCGACAAAGCTCGAAATTCCCCGCCGCCTGCGCGCCGTCGTCCGGGCGCGGGAATCGAGCCTGATCGCGCTTGCGGCGCTGGTCGGCGCAATCGCTGGTTTGGTCGTCGCCGCCATGGGTGACGCCGTCGATCTCCTCCACGAATTGCTTTTCGGCTTGCAGCACGGCGAGCGGCTCTCGGCGCGGCTTTCGCTTAATCCGATTTTGGCGCTCTCGGTGCCGCTCGTCGGCGGCATAATTTTCGGCGTCGCCAGCGAAATCATCAGGCGATGGCGGCCGGAGCGGGAAATCGATCCGATCGAAGCCAATGCCCTGCATGGCGGCCGCATGTCGCTTCTCGGCAGCATCATTGTCGCGGCGCAGACGGTATGGTCGAGCGGAGTGGGCGCCTCGGTCGGCCTCGAAGCCGGCTATACGCAGCTTGCCAGCGGCATCGCCTCGCGCATCGGTAATGCGTTTCGCCTACGCCGCGGCGACTTGCGCATTCTGGTCGGTTGCGGCGCCGCCGCCGGAATTGCCGGTGCGTTCGGCGCGCCGCTCGCCGGCGCCTTTTACGGTTTCGAACTGATCATCGGCAGCTATTCTCCGAGCGGTCTTGCGCCGGTCGGCATCTCGGCGCTGATCGGCTATCTGGTCGCGCGCCAGTTGGCGCCGGCCGAGCTTGGCATCGTCGCCCCCGAAAAGATGACCATCGCGATCCACGATCTCGTGGTCGCCGCGACGCTCGGCCTTCTTTCGGCGGCGCTCGGCATGCTTCTCATGCGCGGCGTCGCGATCAGCGAAAATATGTTCGCGCGATTGCGGTTGCGGCCGGCGCTGCGCACCATGGCCGGCGGCCTCGTCGTCGGATTGCTGGCGATCGTATCGCCGCAAATCATGTCGTCGGGCCATGGCGCCTTGCGCGTCGCCGGGATGCTGGATTTGTCGTTCCGCACCGTGGCGCTGTTGTTCGTGCTCAAGATCGTGGCGTCGATCGCTTCGCTGGGCTCCGGATTCCGCGGCGGCATGTTTTTTTCCTCGCTTCTGATCGGGGCGCTCGGGGGCCATCTGCTTGCCGTGGCGCTGACGATGTTCTGGCCAACCGTCTATTTCGATCCGAACGCCTATTCCGTGATCGGCATGAGCGCGCTGTCGGCCTCCGTCATCGGCGGGCCGCTGACCATGATCTTCATCGCGCTGGAAACAACCGGCGATCTGTGGCTGACGACGGCGGTGCTGGTCGCCGTGATCATTTCGGCGCAAGTGACGCGCGAAGTGTTCGGCTATTCATTCGCAACATGGCGCTTCCATCTGCGCGGCGAAACGATCCGAAGCGCCGCCGATATCGGCTGGATGCGCGACCTTACTGTCGAGAAAATGATGCGTCAGGACGTGCAGACAGTCTACGCGGGGTCGACTATCGCGGCCTTCCGCGAGGCGTTCCCGCTCGGCTCCGCAGCCTATGTGATCGCAGTCGACGAGGTCGATCGCTACATCGGACTGGCGCTGGTGGCGGACGCCCACGCCGCCGAGGCGGCGTCGGATAAATTGATCAAAGACCTGTTGCGTAATCGCGAAGACATGCTGCTAACCGGCATGGCGGTGAAGGAAGCGATCCTCGCCTTCGACCGCGCGGAGGCGGAAGCGCTGGCGGTGGTGGATTCCTTTCTCGACCGGCGCGTCGTCGGCCTGCTCACCGAAGCCTATGTGCTGCGCCGTTATTCGGCGGCGCTCGAAGGACGGCGCCGCGATCTAGTTGGTGAAGAATAGATTGGCTGCACGACGCCGGCTTTGGTCAGAAATGGTAGCACCGCACCGCAGCCGAAAGTCACGCCGGCCTCCTGTGCAATCGGGCGAAGGAGCGATAGAATGAAAGCCGCCTAAATGCCGGCATGCTAAGAATGGCGGCGAAAGGGGGCTGGAATGAATACGATCGCGATCAAGCTCGCATCTTCTATCTTCGCATTGTTCTTTCTGATCTACGCGATCGGCCCTTCGATCGCGCAGACATTGAGCTATGCCGACGCCATCGACCAACTCGCCGGCGCCTGCGGCGGCGATCTTCGCAAATACTGCAGGGGCGTGGAGCTCGGCGGCGGCCGTCTCAGGGCCTGTCTCGATGCGAACCAGGCCAGAATGTCCGCGCCATGCCAACAAGCGCGGATGCTGGTCTATACGTCGATTGCCCGAAGAGCCGCGGCTCAGCGAGACATTGGCGATATCTGCAGTGCGGATATCGCCAGATTGTGCGGCACGTCGCACGCCGATGCACACCTTGTGGAATGCTTGCTTAGTGTATCGCCCGCCGCGATGAGCCCGGCATGCAACCAAGCATTCACTGACACCGGCTGGCGTACGGAAAGGGCTCAACAATGATAAGGCATCAAATCTACGCCGTCTCCGTTCTTATTTTATCAGTCGCGTTGACGGTCGCCGTCGCCGATACGCGGCTGAATTCCGGTCAAATCGCGACCAGCTTAGCTGGTGTCAGTGACAGCTCCCGACTCGACCTGACCGCCGTCCAGATGCGGCAGGCGGTCTTGGACAATATCCGCAACTATCCGGGGCAAATTCCGCCCCACGCCCTTTCTTTCCCGCAGCTCGCAAATCTGGCGCAGTTCACCGTCGAGATTAATTTCGATTTCAATTCCGCGGCGATCCGGCCGGAATCATACCGGGACGTGGGCGCGATCGCCGACGCGCTGCATAATCCGATCCTGCTTGGTTACGGGTTTCTCGTTATCGGACATACCGACTCTGTCGGCGGCCGCGCCTACAATGTAGGCTTAAGTCAGCGGCGCGCGGAGGCCATTGTCGCTGCGTTAGCGGACCCCTTTGCGGTCAATCCCGCAGTCCTGCAGCCGGTCGGCTTGGGTGAAGAGCAGTTACAAGATCCGGCGCACCCGACATCGGGCGTGAACCGCCGCGTTCAGCTCATCAACGTCGGTAAGAAATTCTGCTTTGGCCGCTCGGGCGAGCAATTTACCTGTCAGTGAGGAGCCGCCTGTCAGGTTACGGCCGCAAATAGACGTAGCCTTGTCCCTGCAATTCGGCGAGCCGCACAACGCCGCCCTTATCGGCGACGATGAAGCCCGGCAGCAAGTCTTTCAGCGTGACGTTTTGCGCCCGCATGGTGTTGATGCAGGCATTGAGTTGCAAGCCTGATTTCTGAAGCTCGCCGGCGCGCTGTGTCATGTCGGGTGTGGCATCGGCGCTGTGGAATGCCTTCAGCGCCGTGCCGTGCACCACGAGCGCGATCGTCACGTTTTCCGGCCCGCCCATGCCGTTGAAGTGATTGCGGATGTTGCCCATCACGAAATCGACTTTGTCGAGATCGGCGAGGTGATAGGCGACCTTGGAAGCGTCCGGCGTCGCCGCGCGGGCGGGCTCAACGATTGGCGCGATGGGCAGCGTAACGCAGGCGAGCTGAAGCAGGGTACGTCGCAGCATGAGTCTCTCCATAGGCTCCGCCGATGCTTTGCAAAATTCGTGGTAACTTCGTGGCGCGCGTGGCCGGCCAAAGATTAAACATTGGTCATTTATGCCGCATGGCCGCCAATTCCTTGCGGTCGGCGACCAGCGACGTGCACTCGCTCGTGCTGGTGCGATCGAGCCGGAAAACTTTGTCGTCCTCACCCGCCTGCAACGCGCCCGCCGCTTTGGCGTCCGGCGCATCGCCTTTCCAGATGCGGATGTGATCGAGGGTGACGATAACCGAATTGTCGTTGTTGGAAAGGGTGACGTTGACGCCGCCGCCGTCACAATCGACGTCGCATTCGAAATCGATGCTGGTGGGTTTGGTCACGCGATCCTGCGGCGGTATGTCGGGATTGTCGGGGTCCTTTATGGTCGGCGCATGGCCGCAATTGCCGCTGGAATCGAAATCGCCGGGCCGATCGCGAAAATTGACGCCGAGCCGGAATGCATATTGGAAGACAGGAAAGTCCGGGTCTTTTTCGGTGCTGATGAGGAGCTTCATCACGCTGACTTTCTGCAGCGGATGCTGCGCCAGGTGCGCGGCGTCGTAGCGGCGCACGAAGCAGGCATAGGCTTTCGGTTTGGGCAGGTTGCCGGCGAACATCCGCTTGGCAAAATCGGTGTCGAGTTGCTGGTCGTCGGCGAAGGCCGGCCGGGACGCAAAGATACAAATCGCGGCCAATACGCCGGTCAATATCGATAGCGCCCGGATTGCGTGCATCTCATCCCTCAAGCGGCGCATATAAAGTATTACTATTGGTCGCCGGGGCCGCTCTAGCCGTTCAATCGGCCGTTTCCGTGTCGAGCCGATAGACCGCGGAGGCCGCGAGAGTAGAATGGATGGCGATGGGAGTGCGAACAAGCCGCAATGGATGAACGGGCAACAACGGATTGCATCGCCAATGCGCGCGCTCTCGCGCCGGTGATCGCCGCGGCGGCGGCACGCATCGAGGCCGGCCGTGAACTGCCGCCTGACCTGGTTGATGCGCTCCACGACGCGCGGATGTTCCGCATGCTGGTGCCGCGCTCGCTCGGCGGCGACGAAGTCTCGCCCGTTGCTTTCATGCAGGCCGTCGAGGAGCTCGCCAAGGCCGATGCCTCGACGGCCTGGTGCATCGCTCAGACCTCGGTCTGCTCCACGATCTCCAAAAGCCTGAATCCGAACGTCGCCGCGGAAATTTTCAAGAACAATCCGCGCGGCGTGCTGGCCTGGGGCCCGTCGACCGCCGCCAACACCAAAGCGATCGCGGAAAAAGGCGGCTTTCGCATCACCGGCGCTTGGCCGTTTGCCAGCGGCAGCCGGCAAGCCACTTGGCTCGCCGCGCATGCTCCGATTTATGAAGCCGACGGACAACCGCGGCGCGACTCGGAGGGCAACCCGGTGCTGCGAACCTTCGTCGTGCCGCGCAAATCTGCGACGATCGAGGACGTGTGGCGCGTGATCGGGCTCAAGGGCACCGGCAGCGACACCTATGCCTTGACCGATGTGTTCGTGCCCGACGATCGCTCCATCGATCACCACGCACTCGATCCCGCCGAGTGGCGCGAGCGCGGTCCGCTCTACTCCTTTACGATCCACCAGTTGTTCGGGTCGAGCTTTCCGGCGATCGCGCTCGGCATTGCGCGCGCGACGCTCGACGCATTCGTCGAATTGGCGCAAAGCAAAACGTCGGCCGGCGGCAAGTCGCTGCTGCGCGACAATGCGGTGATCCAATCGCAGGTCGGCGTCGCGCAATCGCAGCTCGCGGCCGCGCGGGTGTTTTTCATCGCCACCTGGGAGGAAATTTGGCAGGCAGCGCAACTGGGAACGGTATCGCTCGACCAGCGCGTGCGGCTGCGCATGGCATCCATTCATGCGAGCCAGCAATCGAGGCAGGTCGTCGATACCGCCTATCTCGCCGCCGGCGCCACGGCGATTTTCGAAGGCAATCCGTTCGAGCGCCGGTTCCGCGACATGCATGCTGTTTCGCAACAGGCACAGTCGCAATCCGCGATCTTCGAGGTGATCGGCCGGCATTACCTCGGCCTGCCGCTCAATGCGCGGATTATTTGAGCGCGGCGCGGCTGTTGACACAGCGCACCGGGACAGCCGACCATCCGGCCGCAACCGGAACCTTAATCATGTTTTTTGAAGAGCGTGTTACCGAACTGATGCGCAAAATGCTTCGCAAGAAGCTTTTTGTTCTAATCTCGAAACCGATCGTGCCGGCGGAAAACTTAAGGCCGTTCTTGTCGGCGCATTTGGAATACATGATCGGGTTGGAGAAACGCGGCCTCGTGTTCGCGTCCGGACCGTTGTCCGACGGCGAAGGCGGCCCGCCGACCGGCCAAGGCATGACGATCCTTCGGGCCAAGGATGCCAATGAAGCCCGCGCTCTTGGCGAAGGCGATCCCTTCTTCGTCAACGGCCTTCGCAGCTTCGATCTGAAGGAATGGACGATCATGGAAGGAACGTTGTCGCTCAAGGTCAACCTGTCCGATCAATCGGTCGAGGTGGCGTAACCGCGGCGGCGCGTCAAGTTGAGGTGCGGGGTGCCAAGAACAGACCGCAACAAGAAGAAAAAGTAAGGGAACGGACATGGAGACCATCGGATTTGTCGGCGTCGGCAAGATCGGCATGCCGATCTCGGAGAATTTGATCAAAAGCGGCTATCGCGTGGTCGGCTATCGCCGCCACTCGCTCGCGGAATTCGAGAAGATCGGCGGCGTCCCTGCGCGCTCCTCGGCCGATGTCGGCGAGCAGGCAGACATTGTGCTGTCGTGCCTGCCGTCGACGGAAGCGCTCGATGAAGTCGTGCATGGTCCGCACGGGCTCGTCGAATCGGCCCGGCCGGGGCAGATCGTGGTCGAGCTCGGTTCGCATCCGCTGCCGGACAAAAAGCGCCAGATCGCGCCGCTGGCGCAGAAGGGCGCGATTTTCATCGACGGCGAGGTATCCGGCACCCCGGGCATGGTGTCGGCGCGCAAGGGCGTGGTCTATCTCGCCGGCGATGCCGCGGCCTGCAAGAAGATCGAAAGTGTGGTCGCGGGCTTCGCCGACTCGTGCCTGTATTTCGGCGAGTTCGGCGCGGCGAGCCGCGTCAAGCTCGTCAACAATCTTCTCGTTGCCATCAACATCGCCGCGACGGCGGAGGCGGTGGCGCTCGGGCTGAAGGCCGGCGTCGACGTGCCGCTGATGATCAAGGCGATTGCCACCGGCAGCGGCGGCTCGACCCAATTCGGCATTCGCGCGCCGTGGATGGCGGAGCGCCGCTTCCAGCCGGTGCAGGGTAGCGTGCCGGGTTTGCAGCATTATTTCGGCATGATCGGGGACTTCGCCGACAGCGTCGGCGTGGCGACGCCGCTGCTCGATTGCGTGGTGCCGCTCTACGAGCGCTTCATGACCATGGGGCTGGGCGAGCAGGATGTCGCCGCGATGGTCGATGTGATCGGTTCACTGCCGCGCGCAAAAGATTGAAGAACACAAAGCCAGGAGAATTCGCATGATCCGCGTCAGCAAGATCGGCCACGCCAGCTACGAGACGCCCGACCTCGATCAGCAGACCGAATATTACACCGACATCCTTGGGCTCTCCGTCGCGGCCAAGGAAAAGGACACGGTCTATCTCGCATCCACGATCGACCATCATTCGATCGTGCTGCGCAAAGGCCCGCAGGCGCAATGCGTGCGCGTGGCGTTCCAGATTGCTTCCGACGCCGATCTCGGCGATTTCGAAAAGCAAGTCGCCGCACACAGCGTCAAGACCGAGCGCAAGAAGGATTCGGAGCCGTCGATCTCCGACATGGTGGTGTTCACCGATCCGAAAGGCACGACCATAGAAGTGTTCAAGCGCGGCGCCTTCTCGCACCAGAAATTCCAGTCCAAAGGCATCGTGCCGCACAAGCTCGGCCACGTCGCCTTCCATTGCGTCGATGTCAAGCAGGTCACCAAGTTCTATTGCGACGTGCTGGGTTTTCGCGAATCCGACTGGATGGCGGATTTCTTCTCCTTCCTGCGCTGCGGTCCCGATCATCACACCATCAACCTGATGGGCACCGGCTCGAACCGGCATTTCCACACCGCCTTCGAATTGCGCGATTGGGGCCACATGCACGAGGCTTGCGATTTCCTCAGCCTCAACGGCTACAAGCTGCTGTGGGGCCCTGGCCGGCACGGCATCGGCCACAATCTGTTCGCTTATCATCGCGGGCCGAACGGCTTGATCACCGAGACGTTCTGCGAGCTCGACCGCATGAACGAGGAGCTCGGCTATTTCGAGCCGCGGCCGTGGCATCGCGACGCGCCGCAGCGCCCGAAAGTCTGGGCCAAGGATCCATCGGCCTCCAATCTCTGGGGTATTATGCCGAGCGACGAGATGATGAAGTAAACCTGTTCACCGTCATCCTGAGGTGCCCGCGCAAAGCGCGGGCCTCGAAGGATGCACGGCCGGGGCCGTCGCCCTTCGAGGCTCGCTTCGCTCACACCTCAGGGTGACGGAAAATGCGCACAAATAGCGCAAGAAATGGGAGGACGTTCATGTTGTCCATGATTCGGCAAGCCGTCACCGCTGCCGTACTTTTTGCCGCCGTGCTCGTTGCTCCGGCGCGCGCGGCGGATCCGATCAAGGTCGGCTTCAGCATGGCTCTCACCGGCGGGGTGGCGCAGAACGGCAAGCAGCTCATCATCGCGCTTGAGCTCTGGCGCGACGACGTCAACGCCCATGGCGGGCTGCTCGGCCGTCCGGTCGAGCTCGTCTATTACGACGACCAGAGCAATCCGGGGAACGTGCCGGGCATCTACACCAAGCTGATCGCGGTCGACAAAGTCGATCTGTTGCTTGGGCCCTATGCCACCAACATGGCCGCCGCTGCCGTGCCGGTGATCATGGAGCACAACATGACGACCATCAGCATGCTGGCGATCGGGGTGAACCGGCACTTTCATTATTCGCGTTACTTCGACATGATCCCGGTCGGCCCCGAAGGCACCAAGGCGTTCTCGCGCGGCTTCTTCGAGCTGGCCGCGGCGCAGAACCCGAAGCCGCAGACCGTAGCGCTGGTCGCCGGCGACGCCGAATTTTCAAAGACCGCCGCGGATGGCGCCAGGGAGAACGCCACCGCGTATGGCTTTAAGATCGTCTACGACCAAAGCTATCCCCCGAGCACGACCGATTTCGCGCCGGTGGTGCGAGCGGTGCAGGCGGCAAACCCCGACATCGTGTTCGTCGCCGCCTATCCGCCGGACACGGTCGGCATCGTGCGCGCGGCGGCGGAGATCGGGCTGACGCCAAAAATGTTCGGCGGCACCATGATCGGGCTCCTCATCACGCCGATCAAATTACAGCTTGGACCGATCCTCGACGGCATCGTCATCATGCAAAGCTTCGTGCCGGCACCGACGTTCGATTTTCCCGGCCTTGCCGACGTGCTCAAGCGTTATCGCGAGCAGGCGGCTGGCCAGAAGATCGATCCGTTCGGCTATGCCTTCGTGCCATTCGGCTATTCCGCCGGTCAGGTGCTGGCGCAAGCGGTTGCAGCAACCAACAGCCTCGATCACGCAAAGCTCGCCGATTACATCCATGGCCACACCTTCCACACCGTGGTCGGCGACATCAGCTATGACGCGGCCGGCGAGTGGTCCAAGGCGCGCAACGTCTTCACGCAGTTCCAGAACGTCACGGCCGGCGATCTCGAGCAATTCAGCAACGGCAAAGTCGAGCCGATCCTTTGGCCACCGCAGTTCAAGACCGGAACCATGATCTATCCCTACGCCGCCGCGAAAAAGTAATGAGGAAAGCAATGAAAGCGTGGCTTCGCCTGGCGGCTGCGATCGCTTGTTTCGCTGCTGCACCTGTCTTGGCGGACAGCTACCCGTCGAAACCAATCACGATCATCGTGCCGGCGTCGCCCGGCGGTGTGACCGATCTGCTCGGGCGGCTTCTGGCGCAACGCTTCACCGCCGACTGGGGCGCGCAAGCCGTCGTCGAGAATAAGCCCGGCGCCAACAATCAGGTCGCGGCGGAGTATGTCGCGCATCAGCCGGGTGACGGCACTACGCTGTTCGTCGGCCCCGAGACCACATTCGTCGTCAATCCCGCGCTGTACGATCGTCTGCCCTACGATCCGGTGAAGGATTTCACGCCGATCGTCGGCCTCATTCAGCTCAACCACGCGCTGATCCTCAATCCGTCGGTGCCGGCGAACAGCGTCAAGGAGCTGATCGCGCTCGGCAAGACAAAACCGGGCCAGCTCAATTACGGCACCTACGGCGTCGGCTCGAGCGGCCATCTCAACATGGAAATGTTCAAGACGATGACCGGCGTGAATTTCGTCGCCGTGCACTACAAAGGCGCGACGCCGGCGCTTGAGGACGTCATCGCCGGCCACATCCAGTTGATGTTTGTCAGCGCCGGCAGCGCGGTGCCGCAGGTGAAAGCCGGCGCGGTGAAAATGATCGCGGTCGGCGCGCCGAAACGCATGGCGCTTTTGCCGGACGTGCCGGCGGTTGCCGAGACCGTGCCGGGTTTTGTCGCGGTGTCGTGGTTCGCGCTGTTCGGCCCGGCCGGCATGCCGGCCGACATGGTCGCCAAGATCAATGGCGAGGTGCGGAATATTTTCGCCGACGCCAATGTCCAAAAAGACTTTCTCGATGCGCAGTATTTTGAACCGATCGCCGACTCGCCCGAGCAACTCAGCCAGCGCATCCGGACCGAAGAGCCGAAGTGGCACAAATTGATCGATGACGCCCACATCAAGCTGGAATGAAGGGAGTTTTGCCCGCTGGCTTGCGGCAAAACCGGAAAGACGCCAATATCGTTTTCATGTCGTTCAGGCATTTTTCAGAATATCCGTGGCTGCAGAAGTCGATCGGCGTGGCGGCTGCCGAATATTTGCGCTTCGTTTGGAACACCAATCGGCTCGGCATCGATCCGCCGGATTTCTACGAGCGCGTGCGCCCGGATTTGCCGGCCATCGTCGCGATGTGGCACGGCCAGCATTTCATGATGCCGTTCTTCAAGCGCAAGGAGCATCGCGTCAAGGTGCTTATTTCGCGCCACCGCGACGGCGAGATCAACGCCATCGCCGCCAAGCGCCTCGGCGTCGAGCCGATCCGCGGTTCGGGCACGAGCGGCCGCGATTTTCTGAAGAAGGGCGGCGTATCGGGTTTCAAGCAGATGATGGAGGCGCTGGCGCGCGGTTACAATGTCGCGTCGACCGCCGACGTTCCGAAAATCGCGCGCGTCGCCGGGCGCGGCATCGTGCAGCTGGCGCGCGCCTCCGGGCGGCCGATTTATCCGGTCGCGGTGGCGACGAGCCGCTATGTCGAGCTTAAGAACTGGGACCGCTCCGTGTTCAATCTGCCGTTCGGCCGTTTTGCCATCGCCGTCGGCGACCCGGTCCGGGTCGCGGCCGATGCGGACGACGACGCAGTGGAAGACGCCCGCCGCATGGTCGAAGCGCGGTTGAACGCCACGACCGCGCGCGCCTATGACATCGTCGAAGGCCGTGCCAAGGATTTCGCCTGGGGCCGCAGCCAGGTCAGAAACACCCAAATTGCCTGAAGGCGTTACCCTTCTCTGGAAGGGCAACGGCCAGCGAGCATCGCAGATGCGGCGATGAGCCATCCATCGCGCAACGCCGACCCAATACGGCTCGATGACCCTCAGGCGCAAAATCCTTTGAGTATCGTGATCTTTTTCGCGCTGCTCATCGGCGCCGTTGCGATCGTTCCCGGCGCGTCGAATTTCGTTCTCCTCTTCCTCTACGTCGGCATCCACGATTCGTGGTTCCCGGAGACGATTTCCTGGGACGCCAAGAACGCCTGGCTGAAATGTCCCGGCGCAATCGCGCATCCGCGGCAATGGCCGCCGGCGCCGGATCAGGCCTGCAGCGCGATGGAGCTGTGCCTCGCCGAGGGTGCCTTGTCGGATGCCGAGATTGAGTCGCTTAACCGGCAAATTCGCATGACACCGAGATGCGAGAAGCCCGAATGATAAGAGGCCGCCGCCGCCGAGCCGCGCGGATTTTGCCGATGAACCGTACCATGGGTCGATGCGACTGAGACTTGATGCAGGCATACGGCGGAGGACGGCTTTGCGCGGCGCAGCGGCATTAAGGCTTGCGGAAATCGCGGTCATATTCTGCATTGGTGTTGCATCCGCTGCATTGGCCGAGACCAGTCCCGCTCCCGCCGATCAGCAGCAACAATCCGCGCCACCGCCCGACGCGCCGCCGGCCACCCAGCAAAATCCACCTCCCGCCGCCGCCCCTGCCGCCGCCCCCGCCGCGGCGGACGTGCAGTCCTGCCTGCAAGAAACCGGCGACTACGTCCCGCACGGCAAGGCGATTACCTATGTCATCGGCCTCACCAACACCTGCGACAAGCGGATCAAGTGCAAGATCGCCGCTTATGTCGTGGGCGCCAAAGGGCCGGCCTCGGGCCACGCCACGCTGATCCTCGGCGCGCAGTCGAGCGGAGCTGCCGCTAAGAAAAGTTATGCGATGAAAGTCAAGGCAGCCGGCGGCACCGCCCAGGTTTCGCGCGACTGCCAGTTTCTTTGAGGCGGCGCCCGGCTACGAGGCCGGCGGCGTGGCGGCCGGATGCAGCGCCGGCCGTTTGTATTTCTCTTTCACCTTGGCGACCTGTTCCAGCATCTCCTTGAGTGCCGCGATCGCTTTGGTCTCGTCCGTGGTCAAAGGCTTGCGCGGATGGAAATGCGCCAGCAGCAAGATCAGCGCGTCGCCGATGCGGCCGAGCTGTTTGCCGTACGTGGCGATGTCGGACAGCACCTCGGTCTCGACGTCCGGTTCGGTCGACTGGCCCATATTGACGTGGATGAGGCCAAACTGTCCGCCGGTCATGAACGCGGTGAACGGATTGATCGATTGGGTGACATCGCCGGACAACGGCAGCTTGAAAGTAGGCATGCGCGGCTCCTTTGCGCGGGACCCCGGCATGCGGATTTTACAACCGTCGGATGCGCATGAGGAGAGGGTCGTGGCACAATAGAATTTCTTCGCCCGCGGGAGCGGTGTATGTAGACGCGGCCTTATCGGCACGCGTCGCGGAGGAAAACATAATCATGCGTACCATCACCGTCGAAGAACATTTTGCCAGCCCCGGCTTCCTCGATGGGCCCGGCCGGGAAGTCAAAGACGAGGCCAAAGCCGGCGGCCGCTTCGTCAAGATCGTCGATCAGCTTTGCGATCTCGACGCCGGCCGCTTGGCGCTGATGGATGCCGCCGGCATCGACATGCAAGTGCTGTCGCTGACCGCGCCGGGGCTCGAGCAATCCGAAACCGCCGACGCGATCGCGGCCGCGCGGGAAGCCAACGATTACCTCGCGGCGGCGGTGAAGAAGCATCCGAAGCGTTTCGCCGGCCTTGCCGCCTTGGCGGTCGGCGATCCGGATAAGGCGGCGCAAGAGCTGGAGCAGCGCGTTCGCAAAGACGGTTTCAAAGGAGCCGTCATCAACGGTCACAACCGCGGCCGCTACCTCGACGACAAATTCTTCTCGCCGATCCTGGAGCGCGCCGAAGCGCTCGGCGTGCCGATCTATCTGCATCCGACGCGGCCGCCGCAAGCCGTGATCGAGGCGTCATACGGCGGCCTTTCGCCGTTCATGACCCATATGCTCGCCGGCCCCGGCTGGGGCTGGCATATCGAAACCGCCTTCCACATCCTGCGCATCGCCATCGGCGGCGTGTTCGACCGGCATCCGAAATTGCAATTCGCCATCGGCCATCTCGGCGAAGGGCTGATGTCGATGTTCCCCCGCTTCGACATCATGACGCCGGCGATGACCAAGCTGCAGCGCCCGATCACCGACTATCTGCGCCACAACGTGCATTACAGTTTCTCGGGCTTCAATTATCCCGCGGCCTTCCTCGACCTGCTGCTCGAAGTCGGCGTCGACCGCATCATGTTCTCGGCCGACCATCCGTATCAGTCGATGGCGCAGGCCCGCGCCTTCCTGGAGCAGATCCCGGTCAGCGCCGCCGACCGCGAGCGCATCGCGCACGGCAATGCGGAGAAGCTGTTCGGGTTGTAGCATGCACCGCTTCGCCATATCTTGAACCATGGATTGATATGGTATAGATGCCATATGCCGCTAGGGCCGAATTTCGAGTGAGACAGCGCCAAGAACCGGCTGAACCGGGCAAAGCATGGGGTTTCGTTTGCGTTAGCGCAGGCCGCGTTCTTCGACTCGCGCCGCGTGATTGCCGAGGACCTGGAGCATAGCGGCGCGGAACCGCGATATTTTTGCTTCGGCATGGTCGCAGGCGGCGTGATGACGGTGCGCTTCACGTATCGTGTTGGCCGCATTCGTATCTTCGGCGCGGGGTATTGGCGGAAAGGAAAGCGAATCTATGAGTAACAAAACCGTTAGATACAGCGCGGGTGAGATCGGCCGCGTGCGCGTCATCGAGGATTTCTTGCCCTCGCCTGCGGATCTCGCGCCGCGCGAAGACAATGTGAAGGTGACGCTCTCGTTGTCGCGCCGCAGCCTTGACTTCTTCAAGCGCGAGGCCAGGAAGCGCCGCGTGCCCTATCAGCGCATGATCCGCGCACTGGTGGATACCTATGCGGATAAGCAGGCGGGCGGGAGGGTCAAGTAGCTATCGGCTAAGGTTCAGGAGGCGCGGTTCGTTATGACAGTTATCCGCCCGGTTCCGGCGCAGGCTTTGCAGAGGATGCGGTTGCCGCGCTCGCGGATGCGGCCGGTGCCGCAACAGCGCACGCAGGTTTCCTGGACGACCGGAGCAGGGCGGTTGTTGTGAACCGAAAAGCGTTTTCCGAATTCCACTTTGAAACCTTTGTTTTGCACGGTTGATTGGAGGGGACATTAGCGCTGTCTCGCTAATGTCCCGGCGTAAGATTGGGTAAAGTTGGACATAACCCGCCGTGCGATGCCGATAATAGGGCGGATTACGTTTCGCTAATTCGCCCTGCGGGCTCTCTTTCCCGCGCACCCCGCGCAGCGGCAGCCGGACGGCGCGAAGAAAAGCTCGAAATAGTCTTCGCCGTAATCCAGCGTGATCTCTTCGCCGGCAGCGATGCCGCGCAGCGCCACGAACACGATCCGGCCGCGCCGCAGCACGGCTGCCACGTTCGGCTTGCAGGCGTGATTGATGTAGCGGCCGAGATTGCGCCGCGACGCGCCATCGATGGTCCAGCGGCGGTCGATTTCGAACATGTATTTGGCGCCGGCCCGCGACCGCTCGCGGCGATGCGCTTCCGCGGTCGGGATGAGCTTGCCCCGATAGGTGACGATATATGCTCTCTTCGCGATCGGCCTCGCCGCGAACAGGCCAAGCCCGGTCGCCGCGCGGCCGACGCGGACAATGCGCGCGGACATGGATCAGGGTTAGCAGATTCGTGGACCGGCCGGGTATCACCTCGCTCGCCTGTGTGTTCCGGCCATCTGGCGATGGATTAAAATCGCCAGAAGCCAATTTGGATGAAGCGAAGGGGCAATGCGAAAAATTGGCGATGGCATGTCTTGACGCTGTCACCCCTGCCATAAATAAGCTTTTTCCTGACGCGTACCCCGGTAATGTATTTAAGAATCAAGATCGGCAAGGGGATCTGCTAAAGGCGATCGCGTAGTCACAATCTTGGAGCTTCCATGAACGCCCCCCTCTCCGCCGACCCAACGCCGCCCTACAAGCACTCCCCACTCTTCCCCCTTGGCAAAGACACTACGACCTACCGCAAAATCTCCGCCGAGGGCGTGAAGGTTGAGCGCGTGATGGGCGAGGAGATACTGGTGGTGCCGCGCGAAGCGCTGCGCGCGTTGGCCGAGGTCGCGTTTACCGATATCAATCATCTGCTGCGCCCTGCGCATCTGGCGTCGCTCAAATCCATCGTCGAGGATCCGGAAGCGTCGGATAACGACAAGTTCGTCGCCTATGATTTTCTCAAGAACGCCAATATCGCCGCCGGCGGCGTGCTGCCGATGTGTCAGGACACCGGCACCGCGATCATCATGGGCAAGAAGGGCCGGCTCATTTGGACCGGCGGCGGCGATGACGAGGCGGCGCTCGCCGAAGGCGCGCGCGACGCGTATCTCAAGCGCAATCTGCGCTATTCGCAGCTCGCGCCGCTGTCGATGTTCGAGGAAAAGAACACGCGCAACAACATGCCGGCGCAGGTCGAGATTTATGCCGAGAGCGCGGGCGAAGCGGATGGAGCGTACAAGTTCTTGTTCATCGCCAAGGGCGGCGGCTCGGCCAACAAGGCGTTTCTGTTCCAGGCGACGCCGTCGATCCTCACCCGCGAGCGCATGCTCGCCTTCCTGAAAGAAAAAGTCCTGACGCTGGGCACCGCGGCGTGCCCGCCCTATCATCTCGCCATCGTCATCGGCGGCACGTCGGCCGAATTGACGATGAAGACGGTCAAGCTCGCCAGTTGCAAATATTACGACGCGCTGCCCGATCACGGCTCCGAGGACGGCCACGCTTTCCGCGATAAGGAGATGGAGCAGGAAATCCAAAAGATGACGCAGTCGCTCGGCGTCGGCGCGCAATTCGGCGGCAAATATTTCTGCCACGACGTGCGCGTGATCCGGCTGCCACGCCACGGCGCTTCGCTGCCGATCGGGCTCGGCGTGTCGTGCTCGGCCGATCGCCAGGCGCTCGGCAAGATCACCAAGGACGGCGTGTTCCTGGAAGAGCTCGAGCACAATCCGGCAAAATATCTGCCGGAGGTCGACACCACGAAACTCGGCGGCGACGTGGTGAAGATCGATCTCACCAAGCCGATGCAGGAGATCTTGGCGCAGCTTGCCAAACATCCGATCAAGACCCGGCTGTCGCTCACCGGCCCGATGATCGTCGCGCGCGATCTGGCGCACGCAAAATTGCGTGAAAGACTGGAAAAAGGCCAGGGGCTGCCGGATTATTTCAAGAACCATCCGGTCTACTACGCGGGCCCGGCGAAAACGCCGCAGGGCTACGCCTCTGGCGCGTTCGGGCCGACCACGGCCGGCCGCATGGACAGCTTCGTCGACGATTTCCAGGCCGCCGGCGGCTCCAGGGTGATGCTGGCGAAAGGCAACCGCGCCCCTGTCGTGCGCGATGCCTGCAAAAAGCACGGCGGCTTCTACCTCGCCTCGATCGGCGGCGCGGCGGCGAACCTCGCCGAGCATTGCATCAAGAAGGTCGAAGCGATCGAATATCCCGAGCTCGGCATGGAAGCGATCTGGCGCATCGAGGTGGTCGATTTCCCCGCCTTCATCGTCATCGACGACAAAGGCAACGACTTTTTCAGGGACCTGAACCTGGGCTAAGGTAGCCGGGTGCAGACCACAGTGAAAAGTCATTCCGTCCGGGCCTTGTCCGCTCAGGTCTTGGCAGTCATCCTCGCTTTATGCGCCGCGGCCTACACCGCGTCGGCTGCGCTGTTGCCGTCGCCGCTGACGTTCAAAGCCGGCATCGCCGGTCCGACCGACTCGGTGCTGTCCTGGTACATGGCGCGCGCCGCCGGCCTCTATACCGCGCAAGGCATGTGGGTCGACATCCTCGATATGAACGGCGGCAGCCGCGGCGCCGAGGAATTGCAGGCCGGCCAAATCGACATCATGAATGTCGGATTGTCGTCGGTGGTCCATGTCAACCGCTCCGGCGGCAATCTGCGTGTCATTGGCGCGCTGGCCAATGTCATGCCGTTCGCCTTCTTCGCCGCGCCCGGCGTCAAGAGCGCGGCGGAGCTCAAGGGCGCCACTGTCGGCGTCAGCGCGTTCGGCTCGGAAAGCGATACGGCGGTGACGCTGGTGCTGCAGCGGCTCGGGCTTACGCGTGACGACGTCGTCATCAAGGAATATGGCGGTACCGCACATCGCCTGGCGGCGTTGAAGTCGGGTGAGATCAAGGCGACGCCGCTCGACGAGCCGACCGCGTCGCTGGCGCGCCAAGACGGCATGAACGTGCTCCTCGATCTCGCCCCGGAGCAGCTGCCGTGGCTGTTCGCTGCTATCGTCGTGCGTCACGACGACATTGCGGCGCGCCGTGATCTGCTCAAACGTTTCCTTCGGGCGACCATCGAGGGCAACTACATCGCGCTCGCCGACGACACGCGCGCCAAACAGGTCTTGGCCAAAGAGCTGAAAATCACCAACAGCAAAATCCTCGACAGCACCTATGGCGATTTCAAAGCGCGCTCGCCGCAGAATCTCGAGCCGTCGGTGCAAAGTGCGCAAAATGTGCTTAAGCTATTTCCGGGCGTCAGCCAAAACGTCGGCGACTATGTCGATACCAGCCTGATCGACGCGCTGAGGAACGACGGCTTTTTCACCGCGGTGGCGACGAAATACGGCAAGTGAGATCGGTACGGTCGTGCAACCACAGCCTCTTGCCACGAAGTCGGTTATCGACTGGCTCATCGACGGAGCGCGGTCCGCACCCTTGGCGCAGGAAGTCCTCACCGAATTGTGCGAGCGTCTGACCGCCTGTGGCATGCCGCTCTACCGGGCCGTGGTGTTCGTGCGGACCTTGCACCCGCAAGTCGTCGGCCGCCGCTTCGTGTGGCGCCCGGGCGCCAAGACGGAAATCGCCGATGCATCTTTCGAGCTTCTCGACCGCGAGGTCTTTCGCAATAGCCCAATGGCGCAGATCAACAGCGCGGCCCTGGTGCGGCGCCGCCTCGCCGATCCCGATTGTCCGATGGACTACCCGGTGCTGCACGACCTGCGCAAAGACGGCGTTACCGATTACGTGATCACGCCGCTGCACTTCACCAATGGCGAAATTCACTTTGGCTCATGGGCGACGCAGCAGCCGGGCGGCTTCACCGATGCGCAATTTGCCGTTATCGAGTCGCTCGCCGCGCCGCTGGCGCGCGTCGCCGAAATCCGCGCCTATTACCGGGTCGCGCATAATGTGCTGTCGACCTATGTCGGCCAAAACGCCGGAGCCCGCGTGCTGGCCGGCCAGATCCGCCGCGGCTTCACCGAGGAGATCCACGCGGCGATCTGGCTCTCCGATATGCGCGGCTTCACCACGCTGGCGGACCGGCTGCCACCGCAAGCGCTGCTCGATCTCCTCAATCGTTATTTCGATTGCCAAGTGCCGCCGATCGTCGAACAAGGCGGCGAAGTGCTCAAATACATGGGCGACGGCCTGTTGGCGATATTCCCGATCGGCAGCGAGGCGGAGTCCGTCAAAGTGTGCACCGCCGCGCTTAAAGCCGCGCATGACGCGCGGACCAATGTCGCCGCGCTCCATGCCACGGCCGACGATGACGCCGGCGTCCGCTTCGGGCTCGCACTTCACTTAGGCGACGTGCTCTACGGCAATATCGGCAGCGGCAACCGGCTCGATTTCACCTGTATCGGGCCGGCGGTGAATTTGGCGGCGCGGCTGGAGAAGCTCGCGGGCCGGCTGGGACGCAGCATCGTGGCGTCTGAGGCATTCGCGCAATATTGCAGCCGCGACTTCACGCCGATCGGCAAATTTGCCGTTGCCGGCTTTGCCGAGGAGCAGACTGCTTTCGGCCTTGGTGACGAAGGGAAGAATTCGCAATGAACACAGTCACGGCGCCTGCCGCAACGGCGAAAGCCAAAGGGCCGATCGTCTGGCTCGATATGGATCAGCAGGCGCTCGACGACGCCTATGACCAGAACGTCTATGCGCCGAACCGCGACCAGGTCGCCAAGCGCAGGGTTGCCAACAGCGCGGCGGCGCGCGCGCGGCTCGGCGAACCGCTGCGTTTCGCCTATGGTGCGACGCCGATCGAGAGATTGGATGTGTATCGCGCCCGCTCCCTTGCAGGCAGCGGAGCGGGTGCGCCAGTCGCAATCTTCATTCACGGCGGCGCGTGGCGCACCGGCGCCGCATCCGAGTTCACGTTTTTGGCCGAGCCGTTCGTAAATGCCGGCGCTAATTTCGTGGTGCTCGATTTCACCAATGCAGATGACACCGGAGGCGATCTATTCCCGATGGTCGAGCAGGTGCGACGCGCGGTCGGTTGGATTTTTCGCAATGCCAAGGAATTTTCCGGCGATCCCAACCGGCTGCATCTCGTTTCGCATTCGTCGGGTTCGGATCTTGCTGGCTGCGTCGTGACCCACGATTGGGCGAAGGAAGGCCTGTCCCGCGACATTCTCAAATCCGCCGTGCTGTCGAGCGGCATGTACGATCTCAAGCCGGTGCGGCTGTCGAAGCGCTCGAAATACGTGAACTTCACCGATGCGATAGAGAGCGATCTTTCCGCCATTCGCCATCTCGACAAGCTGCATGCGCCGCTCGTTCTCGCCTACGGCACCTACGAGACGCCGGAGTTCAAACGCCAGACGCGCGACTTCGCCGCCGCGATCAAAGCCGCCGGCAAGCCGGTCGAGCTCCTCGTCGCCGAGGGCTACAATCATTTCGAGATGCTGGAAACGCTGGCCAATCCCTACGGCCTTCTCGGCCGCGCGCTGCTCGGGCAGATGGGACTATTGAAATGACGAACGATCAGGCCGCTTCGGAGGTCTTTTCGGCACGCATCGAAGTGCGGATCAGCTCGGCGCCGCAGCGCCGGCAGGCATAGATGGTGTCTTCAAGGTCGGCGGCAATGGGACGGCGGCCGTGATACACCATGCGGCCTGCGCAGACCGGGCAGGGCATCATCAGCGAGGGCAGACTTGACGCGGGTCCAGCCGCTTGATGGCGCATTAAGTGACCTGAATTCGGGCCTGGAATGACCATTTTGTGAATTACCTGCCTCTTTTACGCCAGAGTCAAGAAAATTGTGCATTGCACACAGGCACGCTGCGTTGCGGTAGTGAGCAGGGATAACTTGCGGGAAGCCGCTGTGTTCCCAGGCCTATTCTACGGCGCGGGAACGCACGGAATGCCGAGAGCGGCGAAGCTTTTGCGCGTCGCCACGACCGAATTGTCGACGTCGATGCCGCAGCAGGCGTCCTCGACAACCAAGACGTCAAAACCTTCGCGCCGCGCGTCCTCGGCCGAATAGCGCACGCAAAAATCGAAGGCGAGACCGGCGAGATAGATACGCGCGATGCCGCGCTCACGAAGGTAACCAACCAGGCCGGTCGGCGTCGTGCGATCGTTCTCATAGAACGCGGAGTAGGAGTCGATCGTGCGGTCGATGCCTTTACGCACGACGAGTGCGGCGTGGGGAATATGAAGCGCGCTGTGAAACGCGGCGCCGGGCGTCTCCTGCACGCAATGGTCTGGCCACAGCACCTGCGAACCGTAGTGTGCGGCAATGGTTTCGTAAGCGCGCTTGCCGGGATGCGTGGAGGCGAACGACAGATGTCCGCGCGGATGCCAGTCCTGGGTCAATACGACATGACGAAATCTTTCGGCCAGGCGATTGACCATCGGCACGACTTCATCGCCGCGCGGCACCGCAAGCGCGCCGCCGGGACAAAAGTCATTCTGCACGTCCACCACGATAAGAACGTCATGGTCGTTGATTGCCGCAAATTCGCTCATGGCTTTGCCGCCGGCGCAGTTTGTTTCTGCAACCGCGTGTCGACCTCCGCGGCAAGCTTGATCAGATCGTTGGCGACCTTGACCGCAAGCGTTGCGCCCGGGGTCAGCCGCCGCAGCGCGTCGGGCAAGCGTTCAAGCTCGCGCTTGGCGTGCCGCCTGATCTCATCAAGCGACGGCGACGGCGCCAATCGCCGGCCGGCTTTCATGACCGGATGAATGAGCGGGTCGCCGCCGCTCGCGGGAGAGGTTTGGGAAGGATCTTCGAGCGACAGCAGATCGCCGGCCATCTTGCCGCTCGCGTCGTAGCGCCGCCACACCTGTTTGCGGCCCGGCCAGGTTGCCTTGTTTTCCGAGCGCTTACGCCGGGGCAGTCCGGCATAGTCCTGCAATTTGTAAACGCAGTCGATCGACGGCACGTCTGAGGACGTCGTCATGCTGGTGCCGATGCCGATACCGTCGATCGGCGCATTGGCGCGGGTGAACGCGGCAAGTGAATCCTCATCGAGCCCGCCGCTGGCAAAGATCGTCACCTCATTCAGTCCGCCGGCATCGAGAATGCCGCGCACGCTCTTGGCCAAGGCGACAAGATCGCCTGAATCCAGACGCACGCCGCGGATCGCAATCCCCTCAGCCTTGAGCCGCGGCGCCAGCGCAACGACTTTGCGCGCGGCGGCTTCGGTGTCGTAGGTGTCGAGCAGCAACACCACATTGTCCGGCCGCGCTCGGGCAAAACTCTCGAACGCCGCCGTCTCGTCGTCGAAGGCTTCGATAAAAGAATGTGCCATGGTGCCGTAAAGCGGGATGCCAAAGCGTTCTCCGGCCAGCACCGTGGCGGTGCCGGCGAAGCCCGCGATGTAGCTCGCCCGCGCCGCCATCAGTCCGGCCTCGGCGCCGTGCGCGCGCCGCATGCCGAAATCGACGAGTAATTTACCCGGCGCGGCGAGCACGCATCGCGCCGCTTTGGCGGCGATCAGCGACTGGAAATGCAGGATATTGATGAGCCGCGATTCGACGAATTGCGCCTGCGGCAACGACGCCGTTACCCGCAGGATCGGTTCGCCCGCAAAAAATGCCGTGCCTTCGGGCATGGCATGGACGTCGCCGGTGAAGCGGAACTCGGCGAGATAATCGAGAAGATTTTTGCCGAACCGGCCGGTGCCCTTCAGCCAGGCGATGTCGGCGGCCGTGAAACGTAGCTTCTCCAAGAAGTCGAGCGCCTGATGGAGTCCCGCCGCCAACAAAAATCCGCGCCTGGCGGGGAGCGAGCGGACGAAGAGCTCAAAGACGGCCGGCTTTGTCTCGCCACGGTCCAGATAGGCCTGGATCATGTTGATCTGATAAAGGTCCGTCAGCAGCGGACTGATTTCTTCCATTGCGGCGGTCTCGCAAGCTGTGGAGAATACGTGAGCACGAAGCATTCCTCCGCCACGGCGCGGAGGCTGGCGATACATTGTATATAGAGGCATGCGCCTGGGTAGCGGTATCCGCCGCGAAGCCGTTCCGGAATCGCCGCGCCCCGATCACCCTAATCCGGAACAGTGGACGTAAACCTCGCCCGGATCACAGCGACGGAGTGCGCACCGAGGCGAGCAAGCATCTACTCAAGCCCGTAATGGGAAAATTCTCCCGCAATATTTGGTTCGGCGGCTTTCGCCGCAGCGACGTCGGCATTGCCGCCGGCTAGATCGCCTTTCTTGAGCTTTGCAATTCCGCGGCCGTACAGCGCTGTCGGCATTTTGCCGTCTATCCGCAAAGCGGAGTTGTAGTCGGCAATCGCCAATTCCCACTGCTTCATTTTGAGATAGGTCAGTCCGCGCGAATCAAATGATGCGGCGTCGTTTGGCGTCATTTGAATTGCGCCATTGCAGTCGGCCAATGCCGCCGGCAACTCGCCGACTACGGCGTGCGCCCAGCACCGCTCGTTCAGGAGCACACTCATCGCCGGCTGGAGACGGATTGCCTCGTCAAAATCTTTCAACGCAGTTGGATAGTCGCCTTTTTTCTGGTAAGTCTCAGCGCGGTTGGCAAAAGCATTCGCATAATTTGGATCGATGGTAATTGCCGCACTCAAATCCTGTATTGCGTGATCGTAGTCACCCTTTTTTTGATAAGCGACCCCTCTGTTGTTGAACGCTCTGGCGTAATTGGAATTGGCCTTGATCGCCTCGTCATAGTCCTTGATGGCGAGGTCGTATTGCCCCTTGCTGATATAGGCGTTTCCCCGATTGTTATAGATGATCGCCAGCGCCGTCGGATTTTCCGCCGATTTTAACAGCGCCGTACAGCCTTCGATCTGCAACTCAAGTGGCGGGTTGTTTTTGCCGTTGCACAAGTCGACGTTGCTCGAGTCCGAGTCGGCCGCCGCTGCAAAGGATATGAACAACATCAGCATCAGAACAGATGCTGCGCCATGCAAGGCGCCCGGCGGCACATTACGTCTCATTCCACGTACCCATTGCATCACGCCGCACCGCCGCAGACTAATTCGCCATCGCTATTTTTCTGCCGAGCATTCTGCTCTATCCCAGCCATCCAACCGCATCATGGCAGGCGTCCCGGCGAACTGCCAGGGCGGTTCTATGCTCTTTTATGGCGTCTACTTTTGTTCGACCAGCGTGGAAAACTTGGTCGTGCCGTCATCCGAGATTTCGACGCGTGGCGCGGTGCCTCTAATTCCCATCGTTCCAACCGGCGTGTCGACTTTCATGTCGCCGGTATGCGCGACGTTGCCCGCGATGAAAGTGAACGTTCCTTTGGTCAGACTCATCAGGCTCGAATTCGAATGGCCATTTGGATCGTAGACAAATTCGTTGACTTCCATTTTGGCATTTCTGGAAACGTTGAATGACGAGCCATCAGCGAACGTAACGCTGAGCGCGCCGTCTACTCCGGTCTGGATTATATCGCCGCGATAGACCAGGTCGCCGACCTTGGTCGGACCATTGCCAGTGGTGGCCAAATTGGCTTGAACAAGAATAGCGGCCGGATGTTCGATGGTGACGGTTCCGGCCACGGTCAGGACCTTGCCGACCGGGTTCGCGTCAAGTTCAGGCGGCGGTTTAGAACCGCTCTGACCCCAAGCTAAGCTTGGGAGCAGTCCGCCAGCGACCAAAAAAAGGGCGGCCACCAAGCCAATCCCACGAACGTGCATGGCTTCCTCGAAACGAGCCAATGGAACTTTTTCTGAATTAAGACCATTTACCCGCTTTATCGCGATAAATCAATCAGCCCGAGCATTAATAGTAAGTAACCTCGCCGCGGCTCCGGCGACTTCCGATTTGCTAAGAAATTCCGGCGGATCGCGACGTTAGTGGCGATGACGTGGATGGGACAACGAATCCCGCCGGAACCGCGACCGCCGGTAACTTAATTTGCCGTTTGTCCTGTCGATTTATTTATAAAAGGCGTAAAAAAGCCGCTAACATATTAAGAACCTTCGGGGCGGCTGCTCCGACAAAAATACTCCTAAACGAACGGCTTATTCGGACGTCGCGCACCTGCCAGCCTAGAGGGGCGGGAGGGGCAACTCCGGACGGGAGAGGCAGTGCTGGATGTCGCGCAGCGAGACCGCTGAACAGGATAGCTATGGGTTTGGCTCCGGTGGGGAGGCGAGCGCGCCTGCCATCGGCGAACTGCGGGTCGTAACCGGGTCTGTCACCATCACCCGTGGTAACCTGATAGTGGCCGAGCCCGGTGTTGGCGAACCCGTTTATGAAGGCGATGTTATCGAGACCGGCAATGACGGTCTGGTTGCGATCGTGTTCGTGGACGGAACGGCGTTTCATCTTTACGCCGGCGGAAACGTGGTGCTGGACGATGGCGCCGTAAAAAGATCTTCGAATTCCCTGACGCTTCGAGTCGTAAAAGGACTGTTCGGCTTTATCGCCGGTAAGCTCGCGGCCAGTGGCCGGCTCTTTATCGATATTCCTTTCGGGCAAGTACGAAATCCGAGGTCGGCGGCCGGCTTCGGCAGCGTGGCTTTCGGCGTCTTCACGTTCGCGCTCGTTCGCGAACTGAAAGCCGAGAGCGCCGACGTCGCTTTCATCGATAATGGGACGATCGACTACAAAGACCTTAAGCACGGTGTCTTTGAGATTATTACCAAAGGAGATCACCCGCAGGTCATCATTGTCGATGACCCGACACAAACTATTATTTTGAAGCCTCACGGATCTAGCGTCAGTGTTGAAGAGATTTCGAACACTCCATCGCAGATGGCGCAATTACAGAGCGCCTATTCGAACGCTTACTCGGCCTATTCGCAGGGCCTGCAAGATCCTTTTTTTCAGCAGTGGCAGCATGCCAACGCGCAGCCGCAGTCCAATCCAGGTGGCACTGGCAGCTCGACATCGCTCGCATTGCTGTTCCAAAACAGTAACTTCACTCCGCCGGCGGCGGACGACACCAGCGGCGGAAATCCGGGCGGCAGTCACGGCGGGTCCGGGATCAACGGTGGGTCAGGGTTGTCGGGCGGTGGGGGTAGTGGCGTGATCGGCCCGACGGGGACCGCCACATGGACACAGTCAGGCATCGGCGACTGGAACAGCACAACTGCGTGGAGCGATGCTCCTTGGACGCCGCAAACCGCGATAGCTGCGGGAACTATCCAAAACGTCGAAATCGATCAGTTGGCCACGGTGGTCATCGACAATGGCGAAGTTAATGAGATCGACAATCTGCTTATTGGCGATGTCACCAATTCGCTTGCGGTCCTCGACGTTGCCGATGGCTCGCTAAACGTTTTAGGTTCTGTCGATGATTATGGGCTGATCAAGGCCAATTCTACCGGTGCCGATCCGACGCTGTATTTTTATGGCCCGGTGACGGTGTTTGCCGGCGGCGAAATCGAAGCGCTCGGAAATAACGCAGCGGTCATTTTCCAGACCACCGGAAGCCCGCTCCTCACGATCGACAATTCCGGCACCATTGCCGCCGTCAATGCCGGCGCGACGGTATCATTCGAGCAAGCCACGACGACCAACGAGATGGGTGGGCTGATCGTTGCGCAAAGCGGCGGTCTAATCACATTCGATGGTGGCACCGGCAGCGGCATACACAACAGCGGTACGGTGGAGACGGAAAGTGGCGGCACGATCACGTTCGATCTCGGCATCGTTGTCGACAATTCCGGTACCATTTCCGCCGGCACCAGCACCGTCGCTGGCGGCACGATAACGTTCGGCGCGGCAACGCTGACGAACGAGGCCACCGGCCTGATCGAGGCGCAGAACGGCGGCGCGCTGACCCTCGAGACCGGCAATACGGTCATCAACCTCGGCATGCTGGAGGCTCTGACCGGCGGGACAATGACGCTCTACGACAATGTCGATAATTCCGGCGGCGCAACGTTAGGCTTCCAGATCGGCGCCGGCGGCACGCTTGCGATCGACGCTGCCGTCACCATTACCGGCGGCACGGTGTCGACGCTGGCGGCTTCCAACCCGTACAGCGCAGGTCAAATTGACGTCAACGCCGCGACCGTGATCGACAGCGCTACGATCGACAATGCCGGCACACTGACCGTGGCGGGCGGCATCACGCTGACCCTGACGAGTGACGGCGTCGACAATACCGGCCTGATCGCACTCGGCGTCGGTTCGGACCTGTATTTCAACCAGGCATCGGCAGCGCTCGATGGTAGTGGCTCGGTGACGCTCTCGGCCAACTCACACATCGACGTCTTGCCGAGCGCCACTCAGGGCGTCGACACGTTCACGAACGAGAACACCATCACCGGCCAGGGCGAGATCGGTGCGGGCTTCGCCAGTATTACCAATGCGGGCGTCATCGAGGCGACCACTGGCATTCTCACTGTCGATCCTGGCTCGATTCACAATTCCGGCACGCTTGGCGCCGATGTCGGCACGCTTACGATTACTAGCGTTCCGGTGACTAACACCGGCATGTTGCTGGCGACCGGTGGCGGTACCGTCGCGCTCGATGACGAGGTCGTCACCAACGGCGGCACCGTTGAAGTGGACGCCGGTTCGTTTCTGACGCTGACCGGCACCGACAGTATTACCGGCGCCAGCGCCGTCAGCCACGGCACGCTGACCAATAGCGGCACCATCAATGCCGACGGCACCATCCACCTGACCAATGAGACGGTCACCAACTCGGCC